>Ga0181522_10001792_pt1 | contig 12689 bp, 17 predicted proteins | sample PEATcosm2014_Bin_27_FD_121103 | JGI IMG/M metagenome (GOLD analysis project Ga0181522, IMG submission 121103) | Peatland microbial communities from MTU Mesocosm Facility, Houghton, MI, USA - PEATcosm2014_Bin05_10_metaG | ecosystem: Environmental > Terrestrial > Soil > Wetlands > Peat | place... | reverse complement strand
GATCATTTCCAGCGCGAGCTTTTCCGTCAGCAAGAGGGCTTGAGCGCGTTTCAGTTCGTTGAAGTTGTTCTCTAAATCGTCATTGAGCTGAGGTTCCGGTACAGAACAATATTCAACTCTTTGTGCACGCTGGGTCAGGAGTACATCCTTTCCGCATGCACCGTCTTTGGGGGGCGAAGCATCCGTTTCCACTCCGAACTCCCACGAATTCATAGACTCTCCGAGAAATCCTTAGATTTCCGGCGGGAACACTTTGATACAAAGATGTTTTGACCCCTGGTCTTAAACCCGTGCCCGCTATCGTACTCGTCGGCGCGGTCCTACAGCAACACCAAACACACTCAGCCAACGCCGAGCGGAGCTGAAGTTTCAGCGAACGCCGATAAAGCGGCCTCGCCTCCTCTCCTAAGTGCTTTCAATTCAGCCGAACCGAATGGCGCCCCTTTTGCAATCTATACATTCGTCGAACGCCGCACCAGGAGAAATGACGCTAAAGATCGAGACACACGTTGACGGAAACAAACTGACAATCCGCCTGACCGGCCGAATGACAGCGGAATGTCTGGAACATTTGAAGGCTCTGCTCGGCGACGCAAGTTCCGTGGCCGTTTTGAGCCTAGGGGACGTGAGTTTGGTTGGGGTGGAAGTGGTCCAATTTCTCGCAAGCTGCGAAAACGCGGGTGTCGAGTTAGTCGACTGTTCTCCCTACATCCGAGATTGGATCGACAGAGAGCACGCCAAAGAAAGCAATCGGAATGGCTAAGAAAAGGGGAGTAAATATGAGTATCAATGTGGACCAATTGTCGAAAGCAACTTCACTCAAAGGAACGGCTGTCATCACCGGGGCATCGGCAGGGATCGGGAAGGTCTTTGCAGAGCGGCTCGGAAAGCGGGGGTACGACCTGATTTTAATCGCTCGCCGGGTCGACAGACTGAATCTTCTGTCCGCAGAGTTACGGGAGCAATATGGCGTTTCCGTTCAACCGATACCCGCTGACCTTGCAAACTCAATTCAACTTCGTGATATCGCTGAGATGATCGCAGCCGACGAGAGGGTATCGCTGCTTCTCAACAACGCCGGCACCGCCACATTGGGAGCGTTTGTTGATGCAACAGCCGGCGACATTTCGGCCATGATCGACCTCAACATCGCGGCTCTAACGCAGCTCACGCTCGCCGTCTGGCCTGGATTCAAGCGCCGCAATCGAGGTTCGATTATCAATATCGGTTCGGTGCTTGGGCTGAATAGCCTTCCCGTCAGCAGCGTCTACAGTGGCACCAAAGGGTATGTCCTGAACTTCACGAGAGGTATTCAACAAGAGGTTGCCAGCACAAACATCCGCGTCCAACTTGTCTTGCCCGCAGCAATCGCCACGAACCTTTGGGACATCTCGGGAATTCCTCTTTCACAGCTCGATCCAGCAACCATTATCACTGCAGAGAATGCGGTCGACGCGAGCTTGGCAGGATTCGATCTTGGCGAGGATCTGACATTTCCATCGCTGAACGATCTTGAACTACTTGTAAATTACGATAGCTCACGAGCAAGTCTCTTTGCCGCATCTCTGACTGGGCAGCCTGCCAATCGTTATTCGTTGAGTACTCAAGAAACATCCCATGCATCGTAGGGGACGCTTTCCTTGAAATGTGGAAAGTGCGACAGAAACTAATGAACCAAGTCGCCGGACCGCGATTCAGGCCGGCTCGGCATCAACAGGAGAAAATTAATGACATTCGTTGGCCTAAGTTACTCCGCAATAGTTCTTGCGCTCAGTTGCGTCTCCGCCTTAACTTCCTCAACAACCCTCGGCGCTCAGGTTCAGTCCAACACTTCCGTTATAAATGTGCTGCTTGTACATGGCGCGTGGGTGGACGGGTCCAGTTGGGTGAAAGTGATTCCCGCCCTTGAAAACAAGGGACTCCATGTCGTCTCGGTTCAAATTCCACTAACCTCTCTAGCCGACGATGTTGCCGCGACGAAGCGAGCGCTCGCCCTCGTAGATGGTCCCGTGCTTCTGGTCGGCCACTCTTATGGGGGAGTTGTCATTACCGAAGTGGGTAACGATCCCAAGGTAAAAGGACTCGTATACATTGCGGCGTTCGCGCCAGATACGGGCGAATCCGCGGTGACACTTTTAAAGACCGTTCCCGATTCCCCGGCCGGTGCGGAGCTAAGACCCGATGCAGCCGGTTTTCTTAAGCTTACCGAAAAAGGCATCAACGAGGATTTTGCGGAAGAACTCTCAGCGCCCGAAAAGCAAATCCTATTTGCGACGCAGATCCCTACCTCAGTGACTGCTCTTGGAGCGCCGGTCAGTCAAGCTGCTTGGAAGACAAAACCTTCCTGGTTCCTCGTCACGACTAAAGATCGTGTTGTCCCCGTCGAATTGGCTAGGAACATGTCACACAAGCTGAGTGCGGAAACTGTCGAAGTCGCGTCCTGCCACGCTGTCATCGTGGCGCACCCGGAGGAAGTAAGTTCATTAATCATCAAGGCCGCCCAAGTCGTGCGTGGACCCCGCTAAACGGCAAGTCTCTGTCGGCTCTCAGTTCAGCGCAACTCAATCAGAGGCCCGAATGGAGCCTCAATAATTTATCAAGGAGACGAAATCATGAGCGAAGAAGTCCTGACCGAATCAAGTTGCACTGCCACCATCAACGCACCAATCGAGTTCGTCGACATACCAACCTGGCTATTCACGCTACCGGATGCTGAATACCAACGCTGCTCCCCGGCCCACATCGCGGCTGCCGCGACGACAACAGATGACGGTCGACGCATGTCGATTAATGTCGAGACGATCGGTGGCGAACTCATGGTGCAACACTATGTAGAAGACATTGGAGAGAAACACCACTGCCGCGTGCTTTCGACTTCTGACCTGTTGACGCCTGCCGGGTGGACGACCACGAAAGTTCTCTGGGAACTCAGTGTCAGAGCCATCGACGCAGAGACTTGCGAGTTGACCAACCATGTCATCGGCAGCACAACTCCGGAGCTTCTCAGAGCCCTGGGCAAAAGGGGTGTGTCGCTCGAGATGGCAAAGGCGTCGAGAGGCAACGCCACGCCTGCTCACAATGCGCAGGAAACGCCGTTTTTCGCTAAGAGTATCGAGAAGAAAGCGCTGGAAGCGAGAGCAAGCGCTCGAAAGATGCAGGGTGTCCTCACTGTTAAGCGCTCGATTGCTTAGCATCGATTCTCACTGCCTTCAAGTCAAAAGGCACCAACATTTTCCTTAAGGAGATTTTATGACATCCACAACCTATGAAAAGAAAAACACCGCGCTCTTGATCGTCGACCCGTACAACGATTTCATGAGCGAAGGCGGCAAGTTGTATGCGGCTACCAAACCCACGGCAGACTCCGTCGGTTTCTACCAGAACATGCGAAAGCTGATTCCGGCAGTGCGGGCTGCCGGGATTCAAGTTTTCATTGTCCCTCATCACCGTTCACGGAAAGATGACTTTGACAACTGGCTGCATGTCAATCCCGTACAGCAGGACACGAAAAACAGGATGGCCTTCGCAGTCGACACTTGGGGCGGCGAATGGCACCCTGAATTTGGGCCGAAGCCAGGTGACGTCGTGGTTCACGAACATTGGGCGCAAAATGGTTTTGCCAATACCGATCTCGACGAACTGCTCAAACAGCACGGCATTCAGAGACTGGTGTTGGTAGGCTTCATCGCAAATTCCTGTGTCGAAGCAACAGCGCGTTTTGGCATGGAACTGGGCTATCACGTCACTCTCATCAAAGACGCGACGGCGGCCTTCAACCCTGAGGGCATGACGGCTGCTCGGGTGAGCGCCAAGTTATTTGCCCATGCGGAATTGAATACGGACGAACTACTGGCCGCTTTACAAGAAGCGGGGCGAATCCCAAAGCAAGACCAAGCCGGCGCAGCACTCGTCGGTGCTCACGGAATCAAGAATTAAGGCCGATCATTATGTCCACATTATTGAAGATTGACGTCAGCTCACGGGGGGATCGGTCGATCTCCCGTAAGCTAAGCTCTTTGTTCTTGGAACACTGGCAACAGGTCCATCCGGATGGCAAGGTCCTTGAGCGCGATATCGCCACGACCAACCTCCCGTTTGTTGAGTTCCCATGGATCACTGCCAATGTCACAAAATTGTCAGCCCGAACCGAGGAGCAAAAATCTTTGCTCCAACTTAGCGATGACTTAATTGCAGAACTTCAGCAGGCCGATGAATACCTGATCGCAACACCGATGTACAACTACGGTATTCCAGCCAAGCTCAAAGCTTACGTGGATCACATCGTTCGCGCTGGACTTACTTTCAAGATGAACGCCGATGGCAGTTACGTTGGGCTTCTGAGCGGCAAGAAGGCAACTGTCATCATAGCAAGCGCCGGCGAATACCTGCCTGGGTCACCCGCTGAAGGAATGGATACGTTGAAGCCTTATTTACGGGAGATTCTCGGGTACATCGGAGTGACAGAAGTCGCTTTTATTCAATCCGGTTCTACGTGGAAGGTGGACAGTGGATCGGAAGAGGCCGATAAGCACATCGCGCCTTTGAAAGCCCAGGTCAAACTGGCGGCCAGTCCGTAAACAGTGTAAATGTCTTCGTTAAGCACGCCTTCGAGTGGCTTGGAGGTACAAGGCGCTCCCATCGCTTGCTTCGTCATTGAAAACCTCGTCCGGCGAACGTTGGCGGCGTTGCGACTGTCTCACACACAGATACACAGGAAGAACGAATATTTCGAAAGGACTCGATGGCTACTGCACAAGAACTCTTGCTCGCATATATGAATCTGATAAAAAAACCTGAAAAAGCAATCTCTCTCTTCGCGGCAGACGCTGCGATTGAGATTCCATATTTGGTTGAAGTTGGTCTTCCAGCAAAATTCGAGGGTCATCAGGAGATTTTGATGTTCCTCCGACAGATCAACGGCCTTTTCCCCGATGTGGCTTTCATGAATCTGAAGGTTTTTGTGGATTCACCGACCCAAATAGTGAGCGAATACGAAGTTCACTGCTCGGCGCCATCGACGAAAAGGCAGTATAACCAATTGTTTTTCGGAAGGCTTGTGGCGGAGGGTGGCAAGATCAAGCTCCTGCGCGAAGCGATCAACATCATCAGCGCTGCGCAAACCATCCTCCCCAATGGACTGTCGGATGTAGCGGTTCAGAAAAGCGCTTCGCTGTGAAGCATCGTTTCTGGATCGTTAGTAGTTAGGGCAAGTGAAACGGAGGACACAAAAATGATTCAGCCAGATGAATTGAAATCCGTGCCGATCTTCGCCTGCCTAACGGATCCGCAGCGGGAACGCATCGCGAAAAATGCCGCGGATCTTTATGTTCAGGCCGGAGAGTGGCTGATCCGGGAGGGCGAGATACCATCGTTTTTTGTGCTGCTCGAAGGCGAGCTCGAAGTCGAAAAGGAATATGGAGGATCAAGTAAAGTCCGGGGACGCTACCAGCCCGGCGATTTCTATGGTGAAACTCCGATTCTTCTCGATTCACCCACTATCGCCTCATTACGCGCGCGTATGCCGTCCCGTGTTCTTCGACTGGACCGAATGTTATTTAAGGAACTGATCGACTTCTCGCCAGAATGCTCCGACATAATCGTGCATACGATGATGAGGCGGGTGGCGACCATCCGCGAATTCGTCCGGGATAACAATCCCTTGCGTGCCGTCATCGCCGGTTCGCAGTATGACACGGAATGCCGCGACATTCGGATGTTCCTGTCTCTTAACCGCATTCCCTATCTGTGTGTTGACAAAGAAAAGGATCCAGAGCGGGTTCCGCTTTGCGTGCGTTCTGACCCCTCCGGCCCGTTCGTTTTAGTAGACGACTCTGTGCTGGTCATTCGACCCCTAACAGTTCGCAAGGTTGCCGAGGCGCTAGGCATAAACACGAAGCCAACGAAAAAAGATTATGACGTTGTTGTGGTCGGAGGTGGTCCGGCAGGTCTTGCGGCGGCAGTTTACGGTGCATCGGAAGGATTAAGCGTTCTGCTAGTTGAAAAGACTGCAGCAGGTGGCCAGGCAGGCACTTCCTCCCGTATCGAGAACTATCTCGGATTTCATAACGGCATCTCGGGCGAGGAATTGAGTGCCCGAGCATTGAGGCAGGCTACTCGCTTCGGCGCAGAGATGGTTGTGACCCGTGAGGTTAAGGAAATTGAGCCGACGCCCAACGGCTACTCAGTAGAACTCGATGGCGGAAGTTGGGTGCAGACGAAAACCGCAGTTCTAGCAACCGGCGTGGATTGGCGCCGGCTTGAGGTCGAGGGAATTGATCGACTGCAGGGAAAGGGTGTCCTCTATGGTGCCTCCCGCATGGAGGCGCAGTCGGTCGTGGGGAAGGACATTTTTATCGTTGGAGGAGGTAACTCCGCTGGCCAGGCAGCCATGTTCTTTTCGAGCTACGCGGCATCAGTGACAGTGCTTGTGCGCGGCGAGGGTCTCGCACTGACAATGTCACAGTATTTGATCGCCCAGCTCCATCAACGCCAGAACATAACAGTTGAACCTCACACGGAGGTTGTTTCAGTAGACGGAGAAAACTGTCTGGAGTCGATCCACACGACAACGAACCGCGCGCTCGCCCGTAAGCGTAAAGCCGACGCTCTTTTTATCATGATCGGGGCTATCGCGAGGACCGATTGGCTTCCGGCGGATCTTCAGCGTGATGCAAAAGGATTCGTTCTTACTGGCCGGGATATTCTCGACTGGAGAGAGCCCCGTTCACCATTTCTGCTCGAAACCAACATGCCCGGAATATTTTGCGCGGGCGATGTCCGCCACGACTCAATCAAGCGGGTGTCCAGCGGCGTGGGCGAGGGCGGCATGGCGATCACTTTCATTCATCAGTACCTCGCCCTTCAGCAGCAGATGACCCAATCCTCGTCGATCTTGGTGGCTTGAAAGAAATGAGGATCACATCTGGGAGGCATGTTAATGAAAAACTCAGAGTCTGCTTCCGTCGCGATGAGTATAGAGCTTAGAGCATTCGTGCAAATGGTGGTCGCTGAAGAACACAGAATTAGCCAGAGCAATATTGCTCAAGCGGACGAAATCATATCGGTGACTCGTCCCGAAGTTTCTGCTCAATCGCTCACCGCGAAACTTAATGGCCCAGTGCGGCGACCTGTGGATTCCTAGGTCTGGAGAGTGCTTATAGCTCGAACGAACCCTGAACTAGTGGATATTCAATGGATCAGTAGGGCGTAGCTCGCTCAGCCGCTTTACCCTCTCAGTCATCAGCAAGTTGATTTCGTCGAAATGCCACGGACGGAAATCGTGACTGTCAACACCAATATCCATGGAAAGGGAAGTTGGTGTGTCAGGGAGGTTCCCATGAGAATGTCCGCACAGCTGCCAGGCTCCGTGATGGGAGCGAATCCAGACCTGCATGGCGTACTGAGAGATCACGACGGGCTGGCCATGTATAGAGACTTCCGCGAGGTTGCTGAGCCAAGAGAACTCATCGGTCAGCTTGCGAATCTGTTTGTCATGATTGCCCGGGCACCGCAAAGATTTTCGTGCAAGCGAATCTGCTTGCGGCGCTCCAGAGCTTTCGCCTTGCTCCGGATGCAGAAAACCCCAAAGGAAATAGAGCATTTCATTGACCTAAACGGAGGTGTTGAGACGGTCGAGGATCGTTTGATCCACTTCCTCGACGCTTCGAAACGGTCGATTACAGTGACGGATTATGTTGCTATTCCCAAAATGAAAATCCGCGTGGTGAACCATATGTTCGGCATCACTGCTGCCCGGCTAAAGTTTCGGGAGGTCCTTCTAACCAGTTGAAGATAAGGATGATAACGCATGGCTGAATCAGGAACGATTTGAATTGGAAAAGGGCGGGATTGACTTCTTTCTGACTGTCTTCTGGGTGAAACAATGATCGGTGAATTCTGGCCGCACCGTCTTCTCACAACCGATCGAGCATCTACCCGAAAAAGAATTTCAGAAGTGTGTTGCCCCTCGAACGACTACTTCAAACAAGAAAAAAAGTGTCGTGACCTGCTTCATGAGCAGCAGTATCCGGATGCAGAACAAACTTGTAGACCGTTGATCGAACTCGCTGCAAAGTTCCCCTCAGAACGCCGCTTAGAGCGGCTTTCTGCTTATCAATATGCTGGTCATGCCGACTTCGGGCTGAGAAAGTTCAGTGAGGCGTTGGGCTTATATAAGCAAGAACTTGAGATAGCGGAAGTCGCCCTCAAGCCCTCAGACGCAGAACTGGCCTATGCGTATCGTGATGTGGCTCATGGCCTACACGGGACCGGCGATCCGCAACAGGCACGACCTTACTACGAACACGCCATCAGCACGTTGGAGCAAGCCCGTGATCACATCGACTCTGCGTTTCTGAAAAACGAGTACGCCCGCACGATGAAAACTGTGCTCCAGGAATACGCAGCGCTCCTCCGGCAAACGGGTGACAGTTCGGGAGCAGATGCAGCAGAGCAGCGCGCGCAATCTATCGAGGTAAAGACTGACCTCAAGGACAACTAACGCCACTCCGAGGCCGCCGATCCGCTGGCCTTTCTCCCTAGCCGATTCCTCCGGATTCGGCCCCGATCAGGGCCGTGATCCGGGTCTGATTAGCCCCTGCTTTCCGGGGTCCGATTCCGCCTCGATCCCGACCTTGCAGTGTGGCGATTCGGGCACGGTGAGGGGTGAGTTTTTGGTGCTCCCGGAGTGCGGTGGCGGGGTTGAGGGTTTTTTAGCCTTGCTGCGCACGGGGTGGAAGGGAGAGACAATGGCTACGAGCATCGCCCGCAAGTTTGACGTTTCGCGCTTCGGCGCCGAAGTCATCCGAGGTACGCCGCGCGAAGCTGTCCTTATGGTGGTTGCAGGGACGGTATTTCTAAAGATGGCTCCCATCGTCCAGAGGCTTTACGAGCAAATGATGGAGCCGCGCTGGGTGATTTCGATGGGCTCGTGCGCGAATTCCGGAGGCATGTACGACATTTACAGCGTGGTCCATGGTGTGGACAAGAGGCACAGTCGGGAACCGACTCCCGCGACAGCCTCAAGGACTGAGTGTCCAGTTTTCCATGTTCAATTTGGGGACCCGTCCGAACTCTCGCGTGTTGTTCGTAACCAGCGTCACGCCAAGACTACGGGCGTGGGCCGCAATGAACAGGTCGTTCGCGCCTATCATCGTGCCAAGAGTCTTTAAGTGGGCGCGAATCTTCGCGTAATGCGGAGATGCTGCGTCGGGAAAATCGAGAACTTCGAGGTAGCGCAAAAAAGCATTCAGCGCAGACTCATCCTGCCGTCGCCGGGGAGACACTTCGACCCCAAACAACAGTTCCGACTTAGTGACTACAGAGATGCAGACGTCGCTCACCGGAATCTTCTGCAAGCGCTTCAGAACTGCATCATTCGAGCGTTTCATGATGTAAGAACAAGTGTCCGTGTCCAGCATATAGCGCGGCATTACCGCTCACGCTCCTGCACCGGCAGATCTTCGATACCCTCCATGAAATCTGCTGATGCAACGGGCCCCTCCGCAAGGTACGATGTCCAATCAAATGGCCGAGGGGACAGGACAACTTCGCTACCCTCTTTCCGTATGAATACCTCCTGCGTACGGAATCGAAACTCCTTGGGCAAGCGGACGGCTTGACTCCGGTTATTCATGAAGACCTTCGCCTTGCGTTGCATGTTCGCTCTCCTGGCCCTTGGCATATACATCAGTATATGCCATTTGCGTATTAATGCGCCACACTGCTTTGCTTGACCAGGACTGATCGGCCGTCCGTCGACCTTAACGCGGTCGACTGCGTATTAATCGATGCGTATTAATTTAAGGATTAAGAGACATGCCATTCGATCGAGCGCCTTAATCCTTACATCTGGGGGCGATGCAGCCCACCCATGGAGAGAAGAAATCGTTGAATCTAGTAAATCTCTGACGCAGCGCGATCATCTTAAGCGCCGACGCAGATGCTGGTTGCGGGCGAGCATTCCGAATCTCTTCGTTTGTTGGCAACATAAAATCGTTCTCGATGTAGTCGTTTCCAAGATCCTTATTGGCGCGGATCAAAACCAGGAATTGTCTTTTCTCTTCGGGAGATGCGAAATAGAAAAGGATTTCGTGAGCGTCGGCATCAGGGTCAGGGTCACCAAGAAGTGCCAGGGATCGCGAGTTGGTGAGATGCGCATAGGCCAACAGGCAGCCGACAAAGTCGGCGGTGTAGGCTCGAGCCTCAGGATCATCGGCGGGCAAGAATTCGACGGTGCATGAGACTCGTTGGTGGACAAGTGGGTACCTTCATGTCAGAGTAAACTACTTGAATTGTGATATTGCATGCAATATCATGGCGAGGTGCGAGTTTCTTATGTTCTCGACACTGACGCGGCAGTTGTGGCACTGCGGAGTGACAGAGGTGCTTCCCGCCAGCTTTTGCTGGCTGCTTTAGATCGGCAGTTTGAATTGTTGCTTTCGGTTCCGCTCATACTTGAGTACGAAGCGGTCATGACCCGCCCCCAACATTTGGCCGCATGCGGATTGAGTAGTGCCGAAGTCGGCCACGTTCTCGATGACCTGGCGGCGGTCGCGAGGCCGGTTCGGCTGGCGTTCCGATGGCGGCCAAGGCTATCCGATCCTGATGACGACATGGTTTTGGAAACGGCGATAAACGGGAGTGCCAGCGCAATCGTGACATTCAATCAGCGTGATTTTGCGGCCGGAATAAAAGGCTTCAGTTGTGCGGTGATTTTGCCAGCCATGGCGCTACAACAGATTAGGAGTGTGATCCCATGAGACGAAGTAATTTCGCATTGCGACTACAGCCCTCTTTACTGGAAGAGCTGCGCAAGGCTGCTCAAGTGGAAGGTGTAGCTTTAAACCAGCTCATCAACGTAGCAGTGGCGGAAAAGGTCTCTGCTTTGCGTACGGAGGAGTACTTCCGGGAAAGGGGTCGCAGGGCTGATCGCGCCGAAACCCTGCGGATTCTTGAACGTGCTGGACAAGGGAATCCCCCTATGGAAGGCGATGAACTCCCCCCGGAGTGGCGGAAAAAGCCAGGCCGGAAAGCGGCGAATGTGAGAGATTCGGCCAAGCGGGGACAGAAGAAAAGGGCTGCTATTAAATAGCGGCGTCGCCCTCCGCCGTCAGCCGAGATCGTGCTTGTAGATGTGTGTCGCCGACTGAAAGGCGGCGGGGATGCTTTTGCGCCATTCCATCTAGGTCTCACATCGCGTTTTCGGGGGTAGAGGGTTCCTATTGGATCTCTCCTGCTTCAACCTTCCGGTGGTACTCATCCACAGCGTCATTCTATTCTTGAAGTTCTGCGTCGATCAGAGAGTGTACGTTGGTTTCTGTTACGATGCGCCCAGTCTTATTCATCTGTTCATCGCGTAAGTAATGGCTGGACCTATTCCAGAATCGCCAGCACCCTGCAATAAACTCTTCCATTTTTCATCACTGGACTCGTTACTAGGAAATTGGGGGTCGGTGGCGCCTGGGTCGGAAAACAATGGATCATCCGACCCCGGTTCACGGCCAAACTGTTCTCGAACCAACTTCCTTTGCTGAGCGAAGATTTCGGCGGTCTCATGATTGGAATGATCTTCTCATCCTCGCCGATTTAGTGAGAGGAAGAGATGGATGCACGCATCGAGCGGATGCTTAACTCCTGATGCGTATCCGCTGGACGCCAGCCGCCGCAGAGGACTTGCAAGGCATTTACGATTACCTGAAAGAACATGAGCCTCATTTAGCGCAGCCCACAGATTGAGATCCGAAAATCCGCACGCTCGCTGAAAAAATTTCCCCAGCGTGGGCGCAAAGGGCGCGAAGAAGACACGCGCGAACTGCTACACCGACGGTTGCCACATATCATCGCCTACCGCGTGAAAGACGACGCCGTGGAAATCCTGCATATCTGGCACCCGGCACAGGACAGATGAAGACGTAATTGGCATTCGTTATTAACGCCTCAAGGTTGAAGCCGCGCGTCAAGCCGCGTGCGGCTCTCTTTGATTGGAATCTTTTCGGAAATTGAATGATGCTGTCAAAGCTTCCGAGACGAAATAAATCGACAATCACCCCTGCAGGGCTAATTGTGCTTTCTCTATTTGCGAGACTCCCAGCCTACGCTCAACTTCGTTCCTTGGATGTTTCGCAATACCTGCACGCTTCCTGGACCTCTCAAGATGGATTTTTCGAGGCGGCGTACAGGCTATGGCGCAAACCTCTGATGGTTATTTGTGGTTGACCAGCACTTCCGGCCTTCTACGATTTGACGGCGTGCGCTTTGTCGAGTGGAGTCCCCCGGGACATGAATCTCTACCCGGTCAACCGCTTAACAGCTTGTTAGGGTCAAAGGACGGAAGTCTTTGGATTGGGGGTGACGATAGCAGAACTCACCTCACGTGGGGAATTTCGCCGATATCACCAACTCGATGATGTGTCGATCGACACACTAGTTGAGGATAAGAAGGCGCTATATGGGCTGGCGGCGAATCTTCGCTCGGCAAATCTCCTCTATGCCGCATCTATCGTGGGCAAATTGAATTTTTTGGGGATAATAAGTTCTTTAACGAGTGGATCGGAGCATTGTACGAGGATAAAGCCGGCCGATTGTGGGCCGGTACTGGAGACGGGATTTAAAGAATTCGGCCAGGTCAGCCTCAGCGGTTCGCCTCTTACCCTGCAGTCATTCGAACTTTTGCCGAGGACGCCAACGGT
>Ga0181522_10001789_pt1 | contig 12705 bp, 13 predicted proteins | sample PEATcosm2014_Bin_27_FD_121103 | JGI IMG/M metagenome (GOLD analysis project Ga0181522, IMG submission 121103) | Peatland microbial communities from MTU Mesocosm Facility, Houghton, MI, USA - PEATcosm2014_Bin05_10_metaG | ecosystem: Environmental > Terrestrial > Soil > Wetlands > Peat | place... | reverse complement strand
GGCCCGATATTTCATGGAATTCTGCGTGGATGAATCCTGCGGCAAGTGCATTCCCTGCCGCGCCGGCACGCAGCAGATGCTCCATCTGCTGGAAAAAATCCTCGGCCGCAAGGCCACCGCGCGCGACCTCGCCAAACTCGAGGAACTTTGCGACATGGTGAAGAACACCAGCCTCTGCGGCCTCGGCCAGACCGCGCCGAATCCGGTGATGAGCACGCTGCGGTTTTTCCGCCGGGAATACGAGGAACTGCTTCAGCCGGACGAATTCGGCCCGCGCGACAGCAACGGAGCAAAGAAACAACCCGCAACAACCTGAACATGAATACCGCCGCCGACTCCGAACTCCGAGTTCCGAACTCCGAATTTTAAATATGGCCGCCAAAACCTTAACCATTGACGGAATCCAGGTCAGCGCCGAGGAAGGTGCCACCATCCTGTCCGTGGCCACGGATGCCGGGATCAAAATCCCGACCCTGTGCCACCTGGATGGCGTGTACGACATCGGCGCCTGCCGCCTCTGCCTAGTGGAAGTCACGGGCATCGCCAAACTGCTGCCCGCCTGCACAACGAAAATCAGCGAAGGCATGGACGTGAAAACCAACAGCGAACGGCTGCAAAAATACCGGCGCATGACGCTGGAACTGCTGTTTGCCGAACGCAACCATGTCTGCGCCGCGTGCGTGGCCAACGGCCATTGCGAACTCCAGACGCTCGCCTGCAGCCAGGGCATGGACCACGTGCGTTACGATTATTGCTTTCCGAAATGGAGCGTGGACAACACGCATCTGCGTTTCGGCATGGATCACAACCGGTGCATCCTCTGCACCCGTTGCGTGCGCGTCTGCTGGCACATCGAAGGCGCCGGCACCAAGAATGTCTCCGGCCGCGGCGCCCGCTCCAACATCATCAGCGATCTCAACCAGCCGTGGGGCGATTCCGAGACCTGCACAGCCTGTGGCAAATGCGTCATGTCCTGTCCGACCGGCGCGCTGTTCAACAAGGGCTCGACGGTGTCCGAAATGGAACGTGACCGCACCAAACTTGAATTCATCGTCAACGCACGGGAGAAAAAACAATGGAACGTTTAAAAGTAGCCACGGTCTGGCTGGGCGGCTGTTCCGGCTGTCACATGTCATTCCTCGACCTCGACGAATTCCTCATCGAACTCGCCGGCAGGATCGAGCTCGTTTACAGCCCGGTCGTGGACCTCAAGGCCTATCCGGACAATGTGGACGTCTGCCTCATCGAAGGCGCCGTCTGCAACGAGGACAACCTCGAAATGCTCCATAAAATCCGCGCCCGCACCAAGGTGCTGGTGGCCTTCGGCGATTGCGCCGTCACCGGCAACGTGCCCGCCATCCGCAACCAGCTCGGCCTCGGCAACGACGAGAACGTCCTCCAGTGCGCGTACATCGACAATGCCCAGAACAACCCGGGCGTGCCCCAATACGGCGACGGCATCGTCCCTGCCCTGCTCAAGCGCGTGATGCCGATTTACGAAGCCGTGCATGTGGAATATTTCCTGCCCGGTTGTCCGCCGCCAGCCGACCGCATCAAATCTTTCATGGTCCAGGTGTTAAGCGGCCAGGTGCCGAAACTGGAAGGCGCACAGTTAAAATTTGGATGAAACAGACACTCACGATTTAACGACCCACGGTTCACGATTCACGAATTTATGTCAAAACGCATCGTCATCGATCCCGTGACCCGCATTGAGGGCCATGCCAAGATCAGCATCTTCATGGACGACGAGGGTAACGTGTCCGACGCCATCTTCCACGTAGTCGAATTCCGCGGTTTCGAGAAGTTCTGCGAAGGCCGGCCTTACAGCGAAATGCCCGGCATCACCCCGCGCATCTGCGGCATCTGCCCCGTCAGCCACCTGCTCGCCAGCGCGAAGGCCGGCGACGCCATCATGGCCGTCAACATCCCCCCCGCCGCCGACAAGCTGCGCCGGTTGATGAACCTCGGCCAGATGGTCCAAAGCCATGCGCTGAGTTTCTTCCACCTAAGCGCCCCGGACTTCCTGATGGGCTGGGACACCCCGCCGGCGCAACGCAACGTCTTCGGCCTGATCGCCTCCAACGCCGACCTCGCCCGCGCCGGCATCCGCCTTCGCCAGTTCGGCCAGGAAATCATCGAAATCCTCGGCGGCAAGAAAATCCATCCCGCCTGGGCGGTGCCCGGCGGCGTGCGCAGCCCGTTGACCGAGGAAGGCCGCGCCAAAATCCGCGCCTGGTTGCCCGAGGCCTACGCCACCACCCAGATCGCCTTCGACCTCTTCAAAAAGGTGCTCGATTCGCACAAGAAGGAGATCCAGATATTCGGGAATTTCCCGTCGCTGTTCATGGGCCTCGTCACCCCGGACGGCACCTGGGAACACCACGGCGGCAAATTGCGGTTCAGCGACAGCAGCGGCAGCATCATCGCCGACCAGCTCGACCCGCAAAAATATTACGAGTACATCGGCGAATCGGTGCAGCCGACGTCCTATCTTAAATCGCCGTTTTACAAACCTCTCGGCCTGCCTGACGGCATGTATCGCGTCGGCCCGCTGGCGCGCCTGAACGTCGCCGAACAGATGGGCACGCCCAAGGCGGATGCCGAACTGAAGAAATTCAAGAAATTCGGCCACGGCGCCGTGATGTCCTCGTTCCTGTACCATTACGCACGACTGATCGAAATTCTCGCCTCGCTGGAACACATCGAGCGTTTGCTGGACGACCCCGATTTGTTGAGCAACGACCTCCGGGCGGACGCGGGCATCAACAGCCTTCGCGGCGTGGGCGCGAGCGAAGCGCCGCGCGGCACGCTCTTTCACGACTACACGGTGAATCGGGACGGCCTGCTCAAGAAGGTCAATCTCATCGTCGCCACCGGCCAGAACAACCTGGCGATGAACCAGACCGTGGCGCAGATCTCGCGGCATTACGTGCGCGGCAACGACATTCCGGAGCCGATGCTCAACCGCATCGAGCACGGCATCCGGTGCTACGACCCGTGCCTGAGCTGTTCGACGCATGCGGTCGGCCAGATGCCGCTGCTGGTCCGCCTCATCGCCCCGGACGGCACGGTGCTGAACGAGCTGGCACGCGGATAGTTTTTGTGGCCGCGTCCGCAAGAACGCGGGAATGCAGTGGCCGGATTTTGAACTCTTTTTGAACTTTGTCTGGTTGGTTCCGGTTGGTTTGTTTGGTTGGTTCAGTGGTTGGATTGGGTTGCGGGGAAACGGTTTGGTTCACCGTTTCCCCGCTTTTTCAAAAAAAGCTGGAAAGCAAAGCATGAAAAGCATCCTGCCTCTCATTGCCGTCATCTTCACGGCATCACTGTTGCACGGCCAAACCAATCAAGCCGGAAGCGCCAGCCCGGGCGGACAGCCGAAAGCCGGACAGGAACTTCAGACCTGGGAACAAACGTGGGCCGACGCCGTGAAACTTCAGGACACCGGGAAAATCGACCGGATGCAGGCGGAGGAATATGTGTTCACGGATCCTGCCGGACAGGCTTGGACCAAAACCCGGGAACTCGATACCATCAAGTCCGGCGACCTGGCGATCGATTCCTTCGAGTTGAGCGACATAAAAGTGCGGCTCTATGACAACACGGCGGTGGTCACCCTGCGTATCGTGTGGCACGGCCAATTCCGGGGTAACGACATCAGCGGCCCGCAGCGGATGACTGATGTGTTTGTGAAACGGAACGGCCGCTGGCAATGCGTAGCCAGTCAGGCCACCCGCATCCCGCAGCAACAGCCCGGCAGGCTTTAACCGCAAAGAACCCAAAGGCGGACCACGGCCGCTGACGACTGAACACTTCCCTGCCCCCACCGCGTGGCGCAACGCGCTTTACGCGGCCCCTTTGCCACCCGCCGCCCGCCCCAGTTGAACCCTGAATACCGGCTCCTGAATTTTGAATCCCAGATTTATGTAACCAAATGGTTACTTAACCGTCTGGATGGATATGGGGCAATGACGCCCTGAAAAAAACTATGAAAACCAAAATCATCCTCATGGCCGCGCTGCTTGGCGTGGCTGCCATGTCGGCCAACGCCGGATTCAGCTTCGGCGTCTCCATTGGTTTGCCGCTGCCGGTCGTCGTCTCGACGCCGGTGGTTTGCGCACCCGTGACCGTGGTTCAAGCGGTTCCGGCCTGTCCAGACGTGAATTACGTCTGGGCGCCCGGTTACTGGTCTTATCGCCCGACCGGCCGGGTTTGGATGTCCGGCGGATGGTATCCCCGTCCGGTTTACTACGCACGCGGATACGACCACGACCGCAACGGATACCGCCGTTAACGTCCGTCATCACACAGGCTGCCGTCACCGACGGCAGCCGTCTTCGAATCCATCTGGCCGGCTCACCGCGTGGCACCACACGGCGGGAAAATCCCAATCATCAGCCGTTTGAGCCTTTCTCCTCAATACCAGCCGGGCTCAGCCATTCCATCCCAACCGCCCCAGCCGTCCCAACCGCCCCAGTCCACCTCATCCACCTCGACCACCTGGAAATGACCCATCGGCGGCGACCCGGCGTTTGCGGAGTTTTTTTCCTGGGCCTGGCGGAGTTGCAGGTAAGCCTGATACTGTTTGGGTCCGCCAACGTAGGCGCGGTTGTTTTTCAGATCAGGCAGGACGTAATAGGGCTTTCCGCCATAATTGATCCGCGTGACTTTGTCCGCCGGCAGTTTCCCGAGCAGGGCCTGCTGATCCGGCTTCTTCGGGGTGATGACTTTGAAGCCGGCGGCCACGGCCACGTTCTCCTTGTCGAGCAGGTGACCGGTGCAACCCACAGCCAGCACAGCCAGCGCGAGGACGGCCAGATATCTCAATGCGTTCAGGATGGATTTCATGTTTACCGAAGGCTAGAGGCAAAAGGCTAAATTGCCAGAAAACATTCAACACTCAACTTTCAACCCTCAACATCCCATGCCGAGGTGAAGGCCAAAAGTCGGGAAGTTACCGGTTTTCAGCCTTTGCACGTTTTGCGCCTTTTTTGCGGCCCAAAATTAGCGGCGCGCAGCGCCGACATTACAACACACTTCCCCGCTGGCTTTGGGTTTCCTGCCGGTTTAACCTAAGCGTGTGATCAAAAGCCAGGAAACAGGCGCGGCCCGGAAAATTCTGGTCATTGGCTATGGCAACGAACTGCGCGGCGATGATGGGGTCGGGCCCAAGGTCGCCGCGGCCGTGGAAGCCCTTCACCTGCCCGGCGCACGCACGTTGATCTGCCAGCAGCTTTCACCCGAACATGCCGAGCCGGTTTCACAGGCGCGCCTGGTGGTGTTTGTGGACGCAGCAGTGGACGCGCCCCGCGAGGTGCAATTCCGGAAACTCAAGCCGGCGGACAGCTCACAACTCATGGCCCATGCCGCCGATCCGCGCACCATGCTGGCACTGGCCCGTGATGTTTTTGGCCACTGCCCGGAAGCCTGGTGGCTGACGATCCCCGCCGAAAACACCGGCTTCAGCGAGGAACTTTCGCCGCCGGTCAGCCGGCACTTGAAGACAGCAGTTGAGAAAATCCGGCTGCTCGCAGTCAAATAAAGGGAAGTGGCCGCCAACTTCCGCAAAGTCGCGGCCGGCCGGCCGGTTTATTGTCACACGTGGTGAATACGCCGCCAACCATGCGATTGAAGGTCACTGTTCGCGGCGCCGTGCAGGGTGTCGGGTTCCGCCCCTTCGTCTTCCGCCTCGCCGCCGGGCTCGGCCTGACCGGGTGGGTCAACAATTCCCCGCAGGGCGTCTTCATCGAAGCCGAAGGCCCACGCGCTGCGCTCGAACAATTTCGGTTGCGGCTCGAAACGGAAAAGCCGCCGCGCAGTTTCATCCAGAGCCTTGAAGCGTCATGGCTGGATGCAACCGGTTTCAAGGATTTTCAAATCCGCGCCAGCGAACCCGGCGGCGACCGGACTGCGCTGGTGCTGCCGGACATCGCCACCTGCCCGGATTGTCTTCGCGAAATTTCTGATCCCAAAAACCGCCGACACCGTTATCCGTTTACCAATTGCACGAATTGCGGCCCGCGTTTCAGCATCATCGAGGCCCTGCCCTACGACCGGGTGAACACCTCAATGAGGTCATTCACGATGTGCCCGCAATGCCAGGCCGAATACGACGACCCCAACGACCGCCGCTTCCACGCCCAACCGAACGCCTGCCCGGTTTGTGGTCCGCAGATTGAATTGTGGCGTGGCAGTGTTCGTGAGAACACGGTTGAACAATTGCCGCGCTCTCAGGAGCGCGGCCACAACGCCCTGCTTGCCGCCGCCCAGGCAATTCGTGAAGGAAAGATCGTCGCGGTCAAAGGGCTCGGCGGATTTCACCTGATTGTTGCCGCGCATGACGAACCGGCCGTGCGCCGTCTGCGCGAGCGCAAACACCGCGAGGAAAAACCCTTCGCGCTCATGTTCCCATCCCCCGAAAGCGTGAAGACCGAGGGTGAAGTTTCACCGCTGGAAGACCGGCTGCTCCGCTCACCTGAAGCCCCGATCGTCCTGCTGAAGAAAACCGCAAATGGCAAATCGCAAATCGCAAATGCGGTGGTTCCAGGCAACCCAAACCTCGGCGTAATGTTGCCGTCGAATCCACTGCACCACCTGCTGCTGGCCGAACTCGGTTTTCCCGTCGTCGCCACCAGCGGCAACCTGAGCGACGAACCGATTTGCATTGACGAACACGAAGCGTTGGACCGGTTGCGTGACATTGCCGATATTTTCCTCGTCCACAACCGCCCCATCGTCCGCCACGTGGATGATTCGATAGTGCGAGTGATGCTGGACCGGGAATTGGTGCTGCGCCGCGCCCGCGGTTATGCCCCGCTGCCCATTCAATTACGGAGTGCGGAGTGCGGAGTGCGGAAGGCGGTTCGCGAGAACGCTCGCCCTGCCCAAATTCCAAACTCCAAAACCATATTGGCCGTTGGCGCGCATCTGAAAAACTCCATCGCTCTCTCGGTCGGCAATCAGGTTTTCCTCAGCCAGCACATTGGCGATCTGGAGACGGAGCAGGCCCACGCTGCTTTCCGCCATGTCATTGCGGATTTTGAAAAGCTCTACGCGGCCAAGCCGCAAATCATCGCCGCCGACTTGCATCCCGATTATCTCTCGACAAAATTTGCGGATGAATTCACCGGCAGCGCGGGCAGTCCTCGGCCCGTTACCGCCGGCGCACAAGGGATTGCGCACCCTGCAAGAATTGGGGTCCAGCACCACATCGCGCACATTTTGTCCTGCATGGCGGAAAACGAAATCGAGCCGCCGGTGATGGGCGTCTCGTGGGACGGCACCGGTTATGGAACCGACGGCACAATCTGGGGCTGCGAATTCTTTCTCGTCACCCATGAAAGCATCAAACGCGTCGCCCATTTGCGTCCGTTCTGCCTGCCCGGCGGCGGCCAGGCCGTCAAGGAACCACGCCGCACAGCGCTGGGACTGCTGCATGAAATCTACGGCGACACGGTTTTTGAACGAAAAGACCTTGCGCCCATCACCGCCTTTTCAGCGGCGGAATTGGACATTTTGAAAATCATGCTGGCAAGAAAGCTGAATGCACCGATGACGTCCAGCGCCGGACGGTTATTCGACGCCGTTGCCTCGCTGGTCAATCTTCGCCAGCAAATCCGGTTTGAAGGCCAGGCCGCCATGGAGCTGGAGTTCGCGCTGCGTGGCATTGAAACAGAGGCTCATTACAACCTGTCCCTTGTCACCCGTCACCCCTTACCCGTCTTGGACTGGTCGCCGATGGTGGAGGAGATTCTATCCGATGTAAAAAACGGCGTTCCGGTCGCCATCATCTCCGCCAAATTCCACAACACCCTGGTGGAAGAAATGGTTGCGGTGGCAAAAAAGTCCGGTCAACAATGTGTGATGCTCTCGGGCGGTTGTTTCCAGAATCGATATCTGACGGAGCGCGCGGTCCGGCGTTTGCGAGCGGAAGGTTTCCGACCGTACTGGCACCAGCGCGTGCCACCGAACGACGGCGGAATTGCTTTGGGACAAGTCGTTGCCGCGTGGCGCGCAAAAGGTTAAGGTAAAAGCAGATGTGTCTGGCCATTCCAGGAAAAATCGAAAGCATCACCGGCGATGATGATCCGTTGACGCGCATGGGCAAAATCAATTTCGGCGGCATCCTCAAGGAAGCCAGCCTGGCCTACGTGCCCGAGGTCAGGGTTGGCGACTACGTCATCGTCCACGTCGGATTCGCCCTGAGCCGGGTCGATGAAGAGGAGGCGCACAAGGTGTTCGGGTATTTGAAACAGATGGAGGAACTCGCCGAACTGGAGGATAACGACTCCAAACCATTGCCCCGCCGGGACAAGCCATGAAATACCTGGACGAATACCGCGACGGGGAACAGGCGCAGCAGCTCGCGCGGGAAATCCACCGGATCACGACCCGGCCGTGGAGCATCATGGAGGTCTGCGGCGGCCAGACGCATGCCATCGTGAAATTCGGCATCGACGAACTGCTGCCCAAAGCCATCACACTCATTCACGGGCCGGGCTGTCCAGTGTGCGTCACCCCGCTCGAAATGATCGACAAGGCGCTTGAAATCGCCGCACGGCCAAACGTCATTTTCACCTCGTTCGGCGACATGTTGCGCGTGCCCGGCAGCACCACCGATCTGCTGGCGGTGAAGGCGAAGGGGGGCGACGTGCGCATCGTTTATTCGCCGCTCGATGCCGTGAAACTCGCGGAGCAAAGCCCGGCGAAGGAAATCGTCTTTTTCGGGGTCGGTTTTGAAACCACCGCACCGGCCACGGCGATGGCGGTTTACCAGGCCGCACAGAAGGGCCTGACGAATTTTTCCATGCTCATCTCGCACGTGCTCGTGCCACCGGCCATCGAGGCGCTGATGTCTTCGCCGAACTGCAAGGTGCAGGGTTTTCTCGCCGCCGGTCATGTTTGCACCGTGATGGGTTATGAGGAATACCCGCCCCTGGCGGCGAAATATCATGTACCGATTGTCGTCACCGGTTTTGAGCCGCTGGACATCCTGCAAGGGGTGATGATGGTGGTGCAACAGTTGGAATCCGGCCGCGCCGGGGTGGAAAACCAATACACCCGTTCGGTGCGGCGCGAAGGCAACCAGCCGGCGCAGGAACTCATCCGCAAGGTTTTCAAGGTCGTATCGCGCAAATGGCGCGGCGTTGGTGAAATTCCGGAAAGCGGCCTCGGCTTGAATGACGTCTACGTTGCATTCGATGCGGAAAAGAAATTTGGCCTGGCGGACCATCATGTTGACGAACCCGCTGAATGCCTCAGCGGACTGGTTTTGCAGGGGCAAATCAAACCCCACGAATGCCCGGCCTTCGGCACAAAATGCACGCCGGAACATCCGCTGGGCGCGACCATGGTGTCGAGCGAAGGCGCGTGCGCCGCCTACTACCGTTACCGGCGGCTGCCGGCGGCTGCCGGGAAATGAATCATTTATGCTGCCTGTTTCCGACTTCAGCCTGAACTGCCCCGTTCCCATCTCGCAATATCCACATGTGCTGATGGCGCATGGCGGCGGCGGAAAGTTGATGCACCAACTCATTGGCAAAATGTTTCTCACGGCATTTCGCAATCCCCTCCTGGAAACCCAGCACGATTCGACGGTAGTCGAACTGACCGGCCGGAAACTGGCCTTCACGACGGATTCCTACGTCGTCCGCCCGATTTTTTTTCCGGGGGGCGACATCGGTTCAATGGCCGTTCACGGCACGGTGAACGATCTCGCCATGAGCGGTGCCCGTCCGCTTTACCTCAGCAGCGCGTTTATCATCGAGGAAGGACTGCCGATGGAAACGCTGTGGCGGGTCGTCTGCTCGATGCGCGATGCGGCGCAGCGCTGCGGCGTGCAAATCATCACCGGCGACACGAAGGTCGTGGACAAGGGAAAGGGCGACGGACTGTTCATCAACACCGCCGGCATCGGCATCATCGCACACGAACAGAAAATCGCGCCGCAAAACGTCCGGCCCGGCGACGTGGTGTTGGTCAGTGGTGATCTGGGCCGGCACGGCATGGCCATCATGGCCGTGCGCGAAGGCCTGGAATTTGAGAGCCGGATTGAAAGCGATTCCGCGCCCGTGCATGACGTGGTGCAGGCACTGATGAAGGCTGGAATTGAGATTCACTGTCTGCGCGACCTGACCCGCGGCGGCCTGGCCAGCGCGCTCAATGAAATTGCGGAAGCCTCCGGCGTGCGCCTCGAAGTGGTGGAAAAATCCGTGCCGGTGCGCGAAGATGTTCACGCCGCCTGCGAAATGCTCGGCCTCGACCCGCTGCACGTGGCGTGCGAAGGACGATTCGTCGCCTTCGTCGCGGCGAACGACGCGGAACGCGCCTTGTCCATCCTGCGCGGCAGCGTCACGGGAGCCGGGGCGGCGGTGATTGGCAAGGTCACGGATAATTCCGGGCCGCTGGTCACGTTAAAGAGCGCGATCGGGGTGGGCCGGATTCTCGACATGCCGAGCGGCGAGCAATTGCCCCGGATCTGCTGAACGATCAGGCGGAAACCAAACGCTTGCTTGTCGTCCGAACCTTTTTTGTTACGCTGCGCGGAATGCAAAAATTTCTTTTTGGTTTCTGGCTGGCCCTGATCCTGGCCCTGCCGGTTGCCGCGGCGGAAATCAAACTTGATTTCAGCGATGTTCCGACCGGACAGATGCCGACCAATTTCCACGCGGTGCTGGCGGGCGGCGGCCAGCCTGGCGAATGGAAGATTGTCCTGGCCGAGGTGCCGCCGCTTTTCGCGCCGCTCTCCCCGCTGGCACCCGTGGTCACCCGCCGCGCCGTGGTGGCGCAAACGAGCACCGACCCGGCCGACGAGCGCTTTCCAATGCTGATTTACGACGGCGAGACGTTCAAGGATTTCACCCTCACGACCCGCTTCAAAATCGTCAGCGGCATCGCCGAGCAGATGGCGGGTGTCGTGTTTCGCTATCAAAACGAATCCAATTATTACGTCATCCGCGCCAGTGCGTTGGGACATAACGTGCGTTTTTACAAGGTTGTGAACAGCGTCCGTTCCGACCCCCTCGGCCCGGAGGCGGACGTTTCCGCCGGCGTCTGGCACACCCTGACCGTACAATGCCAGGGCAATCAAATTACCTGCTGGCTGGACGACAAACTGGCAATGCCGCCGCTGCAGGACAATTCGCTTACCGCCGGCAAAATTGGTTTTCGCACCAAGTCCGACACGGTGGGCTATTTTGGCGACATAACCATCAGCTACACGCCACTCGTGCCGCTGGCGCAGACCATCGTGCAGGGCCTCCTGAGGGATCAGCCGCGCATCGTCGGGCTGCGCATTTACACCCTCGATGACCACAACCAGCCACATGTCATCGCCAGCAAGCTGGAAGCGGAGCTTGGCCAAGCGGGCACCGACGCCGAAACGGCGACCATCAGCGATGGCAAGGTTTATTTCGGGCGCGGCAAGGGCACGGTGACACTCACGCTGCCGTTGCGCGACCGCAACGGCGACCCGATAGCCGCAGTGCGGGTGCAATTGAGATCATTTCTGGGCGAAACCGAGGACAACGCACTCACCCGCGCCATGATGATTGTCGACGCCATACAGACGAAAATCATGTCCAAGGAGGAATTGACGCAATGACAGGCGCTCAAGGCTTCGCCGGAGCGGGAGCGGAGGCAGCGGGAGGAGGAGCCGGCGCGGGCGCTTGCACCATCGGCATGTCGATTGGTTTCACCCGGCGCACGCCACCGATCACCGTAATGTTGCCGGCGTCATCGGTCTGCAGCCGCGGACGCGTGTTAAAATAATCGTAATTTTCCTGCTGCACGATGTCACAGTCAGGATTGACCACCGAATAGGTATAGACCCGCGCGCCGCTGGCATAAATCACGTGCAGATTGTTGGTGCGATCCAATTGCGCCTCCGGCTGGCTGAATGAGACCATCGGGCCGATGGCGCGGACCTTGAAGATGCGCCTTTCGGGCTCATCGCTCACCTGCACATACATCCGGAGCTGGGAACGCAGATAATTCGCCTGCTCCAAGGTGTATTTGCGGACTTCCGGGACGCCATTGGTCACCCCGGCCGGGGCGGGAAGGCCAAATGATTGCGACCATAATTTCGCCCCGTCAATCACATCGAAATCTTCCGGCGAACTGGGAATTTCCACGTTCCAATCCTTGATATGCAGCGTGGCAATGATGCGATAACTGCCCTGCCGGGACAGATTGAAATAAGGCCCCACATCCACGCGCTTGGTGGCCATTTGGGATGTGCCCAGATCGAATTCGCCCTGCACCGGCACGTCCCCGAGCTTGGCCACCATGAAATTATCCACCGCCGTCACGCTGAAGGTCAGCCAGTTTGGGTCTGCGCCCAAATGCAACTGCTGACCGGAACGGTTGGTAATGCGCACCGCCACCGGCAGTGATTCGCTGGGCAGAAACTGTGATTGATCCAGGATCACCTCCACCGTGATCTGCGCGGACGCACCATACCCGGTCAGCAACACCAGACTTAAAATGGCCCATGAATATTTCACTTGGACCTGAATACTCTAATCCGCATCGGTCACATGGCAACCCTAAACAGCATGGACGACCGGGGGATGATCTGGCGGGTGACAATAACATTACGGGCCGCCGGACTTGCATCCGGCGGCCCGCGTTTTCCCCCAAGCTGTCTAGGCAATTCTCAGGCAGCAGCGGCCCTGCTGCTTTTATTGCACTTCCACCCGGAAGAAG
>Ga0181522_10001787_pt1 | contig 12709 bp, 5 predicted proteins | sample PEATcosm2014_Bin_27_FD_121103 | JGI IMG/M metagenome (GOLD analysis project Ga0181522, IMG submission 121103) | Peatland microbial communities from MTU Mesocosm Facility, Houghton, MI, USA - PEATcosm2014_Bin05_10_metaG | ecosystem: Environmental > Terrestrial > Soil > Wetlands > Peat | place... | reverse complement strand
CGTCCAGGTGATGATCCCGTTGGTGTCGATGGCTGCACCGGGTGGCGGATTGACCAGGCCATAACCCGCGGTGAGCGAATGGATGTTGGGTTCGGTGGCCGTGTTGGTGACGGTCAACGTGGAGAGTTCCGAAAGGTTGCGATTGGCCTGGACGGGCAGCACCGGCGCCTGGTTGACCTCGAGCACGACCACCAGGAAGCTGTTCGTGGCGCTCAGCGAACCGTCGGTGACCACCGTGGTGAACAGATTGGTGCCGGGACTCTGGAGCTGGCCCGGCGTCCAGGTGATGATCCCGTTGGTGCTGATCGCGGCGTTGATTACCACGTTGTTGTTGAGCAGATTGGTGACTGCCAGGGTGTAGGTCAGCGGCAGCGACGGGATGTCGCTGTCGATGGCCGTGTTGGTGACCGTTAGCAGGGTCAGCTCATTGACCGTGAAATTGGTCTGCGCCGGCAGCGCCGGGCCGTTATGGATCGCCTGGACGGTAACGTTGAACGTGTTGGTGGCCGAGAGACTCTGGGCATTGATGGCGTAAATGTTGGTGTCGGTAACGACAGTGGTAAAAGCATATACACCGGGCACCTGTGCAACGGAGGGCGTCCATGTAATGATACCATTGGTGCTGATGGAGGCGCCGATTGGAGCGGTGATCAACTGGTAGCCCATCGGATTAGCCGGTATGTCATCGTCGGTGGCGGTGTTGGTGACGATGAGGGTTTGCAAGCCGATGATGGTAAGGTTGGTCTGTGCCGGCAGGACCGGCGGGGTGTTCACCTCGTTGACGACCACGGTGAAGGTGTTGATCGTGACCGAGGTGCCGTCAGTGACTGTGGTGGTGAAAATATAAGTACCCGGGCCCTGAGCTTCAGTGGGCGTCCAGCTAATCACACCATTTGCATCAATGCTGGCGTTGGTCACGACGCTGCCATCAAGCGTATTGGTCACGGTCAATGTATAAGTCAAATTGAGCGAGGCATTTGTGGTCAGGATGTAGACCCGGGCGAGATCACAACTGAGCAAAGTGGTGGCGTAAGGGATGGTGGAAGCTCCCGTCCAAATGCATATCTCCGTATTGGTGAGTGATTGGCTGGTGGTACCGGATGACTGCCAGGTGGTTCCATCCGTCGAATACCACCCGGTCACGTCGCCGCTCGGAATATCCCGGTCCAGCCGGAGAGTGAGATTTGATTCCACCACATTGGCGGTGCTCAAGGGCAGCGGTATTTGGTTGAACTCTTCGGTAAACTCCAACGATTGGCCGCTGGAATAGATGTTATAGGCGCGGCCGATTTCGACGTAATTATCGTCATCCTGATACAAGGCGAGTTCGGCCTGTTGATAGTTCAGAGTGGGCGCAAAAGACAGCACCACCTGCATGCTGACCCAGTTGGTGGGGAGGCTATGGAACAGGCTGTTTTCAGTGTCGTTGGCTGCCCCATACAGGTCGCCCGTGTCGCAAGGAATGCGCAGAACCGTGCCCAGCGAGCCGTTGGTTTGGGCGTACAAAGGTACCCCGACAGCCGGGTTGGTGACCAGGGTGTCGCGACTGGATCCGTCCGGGTTGGTGGCCAGGAAACTCCAGCCATCGCTCATCAACGCCGCTTGATTGGTGTAAGTGAACAGGAAAGTATTCGTCACGATTCCGATAACAGGCGCGTTTGTGTCCAGATCCGTTGCGGTATTGGTCACCAGCAGGGTTGTGAGCTCGTTGACGGTCATGTTGGTCTGGGCCGGCAAAATCAGTCCGTTGGTAAGCACCTGGACGGTAAAACTGTTGGTTGCGCTCAAGCTGATCGCGTTGACTGCCAGCGGGTCGTAATCCGTAACCACCGTGGTAAAGACGTTCACGCTGGGCACCTGTGCGAGCGTGGGTGTCCAGCGAATGATTCCATTGGTGTCAATGGTGGCGTTGGCCGGAGCAACCAGGAGTGAATAGCTGAGCGGATTGGCCGGGATGGCGCGGTTGAAGGCCGTGTTCGTGACCACGAGGGATTGTTGGCCAAGCAGGGTTTGGTTCGGCTGGACCGGCAGCACTGGGGCGAGGTTTATTGGGTTTACAATCACGACGAAGGAATTGGTGGCGCTCAGAGGCGGAAAGCCGTTGTCCGTGACCACTGTGGTGACCACGTAGGTGCCCGGGCCTTGGCCTTCCACCGGGGTCCAGGAAATAATGCCGTTGGTGTCGATCATGGCGTTGTTCTGGATGCTGCCATTGGCCAGATTCGTGACCAGCAGGGTGTAGGTCAAAGTCTGGGCCGGCAAATTCGCGTCGGTGGCCGTATTGGTGACGAGAAGAGTGGAGAGTTCGCTCACCGTCTGGGTTGGCACCAAGGAAGGCAGCACCGGTGCGACATTGGGCTGAAAGTTCATCAGTACCGTCTGTGGGTTGGTGGTGACCAGGGTGTCAAAATAGAAAACGCTCGAGTTACCAGTAAACGGAGTGGGAACACCGTTGACCAGCAGGCTTGTCACCTGGGAACTCGAAACATTGGCGCGGATCGTCAAGGTGTCGTTGGTGTTGATGGCGGTTTCAAAACTTCGCTTGCTCGAGGCATCCAGCGGCAGACGGTAACAATTAAACTGGATGTAATTTGTGGTCTGGACGTAGTTGGTGATGACGGTGCGGTCCCGTTGAAGGATGTACTTCGTGACCGTGCCCATGGGGGCCACCCAGACATTGTTGCTGACCGCGTAACCGATGGCTCCGTCGGAGTTGTCCGAATTGTGCAGCACCAGGTTGAACCATTTGTTCGACGCGATGGCCGAGTCGACCACGGAACAGAAATTCGTCGGTGGATAAGGAAAATGCTCGTGCGAATTGAAACTCTTCACATTCATGAAGTCGTTGGGCGTGGCGTCTTCCAACTGGTTGATATTGTAACCTCGGGCGATTAGAAAATAGTCGGCTGCAATGGATTCCTCCTCCGGACTAATGATGCCCACTGGCCAGGCGAAGGATATCACCTGGGACTGCGTGGCCGGAGAAGTATTAACCAAGCCCAGGATATTGGTTTCAAACTCATGACGGAGCGCGGATTCGGTGATGAGAAATGACGGGTGATCGACGCTGTGGGAACCCAATTCCATGCCTGCCGCGTAATAAGTGGAGTAGAACGAGGGCGCCGTGACGTGCCACATGACATAGGTGCCCGCAGCACCGTTGGTGACCAGATCGTCGAAGCCCCAGGGGCTTGAATCGTCAGCTGTAACGCTGAGAACCCCGACTTTAGTGTCCTTCCAGGTCGACACGTTGACCAGACCATTCGGGTTGACGATAAGGGTGACGCGGACGGGAGCGGGACTGTTGCTCACACCGGCTACCGTGAAGGTCAAGGTGCCTTGGTATATCCCTGCGGCGAGCCCAGTGGTGTTCACGGATATATTGCAGGTACCCTGAGGATGGCCTGCAGCATTGACGTCGGTGGTTACCCAAAATCCGTTCGACGTGGTGCTATAGTCACCGTCAATCGGTGTCTGCCCGGCGTAAACATCAGCAGACAACCAGGGTGAATCGCTGGTCATGGTCCAATTTGCCGGAACCAAGTCGTGACGAAGCACCACATTCACGAGCTGGGTGGTGGTGCATGACTGGCCTTGAACTGAATTGAAAACAAGATGTTGTGGTTGGAGCACCAGTTGCGGTGCCGGAGGGCTGTAGGCGTCGCTGGTGATGACGTCCAGCCGGCTGAGATCGCAATTGGGCAGATTGGTGAGCGGGAAGGTTGTCGCCGAGCCACCGGTCACGATGCCCAGTTCCGTGTTTGTCAGCGATTGGCTGAGGCGTCCGACATATACCCAAGTATTGCCGCTATCCTGTGACCAATATGCGCTGATGTCGTCCGTAGGCGGGTCGCGATCAAGGCGCATGATGACATTGGTGGCGCTGCAGTAGGTCCAGCCCGATCGGGCGGGAAAAGTATCAAACTCCTGATCCAGAGTTATGGCTGTAGGGCCCGGCAGGCCAAAGGGTGAGCCCTGCAAATAGCTGTTGTAGGTGAATTCCTCCTCAACGTAGTTATCGTCGTCTTGGTACACCAAAAACAATAGCTGGTGGTAATTGGCCGACGGAGCGAACGACACGGTCAATCGCGCGCTTATCCAATTCGTCGGCAGTTGGCGAAAAAGACTGTTCCGTGTGGTGTTTGCGACCGGATCCGGTGTGAGGCGGGGAAACGTTCCGTTGGTGAAGGTTACAGGCGAACCCCACAGGTATCCGGTGTCGCACTGAATCCGGGTGACGGTACCTAAAGCGCCGTTTGTACAAGCATACTGGACCACCGCGCCCAAATTTGTGTCCAGGTTTTCCGTGTTCATCTGTGCGGGGGTAAAGATGGCTTCGCCCTGGTATTGCGTAAGTCCATTGGTGAGCGCCTGGAAACTCCAACCGTCCGCCAGCAAGGCGGCGCGGTTGGCATAGGTGAAGAAAACCGTATTCGTGGCAGCCTGACTGGCCAGAGCTCCCCCGAGGGCAATGCCAAGGGCGGCGATCCCTAACCCCCTGACGAGACGCACGGCCTCCCGGTTTCCAGTGTTGTTGCTGAGTTTACCGTTATTATTCATGGCAGTTGATGCGATTGGATTTCGAACGCAATGGTTCGATATCAAAGAACCAAAAGTGCTGACCTCGATGTGGCAGAGCAGCATCGAGAACAGTTCATACGATGCGGAGGCAGATCAAATAGTTGCAAAGAAAAAGAATGGCGGCCGGGGAAGTCTGCGGCCGGGAGCCCGGACATTACCGGAACCAGATGTTGATACCGCCGAACCCATTCAAGAAATGGAATGGCCGGACACAGCAAGGACATGAGAAAGTTGGCACCAGTGCTCATCTGACACAATTTACACCCTTCACTCCATAAGAACTTGAAAATATACACTAATATAGGGAATCTGCAACGGTTATTTGGCACGACTGAGGGGCAACGTCGCGTTTGAGCTTTAAACGTTGGGTTTATTTCATAAGGAAACCTCAGACAAGTTTCCATTTTTTATTCAGTATAACTTATATTCACAAGTCTTGCTCCCGTATTTCCTTACGATAAAGCCCGGTACTTTTCGGACCTCCAACCCAGGTGCTTTCGCTGCCAGGCGCATCTGATCTGGTTGTTGGCCAGCCTGAAGTATAGATACAGCCATTTGGGCACAAGGCGAGACATGATCAGCTTGCGCTCGCTCTGATCGAGCCCCGTCCGCAAAAGGGAAGGCAGGATCCGATATTTTCCAATAAGTCCGTTTTGGAGGTACTGGCTCATTAACATGAGGTGGAGCTGATGGCGTTTGGCCACCCTGCACATTTCTCCGTAATCAGCGCCTTCGCAAGGTTCCAGCTCCCTGGCGGTCTGGAGGTCGTGCAGAAAGGCCGCATACATGACCGTACGATTCATAAACCCCGCCAGTTGACGTTCTTCAAGTTGTTCCAGGCTGCTGCGGCTCACCGCGGCGCGGTCACCACTGAGATATTTGTGCAGATTGGCTCCATGCAACCTGTAGCGGACGAGAGGTTCATTGATATAGTACACCTTGCCAGCCAGCACGGAACGGAAAGCCAGGACTTTATCCTCGTAAACGACTTGCTCCGGCAAAGGGCCAAAGCGGCGGTACAGCCGGGGGCAGATGGCATGGGAACAACCATGCACGGTGGGTTTAAGTGTCTCCAAGTAAGAGAGCGGGTTTCCATTGAGCTCCACCATTCGTTCCCTCGCGGATGGCTGTTCATCCTCGAAGTTGAAAAGTCGATCGATTTGCTTTCCGGCTTCATCAATCTGAATCAAATCGGAAAAAATTGAAGTAGCCTGCCGGCCGGACTTTTCCCAGGTTTCATAAACAACTTCAGTGCGGTGGGGCAGCGAAACATCATCGGCCGCGGCGATCACAATCAGTTCACCCCGCGTCAATTCCAGGACCCGGTTCATGTGACCGCCCATGATTTTGCGCACCGGGTTCCGGTTTAAGGTGAGTTGGTGCGGGCCGCGATAGGCTTGGGCCATTTCCCGCATGATTTCGAATGACCGGTCATCAGAACAATCATCAGACAAAATGATTTGCAGCGGGGAATAAGATTGGGCGAGCGCGGCTTCAACTGCTTCACGCACGAACGATTCCTGATTGCAGGAAACAAGGGCGAAAGTCAGCAGCGGTTTGCCATTCAACTCGGTAATCATATCAGGTTCTTGCCAATCTTCCACCGCTCACAGCTTGCGCAAGACCGGCCTCAGGTTGAGGTCGTTTCACAAATCCCCGCCGCGAATAATTCCGGGGACGCTGCCGTTCAAGACAGAATTGGTTGCACATTGCCATATTGGCAACGTAACTCATTTCCCAGAGCGGACACCCTTCCCCGTCGTCCGGTGGAGGCGGCTGCAACCGGCTCCGCAGTTTCAGTTTGGTCCAGTACAAAAGCCTGGCCAGACGCGGCATTTGAATGTCATCATGCTCCCAGTGATAGCGAAGGTACGCCTGGCTGCGTCCACGCTTGACTGCGTCTCCAAGCCAGTGTCGATGAAGCAATCTCGATGGATCCAGGTGATGAACGACTCTCGCAGTGGGCACGTACTGGATCTTGAATCCGGCTTCGGCAAGCTGCCAGCCAAACAGCGTTTCCTCGGTCGTGCCCAGGCGGCCCGCTCCCAACTCCGGATCAATGGCCGGCACCCGTTCGAGAACTGAGCGTCGAAATCCCATGTTGGCGCCAATCAATTCCCGACTCCCTTCGTGAAGCTCGAAATCATCGCTGGATGCCAACCACACCTTATGCATCCGGGTCATCCATGGCCGCAGCAGGCCCGGCGCAAGGGTAATTCGCCCGGTCACCGCTTCGCAGCTTCGATTGGCCAACGGAGTCACAAGTTCGTCCAGCCAGTCTGGAGAAACTTCCACGTCGTCATCGGTGAACACAATGATTTCCCCCCGCGCTTTGACCAGGCCCGCATTGCGAGCGTAACCAAGACCCTTGACTGGTTCATAAACGTATTGAATTTTCGCATTCTTCAGAGTCATCCCCTGCACTGTTTTCGCCGTTTCATCGGTGGATGCATTGTCTACTATCAGCACCTCCAACTCCCAGCCGGGGCGAACACTGGCCCCACCCAACGCGACCAAAGTCTTCCGCAAACTCACAGCGCGGTTAAAGGTGCAGATGACGATTGAAATGTTAATCTTGGTCACGGCCATTGCGCTATTCTTGGTTGAGGGACTGCCTTCCATGTCGCTGAGTCACTTCGCCTGCCTTCCCCCCGATGGTCGAAACTCTTTGTCTGATCCGGATGGTGGTCAAGCAACCTGCGCCAGAACCTTTACGTGACCTGCCGTGAAAAATTCGGGGTGCCGGCGTAAATGGAACGAACATCACCGCTAAATTGCATCGCTTTCAGCTCGGCCGACTTTCCCACAACCAGGTGCAAGGCAATCGCCTCACTCCGCACTATTCGTGTTCAAGTAATAAAGTGACTTGTCCCAGAACCGCGCCAGGGAAGTTTTAAACTGATTGTAATAAAGCTCGGTTCTTTTCGCCGTCGACCAGCCAAAGAGGTTTTTGACCCAGACATACTTCCAGGACAATCGAGGAATTTCCAGCTGACTCCCGAGTTCGGTGGCGAGTTGTTGCGCCGCTTTGACAATATCGGGTCGTTCAGGATAGAAATACACCAGGAATCTGTTGAGATATTTCAGGCAGGCGGCGCGTGCCCGCTGGCTGTCATCCATTGTCCGGAGATGGGCGATGTTCAATTTGATGGAAAGAAATTGCGAGTCCAGTTTGTGATTCGCTCCGCCCACATAACTCAGGCTGTTGGCCGTTCTCCGATAAAACACCTTTGCCTCTGGAACAAAGCGAACGCGCTCGCTGGCCAAGACGGCCCGGCAAAAATATTCCCCATCATCGTCCAAGGAAAGCCGGACGTCCCATGGTCCGATGGTTTGGGCCAGCTCGCGACTGATCAGCCAGGTCCCGGTTTGCATCCAATGGTTCTGCTCGAAATGACGCAGCACCCATTCGGTGGATCCAAGGTCGCACCAGACCGAGGTCGGCGAGAATCGTGCCTTTTCGGGCCGGTAGATGAAATGACCCCAAGCGGAAGAAAGTAGTGTCCTTTTGCCTTGGCACTCCTCCAATGCTTCCATTTGCTTGCTGATTTTATCAGGGGCCAGGAGGTCATCGGCATCCAACCATTGGATGTAATCTCCCTGGCAGACGGAAAAGGCCTTGTTTCGTGCCGCTGCCGCGCCCTGGTTCGTTTGCGTGATGATGCAAACGGACTCCGAGGCATACTGCCTTGCGACCGCCAGGGTTTGGTCCCGCGAGCCGTCATCGACGATAACAATCTCCTTTCGCGGCCAGGACTGCGCCAGCGCCGATTCCATCGTGCTGCGGATCCATTCCTGGCAGTTGTAGGCAGGAATCAAAATGGAAACCAATGGGGGCATGATTAAAGGCCGTTATTCGGCATCCAGCATCTGGGACTTTGTATTCGAATCTCGTTCAAGAACCGGGTAATTCCATCCTGCACAACCCACAGCTTGACTGGTCATTAATCCGGACGTCGGGTGCAGCGACCCGATTAATTAGCTGGCAGCACAACGTGGAGGTTCACCGGTGGCGCAGGTCGCACTTGACCAGACACAAGCGGGTGTGGGTACACAAAAGGGGTATAAGATGTAATGGGCTGATACGGTACAGAGTAGGCCGAACTGGGTGATGGTGACGTCGACGGATAGGTGGTTTTAGTGCTCGAATTTGGTGGAGATAACCAGTAATCCCTTCCCAGGACGATTAGGCCAGCCTCGTTGGACGACGCGATGCGTGGATTTCCTGCTGAAATATTTGCTGCACCACCATTCCATGTATTCCCCCAGATGAACGTGGAATTGATTTGATCTTCCGCCGGCCATTCCGTTGAAGTTCTTAAAGGACTAAAGAAGCTGGACTGCCACGCTTCCTCCTCCCAAAGTTCAATTGTCGCACTCGACCCGTCTACGGTGGTCATGCTATTGCTCCAAACCAGATTTGCACCGCCTCGGAGCTCCATGGATTGGTAAGCGGAATTGCCCATCAACGTATTTTCGTAGATTTCAATAATCGGTTGGCCGCGAAAATCCCAATGCACAGGGGTGAAATAGTTCTGATTGCCATGGGAATCGATGAAATAGCCGCTATCCAAGGTAAATTTGCTAAGGTCAAAGGTATTGTAACGAATCACCGTCCTAGCGCCTTCTTGGTGATAGACTTGATGATCAACGGGAGTCCAGTCAGCATTGTTATCAACCACAAAGGTATTGTTCTCGATGAACATGGCATTCGAGGTTCCCGGTACGATGGGTCTCGCCCAAGAGGCATTATCGTCGCCCCAAGCTCCGACACCTATATCACAATTGCTGAATGAGTTGTGATCCACGACTCCATACACATAACCATACAAAGCCACGGCATCCTTCCCTTTGTTGAAAAAACAATGGTCTATTCTAACTTGTGAGAGATGAGCATTGTTAATATAATTATCATTATAATCATTGGATGCTAAACATTCAACCCTGACCCCAGATTTGTCCGGCCACGAGTACCCGCCACTGTGATTATAGACCGGCACATTAATGTTGTCGCAATAAAACCCGGTAATCCGGACCGGCTTGTCCCCCTGCGCCGAAGTGAACGCTATCCGAAAAATACAGGTGTTGCTCACGCCATCCCAGGGAATTTGATTGTTTATCCTTGTGATGTTGGGGGGGGTGGTTCCCGCACCACTCAAGGTGATGCTCTTATTGATCAACATCTCTTGCGTCCAATTTAGACCGGAAGAAACTGTAGCCGGGACCAACACGGTATCACCGGCATTGGCCGCAGTGACAGCAGTAAGCACATCATTGTAACTGGCTGATGCTGCCGTGACGTTGGCTGCGCCAGCATCAAACCGAGCCATGAACAAGGCCATCCAAGCGAGTATAAGCGGTTTCATCAGGCTATGGCCAGTGGCTGGTAATGCCATCCTTCGTGCAGAGTATTGCAAAAGCACTTCACGCTCACGGAACGATGGGGCGGATATTGGCATTCGGTCATTTCAATTCCCAGCCGCCATGATATGTAAATTCGCCGGTGGCACCGGCGGCACTGAAATAATAATGTGTCCCACCTTGACCCCCGCCTCCCGGCCTCGAATGATCAACTGATGTGTGCCGGCGTTGAGCGACCAGACTTGCGGGGTCGTGCTGGTCCCCCAAGTGACTACTTCATTCGTAAGGCCAGCGTAGTCGGGAATGTTCCAAATCATGTTCGTTGTCGGTTCCGCGTCGATGTTGACAAACAGCGAATCTGAGTCCGACGAGGGCGCATAGACCATGGCCGCGACCGCATAATTCCCGGACGTGCTCAGGCTGAAACCATACGCCGCCCGCCCACCGGTTGACGGGTCGGTGGTCTGGACAGATTGAGAAATGGTGTTATCGGAGTTGATGACAAACGGGGCAGTAATTGTTCCTGCAGTGGAGTCGAACGATGAACCCAGCAATGTGTTTCCGGTCATATTGATGATTGCACCAGTTCCGCCAGAAAAGGTGAGTGACTCGTTCGTAATGCCAGGCTGGGTTGGTGAAAAGTGAACCGTGACAACCTGGCTGGCATTACTGCCAAGAGAATAGGTGGCATTGCTGACGCTAAACGGCCCGGATAAGCCATTGGCCGTTCCCACAAGCGTACCCCCACCGACATTTTGCACTTTAAGCATCAGGTTGCTCGATGAGCCTGAGGCGACAAAACCAAAATCCAGGCTGCTGGGCGTGACAGCGATCACAGGGTTGGTTGATGGTCCGGGCACAGATCCGCTAACCAAAGGATGCGGATAGATCAACTGCTTGAACCCGGCGGGCTGAGTCGTGAAATAATTAACCCCCAGCGTTGCGGTGCCATCATCGCTTGGAGACAAAGCGCTACCATTTGCCATGTTGGCCCAGAAGTAGGAATTGGCAGGGGCTACGCTGCCGGCGGGGTTTGCCCGGAACATGGCATAGGCGGTAGTGCCATTCACAATATTGGAATAAACGAGCGAACCGACGCCACCGCGAATGTCGGTCAATTTCGGCTGTGGCGCCGACCCGCCATTCGGCCAGGAATAGTTGAACACGTTGTTGTAAATCTGTACGCCCACGCCGTTAACCCCGGATGGGAAGTTCCCGTCGCCGTGCATATCGAACCCGTCGTACTCGTTCCCGCCATTAAGCGCCACGTTAAATGTGCAATTGCGAATGGTGTAAGCCGCCGGAAGCTCTGTATCGCCAAAATACTCCACCGCCCCGCTTGTGCTGACTGACATCATATCGTCTTCAAAACACCAAGTGTTGGTGGAATCCCATCCCCAGGGAGGCGCTGGCACTTGTGCCAAATCGGATGTGGCATATAAACCTGCACAACGGCTGACAATCCGGTTGTCAAAAAACATGCAATGGTCAACGACGCCATACATGGCACGTGACATGATGGCGAAGTCAAATCCTTGGAAGACACAACCGGTAATCCTCACTTGCGTGGGTGCGATCGGATTGCCTTCCCATGAGTTGATGGCGCAATTCAGTCCGTTGGGGTCAACAAACCAGATGTTCTTGATCGTCACCGGTCCATCCGTCATCGGTGCAATCTGGAATAGCGGATAATCGTTCCCGCTGTTAGCTGCCTGCGCATTCCCGATCTGGGTCCTGTTGGTTCCAGCCCCGCTGATTGTAATACAGTTGGTGATGATAATCTGACTCGTCCAACTCAGGTTGGTGCCGGCTGGGATGTTCACTGTATCGCCGTTTTTGGTCTGTCTGATCGCGGTCAGCACGTCCGCATAAGAAGTTGACGCCGCAGTATACGTTGCTGCGTGCGTTAAAGCCCCACTTCCAAAAAGGAGACTCACTGTCGCCATCTGCAGAACCCGCCTGGCTTCGAGTCTGAACCGGGTCAATGCCATGTGACCCCTTCAGCACCTTTCGTGCCACCGTTAAATTCCGTGGTTTGGACCAGTTGAATTGGTGAGGTTTCGGCGTTCATTTTAAGGGCAGATCACGCAAAAATTGACACAGCGAAAACACTTGCCAAGGTTTTCGGATCTCCGTCCGAGCTGGTGTCGAACGGTCTGAATAGTATGACAATATCCTTTCCACTTTCCTGCTCCACCAAATGCCTGTCGAGAACGTGGTAACGCCTCTCAATAAGTTCAATAATAAACGCGTACTTTTCCCGGTTGCACAACCTGACAATAACGCACCCGTTCTCTTTGAGATGACGAGAGTAACGATCAAGGACTCCCTTAATCCGGGCTCTGGTCACATAGAACAGGGATTCGCGGAAAAGGATGACGTCGTAACGTTTATTGGGGACATACGTCTCAATATCGCCGCAGGTATATTCATTTTTCAGCTCTCTCCCGTTGGCTCGCGTTCTCGCCTTCGCTTTGTCGATGGCCACCTGGGAAATATCGACGCCGGTGTAGCTGCCGTATTTTGAAAAATCGAGCTCGTTTCCTGTATTGCCAGAACCGCAGCCCATATCCAGAATTGCTCCGGCCTGTGCGTACTTATCGAGGTACCTGTAAATGGGATCCTCATTCGTTGACTCCAGATAGTTCCATTGGCCTTTCGCGAATTCCGAGTCCCAGATCGCTCGCTTGGTCGTGGTCGTGCCCCAGCGCTTAAGGATGCGCGTCCGGACAGCGTTGTTTAGTCGTGTGATCAGGTGGCGCATAAT
>Ga0181522_10001786_pt1 | contig 12716 bp, 7 predicted proteins | sample PEATcosm2014_Bin_27_FD_121103 | JGI IMG/M metagenome (GOLD analysis project Ga0181522, IMG submission 121103) | Peatland microbial communities from MTU Mesocosm Facility, Houghton, MI, USA - PEATcosm2014_Bin05_10_metaG | ecosystem: Environmental > Terrestrial > Soil > Wetlands > Peat | place... | reverse complement strand
CGATTGATACTCGGAAGCCAGCAGATCGCGCCCACGGCATAGACGGCGAAAGGTATCGTCATGCAAAACTTTCGGCACGCAGCCATAATACTACCCGGTCGGAATTTACGCGCTTACCTTGTAGGAGCAGCTGCCGCGGAATAAATATGCCGGACGGAAATAAGAGGGGCGTGCCGTCTGGCACGCCCCTCTTGCCTCTGACCTTCACTTCATCTACATCGACAAACCAAACTAGCAGTGAAACAACCCCACTCTTAGCGGTGACCACCTCCGCCGCCGGAGTGGCCGCCGCTGGAAGAAGAATGTCCAGCTCCGCTCGAAGTGCCATGGGAGCTGCCGCCATAGCTGGGCGCGCCATAACTGCCGCGACCATAGCCATAACTGGAGCGCGGCTGCGCGATCGGCTGGCGCATGTTCAGTTGTGGGCGCGAGTAGCTGCCGCCACTGCGCCCATATGCGCTGGAACTTGCCCCGCGCGAAGCGCTCGAACTGGGCGCGGTGCGGTTCCAGTAGCTGCCGCTTTCGCCCGAGCGGCCGGCGGAACTGCCTGCTTCGTTGCGGCTGGCGGTTTCTCCGGTGCGGGGAGCAGACTCATCGCCGCGTGCGGACGGAGTGAAACTTCTCCACTCGCCGCTGTTCGATCCGGCTCGATTGCCTTCCTGGTTCGCCGAGGACGACTCGCCTCGGCTTGCCGAAGGCGCTTCACTGCGGTTCGCGGATGTGGTTGAAGAGCTTCGCGACTCAGCGGCAGTTGAGCGTCCTGCGCCGGTCGAGCCGCGCGATTCCGGAGCAGTTTCACGTCCTGCATATGCGGCCGAGACGTGGTTCTGCTGCATCGCCTGTTGCAGGTGCGCCGTTTGCTGCGCGAACGATTGCGGATGCGAGGCGCTCTGCGTGCCGTAGAAGTGCTGCGCCGCTCCGCTATGCATGGTCGACGGGGCCGCAGCGCGTCCGCTGGCCGACAAACTGGCGTGGGTTGGCACCACCGGCATGTTTCCGGTCATCATTCTTGCGCCGCTGATCTGCGCGTGAGTTGCCGCCATTGCCGACACGCGGCTCGCGCCGAATTTGTTCGCGGCCACCGTCGACATCGCCCCGCCTATATGCGGGTCGTTCATGTGGGCGATATTCGAGAAGCGGGTGCCCCCGTGCAGCGGAGCGAATCCACCAAACCTGTTCAGGTTGCCAAAGCCGCGAGAGCCGACCCAGCCGAAACGGCCGCCGTATCCCCCCCACCACGGGAAGAAGCGGTCACACGGGCCGATGGGCAGCCAGCCAAAGCCTCCCCATCCGCCCCAACCGAAGCCAATTCCAAAGCCAAAACCCCAACCCGGCCAGCCGAAGAACGATACATAGGCCGGCGCCCAGAATGGTTGGTACCAGCCCCAAACCGGACCAGGCCACCACGCCCACGCTCCGCCATACCAGAACCAGCGGCCATAGTGATAAGGAGCCCAGCCCCAAGGCTCGTATCCCACCCAGGTCCATCCGTAATAAGGTTCCCAAGTCCAGTTGCCGTCGCGGTACGGCGCCCAGTCGCTGGACTCATTCGGAACCCAAACATCGCCGTAGTCCGGCACGTTCTTCCAGGTGCCGTAGGCATCCAAGTCTTCCGAGCCGGTGTAATAGCGGTTGGTGTGCTGCCATGAGTTTGCGCTGTGGATCATCCGATCGCGTTCAGTATTAAAGACGTCCCAATCGTCACGGATCGGAGCCGTAGCAATCTTGTATTGCGCATCGGCTCCCGCGCCGCGGACTGTCGCCATCTCGGTCACCTTGACTTCAGCGATGCCTTGCGGCGTGGAAATCTGCGCGTCGCCCTTGCGGACAATTACCACGCTGTTGCCATCGGGGTGCACCTCAACGCGGTAGACACCATCTTTGTGCGCGGGGTGAACGCCGACGTTAGGAGTGTCAATCTCAGGCTCGGCTTCGCTCTCTCCCCAAACGGTGTAGGTTGCCAACCCCTGGCCGATTTGAACCTGAATATATTTGTGCGTGAAGTTGGCGATGGTTGCCTGCGAATTTGGTCCAAGGCGCAGAATGTTCGAATAATCGAGCTGGATTTCAGCCCGGGCATTGGGGCCGGTCGAGATTTTATCGCCGTTCATCACTGGCTGATTCAGGATGGCTGCTGACCACGTTCCCGAATCTCCCCGCTGCACCGAAACGTCGCCATGAATCATGCTGACGTGGCCTACGCCTTGGTCGGTTCTAGCTGGACCTTCACCTGTGGGGCCACCTGGCTGTGCTTCTGGCTCCATCTGCGGGGGGCCCTGCGGAGGCTGCTGTTGCGGAGGCTGCGCCTGATCGGGGGGCTGCCCGGGTTGGGGTTTCTGCATGTCCTGGTTTGGCGGAGCCATTTCCATGGGCGCGCTGGGCTGCTCAGAGGGGCCGGGGCCTTCTTCGGTCGTCTGCGCCGGAGCAGTAACGGATAACGCTCCGGCTATCGCCAGCACCGCCACTGCAAAATGATTTATGCACCTTTTCATAATGTGCGCTCCGAAAAAATCTTTCACGCACTAAACTCGAAGAATTGCAGAATGATCCGCCAAGTCAAAAGCAACTATGCTGCCAAAGGGGCACGCGTACCGTAGGCGCAACTTCTTTGTTTTCAGTGGCGAATATCGAGTAGGGAAGAAGATCGAGGTTGCAATTGGCCGCTGTTAGCCGGACTGGTGGTTTTCAGCCAGCAAGAGCTTCCTGACCTTGATACTTGGAACCCTTACGACAGAACTTTTTTCTCTGCGCGCTGCATCCATTTCCAGGCTGTGGTGACGATTTCCTCTAGTGTTCGCCTGGCTTTCCAGTGCAGCAGATTTTCCCCCAGCGTGGGGTCGGCCACAAGCGCGGGAGGATCTCCCGGGCGGCGCGGCGCCATGCGAACTGGAACTTTCAATCCCGATACAGCTTCGATTTTGTTCAGTACTTCTTTTACTGAGTAGCCGCGGCCGGTGCCGAGATTGACCGCGATCGAATCTGCTCCGTTTGCCAGGTACTCAAGCGCCAGCACGTGCGCGTCGGCCAGATCGTTTACGTGAATGTAGTCGCGAATGCAGGTGCCGTCAGGAGTGGGATAGTCAGTGCCGAAGACTTCCAATTCGCGACGTGCGCCTACCGCGGCCTGCATCGCGGAGGGAATCAGATGGCTTTCCGGATCGTGGAGTTCGCCGATTTCTCCGCTTTCGTCGGCGCCGGCGGCGTTGAAGTAACGCAGGGCCGCAAAGCGCAGGCCGTAGGCGCGGTCGTAGGCTTCGAGCGCCTGCTCGAAAAACAACTTCGAGACTCCGTAAGGATTCACCGGCTGGCGCGGGTTCTGCTCGGAGATCGGAATTTTGGCTGGAACTCCGTAGACCGCGCAGGTGGAAGAGAAGATCACTCGCCGCACGCCGTTGTCCAGACAAGCATTGAGCAACACGAGGCCGGACTCGACGTTGTTGCGAAAATATTTTCGCGGATTTTCGACTGATTCTCCGACGTAAGCGTGGGCGGCGAAATGCATGACCGAATCGACGCGGCGTAGCGTGGCCGATAGGCTCTGCACATCGGCGATATCGGCGCGGATCAGTTCGAATCCGGCGGCCAGGAAAGCGTGGCCGGTAGAAAGATTGTCGTAGATGATGACTTCGTGTCCGCGGCGGCGCAGCGCGCGCGCGGTGTGGCTGCCGATGTAGCCGGCTCCTCCGATGACCAGAACGACCAATGGTTCCTCCGGTTCCCTGATTAGACTTTCCAGTGTAATGCCGGGATGGTGTTTCGCATAGCTGCGGCTTAGAAGTTATGGGCTACTTTGGCGGCAGCCTCAGTGATCCCCAGTGGCAAAGCGGATTCCTCGCGCCAGAAAAAAGGCGCTCGGAATGACAAAGTCAAGGTAGCAGGATGGGTGCACAAGAAATTCGATTATTGATTTAGCGGAGTTCCCTGGGCGAGACCGCCTTTGACCAGGTCTGTTTTGATCGTCGACTTCTGGTTCTGAGCAAGATCGATGTCGGTTTCGAAATTCTGATATCCGGGCAGCGTGATGTCGATTTTGCGCTTGCCAGGTTCCACCAATAGAGCCCTTCCTAATCCGTTGAATTCACCGACGTGGCCTATGAACACGCCGTCGACGAAAACCGCGGCGCGGGTGGGCCGCACATCCAGCTTGATTTCGGCGGTGACCCGGGGCAGGCGGATGCGTACATCTTTTTCCAGCCTTACAGGAATGATTTGCTTCTGGCCGGCGCGTACTGAAACGGTCTGGGTGAAATCCAGATAGCCGCCCTGGCGCACGGTGATTTCGTGCTGGCCGGGAAGCAGCAGAAGCTTCTTCGACCCTTTCAGCTCGTGGAGATAGCCGACGTATTGGCCGTCGACCCAAACACCGGAAGTGTTCTCGACTTTGGTTGCGCCTTCGAGTTCGATCTGCCCGAGAATTTTGTCGTCGGCGTGGAGAGCAGGAACGAGCGAGGGGCAGGCGAACAGAGTGAAGAGACAGAAGAGGATGCCAGTTTGGCGAGCGGCTCTCACGCACACCTCCACAGCCTTCAGATGACAGATGGGACAGAAAGGTAGCCGCGGATGGAACGAATTGCTTGTGTACTCCGCTCAGAACGCTTTGCGGAAAACCCAGAACAAGAATCCTGAGAGCATCATGGCCACCGGCAGAGTCAGCACCCAGGCCAGCGCCAGGTTGCGCACAGTGGACCACTGGATGCCCGAGTGATTCGCCGCCATGGTGCCGGCGACGCCGGACGAGAGCACGTGCGTGGTGCTGACCGGAAGGCCGAATCCATCAGCCGCGCCAATGGTCGCCATGGCAGTAATTTCGGCCACCGCACCTTGAGCGTAGGTCAGATGGCTTTTGCCGATTTTTTCTCCCACCGTGACCACGATGCGCTTCCAGCCGACCATAGTGCCGAGACCGAGCGCCATGGCGACGGCGACTTTCACCCAAAGAGGAATGAAGCGGGTCGCATGGTCAATGTGCTTTTTATAGTTGGTCAGGACGGCCACGTCGGAAGTGGCGAACTTGGGGTTGCCGCTTTTCTGCATCAGGCGGATGGCCTCGCTGACGAGATACATATCGTTGCGGAAGTTACGCACCTGGTCGCCGGGAATATTCTTCATCTCTTTATAAAGAGCGGTCTCATTGCCGATGTCGTTTACCAACGTACGAAGGCCGAGCATGGTGTTGGGGGTAAATTCCTTGGTGCGGATGTAGTCGGTAACCTCGTCGCGAGCGTCGCCGACAACGGCGTTTGGACTCACGTAATGATCGAGTACGTTGGCGGTCTGTTGCGAGCTGGCGATAAAGTCTTGCGAGTCTTGAAATGTAATGGCGTGATTGAGGGCGTATGCGGTGGGGACTGTGCCGATCAAAATGAGCATGATCAGGCCCATACCCTTTTGTCCGTCGTTTGAGCCATGGAAGAAGCTGACGCCGGTGCAGGTCAGGACCAGGAGGCAGCGGATATAGAACGGCGGCGGGTCGGTGCCTTCCGGGGCCTTGTAGAGTTTGGGATCTTTGATCAAGGCTTTGGCCAGCAGCAAGAGCAGAAAGGCGCAGCCGAAACCGACTACGGGCGAAAGTAAGAGCGAATAGCCGATGTTACGGGCTTGTCCCCAATCGACGCCGCTCGTCGCGGTCCGGGCGTTCATCAGTTGATTGGTAATACCGACGCCAATCACCGAACCGATGAGCGTGTGCGAACTGGAAGCGGGCAGGCCGAAATACCAGGTGCCAAGGTTCCAGATGATAGCGGCAACGAGCAGGGCGAAGACCATGGCAAATCCGGCCTTGCTGCCAACTTGCAGGATCAGTTCGACCGGCAGCAGCGAGATGATGGCAAAAGCTACCAGGCCGCTCGAAACCAGCACGCCGAGGAAATTCCAAAAGCCCGACCACACCACAGCCACATGGGGTTCGAGCGAGTGGGTATAGATAACCGTGGCTACGGCGTTGGCGGTGTCGTGAAACCCGTTGACGAATTCGAAGCCGAGGGCGACCAAAAGGGCAATGCCGAGAAGTAAGTAGGGCAGGATCGATGCCGAGTGCACGTTGCCCAGATCGCGCACCAGGCTAGCGCCGGAGTATAAAACTCCGACGATCAGGACGGCGCCGAAGATCAACATGCCGAGTTTGCCGGGAGAGCGGGAGAGTTTCTGGTCGAGTACGGTCGAAGGTGCAGTGGCCATGATTGCCTCGGCTTATCGCGGAGAATTTGCTTGCGCTGATGAAAGTCGCAACTATACGGCAGAAGTGTTAACGCAATGTGAAAAAATGCGGTTGGAAGCGGGCTAAAGACCGCTATGATGCACTTGCCAGCCCGGTTGCGAGCGCGGCGTCAATCCCAACTAATACGTTTGCGGTTCCGGGGGATTCGCGTGGCAACAATACCGACTTCGCCTTGGCGGGGGCATTGTTTACAATAGGATTCGTCTGTCCTCCGCTCGGAGAGCCGTGCCGTCCGGACAAAGAACACTTTGGAATCAACCAATCACAACCATGGCGCGTCCCCCGGCGTTCAGGGCGGAGTGTCGGCCGTGTCTTCACCTACCGTTTACTGGCGGGTTGAGGGCAGCCTCCTCGATTTGACCGTGGTCAAACCGGTGGCGTTCTTTACCTGGAACGCGCAGACCTTCAGCGAACGATTCCGGCGGCGCGGGCTGATCTTCCTGATGGCGGCGCTGCGTCCGTTTCTTTACTCGACCAACCGTAAGTTTGCTACGCGCGTGGTGCATACCGCGCTTCGTGGCGTGACCCGCGACCGGTTGGATCTGCTCGGGGAAGAGTATTTCCAATACAAGCTGAAGCCGCAGTTGAAGGCGCGCGGGGTCGAGCGCGTGCATGAATTGGTGCAGGCTGGGGCCGACTTGGTTCTGGTGGGCCAGGCGCTGGAGCACGTGATGAAACCGCTGGCACAGCACCTCGGAGTGGGCAAAGTGGTGGCGAACCGGCTGGAATTTCGCGACGGCGTGGCGACCGGACGACTGCTGGAGCCGGTCATTCGTCCTCGAGGTGGGTTTGCGTTATTTCGCGAACAGCATCCGGATGGGCGGCGTGCGCCCAAGACTCTGGCGCGCCAGTTGGATATTACTCTCGAGGAGTTGCGTGGCGCAGCGATTCCTTCGACAAGAGAAGCGGTGTGGCGCGAGCGTCCAATTGTGGATTTTGAAGGGGGCCGGCAGCAATCCGGCTTTTCGGTACGCCGGGCGCTGGCCGGCAAGCATGTGATGCTGATCGGGGTTACGGGATTTATCGGCAAAGTCTGGCTGGCGAACATGCTGCTGGATTTGCCGAAGATTGGACGGATTTACCTGCTGATTCGGCGGCAGAAGTCGAATCCAGCGCAGCGGCGGTTTGAGAAGATTGTGGAAGAGTCGCCGGTGTTCGATCCGCTTTTTGAGAAATATGGCGCGGGGTTGGGTGATTTTCTGCGGGAAAAAGTTGAAGTGGTCGAGGGTGACGTCACCAAGCCCGGATTGGGGCTGGACGCCGAGACTGCCCGCCGGTTGCAGCGCAACCTGGATCTGATTGTGAACAGCTCTGGGCTGACGGATTTCAATCCCGACCTGCGCGATGCGCTGAATACCAACACTGACGCGGCGGTGCAAGTGGTTGACTTCGTGCGGAGCACCGACCACTGCGGACTGCTGCATCTGTCGACCTGTTACGTCGCGGGAGAGCGCGATGGGCGCGTAGCGGAGAAGCTGATTCCAAATTACACACCGCACCGGACGCCGGGCTTTGATGCCGAGCAGGAATGGAAATCGCTGCACGATTTGATTGCGCAGGCCGAGGCGCAGGCGGAAAGTACGGAAATCACGGCTGGATTGAAAATGCAGTCTCTGTCGAAGGAACATGCAGCCAAGGGATTGCAGGGCGCGGCGCTGGAAAATCAGATTCGCAAAAACCGCATCCGCTGGTTGAAGACATATCTCACGGAGGCTGGGAGCCGGCGCGCCAAAGAGCTGGGTTGGCCGAACACTTACACGCTGACGAAGAGCCTGGCGGAATCGTTGATCGTGAAGCATGGAGCGGGGCTGCCGATCGCGGTGGTGCGTCCGGCAATTGTTGAGACCTCTGTGGCAAAGCCGTTCGCGGGATGGAATGAAGGGATTAACACTTCCGCCTCGCTGTCTTATTTATTAGGGACGTATTTTAGACAGTTGCCGTCGAACGAGCGCAAGCGGTTGGACATAATTCCTGTGGATGAAGTATGCGCGGGGATGACGTTAATCGCGGCCGCAATCGTGGAGCGGCGGCACGAGCCGCTCTATCAGTTGGCGACATCGGTGACGAATCCCTGCGACATGGGGCGGTCGATTGAGTTGACATCGCTGGCGCACCGCAAACATTACCGCGCGCAAGAAGGGCTGGAGTCCTGGCTGCGGTTGCGGTTTGATGCGATTCCGGTCTCAAAGGAGCGGTATCAACGCATGTCGGCGCCGGCGCAGAAGGCGATTGTGAAGTCGATCCAGAGGGTGATGTCTCCGCTGCCGCTGAAGAAGACGCCGCTGGTGAAGACGGAAAGGAATCTGGAGCGCGTAGAGAAGCTGATTGAGCTGTTTGAGCCGTTCATTCTTCTTAATGAGCATGATTTCGTGGCCGAGAATGTGGAGAAGCTGTCGCACGCGCTCGCCGAGGACGAGCAGGAGCAGTTCGGTTACAAGGCACGCTGCTTGGATTGGTGGGATTATTGGATTAATGTGCATATTCCCGCATTGCGGCGGTGGACTTATCCTTTGATCGAAGGCAGGCCGCTGGAGGCGCGTCCGGCGCGGAGTTTGTTGAATGGAGAGACGGTGAGGACAGGAACCTGATGTCATCCCGAAGGCGGCGAAAGCCGCAAGAGGGATCTTATGTTGGCGGGCAGCGCCACAGCAGGCAGGCTGCGGGATGGTGTTCGCGTCCGTGATTGAACTCTCTACCGCCCTTTCTTGTGTTCAAGCATCGTAAGGTCCCTCTAAGAGCTGCGCTCTTTTCGGGATGACATGTCGGGCGGGGCAGGGAAGTTTTTTGCATAAATTCAGAATCATTGAAACTTAATACAGGCGATGAATGGCAATATTTCTTACGGGATCGACGGGATATATCGGGGCGCATGTGGCGGCAAATCTGCTGCGCGATCATGGCGTGGCTTTGAATGTGCTGGTGCGGGCACGCGATGCGGGAGAGGCGGAGAACCGGCTGTGGCAGGCAATGCAGCTGCACATGGATTTTCCGCAGTTCTACGAATTTCTGCAGACACGCGTGCGCGTGTTCCGCGGAGATTTGACAGACCCGGGATTCGGTTTACAGCGCGAGGAATACGACCGGCTGGTGCATACGACGGATTCGGTGATTCACTGCGCGGCGTCGTTGAATCGCAAGTCGGAAAAGAGCTGCCTGAATGTGAATTTGCGGGGCACGCTGGAAGTGCTCACGCTGGCGCGCCACATCGAGCATTATCACGGTCTGCGGCGCTTCAGCGAGGTCAGCACGGTTGCGGTTGCGGGGAAGCGACAGAATGAAGTCGTGACTGAGGACGGGTCGATTGAGTGGGACCGGTCGGACTACGACCCCTATGCGCGGACGAAGAAGTTCTGCGAGCACATGACGCACATGTTGCTGCCGGAGACTCCGAAGACAATTTTTCGTCCCAGTATCGTGCTGGGTGATAGCCGTTATCCCGAGACGACGCAGTTCGATATGGTGAAGGCGTTTGTATTTCTAGCGGGACTGCCGGTATTGCCGTTTCGCGCGACGGATCGCATCGATATCGTGAATGTAGATTTTGTGGCCGACGCCATTGCTACGCTTCATCAGAAGGAACTGCCCGAGCATGAGATATATCACTTGTCGTCGGGCGTTCAGTCGCAGACTTTTCGGGAGATCACACGAGCATTGGCAGCGGCGCAGAATAGGCGCGCGCCGGTTTTTGTGCCCGTGGCGGAACGTCCGTTTACGGGGTCGGTGAATTTTTTGGCGAACCGAAAGGGAGCGCTGGGCAAGGGCGCCTCGCTGATGAAGGTGTTTATGCCGTATCTCACTTGGAATACGGTTTTTGACAATAGCCGGGTCACGCGAGAGCTGGGAAAAAGCCCTGCGAAGTTTTCTGACTACTGCTATCCACTGTTGAAGTTCAGCCGGGAAAACAATTTTTCGTATCGCCATCAGCCCTGGCCCGTGGCCGCGGGAGGGCATGCCGCATGATGGATTTCATCCTGGAAGCCTGGGTCAGCAGCTCCATCGAGCGCGCCAAAGCAGGATGGATGCTGGGCGAGGGCAAGCGATGGCAGCCGGGAGAAAAACTGAAGCTGTTGTTTGCGGGATATAACGGCACGCGCAATATGGGTTCGGATGTGCGCGTGGAAGAGATGCTGCGGCAGATGCGCCATATTCTGGGCGCGGAGCGGGTCCAGTTCAGCGTGATGAGCCAGAACTTCGATTTTTCGCGAGGATATTTCGAGGGCACACAGCAGGTACACTTGCCCGATATTTTTCCTCCGTTTCTGGCGGATGAAGTTCCTAAACACGATGGGGTCGTAGCCTGCGAAGGCTCGATGTTCAAAAGCAAGTTCGCCAATGCCCTGACCACGATGATGATTGGATCGTTGGGGATTGCGGCGGCGCAAAATAAATTGTCGGTAGGATACGGCGCGGAAGCTGGGCATATGGATCCGCTGGTGGCGAAGATGTGCGGCAGATACTGCCGGAATTCATTTGTGATCACGCGCAATGAAGAATCGCGCATGGTGCTGCGCGAATTGGGTGTCCCGACGGAGTTGGGAACCGATACTGCGTGGACATTTGAGCCGAAGCCGCCGGAGTATGGGCAAAGCGTGTTACGAAGAGTCGGATGGGACGGCAAGACCCCGGTGCTGGTGGTTTGTCCGATCAATCCGTTTGAGTGGCCGGTGAGGGCGTCGGTGGCGAAATATGCGCTGCGTAGTTTGACTGGAGCATATAAGGACAGCCACTACCGCACGGTGTATTTTCACAATTCGGGGCCGGCGGCCAAGCAGGCTTACACAAAGTATTGGACGGCGATTGCGAATGCGGTGGACGCATTCCGCAAGAAGAAAAATGTTTTTGTGATTCTGGCGGCGACGGAGAGGTTGGACGCGCGCCCGGCGAAGAAGATTTCAGAGAAGCTGGGCGGCGTGCCGGTGCTGACCTCTGACGAATACAACATGTATGAGTTGGTCAGCGTTTTGCGGGCTTGCCACATGATGGCGTCGTCGCGCTATCACGGAATTGTGACCTCAATGCCCGGGCTGGTGCCCTCGTGCGGAATTACCATGGATGAACGCATTCGCAATCTGATGCGTGAGCGCGGACATAAGGATTTGCTGATGACCGTGGATGATCCGGAGCTTGAGGGCAAGCTTCTTGTAGCGTTGGAGAAGCTGAATTGTGAGGGTGAGCGGATTGCCGACGGTGTTGCTCGAACTGTGGTGCGAAATCTGAAAGTCATGGCGCGGATGGGGGTTTATTTCGAAGAAGAAGTACGAAGAAGATATCCGGAGTTCGAGACGCGGCGGGGCGAGTGGAGTTGGGAAGATTATTTGCCGCCGATATCAAGTGGGCTGCGGGAGTTGGTGGCGGCTTATGGTTAGTTCGCTAGCGGGTTGCAAATCGTTTAACCGCAACTGGGTGAAGGAAGGCCGCGAAGATCGCAAGAGCGCCGGGTAAGAAACCTTCATCGAACTCGGTACGTTTCGTGTTTTGGCAACATTGATGCCATTTATTGGAGACATCTTCGCGCAACTGCAAAAGTCCGCCGACACGCAAATTCTTGCCGAAATTCGCGAGGGGCAGATCACAGGTGTGACAGGCGGCGAACTGCTGGAGATGGTCCGCAAGGCACGAACTTTCGTCGCCTCCAAAAAGCTGAAGCAGGGCGACCGATGCGGGCTCTTGGCTGCTAACAGCGTCCGCTGGGTGGCCATGGATTTGGCGCTTACTGCCGAGGGGTTGATCGTGGTGCCGCTTTACTCGCGGCAAGCGCCCGCCGAACTGATTGCCATGATGAAGGATTGCACGCCGTCGATGCTCTGCTGCGGAGATGCGGCGCTGCGTGACGCGATTGCGCAGAATTGGCCTGACGCTCCGCCGCAGTTGTTATTTGACGAAATCTTTGCCGGCGTCGAGGGTGTGCAGTTGGAGCGGCCACAGGTGGGCAATGAGAGTCGCGTGAGAATTATTTACACGTCGGGAACTTCGGGCGAAGCCAAGGGCGTGGTGCTGACCGCAGCGAACGTGACTTTTATGCTGGAGCGCACGGCGGAACGGCTGGATCAGCTGATGGCGGGCTCGTCGCCGGCGCCAGGGAAGCAGGATCGCATCTTCCATTATCTGCCGTTTACGTTTGCGGCGTCATGGATTGCGCTGCTGACGTTTTTAAAACGGGGGAGTTTCGTCACCATCAATACCGATCTGACCAAGATCGCGAACGATATGCGAACGGTGGCTCCCGATTATTTTCTGAACGTCCCGCAATTGCTCGAGCGCATGCGGCGCGCGGTTGACGAGCAACTATGGCAGACGGGAGGGGTGCCGCTGACGATCTATTCGCGGGCGAAGGGCGCGTGGGCGCGAAAGCAGGACAGGAAACTGGAATCCGGGGATGCGATGTGGCTGTGGCTGGCGAACAGGCTGGTGTTTCCGGCGATCCGTAAGAAGATGATCGGGAAAAATCTGAGGGCGTTGATCTGCGGGTCGGCGCCGCTCAGTCCGGAGACGCAGCTAT
>Ga0181522_10001785_pt1 | contig 12718 bp, 11 predicted proteins | sample PEATcosm2014_Bin_27_FD_121103 | JGI IMG/M metagenome (GOLD analysis project Ga0181522, IMG submission 121103) | Peatland microbial communities from MTU Mesocosm Facility, Houghton, MI, USA - PEATcosm2014_Bin05_10_metaG | ecosystem: Environmental > Terrestrial > Soil > Wetlands > Peat | place... | reverse complement strand
TGACCGGAGATGAGGTTGATGGCGCCGGGGGTCGACGGACCGAAGTTGGTCGTCCACGCGTTGTCGTTGAGCGCGTAGCTCTGCGCGTAGTTCCACATGGCGTTCGCGGTGTTCCCGTCGTAATACGCCATGACGAGTCCCGTGGTCAGCGCCTGCGCGGGCGATCCGGGGGGCGGTCCCGCCGTGCCGGTGTACTTCGGGAAGAGGTCCATCAGGCCCGTGTCGGACGCCTGCTGCTCGGGCTTGTAGTTGTGCCCCATGTCCTGCGTCGCCGCCTGAGAAGGTCCAAGCCGGAAGGGGTTGACCGCGCCGCTGCCGTTCGCCGTGTTCGTGGCGACGGGGTTAGCCGTGAGGAGGTTCGGAGCCGTGGCGTAGAAGCTCACCCCCGGGGCGAAGCCCTTCGTGGGGTCGAGCGGCGTGACGAGGTTGTTGGGCGTCGGGGTGCCCGGGGCGGCGGTGAACGGCGTCTCGCCCGCGTTGTTCTGGGCGGTCGGGTAGGTGCCGAAGTAGTGATCGAACGAGATGTTCTCGCCGAAAATCACCACCAGGTGCTTGATCCTCGTCGCGGTCGGGAGCGCCTGGGCTGCATCCAGGTGACCCTCGCACTGGACCTGAACCGTCGCGGTGCTGAGCGCCGGGTTGCAGGAGCCGCCGTCCGGAATCGACCCGTCGCTCGCCGTGACCGAGAGCGTGACCGTGCCCGGAACGGAGCAGGTGAAGGTCGACTGCGCGGAGGTCGGAGCGCTGAACGAGCCGCTCGGGGCCGACCACTGGTAGGTCACGGCGCCCGCGTTCGGTCCGGTCGCGGTCGCGGACACGGCGACGGGGTTGGTCGGGCCGACGATCGTCTCGGTCGGGCTGGCCGTGAGGGAATTCACGGTCGCGCAGACGAAGGTCTGACCGGTGATTTGGGCGGTGCCGACGTTCGCGGCGGCGGTGTCGCACTGAAGGAGGACCGTCACGCTCGTCGTCGTTCGCGCAGCGACGTTGAACGAGGCCGATCCGAGGCAGGTGACTTTGCCGTCGGTCGACGTGCCCGAGATCGACACGGCGTAGCCGGTCGCGGCGGGGATGTTGCCCACGACGAAGCTGAGACTCGCGGCATTCTGCACGCTGAAGGAACCGCTCTTCACGACGGTCGTTGCGCCGCCCGGACCGGTGATGGACCAACTCACCGTGCTGAGAACCTCGCCTCCAGGGAGAGTGAGCTTCATGCCGACGGTGCCGGTGCCCTCCGCGGGGGGGATCGGCGACCCGACGCTGGGCTCGCGCGAGGAGCTACCTGCCGACGAACAGCCGACCTCTTGCGCGACCACCGCGATTCCGCCGAGGGCGCCCACGAAAAAGACGCCGCTTACGAGAGACCTTCGTACGATTGACCTCATGTTTGAGCTCCGCGCAGAATGGGTTCTTGCCTGCGCACCGCCTTAAGCAAGCGGCGGTCCACCCTTCCATCCCCGACAAACAGCTTCTTTTGTGCGCCCGTCGATGGATTGCGCGGGCTCGAAGGCACTGGTTTTCGGAGGGCGGCTCCGATTGTCGGAAGAGTAGGGACTCTCGCGATCGCCTGAGGTACGGACCCGAGCGTGATACGCTCGCCGACGCAGCGACGCGCGGCAGGCGCGGGGGGAGATGCCGCGGGTCCATCGGACAGAGGGCATGTTCACGGGCATCATCACTTCTCTTGGGACGATTCAGTCCGTCGCGCCGCTCGGCGGAGCGAGCGACATGCGCGTGGTCCTCGCGGTAGACACCGCTGGTGTCCAGCGAGGCGCGTCCGTCGCCTGCTCGGGCGTTTGCCTCACGGTGGTGGACGTCGGTGCCGACTTCTTCGGGGCGGACGTGTCGGCCGAGACGTTGTCCAAGACGACGCTTGGCCGGTGGAAGGTCGGGACGCGCGTCAACCTCGAGCGCGCCTTGAAGGTGGGCGACGAGCTCGGAGGGCACATCGTCTCCGGGCACGTCGATGGAGTGGGGTGCGCGATCTCCGCTTTGCCGGAGAACTCCTCTCTGCGCTACCGCTTCCGCGTTCCGCGTGATCTCGCGCGGTTCATCGCGCGGAAGGGGAGCGTGGCCGTCGATGGGGTTTCGCTTACCGTGAACGACGTCGCGGAGGACACCTTCGACGTGAACATCATCCCGCACACGGCAAGGGTCACGACGCTGGGGATGCTTTCACCTGGCGATGCGGTGAACGTCGAGATCGACATGCTCGCGCGTTACGTGGCGCGGCTGTCCGAGTTCCGCTGAAGCCCGACGTCGCGGATTCGCGTGACTCACGGCGTGCAGGCCGGTGGGCAGACGATCGTGTCGGGCTCCCAGGCGGAAAGACAGCACGTGCTCTGGGCGAAGAGCGGCGGCCCCAAGCTGGCCGTAGTGGGTGCGCAAAGGGCTGCACATTCTTTGGTCACCGCTGCGCTGGGAGACGCGCCGGAAAATGGGTCGCTTGCGCTGGTGCATACAGGGATGGAAGAGGTCGACGCCCCCGGCGCGAACACCAGGAAGGTCTCCGGTCTGCCGGAACACGGATCGCTCGAGCATCCGCCTCCGGCGCTCGCCGCGAGCCCGAGAGTCGCAGCCGCGATGAATCTGCTCAAGTCGATGGCCCCTTCCCGTGGCCCGTGCCAATCAGAATAACGCGCGCGGCCTTGGCGCACACGTTTCATTCTCGGACGTCGATTGTTATCGAGCGGCGGCCGAGGAGCGTATGCTCGGTTCGCTTTGTTTCGAGGGGGCTCCAGGCTGATGCCGTTTGCTTTGCAGGGCGGTTTCGCGATCGCCGGTTGCCTGGTGATGTTGGTGGACGAGTCGAGCGCCGTCGGCGCGGACTCGTCCGGTCGTCCGGAGGTCGTCGACCCGGGCGTTCGCCCCGCGGGAAATGCGCTTCCTGCCTCGAGGGGCATTCAGCTCGGCCTTCGCTTCGGCATCGCGCACCCGGGGGGAGCGGTCGGAGGGGGGCCGACCGCGACCACGCCGAACGTGGGCGACGTTGCGCAAACCTGGCTGCCCCTCGCGCTGGACGGGGGCTACCGTGTCTCTCCCGGTGCCTACGTTGGGGCGAGCCTGGTCTGGGGGCCCGTCGTCGGGGACGACAACGCTCTCTGTGCGGCGTGCGGCTTTCGTTACGACGTTCAAGCCGAAGCGAGCGTGCGACTCTATCCGTTCCCGAACAGCACGTTGAGTCCGTGGATCTCGTACGGCGCGGGGTGGGAACTGCTGCACCTCGCCTTCGTCGATCCCTCGAGCCCGACGGCGGCGTATCAGGGGCCCATCCTCGGCGATTTCCAGGTCGGTCTCGACGTTCGGTCCGGGGGGATCGCCGCGGGTCCTTACTTCAGCGTCGAGTTTGCCGAGTTCGTCGCGCGCTCGGTCGATCCTGCGCCTCCCGGGGAGACGTCGATCGACGCCCACGCCGTTCATGAATGGTTTACGGTGGGGCTGCGGGGGAGCTACGGCCCCTGGGCGTTATGCAAGAGGTGCGGGAGCTTTTGACGTGAGCGCGCCTTCGCCCTTCACGTGCGCGGCCTTCGCCTTGGCGGCGTACCTGGCCCTGGTCACGCCGGCCCGCGGACAAGATCTGCCGCCCTCGCCTCCTCCTCCACGAGCAGCCGGCGACGCGGCCCTGCGCGGCGCAATCCAGGCCGTCGCCTCCGAAGACGAGGAGCCGCCTCCATCGCCGGAGCAGAGAGCCCGTTCTCGGCTCGTGAAGGGTGGCGCGGCGCTCTTCGGCGCCGCCTATGGCGTCTCGCTGCTCGGCGTCGCTTTCGAGAACCTTGCTTGCACCCGAGGGCCGTGCGTTTCGGTTGACCATGACGACGCTCTCGCCATCCCCGGGGTCGGTCCCTTCGTACAGATGGTGTGGACCACCAACCCCTTGGGCAACGTCCTCCTCGCTCTCGACGGTCTGGCGCAGGCGAGCGGAATCGCCATGATCACCATCGGCCTTGTCTTGAAGCCGGAGATCACCATATCGGACGCCGCCGCGGAGGCCCCTCGATTCGCCCTCTTGCCCATCGTCGGCCCCGGCCGCTTCGGCGCGGGTCTTGGCGGGACGTTCTGAGGGCCTGTCCCTCGTTCTCGCCCCCCTGACCCCCGGACTGAAGTCCGGGGCAGGAGCAGAGTGTCATCCGAAGCCCGCCTGGCGGGCTTCGCCTGCCGCTGTCCTCGGTGCCCCGGCATTCATGCCGGGGGATCGGAGGAGTCGCGGTTCCGGAATCTAGGGACAGGCTCTTAGCGCCTCGGCGAGCCCTCAGTCTCGGCCTCCGCGCGCGCTCCGCGCGCCTCGCCGGCGCCGCGTGCGCCACAGCCCGAGGCCTGCGAAGGCCGCCACGATGCCGAGAGCCGCGCGCGAACCGAGTGACGACGTCTTGATGGTCGCGCACCCTCCGCTCGAGAGTGCCTGGGCCTGGTCGCGCGGCGCCTCTCCGGTCTGGTTGCACTGGCTGTCGTAGACGGGGCAGAGCGGCTGACCGATTTCCTGCGTCACATTGTACGTGCTCGATAGCTCCGACTGGTCGGTGGATGCCTGGATGTAGAGGTCGGCCGAGAGCGCGGAGTGGGCGATGTCGCCCCGGAGACGCGTGATCCGCGCGTTGGGCTGGGCCAGACCGGCAAACAGAACGTCGAGGTCGGCTTGCGCGGGGTCCGCTTCGTCATCGAGACTCCCTTCGACGCCTGCGTCTCCGGGCTCACCGTCTCCGGGCTCACCGATGTCGGCGCGCGCGTCTTTGAGCTCGCTGCCTCCTTCCAGCGAGCGTCTCGCGTCGACGTACGCGTCGACGTACGCGTCGACGTTGGAGTCCAGGCTGGCATCCAAAGGCGTCCCCCCTTCGGCACTCGCGTCGAGGCCCGCGTCCAGGGCCGCGCCCGAGTCGGCGCTCGTCCCTGCGCGCGCGTCGACCGCTTCCGGCAATCGGCTCGCGTCGAAAGAGATTCCCCCATCGCTCGACGACGGCGGCGCGTAGCCTCCGATGCCTCCCGAGTTGCTCTGCACGGCCGACTCCAGAGCCTCCGTGACGGTGCTCTGAGCAATCTCGAGGGAAGACTCGACCTGCCAACCTCGCCCGCCCAGCGCGGCTTCCTTGGACAGTCGTAGCGACTCGTAGTTGCTCGCGCTCGTCGACCAGTCCCAGGTGAGCTCGGAAGGGGAGATGGCAAAGAAGGGGAAATTCTGCGGCTCCCACCGGCCGTCGGCGACGACCCAGATGGTGATCCCCGTCGTGGCGCCCGTCCCGACGCCGACCATGCGGAGGGGGAGAACCGGGAAAGCGCCCGAGGTGGTGACCCGCACGGGCTGCATGGCATGCACCCCCTCGCCGGGCGCGAGCTTGAGCGCGAGAAAATCCATCCCCTCCGAGACGTAGTGGGCGATGACGGGTCCATCGCTCGCGGCGATGTTGTAGCCGTTCGACGTGAGCCAGCTCGTCAGCGCGCTCCCGTCTTTCGAATGGAGCTGGACGGTATCGTAGGGGCCGACTTGTTGCTGCGCGAGGACGTTGACGCCGCGGGCGCTCCCGCCGTCGGCCCCGACGAGCTCCGCGCTAAATGCGCCCGCGCTCGCGCTCGCGCCAAACCCGCATCCGCCGCCGGAGTTGCAACTGGGCGGCGGCGGGCAGTCCGGGGATGGCGAGACGATGGTGGAGGCCGTCAGCTGATCGAGCGTCGCGAAGAAGATGTCGGCGCTGAGCCCGACCTTCACTTCGCCGCGGATCGGCAGGACCCAGGCGAAAGACGTCGGCGACCCGGAGTAGGTGATCTCGTCGTAAAGGGTCGTCTGGTCCTTGGAAATCGAGAAGATCATCCTCTCGCCGGTGATGACCGAGTCCACGCTCTGTGTCTCTTTGGGCGGAGGCGGCGGGACGAAGCACCCTCCGCACGCCTCTGCGTCGCGCTCGCCGGCGACTCCAAGAGCCGTCAGCATGCACGCCAGAGCCCCGAGTGCTTTCGCGGTTCGCATCGATCTACCCTCCCGAGAAGCAAAAGTTACTGAAGCAGCCCAAGACTAGCCCAAAACCGGGCGCCCGCAAGGGTAGCGACTCGGGAATTCGGTCGCGCCTCGACCGTTACTCCGCGTCGAACGGCACCACCGTGTGCTCTTCGAGCGCGTCGATCGCCCCCCTCACCCCCTCCAGCGTCGACTCGGCGGTTCCGACCACGACGACGACGAGATCGGCGGGGTGGATCCTCGTCTTCACCGCCAGATTCGCCGCCTCGAGCGTCGTGCTCTTCACCTTCGCCACGTACGACGAGTGGTAGTCGGCGGGCAGATCGAGCGACACGACGTCGAGCGCCTGGTGAAGCCGCTTGCTGGACGTGTCGACGTCGAACGCGCGCGAACGAGTCAGGTAGCTCTTGACGAAGGAGAGCTCCCGCGGCGTGATCCCCTTGTCGACGAACGCTTCGAGAAGCTCGATCTCGAGGCGCAGGCACGGCGCCACGTCGGCGCTCGAGGGGAAGGTCCACATCGAGAAGGACTGGCGGTGCCGATCGGTCGCGAGACGCGCCGAGGCGCCGTAGGACCAGCCGCGCTTGGAGCGGATTTCGCGCATGAGGCGCGACGTGAAGGTGCCGCCGAAGACGGCGTTCGCGACGCCGAGCGGGACGTGGTCCGGGTCGAACGCCGAGGTGCCGAGCGTGCCGATGAGGACTTGCGTCTGGGTACGCTCCGGCTTGTCCACGAAGACGAGGCGGCGCCCCTTCTTCGGCTCGGGCTCGACGATCGGATCGGGGAGCCCTTGCCCCGCGGGGATCGCGTCGAGCAGGCGCGCCGCTACGCGCTTGGCGTCGCTCTCGTTCACGTCCCCCGACAGGCCGATCACCAGGTTTCCTCGCCGGACGTGCAAGCCGTACGCGGCGCGCGCATCGTCTTCGGTCAGCCGTGGGACGGTCGCCGTCGTTCCCGTCGTGCTCCGGCCGTAGAGGTGCCCGGCAAACAGGGAGCGCCGAAACGCCCTCTGTGCGAGGGCGCGATCGCTGTCGCGCGACTCGAGGATCTCCGCGACCGTCTCTCGCTGGAGCCGCCCGAACTCGTCGGAAGGGAAGGCGGGCGAGCCGAGCATCGTCGCCAGGAGGTCGACGAAGTTATCGAGGTTGCGAACGATGACCTGGGCTCCCACGGTGGCGCCGGAGGGGGACGCGTCGGTCCCCACTTCCCCCCCCAACCGGTCGATCGCGTCCTCGATCTGCTTCGCGGTCATTCCCCCCGCGCCACGCCGGAGCATGCGGAGGGCGATGCGCGAGGCCCCCTCCTTCCCCACGGGGTCGTGGGCCGATCCGCTCTTCAACGCCAGCGTCATGGAGACGAGCGGCAGCGAGTGATCTTCTTCGAGGAGGAGCGTCGCTCCCCCCTCGAGATCGAGGCGCTTCGGTGTAGGTTCGCTCTTCATGCGCCGTTCTCCGGCAAGACGCGGACGAGCGTTCGCCCCTGACCGGTCAGGTAGCGCCTCGCCGCCTTGCGGAGATCGCTCGCGGTGGAGCGCCGATAGCCCTCGAGGCGCCGGAACGCCGCGGAGGGCTCGCCCAGCACCGTCTCGAAGAAGCCGATCTGCTCGGCCTTTCCGTTCATCGTCTCGAGCGATTGCAGGAGCGAGAGCTCGAGTCGAGCCTTGGCGCGCGCCAGCTCGTCCTCGGAGACTACGTCGGCGGTGACGCGCGCGATCTCGCGGTCCAAAATGGCGAGGATGTCCCCCGTGGTCTTGCCGGCGCGAGCGGTCCCGTACATCTCGTAGAGGCCGCCGTCGCGGAACGTCGACACCCAGCCGCGCGTCTCGATGCACGTCTCGGTGTCGAGGACGAGCGCGCGATAGAGCCGCGAGGCGCGCCCGCCGAAGAGGAGCTCGTTCAGGACCGTGAGCGGCACGTGGTCCTGGTCGCCGAGGGCGGGGCCGTGGTAGCCGACGATGAGCTTCTCGGTCGGCGTCGGCTTCTTGAGCGTGATCTCGCGCAGGTCGCTCTCGCTCTGGAAGGGTTCGGGCAGCGCTTCGTCCGGCGGAATGACCGACCGAGGGATCGGTCCGTACGCTTTCTGCATCAGCCCGAGCAGCTTCGGCTCCTGGAAGTCGCCCACGACGACGACGACCGCGTTGTTGGGGGCGTAGTAGGTCCGGTAGAAGGTTTCGCAGTCCTCCGGCGTGAAGCCCTGGATGTCCTCCATCCAGCCGATCGTCGGCCAGTGGTAGGGGTGGCGGGTGAAGGCCGTCTTGTAGAGGAGCTCGTTGGACGCCCCCTCCACGTCGTCGTCGACGCGGTAGCGCCGCTCGTTGGCCACGACCTCTTTCTCGCTCTTCACTTGGGGCTCGCGTAGCACCAGGCGCGCCATGCGTTCGCTCTCGAGGCGGACGGCGAGGGGGAGGCGATCTTTGGGCAGGGCTTCGTGATAGAACGTCCAGTCGACCCAGGTCGCGGCGTTCGATTCCGCTCCGCTCTCCTCGAGCTTCTTGTCGAACTCGCCTGCCTTGAACGACTCCGTTTCGTTGAACATGAGGTGCTCGAAGAGGTGCGCGAGCCCCGTTTTCCCCGTCTTTTCGTGCCGCGACCCGACGTTGAACCAGGTGTGGTAGGCGGCGACGGGGGCGCTCTGATCGCGGAGGAGGAGGATGGTGAGGCCGTTCGACAGCTCGTAGCGATGGAGCTTCGTATCGCTGAACGGGTGCGCGCCGCGGTAGGTGACCTTCTGCCCCGCGGGCGCGCCGGCGCTCAGCTTCTCGGCGATGGCGCCGTGCGGATCGAGTGCGGGCATAGGGTGGTCATAGAGGAGTGGGAGGACGGGCGCCAGCGGGCAGCTCCGGGAGAGGTCGTCCGGGGCTCACGGCTTCCTGAACTTGAGGACGAAGCAGTCTTCGGTTCCGCGCCTCTCTCCGGCGGCCTTCGGGCTGCTGTTCCAGTCGCGGGCGTCGCTCGGATTCCGGAGGAAATCGCCCGATCCAGCGAGCGTGAAGCCCGCTCTCTGCACCTCCGCCCGGACCGTACTCTCTTCGATACGGTGGAGGGTCTTCGCCACGGTCACGCCGTCCCCCGCCTTCGCGCTCGCGTCGACGATGACGTAGGCGCCCCCGGGCTTGAGCGCCGCGAGGATCGCACGGTTCATCTTGTCGCGGTCGGCGCCGATCCAGACGACGTCGTGGTAGAAAATGTACAGGACGACGAGGTCCAAATCCGTCGCTTCGGCGGGAAGCGGGTCGTCGAAGGGGCGGTCGGCGCGCTCGACGCCGGCATTGACGGGGCGCGCGAGGCGGGCCGTCACCGCTTTGTCCATGAAGCGCTTCACGAGATCCGGATCGTTCTGCGCGTACACCTTCCCGGTCGGGCCGACGGCGCGCGCGAGGAGCTCCGTCGTGTACCCGCCTCCGGAGCCGAGGTCGGCCACGCGCATGCCGGGTCCGATGCCAAGGAATGCCAAGAACTGGTCCGGATGGCGCTTCGTGTCGAGCTTCTTGTCCTCGTCGGTGCGGTCGCTCGCTGCGAGGAGCGTGTGGATCGCGTCCGCGGAGAGGCCCGGCGCGGCGGGCGCAGGCGTCGCGAGGGGCGGTACCGGCGCGGGCGGAGTCGGTTCGGGCGTCGAAGAGGATCGGGTCGGAGAGGCTGCTTGCGGCTCGGCCGCCCGGCCGCCGCCGCAACCCGCGAGCGTGAGACCGAGAGTGCCGAGAAGAACGAGACCTGGCGCGAACCGCGAGACAAGGATCATCGGGGCACTCTCGCACCGATCGCGGGACCGACTCAACGTGCGTCTCGCCGTCGCGCGGGCACGCCAAAATCCCGGATCCTGCTTCTTCCCGTGTGACGTCGTCGCCGCGCGGGTTGCCTTGGTCGGTTTCGGGCTACCCTCGCCCGCGTGCAGCGCTGGCACGTCTACATGGCCGAGTGCTCGGACGGGACGATCTACGTGGGCATCGCGCGGGACGTCGCCGCCCGCATCGCCGCGCACGACGCGGGTACGGGGGCCCGCTACACGCGCGGTCGCGGCCCGCTGCGACTGCTCCTCGTGCGCCGGTGCTCGACGCAGGGCGACGCCCTGCGCCTCGAGCGCGCGCTCAAGCGTGTCCCGCGCGCGGAAAAGCTCTCTCTCAGCGGCTCGAGGGAGGCGCTCGGCCGCTTCGTGCGCAAAGCTCGGAGAGCTTGGCTCCGGAAAACGGGCTCTTAACGGGGGTCAGCGACTCATCCGGCGTCGCCGCCATCCCTCGGGGCCTTCGACGGGCCGTCCGCGCCGCCATCGGCGCCCCCTTCGGTGGGTCCCGCCTCGGGTACACCGCCGTCCATCCATGCGCCGGGGCCGCAAACGAGGTTGAAGAACTCCTTATAGGCGTTCACGAAATCGGTATTGGACGAAAACGTACTGTTGATGGTGTCCCTGGCGTTCAAGCAGGTGTTGATGGCTTCCGACGCCGGCCCGCCGTCGGTCGGACAATCGGCGAGGAGGCTCGCGGAGTACTTCGAACACTCGCCGGTACCGCTCGCGGGATCCGCCAGACCCGTGCAGTTGTTGAGCGCGTTCTCCGCCGCGCTGAAGGTGGGGTCCGTCTGTGCGGGTACCGGGCAGCTCGCGCTACAGGCCTGGAGCTGGCACTCGAGAGACTGCTCGTAATCTTCGGCGCATTTGGTTGCCGCCTCGCTGTATTTCCCGGCGGCGAGGATGCAGCCTCCGATATTCAGGAACTGAGAGCCTCCCCCCGCGGCGCTCAGGACGTTGAGGAACGCGCCCCACTCGGTCTTTGCGTAACCGGTGCTCGCCGAGCTCCAGTTGGTGCTGAGGCAGCCAAAAAGACAAGAATACAAAGGGGTGTGAGGCTGCGCGACGATCTCGTTGCAGGCGCTGATCCCCGCGTCGGTGGGATTGTCGCTGAAGCAGTCGTTGAAGAGCGTCGTAATGTCGTCGCTCGTGCACATCCCCTGCGGGGCGGCGCTCTTGTTCAGCCCGAAGGTGACTCCCGTCACGGAGACGGGAGCGCAGGTCGCCACTCCGGAGTCCGCGTCCGAGCCCGAGCCGGCGTCGAACGGCTGAATCTGATCCGGTTGCGATCCGGTATCACCGGCCTCCCCGGCGTGGTGCACCTCGCCGCTGTCGTTGCCCGGCGCCGTGTTGTTGCCTCCCCCGCACCCTGTCGTGGAGATCGCGTAGAGCGCCACCGCCGCCCCACTCGAAGCCGTCGCGAATGCCAAGAAACGCTTCCACATGCTCGCCTCCTTGAAGGCTCGAACGCTGTCGTGAAATGTGTAGAAAAACCGAGCCCTTGAACGGGCGAAGGGGATCGGAAAAGCGTATCGGGCGATCCAGCCCGCGTCAACCTTCGGAAAAACGCGCGGGGAGAGTATGCGCACGGAGGCGGACGATCGGGGGCACAATAGGCGAGCATGAGCGACCTCGAGATCCGCGACGCCGATCTCTCGAACCCCCGCCACGCGGAGGCGATCGTCGCGCAGCTCGACGCCTACGCGCGCGACCCGGTGGCGAGCGCGACGGGTCGCGGACTGTCCGAAGAGGTGAAGCGCGACGTCGTGCCCGGGCTCCGCGCTCACCCCGGCACGCACGTCTTCCTCGCCTATCGCGGGGACTCGGCGATCGGGATCGCGGTCTGCTTCCTAGGCTTCTCGACCTTCGCCGCCCGCCGTCTCCTCAACGTCCACGATCTCGCGGTGGTTCCCGAGGAGCGCGGCAAGGGAGTGGGGCGCAGGCTGCTCGCGCGGGCGGAGGAGAAGGCTCGCGAGCTCGGATGCTGCAAGCTCACCCTCGAAGTGCAAGAGCACAACGCCCGTGCCCAGCGACTCTACACGCACTTCGGTTTCGCGGCGTACGAGCTCGCGAGCGAGGCGGGCCGCGCTCTCTTCTGGCAGAAGAAGTTGGTGGCAGGTCAGCCCCAGTGAGCTTTCCCTTTCCGGATGAGAGCAAGACGAAGGTCCTCTCCGATCGGGGTGTGACGTGCTCCCGTTCTTCGTCGCGTCAGGCAAAAAGCGAGCAAAAACGCGCGACTCGACGGAAAGTGGCGGCCGCGAGGAGGTCGGGCATCCCTGCGTGACCGTTGCCGGCGGATACGGTCCCCACGTGCACTCGGCGCCGAACCCGACGCTGAAACCTGACAAAGGTGCGGAGCTCTAGCGCCCGTGCTACGGAGCCGTGTTCCCGTTCGTGACGGGCGCGTCGCTTGGAGTCTGGCCTTGTCGGTGGGTGCAGTTCGAGACTGGTTCAACGCGTCGCTGACGAGCCCCTTCAAGGGGCGTCGCGCGCTCTTGGCGTTGGTCGCCAGCACCGTCGCCGTCGGGGCCTTCTTCGCGTTCGACGTCATCCTACCGGCGTACCGTCGACCCACGACGGTCACCTATTCGACAAGGCTCGGTTACCCCGCCCTGCTCCGGCTCTTTCACCGCCCCATTCCGGTAGAGACCGCGAAGGCGGAGAGCCGAAAGCTGACTCGATCCTTTTTGGCCGAGGGGACGATGGCGAGCGAGCCCATCCTCGTCCCGATGGTGCCTGTCGGCAAGATCATCGGCGTCTATGTCCATCCCGGCCAGGTGGTTCACAAGGGCGATCTCTTGGTGGAGCTGGACACGCGAAGGAGCCGACTTCTCGCCGAGACCACCCGACTCGCATTCGTATCGGCAAGCTCGGAGTTCAAGAGGGTCAAGATCGGCTCGGTCATCCAGGAGAACCGCGAGCAGGTCGAGCGGGACGCCATCGACGTCAAGGCGCTCGAAAATCAGGTCGCCCTCCTCCGTAACGAAGTCGCCG
>Ga0181522_10001784_pt1 | contig 12719 bp, 12 predicted proteins | sample PEATcosm2014_Bin_27_FD_121103 | JGI IMG/M metagenome (GOLD analysis project Ga0181522, IMG submission 121103) | Peatland microbial communities from MTU Mesocosm Facility, Houghton, MI, USA - PEATcosm2014_Bin05_10_metaG | ecosystem: Environmental > Terrestrial > Soil > Wetlands > Peat | place... | reverse complement strand
TGGAGGAGACCAACCGCCGCCGCGCCAAGCAGCAGGCCTACAACGAGGCCAACGGCATCACGCCGGAGACGATCAAGCGCGGCATCCAGAACATCCTCGGCTCCGTCTACGAAGCCGATCACGTCACGGTCGACTTCGGCCTCGTCGGCGCCGCGCCGATCGGCCACAACCTCCAGGCGACGATCGCCGACCTCGACAAACGGATGAAAGCGGCGGCGGGCGATCTCGAATTCGAAGAGGCGGCGCGGCTGCGCGACGAGATCAAGCGCCTACAGGCGGTCGAACTTGCCATCGGCGACGATCCGCTGGCGCGCCAGGAGGCCGTCGCTGCGGCTGGCGGCGGTTTCGGCGAATCCGCTCCCGGCCGCCCGTCGAACCGTCCACGCAAGCCGACCGACGCTGACATGGGTCCCCACAACTGGGGCGGCGGCGAAGCGCGGCCGAAGGGCGGCAAGCGCCGCTAGAGGTCGCCGGCCCCAAGCAAAGATCTCTTCTCACCCGAGGAGCGGAGCCGGCGCCGCTCCGCGCCAGCCCCCCAACCCTCGATCACATCCAGTTGAACGCGGCCCCCTTGAATGGGGGGCTGGACGCCACATGTTCAGCGGACAGTGATCAACGAACAGTTATCGACGATCACATGTCAAGTCAGGAGATTCACAATGCGTAACTTCATCGTCCTCGGCGCTTCGGCGCTCGTCCTCGCTCTCGGCGTCGCCCAGGCTTCGGCCATCCCCACGACGCAGCAGTGGCAGGAACATCTCGACCGCATGCAGTCCAACACCACCCAGTCCTATGGCGACTTGCGTGACTTCCGCGCCCAGGCCACCGGCCAGGATTGGCAGGCGATCGAGCAGGGTTCCCACGTCACCGACCAGGGCCCGAGCGCCTACCACCGCGGCCGCTAATCGGCGGCTTTCACACTGAAAAGGAGATTCACAATGCGTAACTTCATCGTCCTCGGCGCTTCGGCGCTCGTTCTCGCCCTCGGCGTCGCTCAGGCTTCGGCCATCCCCACCACGCCGCAGTGGCAGGAGCACCTCGACCGCATGCAGTCGAACACGACCGGGTCCTACGGCGACCTGCGCGACTTCCGCGCCCAGGCGGCCGACCAGGGTTCGCTGGTCACTGACCAGGGCCCGAGCGCCTACCACCGCGGCCGCTAAGCCGCGACCTTCACACTGAAAAGGAAAATCACAATGCGTAACTTTATTGTCCTCGGCGCTTCGGCGCTCGTTCTCACCCTCGGCGTCGCCCAGGCTTCGGCCATCCCGACGACCGGGCAGTGGCAGGAACACCTCGATCGCATGTCTTTGACTGCGTCGCCCACCGCCAACGGCGACTTCGCCGGCTTCCGCGCTCAAGCCGTCGATCAGGTTCAGGACCAGAGCCCCAGCCTCTATCACCGCGGCCGCTAACCCGGCCCAACGCGAAAATATGGAGAACTCCAATGCGTAAGTTTGCTGTCCTCGGCGCTTCGGCGCTCGTCCTCGCTCTCGGCGTGGCCCAGGCTTCGGCCATCCCGACGACCCCGCAATGGCAGGAGCACCTCGACCGCATGCAGTCGAACTCGGCTCCGTCGTCCTACGGCGACCTGCGCGACTTCCGCGCCCAGGCGGTCGAGCAGGGCGCCCAGGTCAACGACCAGGGCCCGAGCGCGTATCACCGCGGCCGCTAGTCGTCGGCCGTCCCCCAGCGCCGGCCGTTCGCGGTCGGCGCCGGGGACTAAGTTCGAACCAGGATCCCCAAAACGGAGGTTTGACAAACTTCGCGTCGACTCGCCTAATCAGGCTGAAAAGCCGTAGAAAAAACAGGCGCAAGGGACGCGGGCCGGGGGGCCAAAATGACGAAGAACGCCATGCAGCCGCTGTCTCGCAGAGAATACGTAATTTCACTCGACCACCGCAAAGCGCGCGGCGCGGGTCGCGAGCGGCCGGCCGAAATTCTCAAGGCCGCCCGAGAATTGTTCCTGACGCAGGGCGTCGAGACGGTGACGACCCGGCAGATCGCCGCGCGCGTCGGCATCTCTCAAACGGCGCTCTATGTCTATTTCTCCTCCAAAGAGGAGATGCTGGACGCGCTGGCCGAGGAAGCCTGGCGCGGCCTCGCCCAGGCGCTGGCGACCGCCGACCCTGAGGACGCCGAAGGTTTGGACCCCGTCGCCCGGCTGCGCGCGATCCTCTCCGCCTACATGCGCTTCTGGTTGCGCCGTCCCGACGACTATCGCATCATTTTCATGCGCAAATCCTTGCGTCCTTGCCCGAGCGCCGACGACACGCGGTTTGCGGCGCGCGACGGTCTGCTCGAGCGGCTCGCCAAGCGCTTTGAGGAGGCGGCGAAAGCCGGGCTGGCAAGGGACACATGGCGCTCCGACGCGGCCGCGCTGGCGATGTGGGCGGCTGTGTCCGGCCCTGTTGCGCTTCGCCTCGCGTTCCCCGACCTGAACTGGCCGCCGGAAGACGAGCACGTCAAGGCGACGATCGACATGATCATTCAGGGTTGCGACGATCGCGGCCCCAAAGGCGCCGCCAAGGCGCTCGAACCGGCCGCCGAAGGCGTCGCGCTCCTCAAGTGACGCTGCGGCCCCCCTGCGAAATCGCACTCAAGCCGCAAGAATTCGGTCGGCGCAAGATCGCCCTCGATTGGGATCCGGCCGCGATCCGGGCGGCGCACAGCGAGAGCCCCGACCCGCGCCAGCGCGAGCTGGCGGACCGGACTGTTTCCTCAGTCCTTTCTTATGCTAAGCTGTCTCGCGGGCGCGTCGTAGACTTGGCGGCGCCGCACATTCAGCGAGGGGCGGGGGAGTGGCGCTTGCGGTTAATCCGGCGTAAACATCTGCCGGACAGACTCGGCGCTTGGAGGGCGTGAGCTAGGGCTGGGAATGACGACGATTACGCCGTACCTGTTGGATGCGCCCTTGTCCCGCGGACGCGATCTGCGCGCGGATTTGTTGCCGATTTTCACCGGCGGCGTCGCGCTGGCGGCTATCTGCGGGTTCGGCATCTGGGTCGTTTCGCCGCCGTCTCCCCACACCGAATCATCGGTTGGCGCCGCCGGCGCCGCCATCGAGCGTCCGGCCGCTTCGGCGCATCCCCGCACTTCCGCCAATCCGTTCGGCGGTCTGGTCGAATTCGCCGCGCCCCAACCGGAGCTCCGCCGCGGCGACCCGAACGGCTACGGTTCACTCGTCGCGTCTTTCCCCAATTCGCCGCCCGCCGCGGCCGATGCGCCGCTCGGCGCCAGTCGGTCACTGGGCACGCTCGAAGCCGCGCCGCCTGCCGAAACCAGTCCCGCCCTGCTCAAGGCTCCGCTGCCGCCCAAGCGAGACGTGGCAAGCGTCGACGATTCGGCGCCGCTGCCGCCGGCGCGCCCGACTGAATTCGCCGCGATTGAATCGCCCGCGCCCGACAAGGCGCTCGGCCCCAGCCGGTCGCTCGGCCCGCTCGCCTACGCCGCGCCGGATACGACGACCCTCGCGACTCCCGCCTCGCCGCCGAAGACGTCGATCTTCTCGATCTTCAGCCCGCAACCGACGCGGCCGGCCGGCTACGACGAGCACACCGCCGTCTACGACATTACAGCGCGCGTGCTCTACATGCCCGACGGCTCGAAGATCGAGGCGCATTCGGGTCTCGGCGAATACATGGACGACCCCAACCATGTGAACGAGCGATTGCGCGGCGCGACGCCGCCCGATCTCTATGACCTGCAGCCACGCGAATCGCTGTTCCATGGCGTTACGGCGATTCGGCTGGTTCCGGTCGGCGGCGAAGAGGCGATCTACGGCCGCGCGGGCCTGCTCGCTCACCCGTTCATGATGGGCGACAACGGCGACTCGAACGGCTGCGTGTCGATCAAGGATTACGAAGCCTTCCTCAAGGCGTTCCAGGACGGCAAGATCACCCGTCTCGCTGTGGTGGCGAAGCTCTGACCCTTCTCTCTTCGCTATAAACCAGGCGAACTGTCGCCGCGTTCGCTGTGGCTCGGTTCGGCGCGATCCGCGTGTTGCGCGACGAACCCGGCGGCCTCTCCCATCGCGTTCGGCTTGACGAACCCCGCGTCGCTTCGCCGCCAAGACCCGTTTCGGTCGCCAGCGCCGGGGCGGCGGCGCTGCGAACGCAGTTAATCGAGCGTGAACCCGTTTCCTCTAAATTTCGCGCGTGTGCTGAGCGTGAGCGTAGTGCGGAAATGCTGGAGAACGAGACTTTTTTCGACGGGGCGTTGTTTGAGCGTGAGCGCGCCGCCAACCCCGTTGTTCTGCTGCCATGGCTCTGCGGCTGCGCCGCGCTGACCTTCACCGCTGGATTTGGGGCGTGGGTCCTGTCGCCGCCGCCGGTCGCGGCGCCGCAAGTCGTCGTCGTTCGCGCGGCGGCCAGTTCGCTGCCGTTGCGCCGAATCGCCAATCCGTACGGCGGACTGATCGCTTTCGCCGCCGCGCCCTCGCCGCCGCTGCAGCGAGAGGGCAACCCTTACGGCGCGCTGGTCGACCTATGGCCCGACCCCCCACCGTCCTCGCCGGAGCCCGCCGCGTCTCTGCAGGCGCGACTCGAGGAGGCGGGCCGCGCTTCCGCCACGCCTGTACTCGCTCCGCCCGGCGTCCCGTTGCCGCTTGAGCGCGACGTCGTGCGCGTCGAGGACGCCGCGCCGCAGCCGCCGGCGCGGCCGCCAGAATTCGCCGCTCTTGCTCCGGTCGCGCGCGGCGCGCCGCGGTCTCTTGAGCGCGCCGCGTCCACTGCGCCGCCGGTCGGCGACCGCAACGTGTTCCAGAAGCTGTTTGCCCGCCGCCCGCCCGCTCAGTCTGCCGAGACGACGCTTGCCTACGCCTCGCCGGAGGCCGGCGCGGGCCCCGCCAAGTCCGTCCCGGCCGAGGATTCCGCATTGGGATCGTCGGTCTTCTCCCCGCGGCCTTCACGGTCGGCCGGATACGATCAAACGACCGCCGTCTACGACATCTCCGCGCGCACCGTTTATCTGCCCGACGGAACGCGCTTGGAAGCTCATTCCGGCCTTGGCGACTACCTCGACGATCCCCGGCACGTCGACCTGCGAATGCGCGGCGCGACGCCGCCGCACATGTACGACTTGCAGTCGCGCGAGGAGCTGTTTCACGGCGTCGCGGCGTTACGGCTGGTTCCCGTCGGCGGGGACGGCGCGATCTATGGGCGCTCCGGCCTGCTCGCGCATACCTACATGCTGGGGCCGAACGGCGACTCGAACGGCTGCGTGTCGTTCAAGGACTATGACGCGTTCCTCAAGGCGTTCCACGACGGCAAAGTCACCCGCCTGGCGGTTGTGGCGAAGCTCTGATTCCCTCTCCCGGAGGGAGAGGGGCAGGGGTGAGGGGACCGGGGCCAGCGGTTAGCCAATGACCTCCGAGCGTATCGAATTCGCCCGCACATTGCGCCGTCAGTCGACGCGCGCTGAGGACCTCCTCTGGGCGCGTCTGCGCGGTTCGCGCTTCCGCGGCGCCAAGTTCAAGCGCCAGGTTCCGTTCGATCGCTACATCGTCGACTTCTACTGCCATGCGGCCAAGCTCGCCATTGAACTCGACGGGCGGCAGCATGAATGGTTCGTAGGCTATGACGAGGGAAGGACTGAAGTCCTCGAGCGCCTGGGTGTCCGAGTCCTTCGTTTCAGCAATGACGAAGTCTGCGGGGAACTCGACGCGGTTCTCGAACGCATCGGCGAGTCGTTGAAATTGTTCTTCGCCTGAAGCGCTGATCCCCTCACCCCTGCCCCACTCCCTCCGGGAGAGGGATTCTCACTCCGGGTTCGACAGGCACTTCTCCATGTCGTCGCCGCCGACGCATTCGTCGACCGCGGTGAAGCGCGCTTCGAAAGCCGCCAGCGCGCAGGCGCGCGCTTTCGCGTCCGCTGCGGTGGTCAGATGGCAGTCGCCGACGAGACGCGCCATCCATTGGCGCTCGTCGGCGTTGAGCGCGTGCTGCTCGTCCGGCGTCAGCGTCTGCATCGCCTGCTTGTAGACGCGCGACAGCACGAGGTCGGCGCGCCCGAGCTTGGCGTCGGCGCAGATCGCCTTCTCCAACGGCGTGCGCGCCTTGGCGCAATCGAAGCTGGCGCGCGGCGGCGGCTGGTCGGCGAGCGCCGGCGTTTCGGCGAAACGCTGGGCGACTTCAGCGCGGCACAAGGCCTCCATCGAGCGGTACATCGTGCCGTCCTGGCGCACGTGCTCGTAGGCGCACAGCGCCGCCTCGTCGGAATAGTTCGTCTTGCCCGCGGCGCTGAGCTTGGCGACGAACCCGCGTTCGCATACCTTGACGACGATGTCGCCGAACGTCAGGTCGGCGCTCGAGCCCCAGGCGCAGGCGGAGAACTTGGCGAAGGCGGCGCGGCACGAGTCTGCGTGCTCCAGCGCCGCCGATAGCGCGCCGGCGTCGCTGCCGAAGCAGGCGTCGTCGGCGAAGGCCGCCGGCGAGACGAACGTGGCGAAAGCGGCGGCGAGAAGGAGGCGGAGCATGGCAGGGCCGAGCGCGCGGTTGAGTCGCCAGAACTTACGGTCCGGGCCGTCCGACCTTTTGCCTGATCCGCGCCCGGCGTAAAGGCCAAACGCGCCTACGCCGCGACGCGCGGCATTCGCTCCCCCTCAATGCGCGTGCAGCGTCTCGCCGCGCTTCTCCGGGCTGAAGCGAATGATGGCGATCAGCGCGATCGCGACGCCGCCGCCGACCAGCGCCAGCGCATAAGAATAGTCGCCGCCATTCGCCTCGGCGAGCTTGGCCTGGAACGGGCCATTGTAGGAGGCGAGGAAATTTCCGGCCTGATAGACGAACGCCGGCAGCGTCGCGCGCACCGCGCCTGGCGACAGTTCGTTGAGATGGGCCGGCACCACGCCCCAGGCGCCCTGCACGGCGATCTGCATGACGAAAGCCCCCGCCGCGAGCAATACCGGGGTGGTCGAGAAGGCCCACAGCGGCAGGGCCGGCAAGGCGATCAGCGCCGCGACGGTGATCGCATTGACGCGGCCGATCTTCTCCGACACCCAGCCGAACGACAGGCCGCCGGCGATCGCGCCGAGGTTGGCGACGATGATGATCCAGCTCACCGTCGGCGGGTCGAACTTGAGCTGTTTCTGCAGGAAGGTCGGGTAGAGGTCCTGGGTGCCGTGGCTGAACAAGTTGAACGCCATCATCATCACGACCGCGTAAATCACCAACCCCCAGTTGGCCTGGATCGACTCCCACAGGCCGGCGCGCCGCTCGACCTTCTGCGCCGCTTCGAACGCCGGCGACTCCGGCACCGCGGCGCGGATGAACAGGGTGACGAAGGCGGGCAGGACGCTAAGCAGGAACAGCGAGCGCCAGCCGAACGTGAAGTCGCCGAAGGTGCGGCCGTAGAGCACGCCGTAGACAACCGAAGCGAGCAGGAAGCCGCTGGGGTAGCCGCACTGCAGGATTCCGGAGACGAAGCCGCGCGTCCGCGGCGGGATCGATTCCATCGCCAGTGACGAACCGAGGCCCCATTCGCCGCCCATCGCGATGCCGAACAGCGCGCGAAGGATCAGGAAGATCGTCAGGTTGGGCGAAAAGGCCGCGGCGGCGCCGATCACAGAATAGCAGACGATATCGAGCATCAGCGCCGGCTTGCGCCCCCACTTGTCGCCAATGCGACCGAAGATGAAGGCGCCGACGAAGCGCATCGCCAGCGTCAGGAACAGGGCGTAGGCGACCTCAGGCACGCCGACGCCGAACTCCTTGGCGATGTCCTTGATGACGAACGTCAGCAGGAAGAAGTCGAAGGCGTCGAGCGTCCAGCCGAGATAGGCGGCGAGCACGGTGCGCTTCTGCGCGGTCGTCAGGTCCATCGGCGTTCCCCGTCGTTCTCAGCTCGCGCGGCTTCAGGCGCGCTGTCGCTTGTTCGTCATACCAACCGGCCGGAGCCTTGTTCGTCAATCCCTTCTTTGGGTCGACAGGAGGGGCGCGACGCCTTAAGAGCGCGAGGCGTCAGTGGGCGGGCGGGCCATGATCATCGCAATCGACGGACCGGCGGCGTCGGGCAAGGGCACGTTGGCGCGACGGCTCGCGGCGCACTACGGGTTGCCGCACCTCGACACCGGCCTGCTCTATCGCGCCGTCGCGGCGAGCCTGATCGCCGCCGATCGCGATCTCAGCGACGCCGGCGCCGCCGTCGCGGCGGCGCGCGGCCTCGGCCTCACCGAGTTCGACGAGGAGAGGTTGCGCGGCCGCCAGATGGGCGAGGCGGCGTCCATCGTCGCCGCGATGCCGGAGGTGCGCGCCGCGCTGATCGAGGCGCAGCGCAATTTCGCCCGCCGGCCGGGCGGCGCTGTGCTCGACGGTCGCGACATCGGCACGGTGATCTGCCCCGAGGCCGACGCCAAGATCTTCGTCACCGCGAGCCCGGAGACGCGCGCGCAGCGACGCGCGCTCGAACTCGCAGGGCGCGGCGAGAAGGCCGACTACGCGGCGATCCTCGCGGAAATCGTCAAGCGCGACGCGCGCGATTCCGGGCGCACTGATGCGCCGCTCAAGCCCGCCGCCGACGCCGTTCGCCTCGACACCACCAAGATGAGCGTCGAAGCCGCGTTCGCCGAGAGCCTGCGCATCGTCGAATCGCGCCGCCGCTAGCGCACCCCGTTCGCGACGCGCGCCTTGCAGGCGCGGTCGCCAACCGCGCTCGCCTCGGACCTCGCCGCTCTCTACGAACAGGACGCGGCCAACGTCCTCGTCTACAAGCCGCCATTCGACTCGTCTCCCGAAGGGGAGTCCGCACCCCTCCCGCGGGCCGACGCGTCCCTCTTCCGGAGGGAGTAGGGAAGGGGAGAGGGGGCCGGCGTCGAGCGTGATTCGCCGACCTCAGCCCGCATCTCGATCCCACGCGAATCGCCAAGCGACTTGCGTAGGCTCGCTTGCCGCTCAACCGCAGTCGCCTGCGAAGCCATAACCGGCGAACGCGCGGGCCCTCGCCCCTGCCGCTCTCGCGAACGGGAGAGGGGCAGCGCGCCCTTCACGCCATCTCTTCGACGCGCGACATGCGCTCGCGCGTCGCTTTCAGCAGCGCGATTGCCTCGTCGATTTCGTGCCGCTGGCGTTCGAGATGGCTGAGCTGGTCGACGATCTGCGCCGGCCGCAACCGCTCCTCGAATTCGTTCCTGACGACGCCGTCGTCGGCGCCGATGAGGTCGGCGATCTCGGCGAGGGTGAAGCCGAGGTGTTTCCCCTTGAGGATCATCGCCAACCGTGCGCGGTCGACGCCGCCGTAAAACCGCGCGTTGCCGACCCGGCGCGGCCGCAGCAGGTTGCGATCCTCATAGAAGCGCAACGTTCGCAGCGTCACGCCAAAGGCGCGGGCCATTTCGCCGATGGTCGATTCGCGTCCAGCCACGGTCCCGTTCGCCGCACTGGTCAGGGTTTCCGCCGCGCTGACCATATTCCGCAATGGCGAATTCGCCTTCATGGTCGATTCCTTTCGTCAGCGCCGCGAGACGACGAGCCGCCGTCGCCTTTGAGGGGCGCGACGCAAGGGATAGACGCAAAGGCCGCGCGCATGCAACTTTTAGTTGTTACACGCAGTAACGACAACCGTCACAAGCTTCGGGAAAGCCAGGCGCCCCATTTCGGGCCTTTCTTAACCATTTGTTCACCACGTCAGCGGAAAACTCGGCCAGCTGCGCCGCGTGGAGCCGGCGGCGCAACGATTCCCCAAGGGGCGGCCACGGGCGATACGATGGAAAGCGCGACGGCCTGGAAGATCACGGGCGTGGGGCGCGAGACGCGCGTTTTTGCCGAAGAGGCGGCCCGCCGCGCCGGCCTCAATCTTGGGGACTGGCTCGACGAAATCATCGCCGAGCGCGCCGCCGAGCGCGGCGTCGATCCCGCCGAACTCAGACGTGACGACCGGCTCGACGCAATCGGCGAACGAATCGCCGGCCTGGCGCGGCGCGACGACCGATACGACGACGACCGCCGCGCCCGTCCGCGGCTCGAGCCGCGCTGGTCGCGCGAGGCGCCGAGCCCGCGCGAATCGCGCCGCAACGACGATCTGCTCGAAGACGCGATCGCCCGCCTCGAAAGCCGCGCCGAACGCGCCGAAGCGCTGCAGGCGGCGGCCGACCGGCTGGCGACGGTCGAGCAGCGAGTCGAACGGGCGCTGGAGCCACGCGTGCGTGACCTCGACGCGCGCCTCGACGCGCTCGCCCGCCGCGTCGAACACGAACCCGAGCGGCGGCGCGAGTCCTCGCGAGCTGCCGAACGGCCGCGTTTCGATTCGCAACCGCCGGCCGAACGGCCGCGCTTCGACGCGAAAGAAGCGGCAGCGCAGATCGCGCGCCGCCGCAGTGAACTCGACGCGCGCGCCGCGAGCGCCGAACGCGCGCCCCGTCCGCGCGCCGAAGCCGCCGCGCCGTCTGCTGTCGAGCCGCTGCGCGAAGAGATCGCCGCGCTCACGGCGCGGCTCGAAAAGATCCGCCGCGACCAGGCTGAACAGCCGGCGCCGGCCGCGATGGACGTGCAATCGCTGCGCGGCGAGCTGGCGGCGATGGCGCAGAGCCTCGCCAATCTCGCCCCCCGCAATGCTGTCGTCGCGCTCGAAGGCGCGATGCGCGATTTGAGCGAGCGTGTCGCCGCGCTCGGCGACAGCGGCGCGCGCGATGCGCTGAGCGCGCTGATCGTCGAAGCGCGCGAGTCCCTGCGGGCTCACGATCCCCATGCCGCCGTCGCCGGGCTCGAGCGCGAGCTACGCACGCTCGGCGCCAAGGTCGACGCGATCGCCCAGGGCGTCGTCGATCCCGCCGCATTTCAGCGCATCCGCGCCCAGACCGAAGAAGTGCGCAACCTGCTCGCCGCGGCCGCGTCGCGGCCGGTGCCGGTCGAGCGGCTCGAACGGCAGATCGGCGACCTCGCCGACCGGGTCGACCGGCTCGCCGCCAGCCCGGCGCCGCAGGCCGAGTCGGCGCGGCTCGGCGCGCTGATCGCCGATGCGCGGGCGCAAATCGAGCGCTCGATTCCCGCCGCGGCGCTGACCGCGATCGAGCGCCGGCTCGAAGACCTCGCCCAGCGCATGGACGCTGCGCTGCGCCGCCCGCCGCAGCCCGCGCCGATCGACCCGCGCGCGCTCGAAGACCTCACCCGTCGCATCGACAGCCTGCACGGCGCGGTCGAGCGTCAGCCCGACCCCGCCAAGCTCGAAGCCGTGCTGCGCGAAATCGCACAGAAGCTCGACCGTCCGGCCGTCGTCGGCGGCTCGCTCGAGCCGCTGGCGGGCATGGTGCGCGACCTCGGCCAGCGGCTTGACCAGCGCGCCGGGCCGCCGCTCGACATGGCGCCGCTCGAACAGGCGTTGCGCGCGCTCGGCGACCGGCCGATCGAGATCGACACCGCGCCGATCGAAGCGATGATGCGCGATCTCGGCGCCAAGCTCGTTCCCGCGGCCGCGCCGGACATGCGGCCGTTCGAGGACATGCTGCGCGAGATCAGCCAGAAGCTCGATCGCGGCGCGCCCGCGGCCGACCTTGCCACGATGATCGGCGATCTCGGCCGGCACATCGACGAGCGAGTCGGCCAACCGCTCAACACGCAGCCGCTCGAAGAGGCGCTGATGGCGCTGCGCGACCGGCTCGACAGCGGTCCGGCGGACCGTTTCGACGTCAAGTTTGTCGAGGAAGTCGCCGACCTGCTCGCCGAACGACTCGATCGGCGTAGCGACGCCGGCGCGCGCGCCGGCGTCGACGCCGACGCCTTGGCCGGCCAGATCGCCGTCATTCACGATCGCCTCGACGCCTTGCAGAGCGCCGGTCCCGGCGCGGCGCTCGAACAGCGCATCGCCGATCTGGTCGACGAACTCGACGCGACGCGGCGCGCGATGCAGGCGTCGAGCGCGCCGATCGGCGGCGGCCTTGCCGACAGCTTCGCCGAATTGCGCGCCGAGCAGGAGGATTCCGACAAGCTCACCCAGTCGCGCCTCGCCAACGTGCAGGACATTCTCGAGCGGATGGTTGGCCGGCTCGGCCGGCTTGAGGACGACATCGCCCGCGTCGAGGACGTGCGCGCCGTGGCGCCGGCCGCCGCGCCGCTCGCCGCCGTCGCGCCGGCGCTCGGCTCGCCGCCGCGTTTCGCCGAGGAGTCGTTCCGCGCCATCGGCGCCGCGTCGCGCGATCTGCCCGAGCGCGCCGCGCCGGTCGCTCCGTCGCGCGCGCTCGACGGCGCCGATTTCCTGCTCGAACCCGGTTCGACGTTGCCGCGGCCGCGCGCCGCCGATTCGAGCGACGCCGCGCCGCCGATGAGCGCGATCAACGCCCATATCGCCGCCGCGCGCCGCGCCGCCCATGCGGCGCTGGCCGACGAGCCCGTCAAGCCGGCCGAACCGGCGGAAGCGGAAGGCTCGAACCGCATCGCTGCGGTCGGCGGTCATGCGATCGCCTTCGTCGCCGCGCGCCGCCGGCCGCTGCTGCTCGGTCTGGCGCTCGCCGCGGCCATGGCGATGCTGGCGGTGATCGAACTGCGTGGCGGCCATGCGCCGCTGTTGCAGAAGTCGGAACTGTCGCCGCCGGCGGCCAATGTCGCCGCGCCGCTCACCGCTGCGCCGACGCCGAAGGTCTCATCGTCTGATCTCGACACGACGCCGACCGGCGCGATTTCCCCGTCGGCCTCGGCCGCCAAGGCGCCGCCCGCCGATCTGGCGGCGGGGATTCCCGCAGGCCTGCCGCAGGCCTTGCACGACGGCGCCGTCGCCGGCGACGTCGGCGCCGA
>Ga0181522_10001783_pt1 | contig 12725 bp, 11 predicted proteins | sample PEATcosm2014_Bin_27_FD_121103 | JGI IMG/M metagenome (GOLD analysis project Ga0181522, IMG submission 121103) | Peatland microbial communities from MTU Mesocosm Facility, Houghton, MI, USA - PEATcosm2014_Bin05_10_metaG | ecosystem: Environmental > Terrestrial > Soil > Wetlands > Peat | place... | reverse complement strand
CGCCTGCGCGTGGTGGAAATCGAATTGCCGCCGCTGCGCGAACGTCCCGGCGACATTCCGCTGCTGGCGCAAAGTTTTCTCCGCGAGTTTGCGAAGGAAAATGGAAAAGCCGTGAACGATTTCACGGCGGATGCGCTCGAAGCGTTGATGCGCTTTTCCTGGCCGGGCAACGTGCGCGAACTGCGCACGGCCATCGAACACGCCGTGGTGTTGTGCCGGAGTGAAAAAATCTCCGCCCGGGACCTGCCGTCGTCGGTGCGCACCGGCGGGTCGTCCACCGAGCCTGCATCATCGCTGGCGCGAAATGATTTGACGGTGAAGGAGGCGGAGAAACAATTAATCATTCGCGCCTTGAAAGAAACGGGCGGCAACCGCACTCTGGCAGCAAAGAAAATTGGCATGAGCCGGCGGACATTTCATCGCAAACTGCACCTGTATCATCTGGAAGGATTTTGACCTATGCCACTGTCACAACTGATTCAGAAACTGATTCACATGCTGGAGTTCGGCGCCCTGGCGCGCTATCTGCGGTTCATCCTGCTGGGGCTGGTCATTCTCGGAATGGTGCTGGTGTACGATTTGCGCGATTATCGAAACCTGGCCACCTCGGAAGCGATGGATTCGGCACAACTGGCGCGCAATATTGCCGAGGGCAGGGGCTACACGACGTTGTTTATCCGGCCCTTCAGCCTTTACCTGGTGCAAAGCCACAACGAGGCCGGGCACACACCAGTCCTGGCCGACACCAACGTGGTGGATTTCGCGCGAATCAAAGATAACCTTCACCCGGACCTGGCCAATCCGCCGGTCTATCCGCTGGTCTTGGCGGGCTTGATGAAAGTGCTGCCCTTTCATTATCCAATTGAACTTAAAAAACCCTTTTGGAGCGACGCCAGCCGCTTCTGGCGTTATCAGCCCGATTTCCAAATCGCCGCGTTCAATCAAATTCTTTTGCTGGTGGTGGTCGCACTGACCTTTTTTATCGCGCGAAAGCTGTTTGACCTGAGCGTGGCCTGGCTGTCGGCGCTGTTGACCTTGGGTTGTGAATTGCTTTGGCAATTCAGCGTGTCCGGGTTGTCCACGATGCTGTTGATGCTGATTTTTCTGGCGCTGGCGTGGTGCGTGTTGCGGATCGAAGAATCGGCCCGTGAGCCGCAACCGCGGCCGAACCGGCTGCTGGGGCTGGCTTTGGTGGCTGGCGTGTTGACCGGCGTGGGTGCGTTGACGCGGTACGCCTTCGGCTGGGTGATTATTCCTGTGGCCCTGTTTTTGTTGCTCTTCGGGGGCCAGCGGCGGGTGCCGCATGTGCTGGCGGCATTGGGCGCATTCCTGATTTTGTTCACACCGTGGGTGGTCCGCAATTATGTTGTCAGCGGCACACCCTTTGGCACGGCGGGTTATGCCATCGTTGAGGGGACTGGTCTGTTTCCGCAATTCCAGTTGGAACGGTCGCTGAACCCGGACTTCACGCATGCGCTGTGGTTCCGGCCGTATGTGTCAAAGTTGACCGGGAATATGCATGAGATTCTCGCCAACGACCTGCCGAAGCTGGGCGGCAGTTGGGCGAGCATTTTGTTCCTGGCCGGCCTGCTGTTGGGCTTTCGCGGGATGGCCGCGCGGCGAATGCGCTACTTTTTGCTCATGTGCCTGGGTTTGTTCATCGTGGTCCAGGCGCTGGGGCGGACCCAGCTTTCAGAAAAGTCACCGGACCTGAATTCCGAAAATCTGCTCGTGCTGCTCGCCCCGCTGGTGTTTACTTATGGCGTCAGCTTTTTCTTCACCTTCCTGGATCAGATGAGACTGGCGGTGCCGCAGTTGCGCTACGTGGTCATTGCGGCCTTCGTGGCGCTGTCCTGCATGCCGATGATTTTGATTTGCACCCTCATGTCGCCCAAGGTGGTGCCGGTCGTCTATCCGCCGTATTATCCGCCGGACATCCAGCAAGCCGCGGGCTGGATGAGCGAAAATGAATTGATGATGAGCGACGTGCCCTGGGCGATCGCATGGTATGGCGACCGCCAATGCATCTGGCTGACGCTGGATGCCCAGGACAGTTTTTTTGCCGTCAATGACAATTTGAAACCGGTGCTGGCGCTCTACCTCACCCCCGAAACGATGGACGGCAAGTTCGTGTCCGATTGGATCCACGCCGGTGAACACAGCTGGGGCAACTTTATCATCCAAGCGGCGATGCAAAATCAAATTCCGCAGGGGTTCCCGCTCCGCAACGCGCCGACTGGCTTCCTGCCCGAACGCATGTTCCTCACGGACCGGCAACGCTGGAAAACAGTTCAATAATCACGCCGCCGCCCGCCGCAACCGGTCGGCGATGCCGGCCCATTCCGGCGCTTCCGGCGGCGCCTCCACAACGATCAACTCCGCGCCGGTTGCATCGCAGCGATGCAGCTCGGCGTAAATCGCCCGCGCAAATGCTTCCGCATCATGGGGAATCACACTCACATTCGCCGCGCCGAACCCGGCGGGAATTTTCGTGTGCGCGATGATGTGGCAGTTTGCGATTGGCGATGGGTGATTGGCGATTTGCGATTTGAGATCCGCGTCATTGCGCCAGCTCAATACCAGCAATCTGGCCTTTGGCGCGTAGTGTTTTTTCAGCAGCCCCGGACTGGGCAACGTCTTGCGGTTGTCACTCTCGACCTCTGACTGCTGGCTTATGCCTTCCCCCACCACCGCGCCCAGCGATTCAAGTCGAATCATGCCCGGACGCAATACCCGCGGCGGCGACACCGTCAGATCGAGCACGGTGGACTCGATGCCAACCTGGGATTGGCCTCCATCCACGATCAGCGGAATTTTATCGCCGAGCTGCTGATGCACGTGTCCGGCGTTCGTGGGGGAAATCCGGCTGGACAAGTTCGCGCTGGGCGCGGCCAGGGGGAAACCGCACTCGCGAATCACCGCCTGGATGAACGGATGGATCGGCCAGCGAACGCCGACCGTCGGGCCTCCCGCCGTGACGATGCCGCGGATTTCCTTCGCGCGTGGCAACACCAGTGTCAGCGGACCGGGCCAAAATGCCCGCGCCAACTTTTCCGCCGCGGCCGGCCATGCCGCGACACAGCGCCCGGCCATTTCGATGCCGAAGACATGGACGATAATCGGATTGTTGGCCGGCCGGCCCTTGATTTTGAAAATTTTGGCAACGGCCTGCTCGTCCATGGCATTCGCGGCCAGCCCATAGACCGTCTCCGTCGGCAGGGCGACAACTTCGCCGGCGCGGAGCAACTTTGCCGCGTATTTCACGGCGGCGTCAAACAACGCGGGCGTATGCGTGGACAGGACTTCAGCGGTCACGCGCTATTCATAGCGCAAGGCGTCAATCGGGTCGAGCTTCGACGCCTTCCAGGCCGGGTAAAATCCGGAAATGATGCCGATGACGGCGCTGGAAATGAACGCGATGGCGATCCAGGCCACGGGGGTGACGGTGGGCATGTCTTTAAAATAGGCGACAATTTCTGAAAAGCTGACGCCCCCGACGATGCCGATGGTGCCGCCGATCGCGCTGAGCGTGACGGCTTCAATGAGAAATTGCACGAGGATGTCCGCCGCGCGCGCGCCCACGGCCATGCGGATGCCGATTTCACGGGTCCGTTCCGTAACGCTCACCAGCATGATGTTCATGATGCCGATGCCGCCGACGACGAGCGAAACCGCGGCGACGCCCGCCAGCAGGAAACTCATCGCCCGCGACGTGGCCGTGACCGCCTGCATCAATTCCAACTGGTTGCGCACGGTGAAATCCTGTTCCTTGCTTCGATGCCTTGCGCGCAGCAAGTCCGTGATGTCGTTTTGCACGCTGTCGATGACCTTGTCGTTGGCGGCCTGAACCAGAATGGAGTTCACAAACGTCCGGGTGGTGATGCGGTGCATGTGGCTGGTGTAAGGTACGACAACCGTGTCATCTTGATCCTGCCCGAAGAGATTAAAGCCTTTGGGAGCCAGCACACCGACGATTAGAAATGGCAGGTTCCGGATACGGACGGTCTGGCCGATCGGATTTTCGTTGGGAAACAGCTGGTCGGCGACGGTTTTACCGATCACCGCGGTTTTGGCAAGGCTGCGGACATCCTGGTCGGAAAACATCGCGCCGCTGGCGACGCCCCAGTTGCGGATTTGCGGATAATCGGGCGATTCCCCCATCACTTGCGTGTTCCAGTTAAGCCCGTTGGCGAGCACCTGGGCGCGGTCACGCACCTCGGGACTGACGGCCACGACATTTTTCAACCCGGCAATCGCCAAGGCATCAGCCACCGTCAGCGTCGGCGCGCTGCCCCAGCCGCCGCGCATGGCGCCGCTGGTGAAATTCCCGGAAAAAACCGTGATCACGCTTTCCCCCAGGCTGCTGACCTGGTCCTCGACCTGTTTGGTGGCGCCGGAAGTCAGGCTCACCGAGCCGATGACGGCCCCGACACCGATGATGATGCCGAGCATCGTCAGCAGCGAACGCATCTTGTTCCGGCGCAGCGCCCGTCCGGCAATTTTTAATGAGGCGAAGATTCTCATGACGCGAGTTGGACGGCTTGCTGCGCCGCGCGAAGCTGCTGCAATTCCTTTTCCGCAACCGAGCGGTTCTGCACCGCCTCGTCGGTGACAATTTTCCCGTCCCGCAGGATGACCATGCGCCTGGTAAAACGCGCCACGTCGAGTTCGTGGGTAACCATGACGATGGTGATGCCCTGATCATTGAGCTTTTGGAACACGCCCATGATTTCAATGCTGGTCTGGCTGTCGAGATTGCCGGTGGGTTCGTCGGCGAGCAACAAGGATGGCCGGTTGACGAGCGCGCGAGCGATGGCGACGCGCTGCTGCTGGCCCCCGGAAAGCTGGTTGGGGTGGTGGTCGGCGCGCGGACCGAGGCCGACCAGTTCGAGCGCGTGCTGGGCACGCTCGCGCTGCTCGCGCGACTGGATGCGGTGACGGTTGTATTGCATCGGCATCTCGACATTTTCCAGCGCCGACGTGCGCGAAAGCAGGTTGAAACCCTGGAAGACAAAACCGATTTTTTCGTTGCGGACATCCGCGAGCGCATCGCGGTCGAGCGTGGAGACGTCGATGCCATCGAGCAGATAATTGCCGCCGCTCGGACGGTCGAGCGCACCGATCATGTTCATCAGCGTGCTTTTACCCGAGCCGCTCGCGCCCATGAGCGCCACGAATTCGCCTGGAAAAACGTCCAGTGAAATCCCGCGCACTGCGTGGACGTCCACTTCGCCGGTGTGATACACCTTGTGAATATCCGCGAGCTTGATGACAGGATTGTTCTGCACGACAAATCGGCTCAACGCATTCTGGGGAAGCCGCCGCCAAGCGGGTTCGCCGGCCGGGCGGCCTGTGTGCCGGCCAGAGCCACGCCAGTCACCACCTGCGCACCCTCGTCCAAGCCTGAAAGCACCTCGGTCGAAATGCCATCGCTAATACCGGTCTTGATCTGTACCGCCTGCAGCTTGGCGTCGGCACCCGTACCCGAGAGCACAAATACGGTGTGGAAAACCGGGCGTTCGCCGCGCGGGCGGCTGCTGTGATGTCCTGGTCCGCCTAACGTGCCGGCAAAACCACCGCCATTGGTGGCCGTCAGCGGAGCAGCAGAATTGGTTTCCACCACCGCGGAATCCGGCGGATGAAAGCGCAGGGCGGCATTGGGGATGGTCAGGGCATTTTCCCGCTGGGCGATGACAACGGAGACATTCGCCGTCATGCCCGGCTTCAACTTGTAATCCGAGTTGGTCACGCCGATGACGCAGTCGTAGGTCACGACATTATTCACGGTCGTTGGCGAATTCCGTACTTGCGTGACCACTCCGTGGAAATTTCGATAGGGATAAGCATCCACAGTAAAGTCCACGCCCTGTCCTTCCAAGATGCCGCCGACATCCGCCTCCGCCACGCTCGAATCGATCTGCATTTTCGTCAGGTCGTTGGCGATTTGAAAAAGGGTCGGCGTGTTGAAACTGGAGGCCACCGTCTGCCCCAGGTCGATCGCGCGCAAAATAACGATGCCATCCACCGGCGAGCGGATTTTGCAATAACCCAGATTTGCGTTGGCGTTATCCAGCGAGGCTTTTTTGATTTGCACCGTGGCTTCGGCCTCATGCAGGTTGGCAATGGCCGTGTCGTAGTCGGAACTGGAAATCAATTTGTTCGTGAACAACTCGGCGCTGCGCTCCGCCTCGGCCTGCTGCAATTCCAAATTCGCCTTCGCGTTGGCCAGATCGGCGGTGCTTTGCTCGACGGCCGCGTGATAAGTCGAGGGGTCAATTTCCGCGATGACCTCGTTGGACTTCACCGTGGAATTATAATCCACGTTCAGTTTGTTGATGATGCCGGAAACCTGGCTGCCCACCGTCACGTTCACCACCGGATTGAGCGTGCCTGTCGCCGTCACCACCTGCGTCAAATCGCTCCGCGTGACCGTGGCCGTCTGATAATCCGGCGCATCGGTGTGGCCGCGTTTAAAATACCAAACTCCGCCAATGATCACTGCCGCCACGGCAAGCATAATGATTGTCCAGTTGATCCAGCTACGACCCGGTTTGTCTGCCATAAATTCAATTGATGCGCTTGTTGCTAGTTGAGACAGCGCCAGCGCCTGACAAGTTACGCAATTTTCCATAACTGTCCATGCTTTCGTCAAACCAGGCCGCGGCCAAAAATTTTCCGCTTTGAGCCGCCGGCACCAAATCTTAGAATCATTCCATGCTGGAAAGACTCACGCAACATCTCGCCGCGGCGCACCCGCTCACTGACCAACAAATCCGCGAATCGGTTGAATGGCTCGTCGATGAAAAGCATTCCGCGGCGGTCAAGGCGGATTTCCTGACGGCGCTGGCGAAGAAGGGGGAGACGCCCGATGAAATTGCCGCGTTCGCCCGCGCCTTGCGCGATAAATCCATCCCGGTGCCGCTCGATGCCGAAACCCGAGCCCGGGAAATCCTTGACGTTGTCGGCACCGGCGGCGATCGCCTGAGCACCTTTAACATCTCCACGACTGTCGCGCTCGTGGCAGCGGCGGCGGGGGTGCTCGTCGCCAAGCACGGCAACCGCGCCAACACCTCGCCGATCGGCAGCGCGGATGTCGTGGAGGCGCTTGGAATTCCTTTTGATCTGGCGCCGGAAGAGGCCGTCCGCTTGCTTCGCCGGCACGGCTTCGCTTACTTTTTCGCTCCCAAATATCATCCGGCGTATCGGCACATCATCCCGGCGCGCAAGCTCTGCGCGGAACGCGGTCAGGCCACCATCTTCAATTTCCTTGGCCCACTGCTGAATCCGGCCCGGCCTTCCGCAATGCTGGTGGGCGTGCCGCGCCCGGATTTTTGCGAGCCGTTTGCCCGCGTCCTCCAGTCTCTCGGCGTCCGCCGCGCCATGGTGGTCTGCGGTGCGGTGCGGGATGAAACCGGATCCCTTCGGCATCTCGACGAACTCTCGCCGCTGGGGCCGACCACGATTGCCGAATTTTATCATGAACACGCGCTGGCCTGCTCAACGCTGCCGCCCGAGATGTTTCCCCTGCAACCGGCCACGCTGGCTGATCTCCGCGGCGGAGACCGCGCAGAGAACGCCGCGATCATCCGGCGCATTCTCGGCAATCAGGAACACGGCCCGAAGCGTGACGCGGTTTTGTTGAATGCTGCCGCCGCCCTGTTTGTTGCGGGTAAAACCAAATCACTGGTCGAAGGCTGGACGCTTGCGGAGGAGGTGATTGATTCCGGCAAGGCGACCGCGAAGCTCGCGGAACTCACGCGCTGATTTTCATCACGGTGATTCGGTCTCGGCGGCGCCGGCGGCCTCGGCCGTTTCCGTGGGCTCCGCCTCGCTCAATGAAGCGTAGTGCAAACCCAGGTTGTGCTGCGCCGTTTTATCACCCTGTCGTGCGGCGCGGATGAACCACTTTACGGCTTCCTGTTTGTCTGGTTCCACGCCGCGGCCGGTCTGGTAGCAAAGGCCGAGATTGCACTGGGCGGGCGCGCATTCCTGTTCAGCGGCGGCGCGATACCATTTGACGGCCAGTTGGAAATTTTGCGGCACGACCTGGCCGGTTTCGTAAAAGACGCCAAGGTTGAATTGCGCCGCCGGATAGCCGCGTTCCGCCGATTCGCGATACCATTTCACCGCCTCGACATAATTTTGTGATACGCCCTGGCCGGTTTCGTAAAGCACGCCGAGATTAAATTGCGCCGCCGGATCATTTTGTTCCGCCGCTTCGCGCAGCCACTTGGCCGCCTCGCCGTATTCCTGGGGCACACCCGCGCCGTTCAAATAGCACACCCCGAGATAACATTGCGCAACGGGGTCGCCCTGGTCCGCCGAACGCCGGAACCATTTCACCGCCTCCTGGTAATCCTGCGCCACGCCCTGGCCGTTCTGGAAACAAACGCCCAGATAGCACTGCGCCTGTGGGTCGCCTTCCTCGGCGGCCTGCCGCATGGCTTCAAACGTCTCCCATGTCTGACGATGACCTGACATTGTGTAAAATCCAAATTCAACGGGCCGGATTCACCGGGAATCCGGCCGGGATTAACAATAGTTTCAAACCGCGCGAATTCAAGCTGCGAATTGGTTGTCGCGGCGGCACTGTGCCGATGCATTCGAGCCCCGGGCTTGACGCGACAACAAATTGGGACACCACTTCCGAATTGATCGGCTGGTTTTCGCTTTTGTTGTGTCGGATGGCCTGCTACAAAACTTTCATGGCAATCCAATGGAAAATCGGCTTTCTCGGCGCTGGCAAAATGGCCACAGCCCTGGCCCGGGGATTCATCCGCGCTGAACTGGTCGTCCCCAAGGAAATCATGGCCAGCGACCCCCATGATGCTGCCCGCAAAAGTTTCGCCGCCGATGTTGGCGCGAAAACCGTCACAGGCAACATCGACGTGGCAAAATTCGCGCAGGTCCTGATTCTGGCGACAAAACCTGATCAGGTTCCGGTCGCACTCGCAGAAATCCGCAAGGTCTTCACCGGTAATCACCTGCTGATTTCCATCGCCGCCGGTGTGACGCTCGCGAAACTGGAAGCCGCGCTGCCCTCGGGTGCGCATGTCATCCGGGTGATGCCCAACACTCCGGCACTCGTCGGGGCCGGCGCCTCGGCATTCGCCCTCGGCAAAGCTGCCACCGCCGCCGACGGAGAACTGGCGCGGAAACTCCTTTGCGCCGTTGGCGTTGCCTTTCAAGTGAAGGAATCGCTCCTCGACGCCGTGACCGGCCTGAGCGGCAGCGGTCCGGCGTATGTCTTTCAATTCATCGAGGCGTTGAGCGACGGGGGCGTGGCGTCTGGCCTGCCGCGCGACATTGCGACGAGGCTCGCCGCGCAGACCGTTCTCGGCGCGGCGAAAATGGTTTTGGAGACCGGCCAGCATCCGGGCGCGCTCAAGGACCAGGTCACCAGCCCCGGCGGCACAACGATTGAAGGTTTGCACGAGCTGGAAAAGGGCCGCCTGCGCGCCGTGGTGATGAGCGCCGTCCGCGCTGCGACTGAAAAGTCAAAAAAACTTGGGCAATAGAATAGTATTGGCTTCATGAACCAGGATAGACCGCAGAACGGGCCGCCCATTTTCTGTTTAGGCTGCTCTATCCAGCTATGAAAAGAATCTTTAGCTCCCCGATTGTTGGCGAGATTCCACGACTCAGAAGTATGTTGGAGAGTGCCGGGATTGCATGCGTATTGCGCAACGAAATATCTGCAGGGCTTTCGCCCGAGGTGCCCGTGGCTGAAAGCACACCGGAACTTTGGATTCAAGATGATCACAGATTGTCGGAGGCGTTACAAATTAAGGCCGATTTCCAATGTTCTGCGACGGTAGTTGGAAACGGTTGGCAATGCCAGAAGTGTGGCGAGATATCCGAGCCGCAGTTCACCTCGTGTTGGAAATGTGGCGCTATCAGACCAGAATATATTCCAGTGAAATGGATACAACGCGAGCAGACAGCGCCAGCACCCGATACAGAAGAGGTTGTCGAGGAAGTGGAGAGCGGGACACCATGTGTTGCCTGTGAAAAGCACATCGCGGTTGGTTCAAAGCTCTGCCCTTTCTGTGGATGGAAGCAACCATAAGGGTTTTATGACACCATGCCCTGATACGAGGATAGGCTTCAAACCGAACAGTCTTCAACGTTTGGCGATAAGTTCCCGCACGTCCACCGCCTCCATGCCGGCAGCGCGGATGGCGGTCATGCCTAGCTCGGTGTCTTCGTAAGCCCGGCAGAATTTCGGATCCACGCCAATCCGTTTCGCGGCTTCGAGAAAAATGTCCGGCGCGGGTTTCTGGTTTTTCACCATCTCGCTCGTCACCACAGCGTCGAAAAGATGCTGGATGTTCAAGCGTTCCAGCACCAGGTTGATGACTTTTTCCGTGCCGCCGGACGCGACGGCCATCGGAATCTTGCCGTGGTTGGCCTGCGCAATTTCCACCACGGCGTGGATGGGCTCGACCTGCGAAAGAGTGGTCAGGTAGGCTTCTTCCTTTTCGTGCGCCACGGCGATGTGGTCGAGCGAACGGCCCTGCTCGTGCGCGAGCAGCTTTAGAATGTCGCGCGCCGGAACCCCGCCGAGCGAATAAAAACGGTCCTCAGGAAAATGGAGGTCGTACCGTTGCGTAATCATATGCCAGGCGCGCCAGTGTAGCGGCATGGTGTCAGCCAGGGTGCCGTCGCAGTCGAAAACCAGTCCTTTGATGCGTGAGGGCAAGCTCATGATTTCAATTCCGCCAACTTTTGTTCCATGTCGTGGGTCATCAGCGGATCGAGCAGCGGGTCGAGGTCGCCTTCAACGACGCTCGCCAGATTGTAAAGCGTGACTTCGATGCGATGGTCGGTGACGCGGTTCTGCGGGAAATTGTAGGTGCGGATTTTTTCGCTACGTTCGCCGGTGCCGACCTGATCCTTGCGATGCGCAGCGTATTTCGCATTTTCCTCGGCCACCTTACGGTCAAGCAGGCGCGAGCGTAGCACCGTGAGCGCCTGCGCCTTGTTCTTTTGCTGCGACCGCTGGTCGGCACAACGGACAATCAAACCGGTCGGTTTGTGAATGATTTGCACGGCCGAATCGGTGGTGTTCACACCCTGTCCGCCCTTGCCGGACGCGCGGCAGACGTTGATTTCGATTTCGTCGGGCTTGATTTCGATGTCCACCTCCTCGGCCTCGGGCAGCACAGCCACGGTGGCGGTGCTGGTATGAATGCGGCCCTGCGCCTCGGTCGCGGGCACGCGCTGGACCCGGTGCACGCCGCTTTCATATTTCAGCCGCTTGAAAACATCCGCGCCGGAAATCTGAAAAATAATCTCTTTGAAGCCGCCAAGGTCGGACGGGTTGGAATCCATGGGCTCCACCCTCCAGCCGCGCGCCTCGGCGTAACGGCAATACATCCGGTAAAGATCGGCGGCGAACAGCGCGGATTCCGAACCACCGGCGCCCGCCCGGATTTCGACAATCGTATTCCGCGAATCCGTTGGGTCCGGCGGCACCAGCCCGAACTGGATTTGCTGCACCAGTCTTCTTTCCGTCGCCTCGAGCCGCGCAACTTCCTCCCGGGCCATGGTCCCAAGTTCGGATTCCATTGGCTCGCTCTTGAGCAAGGCGCGGTTTTCGTCGAGGTCGGCGACCACTTTCACATAGCGTTCGCCCTGCGCCACCAACTCTTTAAGCCGGGCATATTCGCGGGACAATTCCTGGGCGTGTTGGGGGTTGTCAAAAGCCTTGGGATCGCTCAATGCGGCTTCAACCTCCGCGAAGCGTTTGCGGAATTTTTCAATGTGCGGTCGCAGTTCCATTCGGGATTTTCACTTTTCGATTGATGAATGGCCCCGCGAAAAACGCCTCCATCGGCAATCGTAAATCGTAAATATTGCGCTCATTGGCTGGGAAAAAAGAAACCGCCTGCATTCTACCGAAGCAGCGTGCAGGCGGGTAAAGGTTGAAAAGCTACTTCTTTTTTTTGCGGGTCGCCGCGGCGGCCTGGGCGGCCTGGGTCTTGGCAGCGCGCTGTTGGAACTTGTCCACGCGGCCGGCGGTGTCCACGAATTTCTGCTGGCCCGTGTAGAACGGATGGCAGACGTTGCAAATACCCACGATGATCACAGGCTTGGTGGAACGGGTCTTGATCACGTTGCCACAGGCACAACGGATTTCGGCGTCCACATATTTCGGATGAATGTCCATCTTCATAAAAAGGGGCGGAAATGTATCATGGATGCGCCGGATGACAAGGGGGAATTTGCGGTTATTACGTGCCGGCCACGTGAAGTGCTCCTTGGTTTAGATGGAATTTGTTTCAATGGATGCTCTTTACGCTACAGTACAATAGCGGTGTTTGCACGATCAGGAATTTTTTGGGTAAACCTGTTTCCCTTCGCAAAAAACGATATAAATCATTTTCACTTTGCGTGGAAAGAATAAAAAGTCTAGTTTTCCGCGGATTGTCCGATGGTGTAATGGTAACACAGCGCCCTTTGGAGGCGTTATTCACGGTTCGAATCCATGTCGGACAGCCAAATGATCATCTCCGACTACTGCTCCAGATCTGTTTCACAGGCACTGCAATCGCCTGGTTCAGCAGATGAATCATCCCCTTCATTGGTTCCGCCACAACGCTTCAGCCAGACCATAAGAATGCTGATGTCAGCAGGCGATACACCGGAAATGCGAGCGGCTTGGCCAACGGTCGCCGGTCGGATTTCGGCAAGCTTTTGTCGCGCTTCAAGCCGGAGACTGG
>Ga0181522_10001780_pt1 | contig 12746 bp, 10 predicted proteins | sample PEATcosm2014_Bin_27_FD_121103 | JGI IMG/M metagenome (GOLD analysis project Ga0181522, IMG submission 121103) | Peatland microbial communities from MTU Mesocosm Facility, Houghton, MI, USA - PEATcosm2014_Bin05_10_metaG | ecosystem: Environmental > Terrestrial > Soil > Wetlands > Peat | place... | reverse complement strand
GGCCGCCGGGGACACGGTAGCCGAGGTGGCGGCTGACCACCGGCTGGTCGCGCTGCTCGATCGCGCGCTTCGCGAACCCGGCGTGCCGCCCGGGCTGCGGGCCCGGCTCACCGCCCGGCGGGCCATCGCGACCTACTGGCAGCCGGGCGGCCAGGACGAGAGCCGGCGCGTCAGCCTGGCCGCCGTGGAACTCGCCGAGCGGGCGGGCGATACCGAGGCGCTGGGCGCGGCCCTGATCGCCCGGCAGTTCACGCTGCGCGGTCCGGACCTCCTGGATGAGCGGCTATCGGCGGGCCTGGCCGTGCTCGACATCGCGACCCGGCTGGGGAATCAGGACCTGCGGTTCCGCGCGCACCAGTGGCTGGTGCCTGACCGCTACCAGACAGGCGCGATCGACCTGGTCACGGCCGATGTCGAGGAAATGGCCGCGATCGCCGAGGCCAGCCGCAATCCGCTGCAACGCTGGTGGGTGCTGATCTACCGCGGCCTCCTCGCGGAGTTCCGCGGGCGGGACACCGAGGCGGAGGACCTGGCCCACCAGGCCACGGCGCTGGGTCGGCGGCTCGGCCTGCCGGCGGCTGACGCCTACCGGCTCGGGCAGCTCAGCCGGATCTACTGGGCCGCGGGACGGCTGGCGGAGCTTTACGACGACATCACCGAGGGACTGGTGCGCTTCCCGGGACTCGTAACGCTGCGCTGCCTCCGCTCCCTGGCCGACGCACAGGCCGGCCGTCGCGCCGACTCGACCCGCGAGATCGAGGCGCTGGTGGCCGACGGGTTCGCCGCGCTACCGAGAGACTCGCTCTACCTGGCGAGCCTCGCGATCCTCGCCGAGGCAGCGGTCACGTGCCGCGCCACCGGTGCGGCCGGGCCCATCCTTGAGGAGCTCGGGCCCTACGCATCGCGCAATCTGATCCAGGGCGTGCCGTCCGGCTGGGGAGCGGCAGCCTGGCACATCGCGCGCCTGGAGTGGCTGCTCGGCCGCCGCGGCGACGCGGCCCGGTCCGCCGCCACGGCGCAGCGACTGCATGGCCAGTGGGGGGCCGCCGGGCTTGGCGATCCGCTCGCCGGCCTGGGCCGGGACGCGGCGGCAGTCCCGCTGAGCCGACGCGAGTCCGAGGTGCTGAACCTGCTGGCGTCGGGCCGGGCGAACGCCGAGATGGCGATCGCACTCGGGGTCAGCGTGCACACCATCGAGCGTCACGTCGCCAACATCTTCGTCAAGATCGGCGTCCGGAACCGGGCCGGCGCGACGGACTGGGCGCATCGCCGCGGGCTGGCCGGCTGAGTATCCGGGTGAGTACATAGTTTCCGGGATGCGCGGCGTTGGTACCCGATGCGAGCATCGCGAGACGACGACCCAGAGCGGAGGCTCGCCATGAGTGATCTCAAGATCGAGACTGTGCAGAGCGTCTACGAGGCGTTCGGCCGGGGGGACATCGACTTCATCCTCGACCAGCTCACCGACGACGTGGACTGGGCGTCCTGCCCGGACAGCGATATCGCTCCGTGGCACGGGATTCTCCGGGGCAAGGCGGAGGTGCCCAACTTCTTCAAGGCGCTGGGCGAGACGTTGCAGATCACCGAGTTCACGCCGCTGTCGTTTGCTTCGAATGAGACCGACGTCATGGTGGTCACGCACTGGGCAGCGACCGCCCCCGCGACAGGCAAGTCCGCCGCGATGGACATCCATCACTGGTGGCGCTTCCGCGACGGCAAGATCTACTTCTACCGCGGGACCGAGGACACCGCGCAGACCCAGGCCCTCCTGCGCGAGGACTGACCGAGCCGGCTGGCCGGAGCGGGACGCCCGATCCCGCCGATTCGCCGGAGCAGGCCGTCAGCCGCGGACGATAATCCGCTGGGCCGGGCATTTGTTATCGCGGGCCGCTTGGTGCATCTTGTGACCATGCCGGTCCTCGTCACTCCGGCCGATCGTGCGTCCTTCAGGCCTGGGAGCAGTTCTACATCGGGATGGCGATCACCGGGATTGTCTACAACGAGCTGCGGCGCCCAGTGCGTTCAACCGGGGGGCCTGCGCGTGGCCAGCCGCAGTCGGTGGCGCGGCGCTGGCGACTGCGGCGACCGCGGGACGCTGCCGCACCGCCCGCCGTGCGGCAGCATGAACCGAGCGGCGGCGGCCGGTCGATTCCCCAGCACCGGCGGCAGTCACGAATCGTAAGGGAGCAGGGTGAAGTGGTCAGCGCCCCACAGCGGACGCAGGCGGCGGAAATGGCGCTGGTCGAGCGTAAGAATCGTGGTCGTGCGGTGCCGATCAGCTAATACCACGTTGGATGCGTCGGCAATCCCCAGGTAATCGCTGTCGTCGCCCTGGCGATCGATTACCGAAAGGGCAGCCGCATGATCTGCCGCCGACCATTCCGCCAGCTCGTAGGCTTCGCAGATCACGTCGCTGGCGAACTGGCGAGCGGCCCGGGGCCCGAGCCTGGCAGCCAGCATGTAGTCAGCCTCGGCGACGACCATCGGTGACACCACCAGCAGGGCCGACGGATCTTCCACTGCCCTTGCGATTGCCTGGTGCTCGGCGTACGCCTCGTCGAAGATCGCCAGGATGGCGCTGGTATCGACGACGATGGCGGTCATGCGCCGAAGCCCGTGGCCAGCTCGGCATCAATGGCTTCCGCGCTCAGGGGCGCCTCGCTGCGGAAGCCGCCGATGGTGGGCCTCGGCCGCGGCGCAACCTGCTCCATCAGCTTCTCGATAGCCTGGGCAAGGGTGATCCCCTCGGCCTGCGCCAGGCGGTGAAGGCGATCCCTGGTGGCCTTCGGCACCTTGATGGTGGTGACAGTCATACCGATGAGTATACCTAGATCCGCCGTGGTCAGTCGACTTCTTGGCGCGGCTCGCCAGGGTGGTGATCTTCCTTACAACCAGATGTGATCCGCACATCAGCGAAGGAGCCCTGCATGGCTGCTGACTCAGTTACAGCGGACGGGCGCGCCCGCGTCCTCGCCGACGGAAACCAGATGCCGATGCTTGGCCTGGGCGTCTGGCAGGTGCCCAGCGGGGCGGCATGCGTGAACGCCGTACGGTGGGCGCTGGATCTGGGCTACCGCCACATCGACACGGCCCAGGCTTACGGTAACGAGGAGAGCGTCGGCAGGGCGCTGCGGGACAGCGGCCTGCCGCGCGACGAGGTCTTCATCACCACCAAGTTCTATCCGGGACGCAGGGACCCTGTGGCCGAGGCCGAGAAGAGCCTGAGACTGCTCGGCGTGGACCAGGTCGACCTGTACCTTGTCCACTGGCCGCAAGGCGGGCCGACGTGGGCATGGCCGGGTATGGAGCGGGCTCGCGAGCTTGGGCTCGCCCGCTGTGTCGGCGTTTCGAACTTCTCCGCTACGGAGCTTGACGAGGTGCTGGCCGCAGGGACGATCGCGCCGGCTGTCAACCAGGTGCAGTTCAGCTCGCTGCAGTACCGGCGAGCGCTGCTGGAAGCCTGCCGGCAACGCGGAATCGCGCTTGAGGCCTACAGCCCGCTGGGGACCGGACGGCACCTGTCCAACCGGACCGTGAACCGGGTCGCGCAGGGCGCGGGGCGGACGCCTGCTCAGGTGCTGCTGCGCTGGTGCCTTCAGCACGGAATTCCGGTCATCCCTAAGTCGACCCACCGGGAGCGAATCCAGGAGAACGCCCAGATCTTCGACTTCACCTTGTCGGCCGAGGACATGGCGGAACTCGACGCACTCGACCGCACCAACGGCACCGACCGTGCCCTGGAACGCAAGTGGTGGTGAAGGGGCCTGCGTCAGGCCCAGCCCATTGCTGTCCGCAGGCCGGGTGGCGACCGCTAGTTGCATAAGCAGTCCCGGCCCTCGGCGTGCTCATCGCGGTTGCGCTGGTCGTTGTCCTCGGGACGTGCCGAGCGCGGCCCGGAACATGTCCAGTGCCCTGGCGTCCGCCTCGTCGGCCGTGCCCAGGTTGTCGGGCCAGCGGGTGACCTCCGCGACTGCCCAGGCCGCCCAGTCTTCGACGGCGGAGTAGAACTGCCACAAGAAGTTCCACATCAGGCCGTTGACCGCGACGTGCTCAGGAAGCGGGACAAGTGCGTTCGCGTACTCATCGGCGCGGGTGCGGCCGGTGGCCAGGTGGGCTGCGGCGTGCCCGCCTATAGCGGACAGGTGGCCGAGCAGATCGGCTTTCGTGCCGGCGCCCGCGTACGCGACTTTGAGCAGGGCCTCGTATTCCAGGACCGGTCCGGCTCCGGGCTCGGCGACCCAGCGCCGGAGCGCCCGCCGGCCTTCCGGCGTGATGGAGTACACGGTGCGCGGACGCCGGCCCGTGTGCTCCCGCCTGGCCAGCGCCAGGCCGTGCTCGGCGAGGAGCCTGGGCTCATCATAGATCCGCCCCTCGGCGCGGGGCCACACGAAGCGCAGCCCCCGTGCGACCTGCGTGGCGAGCTGATAGGCCGTCCGGGGCCGGGCGGCCAGCAGGCCGAGAACGGCGTAGGACGTCGGCGTGAGTTCCTTCACCCGGGGTCTCGCTGAACCGGTGACTCTCTTGAGATACTCACATTGTGAGTATAGTCTGCCACCGAAGCGAGATGCGGATCGCCGGTGGTGACTCGCCGGATCGGGAAAGGAGAACCCGGTGGATCCTGAGAAGCTGAAGGCGATGTACCGGCGCTGGCTGCTCGAGGAATGGGGCCAGGGCAACTACGCCGTCGCGGCAGAGGTGATCGCCGAGGATCTCATCGACCACAATCCCCTGCCGGGCCAGCCGCCAGGCCGGGCGGGCGAGGTCTGGGCGGCGCAGATGATTCGCAAGGCCTTCCCGGACGCTGCGTTCGAGGCAGACGTGGTGACCTCCGATGGCGAGTACGTGATCGGGCGCTGGACCATGACCGCGACCAACACGGGCACGTTCGACCTCTTCGGCCTGCCGCCGACCGGGCGGCCGGTGACAATGACCGGCCAGGAGATCTTCCGCGTCCGCGACGGCAGGTTCGCCGAGCTCTGGCACCAGGAAGACGTCGGCGGCATGCTCACCCAGCTCGGGCTCGAACCGCCGCCGTTCCTGATGCGCCTGGCCGCCAGGCGCAGCGCACGGCAGTACCGCCGGGAAAAGCCGACGTCGAACGCCAGCCGGGTGACCTGATACGGGACCGAGCTGGCCCGCATCATGCGGGCTTAGCTCGCTGCAGAAACGGTGTCGGCAGCGGTCTTGATGAGCTGGGTGACCTCGTCCGGGTGGGAGACCATGGCGACGTGGCTGGACGGGACCTCGATAGTGACCGCGGCCATGCGGCTGGCGAACTGGCGCTCCGCGTCGGGCGGGATCGCCTGGTCGTTGGTGGCGACGAGGTACCAGGACGGCAGTGACTTCCAGGCCGGTATGCCCATCTCGGTCCCGAAGGCGGACGCGGCCAGGGCCTGCTGTACGGCGTACATGACCCTGGCCCTGACCGGGTCGACGTCGGCAGCGAAGTGGTTCACGAAGTCGTCCTCTGACAGCCAGGTATAGCCCTGCTTGTCGGTGATCAGGTGCACAAGCGCCGGGGTCACCGGCCCCTGCGACAGCAGCGCGCCAAGCGACTCGCCCTGGTCGATCCCGAACGCGGCAATGTAGACCAGGCCGGCCACGTTCGGCGCGTCGGTGCCGAGGGCGGTCATGATCTGGCCGCCATAGGAATGGCCGGCGACGACCGTCGGGCCGTCCTGGGCAGCGAGGACCTGGCGCAGCCGGGCCACGTCGTCCGCCAGCGCCCCCATCGGGAACTGGGGCGCGGTGACGTGGTAGCCGTCGGCTTGCAGGCGTTCGATGACGCCACTCCAGCTTGAGCCGTCGGCCCATGCGCCGTGGACGAGAACGATGTTCGGCAGGGCAGTCATGTCGGTTGTTCCTTTCCGGAGGCCGCCTCCTGCCACCATCGTGATGTGCCGGGCTCTTGGCGGGTATCAGCAACTTGACTGCATTTCTCGCCTGATGGCCTTCCCGGGCGCGGGGAATGCTCAGCCCCGGGGGGCGCGATGCTGGCTGGTCACGTGCTGGCGGTAAGGCTCCCGACGGGCGCGATCACCATGCGCAGCTGGTGTCGCCCTGCGACGCCAAGCTTTGGGTAGGAGCGATACAGGTGCGAGCCCACCGTCCGGGGGGACAGGAACAGCCGGTCGGCGATTTCGCGGTTGGTGAGGCCATCGCTGGCCAGCCGGATGATCTCACGCTGCTGGGGCGTGAGATCGGCGAGGGCATCGGGAGCGCTGGGCGCATCGGGAATGCTGATGCCGCATGCCCTCAGCTCAGTCTCGGCCCGTCGTGCCCAGGACGTGGCCCCGAGTTCCTGGAACGTGTCCAGCGCGGTCGCGAGGACAGGTTTGGCGTCGTTGATCCGGCGCTGGCGGCGCAGCCATTCGGCGTAGTCGAGCTGCAACTGGGCGCGCTCGAAAGGCCAGCGGGTTCCGGCCGGGTCTGACAGCGCCGTCTCGAAGTACGTTCCGGCCTTCGACGGGTCAGCGAGCAGGCCCCGGGCCCGCGCGGTCAGCTGCTCCAGCCGGGGTGACGCAGCGCCGTCCAGGCGGCTCAGCGCGCGGTCCACGATGTCACGGCCTTCCAGCTGCCGGTCAGCGCGGACCGCGGCTGCCGCGAGGTCCGCGATGCCGAGGTAGGAGACGTGATAGTGGAGCGGACTGCCGTCCTGCTGGAACAGGTGGCGGAGCTGGGCGTATGCCATCAGGTGGCTGCCGTCGGCGAACGCGGCGACGCCCACGGCGTGCCGCGCCCGCGCTGAAACGCATCGGCTCTCGGCCGGGTCAACGCGCGCCAGCGCCCTGGACGCGTGGCTGCGCGCCGCGCCGGTATCTGCCCGCATGGCGAGGACAGCCGCCGTGGTGAGGTCGGCGGAAGCCGCGACCATGTCCATCTGGTAGGCCTCAGCGAGCTCGCTGGCCCGGCCGGCGACTGTCAGCGCATCGTCCCACCGGCCCGCGTCGACGTACGCCGCGGCGAGCGTCGATAGCACCACGCCGCTGGCGCCCCGGACGCTAGCGGAGTCAAGCCGGTGCACGGCTTCCCTGAGAAACCGGATCGCCAGGTCGGGCTCGTCGAGAAGCCATGCGGCCGTGCCGGGCACGGAGGGTTCCCTGACGGTCGCCGCGTCGAGGCACCGCAGCCGCGTCACCAGGTCGCTTCGACCGGCGAATGGGCCGGTGCTCGTGCGTATCCAGATCCGCTGTGCCTCGATGACTTCCGCCGTTGCGCAGTCGGAGCGCGGCAGACGGCCCTGGCACTCGAGACGGTCCAGGGCGCGGCTGACGGAGTGGCGGCTGGCGGCTGATCCGGACTGGTAGGCGACGGCGGCCGCCGTGCCAAGGGCATCCCAGCCAACGGATGGCTGGCCTTCCGCGGCGCCGTCGGCGACGGCGAGGAGGGTGCAGAACGCCTCTGGGTGCTGGTTCGTCCAGGCCAGCGCCCATCCGGCCGCGCCGTGTGCGGCGTTCCGCAGTTCCGGGTCCACGGCGATAGCCAGTGCCCGGCTAGCAAGATCGTGGACCCAGTCCGCCTGCCCGGTGGGCACGGCGATCGATGCGGCGGATATCAGCCGCCTCGCCTTGTCGCTGAGGTCCGGGCTGAGCTCGGCGGCGCGCTCAAGGGCCAGCGCCGCGGCCGCGGCGCCACCGCGGCGGCGTGCCAGGGCGGCTGTTGACTCCAGCAGCGAGGCAATCTTCTCGTCGGGTTGCAGCGCCGCCGCGGCCAGGTGCCAGGCTCGCCGATCTGGCTCATGCTCAAGTCCGGCGGCCAGCTGATGGTGCGCCGCGGCCCGGTCCGCAAAAGGCGCACTGTGGTAGATGGCGGAGCGGACGAGGGGATGCGAGAACTGCACCCCTGACCTGTCCACCTTGACCAGGCCCAGCCGCTCGGCCGGGGCGAGCTCATCGGCCGCGAGCGCCGGTGCGGGCCGGGAAACGGCGCTGGGGCCCGGGTGGTCGTCGACCGCGGCGACGAGCAGCGCCGCACGGGTCGGCTCCGGCAGGCTGGTGAATCTGGCTGCGAGCACCGCTGTGAGTCTGTCGCTCAGCGGTATCGGCTCCTGCGCGAAGCGCTGGCCGGCGGACGGATCTGAGGCGATCACCTGGGCTAGCTCTATCAGTGCCCGGGGATTGCCGGCCGCCTGGGTGATCACCAGGCTGCGGGCACGCCCGCGTGGCGGACGTGGCTGCGCGTCCAGTAGCCGGTTCGCTTCTGCCGCCGGCAGCGGATCGAGATGCAGCTCAGGGAAGCTGGACCCCAGGCCTGCCGGCGGAGCCGGTCCTCGGCTGCCTAGGACCAGGACCACCCGCTCGGCGTCGAGGCGGTGGCCGATGAAGGCAAGCATCTCAAGGGAGCTGCGATCCACCCAGTGAGCGTCATCAACGACTACGAGAAGCGGGCATAGCTCAGATTGCGCCGACAGCAGGGTGAGCACGGCGGCTGCTGTCACGAGCCGGTCCGAAGCTGCCGGCACCACGGCGTCGCCGAGTGCCGCCCGCAGCGCGCTCCGCTGCTGATCGGGCAGGTCGGCTGCGCTGGAAGCCACCGGATGCAGCAGCTGATGCAGGCCCGCGAACGCCAGGTTCGCTTCCGGCTCGCGGCCGCCGATCGACAGCACCCGAAAGCCGGCGTACCGAGCGTGCCGCGCCGTGTCCGCCAGCAGCACGCTCTTGCCCATGCCCGCGTCACCCAGTACCACGAGCACCCGGCTCCCGGCCGACGCCAGGTCAACCAGGTTCCTTAACGCAGATACCTCGGGATTCCTGCCGATCAGCGGTTCCTCGCGCTGGGAAGCTGGTGACCATCGCGTCCCGCGCTGGTGCTCGAACCCGGCGGTCATCCGGCATTTCCCTGGCGATCGCATCGACATGTGGCTACCCCTGAGGACGGCTGGGCTGGTCGGGTAATCCACCTCAATGTCCCTGGCGAGCGGATCCCCGCGCATCGCACGGTCGTGCCATATCTATCGCCGCATCTAACGCCGCGGCGGAGCCAGGTCGCGGCGCAACCAGGTCAGAGCGCGCGAGAGTCGTGAACGCCGGCGACCCGGGTCAGCTCTACCCGCGAGTTGACATTGAGCTTGACAAAGACATGGCGCAGGTGGGCACTGACGGTGTGGTGAGACACGAACAGGCGCTCAGCTACCTCGCGGTTGGTGAAACCCTGAGCGACCAGCCGTGCCACGGCGAGCTCAGAGTCAGTCATCGCCGCCCAGCCCCTACCGTGGTGTCGCCCCGATATCAGCCGGCGGCGCACGCCCAGGGCCCTGAGCCGGCTCCGCACCCGGCCGGCGTCCCACGCGGCTCCCGTCTGCGCGTAGATCTCCAGCGCCCGGCCCAGCACGTCCACAGCCTGCGGTGTGGCGCCATCTTCGGCGGCCATGACGCCCAGATCCTCCAGCGCGGAGGCCTGAGCCAGCGGGCGAGCCGTGCCATCGAAGAGGTCAACCGCCTCGGCCAGGCCCTCGCGGTTGCGATCGAGCAGGGCGCTGGCGTGCGCTGCGACAGCGGCGAGGGAGCGGACGCCGGGGTTGAGCGCTGCCTGGCGCTGCGCTACCGCGGCCGCGCTGACCGCGAGCTCGTGGTCCTTCACCGTCAGCGCCATGTGAACGAGGCGCGGCTGGTCGGTGACGTCCATGGGGAAGAGCGGCAGGATGGAGGTGCGCTCGTCTTCCCCGAGGGCGCAGAGCCACTGGTGCGCTCTCGGCGGATCGCCCGCTGCCATCGCCTGCAGCGCGAGCAGCCACGCCGCGTGGCGGCGCACGCTGGGTGCGCTCTGGCTCAGCATGACCTGGGCGATCTCGGTGGCCTGCCGTGCCTGGGCCTGGTCACCGGTGTGCAGCGCGACCCGTCCGAGGGCGGCGGCTCCTGCTGCATCCATCACGCTGACGACACCGCTGGCGGCATCCAGGGTGAAGTGCTCCTCAAGGACGGCCGCGGCGTCCGATAGGCGGCCTAGCTGGAGCAGTTGCCTGCCGCGTCCGGTCTCGTACACGGCGAGCGCCCAGCCCTGCCGGTCGCGCTGAGCCGCGGCGACGTTCTCCGTCGACATCTGGAGTGATTCACCGAGCCGGTCGAGCACGGTGAGCACGTCGCAGCGCCACTGCCGGGTAAGGTGCAGCCTTGTGTCATCGCCAGTGCCCAGGCCGGTTCGGAGGGCGGCCTCCACCAGCTCAAGTGCCTGCGCGAAGCGCCCGTCGGCGTATGCGAGACCAGATTCGGCAAGTTCAAGAACAAACTGCCCGGCGACGTCGTGGCATGCTCGCACCGCCGCGACGGCATCGTCGAGCTGGGCGCGCGCTTCGTCGAAGCGGCCCGCAGTCACCAGGTTGTGAAAGAGCAGGGCCAGGTGCCGGGCTCGGATATTTGCCGGGATCCCGGGCAACGCCAGGGCCTGGCGGCATGCTTCCGCGCGAGAGTCGGGGGAAATCGAGAACATGCCGGCGATGCCGAGGTGGACCTCTGCCTCCTGCTCAGGCGGAAGCACCTGGCGCACGGCGGTGTCGGCGAAGGTCTTTGCCTCCTCACCACGGGCAGCAGCGTGCAGCCAGACCGCGGTCTGGGCCACGAGCGGCCCCCGCAGCGCGTGATTGCGGGGCGCGAGCTCAAGGGCGCGCTGGCTCAGGTCCGCGGCAGCCCCCGGGTCGGTTGTGCCGAGTGCTTGCGCTGCCGTGAAGAGGGTGGTGATGGCAACCTCGTCTGCCTGCTCGGCGCTTGCGGCCAGCTGGGTCGCTACCTCGACAGGCAGCGCTCCCCTGGCCAGCAGGAAGGCGGCTGCCTGCCGGTCTAGCGCGCGCCGGGCCGGCAGCGGCGCGCTTGCACGGACCGCCTCACGGATGAGGTCGTGACCGAACGCGAGCTTATCGTCGCGCGCTGCCAGCAGATCGGCGTGAATCAGTTCCTCGACGGGCGCCAGCAGCGCCGACGGCGACAGGCCGAGCATCGCCCCCACGTCGTCGAGGGAGAACTTCCGCCCGAGCGCGGACGCCACCGTCGCCACCTGGCGCGCCGGGTCAGACATCCGCTCCAGCCGCCGGCGCATGCTCTCGCTCACCCGGTGCGGTAGCCGTGCCTCGACCAGTTCGGCCCGTCCCGACTGGATATGCACGAGGTTCTCCTCGCGCAGCCCCGACAGGATCTCGACGAGAAGGAACGGGCTGCCTCCGGCCTGCTTCGCCATCCTCAGGACAGCGCTGTCAGGTTCCGCTAGCAGCACGTCGGCCGCGACCTGCGCGACGCCGTCGGAGTCGAGCGGACCGAGAACGATCTTCTCGGCTCCATTGCCCTCCAGCCAGTCGATCGCGCCGCGAAGCTGGCGCGACCCCTGACCGGGGCGAAGGGCGATGACCCAGGCAACTGGCACAGTTGCCAGCCGCGCGGGCAGCGTTCGGAGGGCAGCCGCCGTGCCGCTGTCGGCCCACTGCATGTCGTCGAGACACACCAGAAGCGGCGCCTCGAGCGCGGCCCGCTGGAGCAGCGCCTCAAGATCCTGAAGGAGCCAGTACCTCTGCTCGGGCGAGGTGTGGGCGTCACCCAGCGCGCCGCGCTGGAGAATTGGCGAGGGGCCGTCGAACAAGGCTTCCATCAGCGCGGACAGCTGGACCACGGTGTCACAGGGCTCGGCCACGCCGCTGCCGACCCTGATCGACAGGCCCCTTGCCATCGTGGCCGCCTCGGCTAGCAGGCGGCTCTTGCCCATCCCGGCACCGCCCTCGATCAGGGCGATGGTACCCGTGCCGGAACGGAGTCGGCCGAGTTGCGCTGCCAGGGCCGTCAGCTCGGCGTCGCGGCCGCGGACAGGCTGGCCTGGCTCCAGTGCGGGGCCTGGAACCCGGCCGGGATCTGCTACCGGCCCGTCCTCCCGGATCGCGACAACTCGCACAGACCCCATGGTACGAACTGCCGGACGCCGGCGCCTGGATCCGGCGCACGGGCGGAGGGCCTAGCAGGGAACAGGCACCGAGCAACGGGTCAGGTGGTCCCCTGGACCGCCTCGAGGATGACCCTGGTCACGACACCGGGGTTGGAGATCATGGACAGGTGAGGCGCGCGCACCTCGGTGATCTGCGCATGCGCCCGCCTGTCCATGGCCAGCTGCAGGGCCGGCGGGATGGCCTGATCGGCGGTGCCGACGACGGACCATGAGGGGATGGTCTTCCAGGCCGGGACACCGGACTTCTGGCCAAGCGCGATCGACGCGAGCGGGCGCTGGGTAGCCGCCAGCACGTTCGCCTCGCTGGCGGGCAGGCCATTAGCCATGCAGGACGGGAACGCGCTCTGCTTTATGTAGGCGTCGGCGACGCCCTTGGGGGCGCCGGGGAACGGCACGAAGTTGAGGTTCGCCGGCGCGGCGCACGAGCCGGGATAGGCGGCGAGGAGCTGCGCGATGGACTGGCCCTGCGCGGGCGCGAAGGCGTCGATGTAGACGAGGGCCTTCACCTGGGTGTCGCCGGTTGCGGCGTTGGTGATGACTGCTCCGCCGTAGGAATGACCGACCAGCACCGCCCGACCGTCCCGCACCCGGTCCGGGCAGCCCCGCACCGTCTGACTGTGTGCCCGCCACCTGGCGGCGGGGTATCCGCAACCTGACTGCACTTACGCCGTTCCGGCAGGCAGAATGGACTCTCGCCGACAACTACACCGTGATTTACGCTGTCTACGCGCTGGGTCGGCTTTCTACCGGCGATATCCCGAGCGATCCACATGACACGTGCCGCCTGCGAAGCCGGGCCTGGCGGTAGCCTGCCCCGCCCCGCCCCG
>Ga0181522_10001778_pt1 | contig 12751 bp, 12 predicted proteins | sample PEATcosm2014_Bin_27_FD_121103 | JGI IMG/M metagenome (GOLD analysis project Ga0181522, IMG submission 121103) | Peatland microbial communities from MTU Mesocosm Facility, Houghton, MI, USA - PEATcosm2014_Bin05_10_metaG | ecosystem: Environmental > Terrestrial > Soil > Wetlands > Peat | place... | reverse complement strand
ATCCTCGAATGTTTTACCGTCGTCGGTGCGACCATGCTCCCGAAAAGGAATCGCCGCATAATCAACATCCTTATTGATTGCAAGGGCCACATTTCCCGGCAACGTCCATGGGGTTGTCGTCCATGCCATCAAATACACGTCTTTTCCGGAAAAACCTATCTTCTCCGGATTCTTTATCTTGAACTTCACGTACACCGATTCCTCCTGCACGTCCTTGTAGCTGTTGTCCATCGCGACCTCGAAGTTCGAGACCGGCGTCTCGCAGCGCGGGCAGTAGAGCAAAACTTTGCGGCCTTCGTAGACGAGGCCTTTGTCGTACATCGACTTGAACGCCCACCAGACGGATTCCATGTAGTCGGTGTCCATCGTCTTGTAGGAATGGTCGAAGTCGACCCAGCGCGCGATGCGGCGGATCATGCTGCGCCATTCGCCGACGTACTGCAGCACCATGCTGCGGCACGTTTCGTTGAACGTTTTGATGCCGATCTCTTCGATCTGCTTTTTGCCCGAGATGCCGAGCTTGCGTTCGACAATCTCTTCGATCGGCAAGCCGTGGCAATCCCAACCCCAGCGGCGGCGGACGTAACGGCCATGCATCGTCTGGTATCGAGGGACGAGGTCTTTTATGGTCGACGCGAGAATGTGGCCGTAGTGCGGAAGGCCTGTCGCGAAGGGCGGCCCGTCATAAAACGTGAACGGTTCGCCTTGTTCGGTTTGCTTGAGCGATTTTTCAAAAATGCCGTGCGCATCCCAATAGGCGAGGATTTTTTCTTCGAGTGCCGGAGTGCCGAGCCCTTCGTCCAGGAAGTGCGGGATGTGATGATTTTCTTTTGAGGCCATCGTTCCTATAAAGTAACAGATTTTTCGGGGTTTTTCAAAGAAAAAGCGGCATCACTTGATGCCGCAATGTACCTTCAACGAAACATTGACCTCGGTGATCAGTCGCCTGGGGATCAGGGTCTCCCTCATATGTTCAAGCGATGTCCCCCGAACGACGATGCGATCCTCTCCCGAAAGATCATTCCTCGAGTCTTCCAAAACGTGCTTATATAAAGAAGATAAAAAAATCCCCGCGAAATGAATCGCGAGGGGCGCGTGATAATGAGACAACGAAGCTACGCCTTCGCCGCTGCAACGAGTTGCCGGGCTTCTTTTTCCAATTCCTTGGCTCTCTTCAGCTTTTTCTGCCGTTCGCGCTCGCGATGCTTGACCTCCAAAAGCGCGAAGACCGATGCAGCTTTGGAGCCGGCATAGATCGCTTCTTGTAATGATCCGTACTTCTTCTCACCTTCACCTTGCCGATTCGCCATGGCAAGTTCCTCGAGTTTTGCCATGCTCGCATCGTCGAGGAAGAGGGCGGGATAGGCAAAGACGGTTTCGTTCTGAAGAAGCAGATGCAAGCAGCGGGCGCCGTCCATGATTTCCAGAATGCGCGGGCGCGCATCAAAGAACATCTGGTATTCCGGCTTCACCGGCACCCCTTCAACCGCTGCTGAATATCCGTTTTTTAAAACGAACCAGCAGAATTCAGGAATGAACGTTTCGACCTCCTCCTTTGCAACAGCGAGCTCCGCAAATTTGTCTGGAACGTTTTGGAGGCGACCATAACTGTTCCGTCGCCCGAGAAAACACAAGACGCGCTCGAACACTGCCGGGTTCGCGATGAGTCCCGCCCAGGAGGGCAGATTGCTCTTCCATTCGGTGGTGTTGCGGAAGAAGTTATGGCAGAGAACCTTAAAAGCTTTTCTCGCCAAATCCCGGAGCATCTTCCAGTCGTCGCTTGAATCTCCAAGACGTCCGTCGAAATTGCTTTCGTCTTCGAATCCGTCCGCGACCTCCAGATAGAAGCAGACATTTGCAACATGTACTGCCGGACGGCCCCGATAGCTCATTCCTCCGTGGAGAAGTCCGAGCAGTTCGTCGTTAGTAACCGTGGAGTCGTTCCAGCGCGCCAGCCAGTGGTTCCAGCTGTCAGGTTTGCGAACCGGTGCCCTGCGGAGCAACGGATGTTCTACGGTGGTGCTTTTCTCTTCGGCCATAAAAGGCCCCCTTTCGCTATGCCGCCGTTATTGCGGCTCGGTGTTCTGTCTATCTTATAAGGCTACGCCGATGCAAAGTCAATTTCAGATCGCTTCCAAAACCTTCATGCCAAGCAACGCCAATGCGATCGCGAGCGTTTTTGCGGCAACGTCGGCGAGCGCAAGCCGCGCATCGCGCCGTTTGACGTTTTCATCTTTAAGGATCGGCGTCGTTTCATAAAATTTATTCGCGGCGACGGCGAGCTTGTATGCGTAGGCCGCAACGCCGCTCGGCGCCAAGCGTTCCGCGGCGAACGCGGCGACATCCGGGAATTCGGCAATCCTGCGGATGAGCGCGAACTCCTCGGCGGTGCCAAACTCCGCAACATCACCGCCAGGCATCGCTTTGAATTCGTCGTGTGCTTTCCTCAAAATGCTCCGCAAGCGCGCGTAGGCGTATTGCAGATACGGACCGGCGTCGCCTTCGAACGAAAGCGATTTTTCAAAATCGAAAATGATGTCCTGTCCCGGATTCTGTTTAAGGATGGAATATTTTACGGCGCCGATGGCGATCGCTTCGGTCGCCGCTTCGCGTTCGTCGGTCGGAATGGAACTCCGCTCGCTCACTTTTTCACGCAAACGCTCTTTCACCTGCTCGAGGAGCGCGTCGGCGGTGATCACGTCGCCGGTGCGCGAGGACATTTTGCCCGTCGGCAATCGCAGGAGGCCGTGCGGAACGTGGCGCGTGCGCGCGGCGACCTCGGGCGGCAGCATGAGCTCCATCACCTTGAGCAGCACGCGGAAATAATCTTTGATCTCGTTGCTCGTCACGATCACCGAATAGTCGAGCGGGTATTCCTCGAATTTCTTTTTGTTAAGCGCGAGTTCCTTTGCCTCGTACGTAGGCAGGCCGCGCGAATTCACAAAGACGCGCGTGTGAAGGCCGTAATCTTCGCCGGGGAACACGACTGCGCCATCGCTCTTTTTAAAGATCCCTTTTTCGAGCCCGGCACTTACGACATCACCCCCCGGCGCCGCCATCTCGCTCTCAAAGTAATAGCGTTCGAACTTTGTGCCAAGGCGCGCGTACACGGTTTCGAAATATTCCAAACTCCATGCGCGCCCTTTGGCGTAGAGTTCGTTCACTTTTGAATTCTTCTTTGAATAGATCTCTTCGTTGAGCACTTCGATCTCGCCGCGCGCTTCTGTTTCGTTTTCGTCGTCGTATGCTTTCGCACCGCGCGCGTACGCAACGCCCAGAAACACCATCTTGAGGCCGACGTCATCGTGCTCGCTCGGCATCACTTTTTCGATCCGCTCCATCCCCCACATCGCCTTCGCGACGTGCAGGCCGATGTCACCCTGATAGTTCGCGCGGATCACCTTCGCGCCCTGCGATTCGTACAAGCGCGCGAACGATTCGCCGATCGTGTTGCTCATGAGATGGCCGATGTGAAACAATTTGAACGGGTTCGGATCGGTGAATTCAACCATCACGGTTTTGCCGACCATCGTGCCGTCAGCCTTCGTTTCCTTTTGGGCCGCTCCGGGATTTTTTATGATGCGCGCGAACTCCGTGCGCCACGCGCCATTGGTCAGCCAAAAATTAATGAAGCCCGGCGCGACGGGTTCTATTTTTTCAAAAAATCCTTTCGGCGCCGCAGCGTGAATCTTTTTCGCAAGCTCCTCCGCGAGCTCCATCGGCTTCGCACCGCGCTCCTTCGCGATCCGCATCGCGACGTTCGTCGAAAAGTGGCCGAAGCGCGGATCGTCGGGAACGGAAAGCTCGACCGCATTTTCATCGCGGCCCAACGCATCTCTGATTAATTCAAGAATCTTTTCTTTCATCATGGACAATTGAAAAGGATTTCGCTATAGTGCTCCGGGAGCCAGCGGGAAGGTATTTTGCCAAACGCCTCCCTGCCGGCAGGACGATAGCTTTTCCATCCAACGTGAACGCTCCGAGATGGATTGCACACGGCTTCCGTTCTGCCATCCCGCTGCTCCTTCGTTCTTTTCAGGATACCGTAAATAAATCCGCATCACAATCAGAAAAGCCCCACAATGCGGGCTTTTTCATTTATACTGAAGCTATGGAATCTTCACACGCGCCATCATCCCTCATCGCCGAAAACCGCAGGGCGCGGTTCGATTATGAGATCAAAGAGGCATACGAAGCGGGCATCGAGCTCGCCGGCTTTGAAGTAAAAAGCGCAAAGGCGGGCGGCTTCCAGATCGCGGGATCGCAGGTGCTCGTGCGCGGCGGCGAAGCGTGGCTCGTGAACGCGCACATCCCGCCCTATCAGCCAAAGAATATGCCTGCTGGCGTTTATGAAGAAGACCATGCGCGGCGGCTGCTTCTTTCGCGCGCGGAAATAAAACATCTGGATGGGACGCTGCGCGACAAATCGCTTCGCGCGGTGCCGCTTCGCGCTTACTTGAAACACGGCCTCATTAAATTGGAGATCGGCATCGGCCGCTCGCGGCAAAAATCCGACAAGCGCGAAGTCATCAAAAAGCGCTCGTCTCAGCGCGAAATGCGCGACGAATAATATTCAAAATTTGAATATTATTTTGCAGTTGAAGTCACCGTCACCGTGGACGAACCATTTGCATTCACCGTCACGTCGGCGGGAACCGTGCTCGAGGCGGCCGCGAGCGCTTGATTGAGGACCGTTTCGAAGTCGGCTTCGCTCGTCGGGTTCGGGATCTGCTCGAGGTTGATGAAGAAGGTCGGCGTGTGGTTGAGCTGGCCCTCATTGCCGGTGTTCACGTCGTTTTGGATCTTGTTGGAAACCTGCGACGAATTCATGTCGGCATCGAACGTGGTCACGTCGAGGCCGAGCGACTGCGCGTAGCCGTTGAAATATTGCGAGATCACCTGCGCGGGGGTGATGCTCGTGTCGGCCGCCCACGTGGTCTGGTCGGCGTAGAGGAGATCATGCATCGCCCAGTATTTCGATGCGCCGCCCATCATGCCGGCGGCTTCGGCCGCTTCCGCGCCGATTCCCGCGAACGGGTGGATGGAGTAGAGCGGGAAATTCCTGAACGAGAAGAGGACGCTCGAGCTGTAGTTTGCGATCAACTGTTCGACGATCGGTTCGTACTCGCCGCACGCCGGGCATTCAAAGTCGCCGTACTCTATCATTGAAACCTTCGCGTTCGGGTTGCCGATCGTCCAGTCGGACGAGGTGAGCGCCGGCACCGTTGACGAAACGAAGCCGTTCGCCGAAGTCGTGCCACTTCCCGATCCCGACGAAAACGCGCCGATAACGATCACGCCCGCCGTCACAACGACGAGCCCTATGATGAACCAGATGGTCATCTTGTTGGTGGATGAATCAGCCATTTCGTCATTATACTACGAGTGCCAGGGTAAAAAAAGGCCGCCTTTGCACGATGATATATGCGCGGGCGGCTTCCGATCACTGAAAATGCTCGTAGGCGGCGGCAAAGCGATCGTCCCACATATAGTAGTGGTTTGAATCCACTCCAATGTGGAAGCTCACCGCTTCACCGGCTTCGTTCAGGAACGGGTCTATATTGCCCGCTTCGATGCCTTTGCGAAGTTCCTCGCAGTACGCGATCTCGCAAAGCGAGGTGGTTGGGCCGAGGGGCATGTAGTCCAGGAGCGCCCGTTCGGCATTCTGGTTGTACACGACGTCGAGGGAAGGTCCCTTCACGAGACCGCCGAAGTCCAAAGCATTCTTGAACTCCGGCCGGTAGAAGAATCCGCCGACATGTTGGAGCTCGGCGATGTCCTTCGGCGTGCGGGATCCCGGAACTTTTTGCCCGTCCGCCGAACAGATGCCCATGACAGGGATCTGCCAGTCGGCCGCGTTCCGCCATTTCGCGTACCGCAGCATGGCGGCAGCCGTGGAAAAGGTTCCCGTCACCGTGGCGATCGTGAAGCCCCGGCCCCGGATATTCTTTTCCTTGAGCAAACGTTCCGCTTCACGCATTACGTGGGCGGCCGTCGGCTCATGGCCTTCGATCGTCGCTTCATCCGCGTACTGGTCCTGCAACTCAAGCGACGGATAGTCGACAGCGAGAGCGCGTGCGTAGTCGGTTGCCTGAGTGCCTTCGGGAGCGACTATCACCTCCGCACCGAAGACTTTCAGTTGCCTCACCTTTCCGTCATGCGTACCATGGTTTACGACAGCCACACAGCCATCGTCGTCGGTTAGAGGATCAAGGATCGCTAAATCCTTGCCCGCGTTACCCGAAGTCGGGACCAACTGCTTCCTTCCCGGGACAAGGACATCCCTCTTTGAATAAATCAGGTTTAGCATAGGGGGGAACTTTCCGGAGAGAATTCCTCCCTTCCCCTTGAGCCCCATCTGAAACAGGAAGAGTCCGTACATCTTCACTACATCCCGCAAGCCTGCACGACGAATCAGATCCCTCATTGAGCGGGGCGGTTGGAGGGGAGTGAGCCTCGGCATTCCGTGATGGACGAGGTCGATCACTTCACCCCACTTTGCTGCTTTTTCCGAAGCGTCGAGCCTTATTTTTTCCTTCACGTTGCTACCTCACTTTTTTTGATATTCGCGCCGATACTTCACGCTACCCGCAACTTATCATATAATGACGAACATGACAACGATTCGCGGGACGTCTGCACCTTCGCCCCTTTCCGCTGAAGCAGCCGCGAAAACGGTCGCGAACGCGCCGGCGATGACGCCCGGCCTCCAGCCGGGAAAAAAGATCGAGGTGGACGGCGTGACCTACGAGCGATTCGCCGTCCGCGTACCGCGCCTCATCGCATTCGGCGAAACGCTCGAAGCGGTCATCAACGAGTTTGTAAAACCGCACGTGCAGCCGGGCGATTGGGTGGCGATTTCGGAGAAGATCGTTTCCATTTCACAAAACCTCGTGCGGCACATCTCGACGGTGAAGGTCGGATGGCTCGCGCGGTTCATCACGCTCGGCGTGAAGAAACACAAAAACATGACGGCATGGTCGCGTCCGGAAAAGATGCAGGTCGCGATCGAGATCGTGGGAGCGCCGCGCATGATCCTCGCCGCAGGCGTGGGCGCGGTCGGAAAGCTCGTCGGCAAGCGCGGCTGGTTCTGGGTGGTCGCGGGACATCGCGTTTCCGAAATCGACGGCTTCATCCCGGAGGACATGTATCCATACACCGAGTGGGGCGTGCTGCCGCCGGAGGATCCACAGGCCGACATGGAACGCGTTGAAGCTGCGACAGGCGTCCCCGCAGTGACCGCGGACGCAAACTATATCGATGTGCAGATCCTTGGCGTGAGCCACGGCGTCGGGCTCGACAAAAAGACGGTCAAACGCGTCTTGCTCGACAACCCGCTCGGACAAGGCAACAAGATGACGCCGTTCGTGATTGTGAGAAAAATCGGTTAATATAACTCATCACCCTCCCCTACCATGTCGCTTCGCAGCACGATCAAAAAACATACCCCTTGGCCGCTCCATTATCTTTATCGCAAGATTTATTATTTTCCGCAGGACGCGGGGGCGGCGATCGATTTTATTTTTCACTCCACAAAGTCACCGACGAGCTTCGGCACGCGCTTCGGCCTCGTCGCGCGGTTTTATAAAATTTCCTATTACGTTGACTGCCCGCACACCGAGCACGAAATGATCGTGATCACGCGGAAAATCCTCAACCTCGGCCCCGACGTGAAAGGCGTGATCGCGGAAGCGGGCGCGTTCCACGGCGGGAGTACGGCGAAGTTGAGCCTTGTCGCTGCGCTCTGCGGCAGGACGCTCGACGTTTTCGATTCATTCGAAGGCATGCCGCAAAACGAGGAAGCGGGCGGTGCGAGCATTTATGGCCGCGTGCATCATTTCCCGAAAGGCAGCCATGCCGTCGGCCTGGAAGAGGTTCGCGAAAACGTGGCGATGTACGGCGACATCGCCCGATGCCGATTCCATAAAGGATGGCTCGCCGACACGCTCCGCGATTTTCATGAGCCGGTCGCATGCGCATGCATGAACGTCGACCTCGCGCAGTCGACAAAAGATTGTTTGAAATATTTCTATCCCCTTGCCGCGGCGGCGGGCGGCATCATCATCTCGCAGGACGCGCACTTCCCGTGGATCATTGAGCTCTTGCGTGACGGGTCATATTGGAAGAACGAGCTGCACGTTCAGACACCGCCGATGGAAGGATTGGGCGTTTCGAAATTCGTGACGATCACGCCGCTGCGCGCGTAGCGCCCCCTTCTTTTTTTCTGTTGATCACGGGATACATATCGATGAGCGCAAGAAGGAGGCCGAGCGCGAGCGGGCCGAGCAAAATGCCGAGCGGGCCGAAGAGCGACACGCCGCCGATCACGCTGAAGAGCACGAGGAGCGGATGGATGTCCGCCCGCTTGCCGATCAGGCGCGGCCGCAGCCAGTTTTCAAAAATAAGGCCGATCACCGCGATCCATATGAAGAGTCCGGCTGCGGCGATGTAATGATGCTCGATGATGAGCGCGATCATGCCCGGGACGATGACGAGATAGGTGCCGAACACCGGAATGAATGCGGCGAATGCGGTCACGACGCCCCAGAAGACGCCGCTCGGCAGGCCGAATATGAAAAATCCGAGGCCGCCCGCGAGGCCATAGAGCGCCGACATGAGGAGCGTCCCGCGCACGATCACGCTCATCACGAGGTGGAGCCGCGCGATCAGCCGCTTCGTCGCATCATCCGGAAGCGGGCTGCGTTCGATGACCGCCTGGCGCAATTTTTCGCCGTCGCGGAGGAAATAATAGAGCGCGAAGAGCGAGAGGAGAATCGCGAAGAGCGCGCTCGCGATTCCCGAGAAGAGCGATCCGACATTTCCGGCGATCACGCCGAAGAACTGTTCGAGATAGCCGCGCAATGCCGCCACGAGCGACGGATCGGTGATCCCGAGCTTTGTCATCGCGGTCTGCAAGAGCGGTACGCTGCCCGCGGGCGATGCGGCGATCTTCGCATACAGCGCGGTCGCTTCGCCGAAAAGCTGATAGCCGATGAACGAGAGCGGCGCGAAGATGATGATCGTCGTTATGAGCACGACGATGAGAGCGGCGGTGCTGTTCCCCCGCGGCAGATGCCGCGCGAACCATTCATAGAGGGGCTGGAAGAGCACGGCGAAGGTGATCCCCAGGACGAGCGCATCGAGCTCCGGCAAAAAGATGAGCACGACGAGCGCCAGCGCAAGCACGATGGAGCCGAGGAAGATATAGTTTTCCGCGCGCTCGGATTTCATTTCTATAAAAAATTAGCGATGATCGCCGTCCTGATGCGTCCCGCCCGACGCGTCGTGCGCGGGTTTTTCCTCTTTCTTTGCCGCCCCGCGCGCGATCCGCGCAGCGTCGCTGAAGAAGAAGAGATAGAGAATCTCCAGGATGCCGAGCGTATTCACGATGAGAATGATGGTGAACCACCACGGGCTCTTCTCGCGCGCGGCGCGCCACAGCGCGAATCCTTTCCACGCGAGCGACCACACGACGATCGCGAAAATCATCAATGCTCCGAGCGCGCCCGAAAAATAGGACGTTCCGAGAAACCCAGTGTAGTTGCTAAGCATGGTTTCAGTATAGCATACTGATGCTATGGCGAAGTTCAGCCGGAAGACGAAGGAACTCCTGGGCATGGCGGGGCCCGGCGTGATCACGGGCGCGGCCGACGACGATCCGTCCGGCATCGCGACCTATTCGCAGACCGGCGCGCAGTTCGGCTACGGCCAGCTGTGGACCGCCGCGTTTCTCCTGCCCTTCATGACCGCCGTGCAGGAAGCGGCGGCGCGGATCGGCGCGGTGACGGGCAAAGGCATCGCCGCCGTCATCAAAGAATATTATCGAAAGGAAATTCTTTGGGGCGTGATCGCGCTCGTGCTCGTCGCGAACACTATTAATATAGGAGCGGATCTCGGCGCGATGGCAGCTGCGGCGCGGCTCGTCGTTCCGTCGATCCCCTTCGCCGTGTTTACGCTTCTTTTCACCGCACTCATCCTTTTGCTCGAAATTTTCCTTTCCTATAAAAAATATGCGCGCGTTTTGAAATGGCTCGCGCTCGCGCTTCTCGCCTATCCTTTGACCGCGATTCTCGTCGCGGAACCATGGGGCACGCTTCTCCGCGCCACGTTCATCCCCCATCTGCAATTCAACTTCGCATTCCTTTTCATCATCACCGGCGTCTTTGGCACCACGATCTCGCCATATATGTTTTTCTGGGAGGCGTCGGAGGAAATAGAAGAGGAAGGGCAAAAAGGCATGCTCAAAAAAGACGGGGTGGCGCCGAAGATAACGAAACATTTTCTCCGCAAGCTGCGCATCGACAATTTCTCCGGTATGCTCGTCTCCGAGATCGCCACGTGGTCCATCATCGTCGTCGGCGCGACGGTCCTGAACGCGCATGGCCTCACGAACATCGCGACGAGCGCCGACGCCGCCCGCGCGCTCCAGCCGCTCGTCCACACATTCCCCGACTCCGGCTTGATCGCAAAGGCGCTCTTTTCCGTCGGCATCATCGGCCTCGGCCTTCTCGCCGTGCCGGTGCTCTCGGCGTCGGCATCGTATGCGATCGCGGAGGCGATGAACTGGCGCGAAGGGCTCAATCTTAAATTAAAGCGCGCGCACGGATTCTACGGCGTCATCACGATCGCCACGATCATCGGCCTCACCATCAACTTCATCGGCATCGATCCCGTGAAGGCGCTCGTCTTCACCGCGGTCGCGAACGGCGTCGCCGCGGTGCCGCTCATTTTTGTCATCGCGAAGATCGCCGGCGACGGGCGCATCATGGGCGAACACAAGAGCGGATGGCTCTCGACGGTATTCGTGTGGGCCACGTTCGCGATCATGGGCGCCGCCGCGATCGCGATGTTTGCCACGCTCTAGGCCATTCGTTTTGGGCTTATTTAACGGGATTTTGCCCAGATTTGCCAAATCCCGCGATTTCCGTATCCTTAATATCGGTACCGAGCTGGAAGGGTAAGATCGCAAGAGCTCGTCCCTTATTTTCCCCAAAGGAGACAAGGCTCATGGTTATTCAAATGCCAACGCGCGAGCCTTCTCTGAAAGATGCTCCCGCCGGAACGGTTTACATGTTGCTCCTGCTGGCCAACGTGAGAAGTGGCAGGCATTTCAGAGAAGTGGAATGGGCCCTTGCGGTGTGGACGCAAAAATACCACCTGGATCATGGACGCCTCGAACGCATCCCGGATGTTCCGGGAAGCGCGCACTTCATCGTTGCGGACCTCATCCAGGAGGGAAGCAAAACAGACCCCCATGTCGTCGGCGTGTTCGTAGAACACGGTACGTCTCCGGCCGAGGTCGCCCGCTGCCTGCGCAGCGAAAAGCCTCCCGCCATGCTCCCGCGGCACCTGGAGATCATCTACGGCAAGGAAAGCGCCTTCCTCGATCGCGGCAATCGCGACGTGGAGGATAAATCCGAACAGATCGCCGCCTGAACATGCGGCTTCATCAATCGACAGTCACTCATGCTCCGAAGCGATTCGGGGCTTTTATTTTTCTTAACAATGAAATGCCGCCCTACCACTCGCCGAGCGGATTGGGCCGCGCGAATTCGGACGATTCCGCCTGCGCAACGACGCGCGCCATCATTTTGAGCGCTTCCAACGGATAGCGGCCGCTCGCCGTTTCGTCGGAAAGCATCACGGCGTCGGTGCCGTCCCAGACCGCGTTCGCGATGTCCGACACTTCGGCGCGCGTGGGGCGGGCGTGGTCCACCATCGACATGAGCATCTGCGTCGCCGTGATCGTGCCTTTGCCGTACCAGCTCGCCTGGCGGATGAGATGCTTCTGGATGAAGGGCAGGCGCTCGGGCGCGATCTCGATGCCGAGGTCGCCGCGCGCGATCATGATCACGTCGGATGCCTGGATGATGCCGTCGATATTCTTGAGCGCGAGCGCCGTCTCGATCTTTGCGATGATCTTCGCTTTTTTGCCGACGATCACGCGCAGTTCTTCGACATCCTTCGCGGATTGCACGAATGAGATCGCGAACGTGCGCACGCCGTGCGCAAGCCCGAAGCGGACGTCGCGGATATCTTTGCGGGTGAGGCCGGAATTTGAAAGCTTCGTGTCGGGCAAGTTCACGCCCTTGCGCGAATAGAGCGTGCCGCCGCGGGCGACGCGGGCGGTGATGCGCCGGCCCGCGATGCGCGTCACGACGAGCTCCATCTCGCCGTTCGCAAGATAGATGAGTTCGCCCTTGCGAATGTCTTTATGGAGCCTCGGGCTATCGATAAAAATTGCGCCCTTCGCGGCGTCGTCCTTTTCGGTCGTGAAGACGACCGTCTCCCCTTCCACGAGCTTGTATCCTTCGGACGGAAGCACGCCGACGCGGATGCGCGGGCCCTGCAAGTCCTGCATGATCACGATCTTTCTTTTCGCAGCGCGCGACGCTGCCGCGATGCGCGTTTTGATTTTAATGAAATCCTCGTCCTTGCAGTGCGAAAAATTGACGCGTGCGACGTCCATCCCCGCGGCGACGAACTTCGCGATCATTTCCTTCGACCCCGACGCCGGCCCGATCGTGGCGATGATTTTGGTGCGCATGTCCATCATTATATATAAAAAGGGCGGGCTATTCCATGCGCATACATGATGCACGGACGCCCACCCTGTTACTTCGTTCCCCATCTCCGGAAGGGATAATACTTCATCCCCAGCCGGACCGAAGAACCGAGATTCCAATCGTAGCTGCCGACGAGGGACATCACCGGCGTCAGCTTGAATTCCAGGCTGCCGCCCGCTTTGCCT
>Ga0181522_10001776_pt1 | contig 12757 bp, 6 predicted proteins | sample PEATcosm2014_Bin_27_FD_121103 | JGI IMG/M metagenome (GOLD analysis project Ga0181522, IMG submission 121103) | Peatland microbial communities from MTU Mesocosm Facility, Houghton, MI, USA - PEATcosm2014_Bin05_10_metaG | ecosystem: Environmental > Terrestrial > Soil > Wetlands > Peat | place... | reverse complement strand
CGAAATCGAAACGATACGCGCGGACTTCCAGAAGCAGCGCGACTCGCACCGGCGCACGCTGGATCAGTTGCCGACGGCGGTCGCGATCTTCGACGGCGCGCAGCAGCTGATCTATCGCAATCCGGCTTACGACAAGCTCTGGCGTCTCGATGCGAGCTTCCTGGAGCAGCGTCCGACGGACGGCGAAATCCTGGATCGCCTGCGGCTCGAGCAGCGGCTGCCGGTCGAGGGCGAGTTCCGCAGCTGGAAGGCGCGCGTTCTCGACGCCTATCGTTCGCCGGAGCAGGTGCAGCACGTCTGGCATCTGCCGGACGGCAAGACGGTCTGCGTGACGGTGACGCCCAATCCCAACGGCGGCGTGATCTACCTCTACGACGACATGTCGGAGCGCTACGATCTTCAGTCGCGGTTCAACGCCCTCTATCGCACGCAGAGCGAGACGCTGCAGAGCCTGCGCGAAGGCGTCGCGGTGTTCGGCGCCGACGGCCGCCTCAAATTCGGCAATCCGGCCTTCGGCTCGCTGTGGCGGCTCGACATGGATTTCCTGGCGGAGCGTCCGCATTTCGAGACGATCGTCGAGCGCTGCCGCGACCTCGTTCCCAGCTCTTCCACCTGGACCGATCTGCGTAGCGTCGTGACGGGCCTCACCGACGCCCGCCACGGCATCACCAACCGTCTGGAGCGCAGCGACGGCGTCGTGCTGGACCTCACCGCGCAGCCTTTGCCGGAAGGCGCGAGCCTGCTCACCTTCGTCGACGTGACCGCCGACGTGAACGTCGAACGCGCGCTGACGGACCGCAACAAGGCGCTGCTCGCCGCGGAGAAACTGCGCAACGACTTCATCCATCACGTGAGCTACGAACTGCGTTCGCCGCTGACCAACATCAACGGTTTCGTGCATCTGCTCGGCGAAGAGCAGACCGGCGAACTCAACGAGCGGCAGCGCGAATATCTCGGCTACATGCGCAAATCCTCGGACGCGCTGCTCGCGATCGTCGACGATATTCTGGATCTCGCGACGATCGACGAAAACGCGCTGGCGCTGGAGATCGAGGAGGTCGATGCGCGCGCCGCGATTCGCGCGGCGGTCGAAGGCGTGCAGGACCGCATCGCCGAAAATCAGATCGAGCTGCGCATCGGCGCGCCGCACGACATTGGCGTGTTCCGCGGCGACTCGAAGCGCGTGCGGCAGATCCTGTTCAATTTGCTGTCCAACGCGGTCGGCTTTTCGCGGCCGGGGCAGGTCGTGACGCTTGCGGCGATGCGACGAGACGGCGACGTCGTCTTCAAGGTCGTGGACAACGGCCGCGGCATGCCGCCGGAAGTTTTGGAACGCGTCTTCGACCGCTTCGAGTCGCATACTACCGGCTCGCGCCATCGCGGCGTGGGCTTGGGGCTCTCGATCGTCAAAGCCTTCATGGATCTGCACGGCGGCAAGATCATGATCGACTCGGCGGTTGGCGAGGGCACGACCGTCACCTGCATTTTCCCGGGCCCGCAAGCGGGAACCGCGGTGCAACCCGCGCAGGAATGCGTCGGCGCGAAGCCCTTGATGCACACGATCGCGGAAGCCGCCGCCGAGATGCTGGACAGCAAGGGCGTCAAGCTGCGGGTGCTCCCCGCCAACAAGCCCGCGGGCGTTCTCGGCGCCGAGCGGGAGCTGCGCGACGCCTTCATCGCGGTGATCCGCTCGGCGGCGGAGACGATGGAGGCCGGGCAGGCGATCAATTTCGCCGGGATCGTTCGCGACGAGCAAATCGTGTTCAAACTGACCTATCGCGGCGACGTCAAAGGGGTCGAGAGCGACTCGCAGGCGGAGGCGCGTAGATTGATCGAAGCCAATGGAGGAAAGATGCAAGTCGATGGCGCCGCCGGAGAGGGCGTGACGATCTCTTGCGTCTTTCTCCTGGCGCAGAGCGAAGACGCCGTCGAGCGGGACGACGCGCGATGACCGACGAGGCTCAGAACAAGAGCGCGCCGCGCGCGATCTGGCGGCTCGAGGCCGACAGCGAAGACGCGACGATCGCCATCGCCGATGACTTGGCCGGCCTGCTGAAGCAGGGCGACGTCGTGACGCTCGCCGGAGATCTCGGCGCCGGCAAGACGACTTTCGCGCGCGCGCTGATGCGCCGCCTCGCGAAGGATCCGGGTCTCGAGGCGCCGAGCCCCACCTACACTCTGGCGCAAGCCTACGAATGCGCCTTTGGTCGCATCGTCCATGCGGATTTCTATCGCATTGCTTCGCCCGCGGAACTCGCCGAATTCGGTTGGGACGAGGTGAAGGAAGGCGCTCTCGCGCTCGTCGAATGGGCGGAGCGCGCGCCGAAGGCTTTCGAAGGCGACCGGCTCGACGTACGGCTGAGTTTTGCAGAAACCGACAATCGCGACGCGCGGTCGATCACGATATCGGGCTATGGCGCTTTCGCGCCGCGGCTTGCGACCTTCAAGTCGCTGCGCGAGTTTTTGCGCGAGGCCGGCTGGGGCGACGCACGCCGGCAGTTTCTGCAGGGCGACGCCTCCTCGCGCGCCTATGAGACCTTGACGCAGCCGAGCGGCGAGAAGGCGATCCTGATGATCTCCCCGGAACGGCCGGACGGTCCGCCGATCCGCTTCGGCAAATCCTACAGCGCCATTGCGCGCCTCGCCGAGAATGTGAAGGCCTTCGTCGCGATCGACGAAGCGCTCGCGGGGCAGGGCTTCTCTGCCCCGAAGATTTATGCGCGCGATCTTTCGGCGGGTCTGCTGATCATCGAAGATCTGGGGCGCGAGGGCGTCGTCGAGGAACGCCGACCGATTCCGGAGCGCTATCTCGAGGCCGTGGACGTTCTCGCGCAGCTCCACGCGCGCAAGCTTCCAGATACGGCGCCGATCGAAGGCGCCGGCCCTTACCGCATCCCGCCATACGACCTCGACGCGCTGCTCGTCGAAGTCGAGCTGTTGCTCGACTGGTATGTGGCGCGTTTCGGCAAGGGGATGATCGCCTCGGGGGCGCGCGCGACCTTCGTCAACATCTGGCGACGCGTGCTGAACGACGTCGCCACGCAGCCTCCGACCTGGACGCTGCGCGACTATCACTCGCCCAATCTGATCTGGCTTCCGGACCGGAAAGGCGCGCGGCGCATCGGCATCATCGATTTTCAGGATTGCGTCATGGGCCATCCCGCCTATGACGTCGTGTCGCTCGCGCAGGACGCCCGCGTGCACGTCCCCGACGAATTGGAAATGAAGCTCGTCGCGCATTATGCGCGCCGCCGCAAGGAGTTGGAGCCCGATTTCGACATGGCGAGTTTCGCCCGCAGCTACGCCGTGCTCGGCGCGCAGCGCGCGACGAAGATCCTGGGTATTTTCGCAAGACTCGACCAACGCGACGGCAAGCCGCAATATCTCGCGCATACTCCGCGCGTAGAGCAATATCTGAAGAAGAGCCTGCGTCATCCCGCGCTCAAGGAAATCGAGGCCTGGTATGCCGTCCATCTCCCCACGATCTTCGGAAGCGAGGCTTGAGCCCGTCGTGACGCCGCACACCGCCATGGTCTTCGCCGCCGGTCTCGGCAGCCGCATGCGGCCTCTGACCGACCGCATCCCGAAGCCCTTGGTGCGCGTCGCCGGCAAGGCGCTCGTCGACTACACGCTCGACGCGCTGGCCGACGCGGGCGTCGAGACCGCGATCGTCAACGTGCATCATCTCGCCGATCAGATCGAGACGCATCTCGCGTCGCGCCGAGAGCCGCGCATCCTGATCTCCGACGAGCGGGAACTGCTGCTCGATCAGGGCGGCGGGATCAAAAAGGCCCTCCCGCTGATCGGCGACGCGCCCTTTTTCATCTGCAACACCGACGCCTTTTGGCGCGACGGCGGCGCGGCGCATGTTCGCGCGCTCGCATCCGCCTGGCGGCCGTCGGAGATGGATATCTTGCTGCTCCTGGCGCGCACGCAGGGCAACGTCGGCGTCGATTGGGCCGGCGATTTCGACATGGACGCGGACGGCCGGCTCTCGCAACCCGCCGGCAAGCGCGCCTACGTCTATGCTGGCGTCGGCGTCATTTCACCGGAGCTCTTTCGGGACGTCGAGGAAGAGGTTTTCCGCCTCTCGCCTTATTTCTTCTCGGCGGCGCAAGAGGGCCGGCTCTTCGGCGTCGCCGCCGATGCGCAATGGCTGCATGTCGGTTCGATCGCCGCGATCGACGAAGCGGAACGCGTGCTGGCGAGCGACGCCCTTACGAGTTGAGGCGAAGAGCGGATGGCGGGCAAAGTCTTTTCCATCGCGCCCGGCGTTCCGTTCTTGCGAACCTTCGTCGCGGCGCCGCTTTCAGGAGAAATCGTCGAAGGACTCTCGCGCTCGAGCGCGCCGCTGGAATTTGCGCGGCTCTCCATCTATGTGCCGACCCGTCGCGCCGGCGCCGCGCTCGCGGTGGAGTTTGCGCGCGCGCTGGCCGGCGGGGCGGCGATACTGCCGCGCATATTGCCGCTCGGCGCGTTGGAGCAAGCTGAAAACCTCGCGCTGTTCGCGACGGAGGTCGAGGCGCCCGACGACATTTTGGCGCCGGTCGTCGACGAGGTCGAGCGGCGGCTTTTGCTTTCCGAACTCGTGCTGGCCTGGGCGAGGGCGTTGGGACATGCGGTCGTGTCCATCGACGCCGAGGGCGCGCCGACAGTGGATCGCAGCGAGCCGATGCTCGTCGCGCCGACTGCGGCGAACGCCGTCGCTCTGGCGAAAGATCTCGGCGCCTTGATCGACGAATTTGCGATCGAAAATCTCGACGCGCGCGCGCTCGACGCGCTGATGGAAGAAGCCTTCGACCGCTATTGGGCGATCACGCGGGATTTTCTTCGCATCGCGCTCGAAAAATGGCCCGAGATTCTCGCGGAGCGCGGGGCGATGGACGCCGCGCAACGCCAGAAGATTTTGGTCGAGGCGCAAATCGAGGAGCTCTCGACCGAAATGGCCGAGGAACCCGTCATTGCGCTCGGCTCCACGGGCTCGCATCCGACGACGGCGAAGCTGCTCGCGGCGATCGCGCAGAGGCCGCGGGGCGCCGTCATTCTGCCAGGGCTCGATCTCGATCTGGACGCCGTGGCCTGGGCGCACATTGGCGAGGCGCTCGGCGAATTCGGGGAGCCGGCCTTCACCCATCCCAATCGACCTTGAAGCGGCTGCTCCGCATCCTGAGGCTCGAACGCGTAGACGTCGCGCCGGTCGGCGCCGCTTCGTCGGCGCTTGCCGCGCGGCGCCTCCTGGTTTCGGAAGCGTTGCGGCCGGCCGATGCGACGCAAAACTGGCGCGCGTTTCGTGAGAAGGCCGCTGGCGCGTTCGACGAAGCGCTCGCCGAGGTCAGTTTCGTCGATGCGCCGGACGAGCGCGCAGAGGCTCTCGCTCTCGCGCTCTACATGCGCGAAGCATTGGAGACGCCGGGGCGAACGGCGGCGCTGATCACCCCCGACCGCGTCGTCGCGCGGCGCGTCTGCGCGGAACTGCGCCGCTTCGGCGTCGAAGTGGACGATTCGGCCGGGGCGCCGCTCGCGACGAGTCCCATTGGCGTGCTCGCGCGCCAAGTCGCGGCTTTCGCTCAGGCTCAGGCGCCGAGCGTCGACTTCGCGGCGCTGCTCGCGCATCCGCTCGTCGCCCTCGGCCGCGCGCGCGCAGAGATCGCGCAACGCGCGGCGCTTTTCGAAATCGTCGTTCTGCGCGGCGTCCCCGAAGTCTACGGCGATTTGACGGAGCGCGTCGCAGAGGCGAAGCGTCGCTCGAAAGAAGCGCATCCCTCGTCCGTGGCGAAGCGGATGAACGACGCACGATGGCGCGAGATTGCGGAACTCGCGGAGCGGCTCGAAAAGGCGTTGGCGCCGCTCGCGCGTCTCGGCTTCGAAGAGAAGCTCGCCCTGCGCGTCGCTGCGTTGCGCGCGACGATCGAAGCGCTGACCCGCGTCCCCGAAGTGGAGGAGAGCGCGGCGCCGTTCGGCGTCGCCGAATTTCTCGACCTCCTCGATCGGCTCGAAAATTCCAGATCGAGTCTCGCCTTCGACGCGCGCAGCTTCGCAGCCTTTCTGGAACAGCTGATGTTCGACGTCGCCTTGCGCGGGCCGCGGCGCGCGCATCCGAGACTGAAGATTCTAGGGCCGCTCGAAGCGCGTCTGCTCGACGCGGATCTGGTGCTGCTTGCCGGGCTCGACGAAAACGTCTGGCCGCCACAGGCCGAGGCCGGCGCCTTTCTCAATCGCACGATGCGCGAGCGGCTCGGTTTGACGCCGCCGGAGCGCCGCATCGGCCAGAGCGCTCACGATTTCGAAATGGCGCTCGGCGCGAAGAGCGTCGTGCTGGCGCGCGCCGCCAAACGCCAGGGATCTCCGACGGTCGTCTCGCGCCTCATCGCGCGGATCGCAGCGCTCGCGGGCGACGCCTTTTCGGCCTGCAAGGCGCGCGGCGACGCCATGCTCGCGATTGCGGCGGCGCTGGATCGTCCGGCGCGCGTCGAAGCTTGCAAACGTCCGGAGCCGCGTCCGCCCGTCGAACTTCGTCCAACGAAGCTCAGCGTAACGCGCATCGAGACGCTGCGCCGCGATCCTTATTCGATCTACGCCGAACGAATCCTGCGCCTCGCGCCGCTCGATCGGCTCGGCGCGCCGCTCGGCCCGCGCGAAATCGGCACCGCGATGCACGAGGCGTTGCGCCTCTGGTCGGAGCCGCTCGGCGACGAACCCCAGCCAGAAGACGCGTTGGAACGGCTCCTGGCGCTTGCGCAAGAAGAACTCGGGCCGGTCTTCTCCGATCCGGGCTTTCGCGCCTTCCGCTGGCCGAGACTGCGCGCGGGCCTGGAGCACGCCTTGCGCTTCGACGCAGCGCGCCGCAGCCTGGCGAAGCAAATCTTCGTCGAGAAGGACGGGGAATTGTCGCTTACCTTGACCGACGGTCGACAATTTCGGTTGAGCGGAACCGCGGACCGTGTCGAGATCGACGGCGAGGGCCTCGCTTATGTGTTCGATTACAAGACCGGAACGCCGCCGACGGCGAAGCAGGTGCTTTCTGGCTTCGCGCCGCAACTGACGCTCGAAGCCGCGATGATCGAAGCCGGAGCCTTCCTCGACATCGGCGAGCATCCGGTGGGCGGCGCCGCCTATGTGCGCATCGGCGACGCAGGCGACGGCGAGGCGATCTGGATCGAGTCGAAGGACGAGAGTTTCGCCGACGTCGTGGCCGAGCACCGCAAGCAGCTCGTCGAATTCTTGAGCCAGTTCCGCGGCGAATCCCGCAGCTATCCGTCGCGGCCCTATGTCGCCTTCGCCGGACATGAGGGCGACTACGATCATCTCGCGCGCGTCAAGGAATGGTCGCGCGGCGGCGGAGAAGCCGAATGAGCCGCCGGCCGATCCCCGAGCCGACCCGCATCGCGCAGGGGCGCGCCTCGGATCCGAATCGCTCGGCCTGGGTTTCCGCGCATGCGGGCTCCGGCAAGACCCATGTTCTCACGCGTCGCGTCGTGCGTCTGCTGCTCGAAGGCGCGCCGCCCTCGCGCATACTCTGCCTCACCTACACCAAGGCCGCCGCGGCCAACATGTCGGCGCGGATCTTCGATCTTCTCGCCAAATGGGCGACGCTCGACGACGCGGCGCTCGATACGGCCTTGCAGGAGAGCGGCGGCGCGGCGCCGACGCCCGAGCGACGCGGATTCGCGCGTCAGCTTTTCGCGCGCGCCGTGGAGACGCCGGGCGGTCTGAAGATTCAGACCATCCACGCCTTTTGCGAGAGGATTTTGCATCGCTTTCCCTTCGAGGCGAATGTGCCCGCAGGGTTTCGCGTGCTCGACGACATGGAGCGCGCGGCGCTGCTGGAGCGGGCGCGGAGCGAAACGCTCGCCGACGCCATGCCGGAGGATCACGCGCTGCACGGCCCCTGTTGCGCCGTCGCCGGAGAGATCGGCGAGAGCGGCTTCAAGGCGCTGATCGGCGAAGCGCTGCGTTTTTCTGCGGCCCTGCGACGAGAGAAGGAGGCGGCGCGGGCAGGGCGCATGCGCCGGCGTCTTGGCCTGGAAGAGGGCGATGCGGTCGCCGCCATCGAAACGCTCATGCTCACGGGCGGCCCGGGCCGGGCGCAGTGGCTGGAGGTTGCTCACAGACTGCGTCGCGGCGGCGCGAAGGACAAAGACCTCGCCGTCCATCTCGAAAACGCCCATGCGCAGACGAGCGACGCCGCCGTGCTCGAAAAATATCTGCCGGCCTTCTTCACGACGAAAGGGGAGCCGCGCGGGCTCGGCAAGCAGAAGATCGTGTCCCAGACGCTGCAAAAAGGCGATCCGGCCTTGCTCGAGCTGATGCAGGACGAGCGCGACCGTTTGGCGAGCCTGTTGCAAAAGCGCAAGGCCGCGGCGGCTTTCGAGCGTTCGCAGGCGTTTCTCGCGCTCGCTTGCGACGTGCTGCAGCGTTACGAACTCTTCAAGAACCGGCGCGGCGTGCTCGATTTCGACGATCTCATAGAACGCACGCGCGCCTTGCTGCGGCGTTCGAGCCCGTCCTGGGTGCTCTACAAGCTCGATCGGCAGATCGGCCACATCCTCATCGACGAGGCGCAGGACACGAGCGCCGCGCAATGGGAGATCTTGCGATCGCTCGCCGAGGAATTTGCGCAAGAGGAGCAGCCGGCGCCGGCGCGCACGCTTTTCGCGGTCGGCGACGAAAAGCAGTCGATCTATTCCTTCCAGGGCGCGGCGCCCGAAAAATTCGATGTGATGCGGCGCGCCTTCGCCGAGCGTTTTCACGTCGCGCGTTTGCCGCTCGACCGCATCGAATTGCACGTCTCCTTCCGCTCGTCCCCGACGATCCTGTCGACGGTCGACGCCGTCTTCGCGCATGGCGACAATCGGCGCGGTCTGTCCTTTCAGCCTTCCGAGCCTGCGCCGCAACACCAGGCGTGGAAGGCGGACGCGCCGGGGCTCGTCGAAATCTGGGAGCCCATCGGCGCGCAGAAGACGGAGCCCGACGCCGATTGGCGCCTGCCGATGGATTATGTCTCGGCGACCGATCCGGCGGTGCAACTCGCGACTCGCATCGCGCAGAAGATCGGCGCGCTGATCCGCCCGGAAAGCGGCGAATGGGTCGAAGGCGCGGCGGGCCCGCGCGCGATCGGTCCCGGCGACGTGCTCGTTCTCGTCAGAAAACGCGACGCCTTTTTCGAGGCGATCATCCGCGCTCTGAAGGAGCAGCATGTTCCGGTCGCGGGCGCGGATCGGCTGGAGCTCGCCGGCCACATCGCCGTGATGGACCTTTGCGCTCTGGCGCGCGCCGTGCTGCTGCCGCAAGACGATCTGACGCTCGCGACGCTGTTGAAGTCGCCGTTGATCGGACTCGACGACGACGATCTCATCGCGCTCGCGCCGCAGCGTAAGGGCTCGCTTTGGGAGGCGCTGAAAGGCGCGGAGAAGGAAACGCATCGCGACGCAGCGGCGCGGATCGAGACGTGGCGCGCCGCGGCGCTGCGTCTCTCGCCCTTCGACTTCTTCGCGCAAGCGCTCGGCCCGGACGGCGGACGCAAGCGTCTCGTCGCGCGGCTCGGCGCGGAGGCGAATGACGCGATCGACGAATTCCTCAATCTGGCGCTCGGTTTCGAGCAGGATTCGGCGGCGGGGCTCGTCGCCTTCGTCGCGGCGGTGGAGGAACTCGAACTTTCCATCAAGCGCGACATGGAGGCGCCGGGCGACGCCGTCCGTGTGATGACCGTACATGCAGCCAAGGGGCTCGAAGCCAAGATCGTCTTCCTGCCCGACACCTGCGGCGCGCCGACCGGCCGCTTCGACCCGAAGCTCTTCGCGTTGCACGACGGCGCGGACGATGCGGAAGAAGACGCGAGCCTCGTCTGGTCGCCGCGCGCCGGCGACGACCCGCCCGTCGTGGCGGCGGCGCGCGAGACGCTGCGGGCCGCGCAACGCGACGAACATCACCGACTGCTCTACGTGGCGCTGACGCGGGCGGAGGAGCGGCTCTACGTCGCCGGCTATCACGGCCTGCGAGGCCCCGCCGAGGGCTGCTGGCACGCGATGATCACCGCCGCGCTCACCGGAACTTTCGAAATCTGTCCAGATCCCTCCTCGCCAGACCGCAGCATTTTGCGCAGTCCTTCCGCGCCGGGCCGCTTGGCGCTCGAAACGCGCGGGCGGACGGGCGAGGCCGTCGAAATCCCGACCTTCGCGCGGACGCCCGCGGCGCCCGAGGCGGTCTTCATGCCGCCGCTGCGTCCGTCGAGCGCGCTCGCCGGCGCGGACGCCCTGGCGCCGTTGCAAGCGGCGAACGCCACGCGGCAGGAGGGCGAGCGTTTGCTGCTCGGCCGGCTGACCCATGCGCTGCTGCAATATCTGCCGCGCTGCGCGCCGGAACGACGCTTCGAGTCGGCGATGAAATTTCTGGAGCTGCGCGCGCCGCGCATCTCGAACGAGCGCCGCGAGCAAGCCGCGCGTGCGGCCTCGAGCGTGATCGAACGGGAGACGCTCGCGCCGCTGTTCGGTCCGCAATCGGCGGCCGAGGTCGATATCGTCGCCACCGTCGAAACGGGGCAGGGGCCGCGCGAGATCGTCGGGCGCATCGACCGGCTCGCGGTGACCGAGACGCAAGTCCATCTCGCTGATTTCAAGACCGGCCGCCCGCGCGCCGAGCCGAGCCCGGAACAGCTTCGGCAATTGGCGCTGTACCGCGCCGCCGTGGCGAAGCTCTATCCCGGGAAAGCCGTGCGCTGCGCGCTCGTCTTCACCGAGGACGGCAGCGTCGTCGAAGCGGCATCCGAGGCTCTCGACGCGGCCTTGGCGGCCGCTGCGTGAGTCCGGGCCGTTGGCGCGCTTTCCTTCCGCGGCGTTTTCGCTCATCTTTGCCGAGGGCCTCACGGGAGAGAGAGATGAGCGGCATCTACGACATCGAAGCGCGCGGCATCGACGGCGCGCCGCATGAGCTTTCCGAATTCGCCGGCAAGACGCTGCTCGTCGTCAACGTCGCGAGCAAATGCGGCTTCACCCCGCAATATGAGGGGCTCGAAGCTCTCTACCGGCAATATGCGCCGCGCGGTCTCGTGGTGCTGGGCTTTCCTTGCAATCAATTCGGCCATCAGGAGCCCGGCGACGCGGCGGAGATCGCCAAATTTTGCAGCCTGAACTACGATGTGACCTTTCCGATGTTCGAGAAGATCGAAGTCAACGGCGAGAATGCGCATCCGCTCTATCGGCTGCTGAAGGCGAAAGCTCCGGGCATTTTGGGTTCGGAAGCGATCAAATGGAATTTCACGAAATTCCTGGTGGGCGCCAATGGGGAAGTGAAAAAGCGCTACGCCCCGAACGATACGCCCGAGGCGATCGGCAAGGATCTGGACGCGCTTTTGCCGAACGCGTGAGGGCAAAAGAGCGAGCCCGGAGGCTCGCGGTCCATGGGGCGTTTTGGACCGCGCGCCTCCAGGCTCGCATCGCGTCTATGTTTCAGCCGCCCTTGGCGTGGTCGCCGTCGCCGACGACCGCCGGCTTGTCCGTCATACCGTTTTTGATCTTGTCCAGGATCTTCGGCAGATCCTCGGGCTCCGGGTTGAGGTCGCGCGCGTGGTTCCATTGGAACTGGGCTTCGAGCTTGCGGCCGATTTGCCAATAGGCGTCGCCCAAATGGTCGTTGATGACCGGGTCGGACGGCTTGAGATCGATCGCCTTCTCCAATTCGCGCACCGCGTCGTCCCAACGGCCCAGCCGATAATAGGCCCAGCCGAGACTGTCGACGATGTAGCCGTCGCGCGGCTTCAGATCGACGGCGCGCCGCAGCATGCGGAAGGCTTCGTCGGCGTTCAACCCCTGATCGACCCAGGAATAGCCGAGATAGTTCAGCACCGAGGCCTGATCGGGATAAAGCTCCAGCGCCTTCTTCAGATCGGCTTCGGCCGCCGGCCAGCTCTTGCGCCGTTCGTTGGAGATGCCGCGGTAATAATAGAGCAGCCATTTGCTCTTTTCCGGCGTGCCGGGAATTTCGAGCGCCCGCGTATAGGTCGCGACGGAGGCGTCGTATTGCTTTCGCGAACGCTGCAGATTGGCGAGCGCGGTCAAAGCGTCGGCGTTGCGCGGATGCGCGTCCACCACCGCCTGCAGATGCTTGTCGGCTTCCTTGCTCTTGCCGAGCGTCTCGAGCAGCAGGCTGGCCTGCACGTCGGCGTTCACGCGCAGCGGGCTCGACTCGGGCACGCTGTCGTAGAGCGCGATCGCAGCTTCCTCCTGCTTCAGGCGCTCGTAGAGATCGGCGAGCGAGAAGATCGTAAGGACGTTGTCCGGCGCGAGCACCTGCGAGAGGCGCAGATAAATGAGCGAGGGCAGCTCCTCGCCCTGGCGGCCGCCGCCGAGCGAGACGAGGCCGTAGAGCACTTCGCCCGCGCCTTCCTGAGCGTTGCGCACCAGCGGTTCGAGCTTCTTGCCGGCGTCGAGATCGCCGAGGGCCGCGACCACGAGCGGATGCGCGGGGACGGCCTCGTCGAACGCCTTGTAGAGCCGGCGCGCGCCTTCATTGTCGCCATGGTTCGACAGGAAGCGCGCATAGGCGTCGATGAGGCGCAGCACTGTGCGGTCGGCGCCCATTACGGCCTTGTAGCGTCGGTCGGCTTCGACCTTGTCGCCGGCGAGATCGGCGATCAGCGCGGCGTGATAGTCGCGCAGAGTCGAGACGCCTTCGCCGCGAATCTTGTCCAGCGTCTGCAGTGCCCGCTTCGTCTGGCCCTCGCCCGCCCATGTCCAGGCCGTCAGCAGAACGTTCTTCACGT
>Ga0181522_10001774_pt1 | contig 12762 bp, 20 predicted proteins | sample PEATcosm2014_Bin_27_FD_121103 | JGI IMG/M metagenome (GOLD analysis project Ga0181522, IMG submission 121103) | Peatland microbial communities from MTU Mesocosm Facility, Houghton, MI, USA - PEATcosm2014_Bin05_10_metaG | ecosystem: Environmental > Terrestrial > Soil > Wetlands > Peat | place... | reverse complement strand
GGAAGCGGTTCATGAAGAAGCTGACCCGCGAGCGCGTCGTCCCTACCATCTCCGCCAGAGTTTCTTGACTCAATCTCGGCACCGACATCTCCGACACGCCTTCTGTCCCAAAATGCGCCATCAAAAGAAGGACGCGCGCCAGCCGCTTCTCGCTGGAATTGAACAGTTGATCGACCAGGTCGTCCTGGTATCGGATGTTCCGCTTCAGCAGGTATTTCAGAAACATGGCCGATAATTTCGGTTCCAGGGCCATGGTATCCATCATCGTCTTCCGCTCAATGTGCAAGACCACGCAGTCTGTCAATGCGGTTGCCGATGACATGCGCAGGGGCTGACCGGCGAGACCACCTTCTCCAAAGAAATCGTCTTCGCCCAAAATGCCGAGGGTTGCTTCTCTCCCGCTTTCCGATACCACGCTGAGCCGCACTTTTCCGCTTTGGACAAAGAACAGCCCGTCCCGAGAGTCCCCTTGAGCGAAGATAATCTTCTTCTTTGAAAAAGACTCCATGGCTCTGCCCTTCCCAATCTTTGAAAGAAAGGTGTGGGGACTGAAGGGAGGAACCTTCTCGGACTTCGTGATTTTTCGCTTTGGCAAGGGCCAGTCCTGACGGGAATACCACTACTGCTAAGTGTGGAGGAGCGGGATCCGCCCCGCTGAGCTGTAATGCTCACTATGCCTTTTAGCTTTTGAGGAATGCGGTGGCGCCGATTAAGAATACTTCGGTTGCCATCCCGCCTTTCGGAATACTCGGATGCAGGCAATACTGGGTTGAGGCCACCTGCATATCATGGTTCGGTGAACGAAGCCGAGTCGCTCATAGAGTCTCAGTCAGAATAGCTGGCTCTGAATGGCGGCAAGCTCCACGGGTGAAGCGCACTCAGGATCATCATTACCCGCAGATGATCGCGTTCCGCTTCGATGTCGGAGTTGACTACCTGATAGTCGAGAAACTGGGTGGACTGCGGCCTACCGGCGACCCGCCAGTCGTCATAATTCAGCAACCGGCGGAAGAACATGAACTGTCCCTGTTGATTCAAGATCTCGATTTGCATGAAGTCAGAAAGCTGCCGAGCGAATGCCTGCACGCTCTGGTCGAGTCGTCGAAGATCGTGCTCAATATGCGTACCCAATAGGGTTTCATGCTGTCATTGGTGAACTGCACTTTTAGTTCGCCAACCGCGCCCGCGGGATCGCGCAAGATTCGAGCGATTGCGGCGCCCACGCCGGTCTTCGACCGCGCGCCTTCGAGCAGAATGCAGTAGAAGATCTCCACCTGATAAAGATGGTCGCGCTTGGCTTCAAAGAACTTCCGCCGCTGGTCGATCGCCGCTTCTACAATCGGATCGTCATATTTTGCGAAAGGTATATCCGGGCGGTTCGATTTGAAGAGGTATTGGCAAACATGGAAGCCTGCGCCAAAAGCTTTGAGCGCTGCCTCCAACCGCTTCACTGCATACTCCTGCTCTGAGCGGTCAAGACTTTCGTAGTCCACACCGGGAACACTGAGAACCATGCCTAGATCGCCGCTTTTGGTAAGGAAAGCCGTATCATTCCAGAAGCCATAGAGGTTGATGTGGTCGTTCAGCGCCGCACTTTCTTTCCACGGTTTGATGACCTTGTCGAGACGCAGCATCAGACCACCTCCACACGGGGGACTTGCTGCTTGGCTGCGTCGTAGCGGACGTTGTATCGTTCGGACTTTGCCAGGATGCGGAGGAACGCCGGATCACTGTTTGTGACCCAATGGCCGAAGGTAAAACCGCCAATGAAGACGGCGATACCGGCGAGGACGGAATTGAAGAGATTGAAGGCCCCCACTGCGCCGACACAAACGAAGTAGAACAGCGTGCGTTCCACACCTAAGTAGGTGAGCGGCTTATGCAGGCTCTTGAAGACTCGATTTGTGCGATGCCTCTGTTGTGTTTTGTCTAGCATAAGTCACTTTTCTAAGTGCGGGTTGAAGGTGGCTCTGAAGGGGCTATACGCCCCACAGCCAACTCAGGACATTCACCGCGAGAACAGCAATGCCCGTTCCGGCGGCAACTCCGGCGAGCGCCTTTTTTGCGCCGGGTTCGCCGTGCGCGAAACCGTAGCCGCCGATCACGATCGCCACCAGACTTGCAACCTTCGCAATGGTGCCGGTAAAGAGGCTTTGGATGGCCGTAAAGCCCGTGTCGAACGGTGAACCCTGAGCCAGCGCGGCCACAGGGATGACCAGAAGAAGGGTGACAAGAACGGCCGTTGAACGCGCCCACTTCGACCGAAGACGGGACTGGATTTGGCGGATGAAATGGACTCGGGACCAACTTGTCGTCCGTCAGATTGTCCACCGAGCCTGTTTGCAAATTAATCTTTACGAACTGGCGTACCGTTTCGCCAACTCGAAAGCGCAAGATTCTACAAGAATTCAAACGCTGCACAGGAGATAATGGGTATGTCGTGTATCTAGAGCGCAGCATCGTCGAATGATCCAGCATCCCAGAATAACTGTTGGCGCCTGAGTCCATGCTTTCGCTCGCGTTGTTCCGGATTTCAGAATTCATCTTAAATTCCGCTTCGACTCGCGACATTTGTGGTATAGGAAGAGGTTCCCCTCCCCCGCAAGAGTTATATGACAAGGCCACAGCTTTGGGCTGAGCGATGACACTCAACCGTTGGGAAGAGCGCCTCGAAAAGCAATTCGAGGGTCTGCACAAAACTCGGCTCAGTTCGGTTGGTGACAATCACTTATTTGCTCTCGAGCACGGCTTATCGGAAGACGACCGAGCCGCCCTGGAACAGGAAATCTGCGCTTATATAAAAACGGCGGAGCCGTCCGACCGCCATTGGCTGGCATGGGTCGTATACGCTGCGGAACTCGGATACCGGTACGAAGGAGCCGAGTATTGGCAAACATTTGAGAGTCGAACTCCGGCTGGCTGGCCCACGGCGACCGGTATTTCATCCGTGACTCCTACCATAAGTTCAACAAGGTATTCGGCGGTGCCAAACCCCGAGGGCCTTGGGCCGAACACTTCTCCATCATCTGCTGGCCCATTACGCATGCCATCCTTCCTGAGGACCTTCAGCGGCAACTGGCTCAAATCCTTTTCGAGGTGCGCCATTCTTTCCGGCGCGAACTCTTCGATTCGCCTGAGTTGCTGGGACGGGAAATCGCGGCCAACAGTTGGAGAGGAACGCAGCGATTTCAAAATCTCGCCGAAGATGCCCTGCTTCTCGGACAGATCTCGTCCATCCGGATGGATCCTTTTTCTTCATTGCACCACCAATGTGTTGCCTGGATGTTGTCCGGATGGTCGTCTCGCCACGCTCCGCCCATCCCTTTGGGACTCCTGTGATCCGGGACGATGTCGTTGTAATCCGTGAACTCTTCGCGGCAGATCGGGCATATGCCAGCTTGTTCCCGCACCTTGCGGTTCATCAGCTTTCGCATCTCGGCCGGCGATCGTAGTTCGCGATAGCCTCGCGGATGATGCGGATCCTCGATGCGCTGAACTCCGAGTCTTACGAGCCTCGGCTTGGGAAGCAATTCCCGGCCACAACAGGATCTCGACCGGTGGATAGGGCAGAATTCATTCGTGCGCAACTTCATCGCTGTTCTCCTCCTCTGCGACTAACGGAATCTGTGCAACAGGGCAGGCACCGAAGCAGTGGATGGCAGGGAAGCTGCATTGAGCGAGACGGCCGGTCTCGACGAATGGACCTTGGTTCGTGATCTGCCGGATTGAGAATCGGCTAGAACAAAGGCGTCAGTCGAGAATTCGGCCATCTTGGGTTAGGGTTGCGCGTCCGGCGACGAGCCTCTCGATGGCCTGTTTTGCTGCAATAAGGGATCTGAAGCCGCGCCCGTTCGCTGCAATGATCGGCTCGCGGCCATCTCGACTGGTGGCGTAGTAGGGATAAAGGGCTGTTGGGTGCCCGCAGTGGCGGATCTGCCAGCCTGAGATGTGCTGCCACCTGCCCATTCGGCGTGCTAAGGTTTTCCCAAGCTGACCATATATTTTTCAAGCAGGAGCGCACTTCAGCCGGTCGCTGCGAAATCGCAACAGCATTGATGCCCGACCCTGGTTCCACCCCGCCCGTTCGATACAATAGACCGTTCGTTCTTTGCTTGGACGAAGCAACCCAGGATGCGCGATATGAATGCGCGGCCACGGTTGAACCTTGAAGGCCACTGGCCCGATAAGGCGCGAGCCTCGAAACGACCATGCCTCCGGCGCTAAATGCTGAACGCGCTCGCATTTTTCGGATCACGCACCGGGACAATGTGCCGTGGATCCTGAAGCATGGGCTTCACGCAGCGAACGGTGAACTGAAGGATCCTGATTTCCGCAATATCGGCAATCCCGATCTGATCGACAAGCGCTCCCATCGTAAGGTCAAAGTCGGTCCCGACGGGGTCCTCGCCGACTACATTCCTTTTTACTTCACGCCCTTCTCGATCATGATGTACAACATTCATACCGGCTACAATGTGCTCCAGGTCCCAAACGAAGAAATTGTGATCCTCGTATCCTCGCTCCACAAGGTGGCGGAGCTCGGTATTCCATTCGTCTTCACAGACCAGCACGCCTACCCCCTGATGGCGAACTACTTCACCGATCTGGAGGATCTGGATCAGGTGGATTGGGATCTCCTGAACCGGCGAGATTTCCGGCACGATCCCGATGACCCAGGGAAAAAGGAGCGCTACCAGGCCGAGGCGTTGATCTGGAAGCATCTGCCGGTCGAAGCTTTACTGGGAATCTGCACGCATTCCGACGCCGTCGACCAGGGAATCAAGCAGGAACTTGCGAAACGTAAGATCGAATTGCAGACTGTAGTAAAGAGAGACTGGTACTTCTGAAATGATGCGTTTTGTACAAGGCAATCTTCTCGACGCCAAGGTCGAGGCCCTCGTGAACACGGTGAATACCGTCGGCGTCATGGGCAAAGGCATCGCGCTGATGTTCAAGGAGGCGTTTCCCGATAACTTCCGCTCTTATGAGGATGCCTGCAAGCGGAAGGAGGTTAGAATCGGCCGCATGTTCGTCACCGAAACGCGAACCTTCGAGGGTCCGCGCTGGATCATTAACTTTCCGACCAAGAAACATTGGAGACAGCCCTCGAAGATGGAGTGGATCGTGGAAGGTCTGCAGGATCTGCGGCAGGTCATTCACAAGCACAAGATTCAGTCCATTGCGCTTCCCCCGCTTGGTGCGGGCAATGGTCAACTCGACTGGCCCGAGGTCCGAGTCGAGATTGAGCGCGCTTTGTCCGACCTCGAAGGTGTAGACATCGTTGTCTATGAGCCAACGGAAAAATACCAAAACGTCGCCAAACGGACGGGGGTGGAGTCGCTGACGCCGGCGCGCGCGCTGATCGCGGAGATGATTCGGCGCTATTGGGTCCTGGGAATCGAATGCACGTATCTCGAGGTGCAGAAACTGGGGTGGTTTCTGGAGCGTTCGATTCATGCTTTAGGGATTGCCGATCCTCTCAAGCTTCACTTCCAGGCGGACAAGTACGGCCCGTATTCGGACCGCCTGCGCCATCTGCTCGATGCGCTCGACGGTACTTATCTGCACTGCAATAAGCGGCTGAGCGATGCGGGACCCACCGATACAATTTGGTTCGATGAGGAGCGGCGCAAACACGTCGAGCTTTTCCTCCAGCAAGAGACGTCCGAGCCGCTCAATCGGGTGTTGGATCTCACCTCCAGGCGCATCGACGGATTCGAATCACCCTTGGGGATGGAGCTTCTGGCGACGGTTGATTGGCTGATTCAGCGCGAGCAAGCGGAGCCAACACTTTCGGGTATTCGATCGGCACTTCGTCGGTGGCCCGCGGGAGAGGCAGCTGCTGACCGCAAACTCCGCCTCTTCAATGACCGCCTATTGCAACTTGCGCTCGATCGACTGGAGACTGACGTCGCTTCTCCGCAGTCGGTCCCTTAGGTTCTGCGTCCGGCGCCCAAAACGGTCCTTCTTTTCCACATTTTCTTTCACAGAAATCTGGCAACCGCATCGAGTTTTGCGTTGACAGCCACCTGGCAACTATTTAGTTTGGTCCGCGTCGACGGCTGAAAGGATTGGCGAAATAAACCTTGCCAGTCCGAAGTAGGCTGAGTGATCTGCTCGGCAGGGCGACCTGACGAGCAACCAGACCCGAAAAAACCGACTGGTTCTGCGAGGAGCAGTTGGGGTTTGGAACTGCGAAAGCGGTGATCGCATCAAGGGCTGCGACGGTGCATGGATCCACGCTGTAGGCTCTCTCGCAGGAGCAGGCAGCTGGAACATAACCAATGTCGCAGCTTTTTCCATTGTCCGCGCCATCGGTGTGAGTCGGGGTCACTTGCTTTAGACCTTCCTCGGTGTGTACCTCCCGGCTTTTCAACAAAAATTGTGGATAATCCTGTTCACGATGCGCGCGCAGGCCCATCACGCATCCGTTTGACCTCTTTGCACCACGGACGGGCAGTACTCCGGACGATAAAATGCTGGAATGGGCGTGACCATCGATTTGCAGAACCTCGGTGATGCTGGTCTGTGCCGGGAAATCGCCGCTCTCATGGAGCACGCATTCGCGGACCGGCGAGGTGACTGGCGCGTGTCAATCATTGGATCGCGCGCCAGCGAGAACTGGGAGATGAGAGTGGAAGGGCCAAATGGTTTTGAGCGATCGTACAGCCTCACGAAGCCGGCGGGAGAAGATAAGCCCGAGATGATTCGTCGATTGATTTCGCAGCTGCTGCCATCTGGTTCGGCGTGAGCGCCGCCGTATCTAGAACCGGCGACGGCGAGCGAACTCGGAAGTGGCTCCGAACATGGGGTCGATGAATCGCAAGATGTGCGCGGAGGGGATGACAGTTGATCAAGAAAGCTATACGCACAGAGCTGCATCGAGCAGTTTTATTGATTCGCTGGAGTGACGGCCCAGTTCTTCCATAACGCTACAAGACTGTGGAAGTCGGACCCCACATCCCCTCCTACCTATACATGGCGGCGAAATGGGAATGTGTCTCACTCTGGCCTGAAATTTTCCATGGCATGCGCCGATGGTGAAATGCGCCCAAGATTTTCATCGACAGCGATCATGGATCGTGGGATTCTGCTGGGGGCAACATGGGAGTCGTGGACTCCATGTTCGACTTGGGCGTGCAGAATGGATTTGGAAAAAGAACTGCTCGACGCGTTGGACCGGGTAGTGCATGAAGACTTTCCCAATCCTCAGCACATCGACTGTCCAGGGCGCCAAGTCTTGCTCAAGCTCGCGCAACAGCCCGCGGACGCTCAACTCTCCCACTTGCTCGATCACGTTCGACGGTGCGCTCCGTGTTTTGACGAACTGAAAGACCTTCGCCGCGAGGCCAAAAAGCGATGATCCATGAAATCCGCATTAAGACAATTCCCGGGGTGCTTCACTGACGAACCCACCGCCCGTACGGCTTTGTGGCGTGGGGTGAGCCGAGGGGTTGAAGTTTCGAAAAGTCTGCAGACAAGGGTTATGAGCCGACGTTGAAAAGCCGCTCAATAATGTAGCTAACGCATTGAATATAGAAGCACGCAAGGCGAGATTGTAGAATGTCGCGACTGCTTCAACATAAATCGATGTAGAAGATCAATTCCCCGTGTTTTCCGATGGAACTCCGCCATTGTTTCGACAAGCTTTGCATGTTACCGATCAAAGCGATCAGGTCAGTCTTGTTAACAGCGATCCCTTGTTCTTCCATACTGTCTTTGAAACTGGCCGCACTAAAGCGCTCGTCTGCCTCCATGTAATCCAGGACCCTCCTGCCGTTTTCAAGCCAGACGACCTGGTTGTCTCCGTATCCGTGCTCGTCGCTCGCTGACCCTACCCTGGCGGCAAGGTCGTGCAGCAGCACAATTAGCTTCTCCGGTTCAATGAAGCAGGACGAGTGTGCATTCCATATTTCTCTCACCGCCCGAAAACTTTGGCTCATGGCCTGACCACCTTCCTTCTCTTGCGTTTGGGTAATTAGGAATCTGTCGGCAGCGCCCTCATCCGCTGCCATAGAACCGGGTCGACAGGAAGCGAAGTGGTGCGCCCCGTTCGTAGATTCACGAACCCGCCGTGGTACGAAAGCCGCCCATATCGGAAGAACCGCGCGAGCATCGCCAGCGCCTGGTAAGCGAGCGTCTGGTTCACGAACGGCTCCTGCCGCTCCAACGCTTCTAACGCGCTGCATGGCGGAAGTCGGTCCTTCTTGTCTAGCTTCGCGTTGATGAGTTCAGGAAACAGTTCCGGAGCGGTGGGCAAACGTGAAACTCGTGTTCTATTTTTCAGGTTTTCCGGCTGCCCCAGCACGAACTGGCCACTATCGGCGTTATTGCCCAGATCCATCCAATAATGGCAATTCCAGTAGGCTTGAGTGCGGGTTATCGCACTGCGGGCGGCACGAGAATCCACGCAACCAATGAGAATGTCGGTTTCGTGCCTCCAACTTTCATCGACGAAGTGCGGCACACCTTTCCATCCAAGGCCCCAAAACAGATTGATTCGTGTGGCGAGTACCGTCGCCTTATGCAGCCCGATCTCACTTTCGCTGAATGGTTGGCGCACGCAGTTAGTGCGGGAAATCCGGTCGCCATCGACCAAGGTCACGTCCAACGCGTGGGGATGCCCTAAAGCAAGCATGGCCTGGTGCAGGTATGGCAATCCGGCCGCAATGGCGCTTCCCGTCCCGCCGCAGCCGACTACTGTGACCTGAACCTTCTTCTGCAGCAGCTCACCTGGAATCTCATGTTCGATTTTCGCGGGGATGGTCGTTTCGATAGCTGTTGTCATCGTTCCTCACAAATTCCGCGAGCGTCTGTGGCAACTTCACCAGGTACTTCGCGGGAAACGCTTTTTGTCCCCCGAGGGATTGCCACATCGCCAGGAAGCCCCCGCGAAACCGGACATGCTTGCGAACGCCCGAGGCGTGCGTGAATTCACTCTGGAAGAACGACTCCTCCCACAGGTCAATGGTGGCGACCGATTTCTCCTGCGGAATCTTCATGCTCCCGGTGCAGCACACGCCGTTGTCGTAGCAGTTCCAGTACGGCGCCACACACAGGTTTGTTTCAGCCTTGGGCCGGTCGTTCTTAGCGATAGCGCGAACCCATAAATCAGGTCCGCGCGCTTTGAACAGCAAGGGCGGGTGGGGGAAGAGCTTGCCATTCATGTTTTTCAAGATGGGATCGTTGCCATGGTCGCTGAAGAACATCGTGCGCTCGCAGGCTGGGACCCACCACACGATCATTTCTGCCGTGCGCACCAGCACGCGCGCCGGCAAGATCTCTGCTGGAGCCGACCTTCCCAGGCCGGCCATCAGATCGAGCAGCATCTGCGGCGTCATCAACTGGCCTTCCGCCAGTCGAGCGGCATCGCCGTCGTGGATCACTTCATGGAGAGTCACAAAGGGATGGCGATACGGGTAGCCCTCATAGCTGCTCCTCCCGTACACCAGCAGCGCCCGGCTCAGACGGAAGTCCTGACTTGAGCCGATGTTCACGGAGATATTCATCGTAGAGGTCCCTAACGATTTCGATAATCCTGGCGGCACAAGCCAACGAGCGAAGCATCGCGCCCGCGTGCTCGAAAGCGCGCCGCACTTCTTCATCTAGTTCCTTGTTTGGCTTGTCCAGGCGAATTGGAATTGCTACATTCGGCTGGCAAGGACCGTTCTCGCCCATGTGCTGCGCCTCTTCATCGAAGCAGGCGTTGATCGCATCATTCTCGTACCAAGTGATCAGGCATCCAGGCCGGGAATACTCAGCATCCGCGAGCCAGTCGTCAATGCCGGGTGCATCCTGATCGCTGATCTGACCGGGCCACGCGTGCTCATGCCCTTGGCCATGGGCGTCCATTTCAAGTAGGTGCCGGATTAGTTCACGAGCCACGCTTGTATGCGGCCGGATCTCCCGAAGCAGGATTCTGGCTCTCTTGTACTTGACCGTCTTACAGTGGTTCTTGATACAGGCCGGGATCTCCATATCCACTTTGCGATAGATCGATGCTTCCAACTCCTCGTCGCTCAGATCCTCCATCCAGGTCTCCGCATGCTCCTGGGCATCGAGGTAGTCATACACGCGCATCCATTTGTAGAGGTTAGTGGTGAAGACTTCGTAAAAAGCAGCTGGCAAGTAAGCATGTTCGGCTTCTAGGCGTCTGAGCGTCGCGCCAATTGGAATGGAGGCGGCGGCCTCGTAGTCGCCGATCACATACAAATGATCGGTCATTCCTTCTCGTTCGGCTTCAACCTGATTTCGCTCTTGCTCCGTCAACTCGAAAAGGCTGTCCGTAATTCGCAGGTCGCCAACCCAGACTTTCTTGGCAGCCGCAACGTGATTCTGTGAGCAAAACCTCCGGAACCGAGGTTCAACGAAGTCCACCGCGCTACCCGCCCAGTCATCGGGGCGGCAAATTCCTAACCGCAGCATACTCATTCCCCAGAACTGCGGCTGGCCCTTCATCCCATCTCGTGCAGTACCGCCATCGAATTCCCTTGAGCCTCGGGAACGTAACGTCCAGCGGCAGTCCGATCACACGAGGGGTGGAATCACCGTGCCCGCGGGCGGTAAGTATCGGTCTCTGACCTCGCTTTCGTGCTGAGCGTACTTCAGCGAGTCGAAGCCCTTGCCGAGAATTTCTCCGACTTTGAATGCTTCTGGACATTGTTTCAATTGCTCCACGATGGGATCCTTCGCATTGGTACGGCCACGCGTGGCGTCTTCCAACGCTCGCAGGACCCGCTTCGCGCCTTTATCGATGGCCCGGCGGCTGGAGGTGTTTGCTTTCCTGCGCTTCATGGGAGCCCCCCTTGTATCATGTCCACTGAATTGCACGCTGGGCCGGCTGCTGGGTATGAGCTACAATTCCCGCGGAGGAACCGTATGATGACTGACCCAGCCTGCGCCATCAAACGTGAAGTTCACCAATTGGTGGATCTGCAAATCGACACGCTGCGGCAACCGTCGTGTTTGACTACTTCGGACCTGCTTGACTATCGCGTGCGTTCCCAGAAAATCGCCGTGCTGTACCAAGAGCTGGACCAGATACGAAGAGCGAGCTTCAAAGCGAGAGCATGTTGGCCGCAAACATTCTGATGGTTCTGAGTGCGAGCATTATCTTTACGCTCGGAGTCGTCCACTTCGTCTATACATTCTGGGGGCCAAAGCTCACGCCCCGTGACCGTGCGCTGGAAGTCAGCATGAGCCAGATTTCACCTGTCATTACGAAGGAAACAACAATGTGGCAGGCGTGGGTGGGCTTCAATGCCAGCCACAGCATGGGACTTATTTTGTTCGGCTTGGTTTTCGGTTTTCTCGCATTGGCTCAAGGACAACTCCTCTTTCAGTCACCGTTCCTGCTCGTTGTCGGGCTGGCAATGCTTGGTGGTTTGGTTGTCCTCTGCAAGGCCTATTTTTTCAGTGTGCCTCTCACAGGCGTCTGCATTTCTTTGGCTTGTTAGATCGCCAGCATTGCGCTATCGCGGGTCTAGCAATGCGGCGAGCAGCCCCTGGAGCGTCACCCCTTCGCCCCGATCGCGCGGACAAACTTGTAAACCAATTTGGCCGCGACCGTTTCAGGCCCCTCAATTGCGGCCGTAGCTATTTCTGGATACAAATGCGTGTACGTCTCTCTGACCTGTTCCGGGGTCATCGTTGGGGTTGTGTCAGGCAGTTTGACTCCGTTGTAGATAAATTCTCGTTCCAGGCGCTTTACTTCCATGACGACTCCTTTCCAGAATGATCTGTAAGCACGACAAGATGGCAGCTTTCACTCGTTGTTCTTCGCTTCAAGGTCGAACAGACTTCCGGTACTCGCGCCACCACCGTCCCCAGCGCCAACTGTCGATGGCTGAGTATGCTCGGGGGTTGACGCTGAATCATTTGAGCTTTGTTTTGTCTCGGATTCTGTCTGCACTTTCGCCGGGCTTGGAGAGGCACCCTTGCTGGATCCGCTGTGAGATTTCGAGTTCGTGGGTTTCTTGGCTGCTTCCCTGGCTGCTTTGGCTGCGGCTTCCATCTGTTCTTTGGCACTCTTCAAGGTCGAGGACAACCCCAGGTGAGTCTCGACAAATTCTGCCAACTGTGGCGGCAGCTGCTCGTCAAGCTCTTTGGGAGTACCGGTGACCCTCAGCGGTGTTGTAAGGGCGGAACCATCGTCCTGCTGATCGGATTTCAGTGGCTTTGGGATAATGTTGACGGAAATCTGTTCGTCGCTCACACGCGAGACGGTGAGCAGCAAGATTCGTTGCGCGAGCAGCGGCATCAATTCTTGAAACATGGTTTTACTCCTTAAACGGGAAGGCAGGTTCCCAGACCTCACAATTCCCCGAAAAAGTTGGGGATTATGCTCCGGGTTGAATCCCTGTAAAACCTTGTAGAACAATGCGATACGTGAGACCACTTGCCTGCGCCCACAGCCGTAGCGCATAATCCCCCAAGAAAGTTGGGGGAATATGTAATGCCAGGACCTTATAAAGAAGCCGCCCGACGGCTCCATGAAATAGCCCAATCCCAGCAAGGCTTCTTCACCACCAAGCAAGCCACGCGGTCGGGGTTTGCCGAGAAGACGCACTCCTACCACGTGAACGCCGGAAACTGGATTCGTGAGCATCGTGGGATCTACCGCCTCGCCGATTTTCCGGCTCCGGAACGCCCCGATCTGATGCTCTGGTATCTCTGGTCCCAAAATCGGCAAGAAGTGCCGGAAGGCACCTACAGCCATGACACGGCTCTCAGTCTTCATGAACTATCGGACCTCATGCCTTC
>Ga0181522_10001773_pt1 | contig 12765 bp, 12 predicted proteins | sample PEATcosm2014_Bin_27_FD_121103 | JGI IMG/M metagenome (GOLD analysis project Ga0181522, IMG submission 121103) | Peatland microbial communities from MTU Mesocosm Facility, Houghton, MI, USA - PEATcosm2014_Bin05_10_metaG | ecosystem: Environmental > Terrestrial > Soil > Wetlands > Peat | place... | reverse complement strand
ATTCGCAAACACCTGGCCGAGCTATGCGGAATCGCTGCCGACTGCATCGGCATCAAAGCCAAAACGCCAGAAGGGATGGGCACCGAGAACGCCGCCATTGCGAGCGCAGTTGTCTTGCTAAAGGGCCTCGAGGGCTGAGATAAGGTCTGTCCATGGAGCGCCGGGCGTCTTCGCCCGGCCACCGCGGGCTCAGCCATCGATCTGCTCAGGGCGGCCAGACGCAGCCTCTTTCGCCAACTCCGCCTGCTTCACGCGCGCCGCCTCAACGAACGCCCGAAAGATCGCCCGCGCCGATTCCGCCATCTCCGTCTCCTCATTGACGCTCCGCTCCGGATGCCACTGCACCGCCAGCACAAAATGTTCTGGCCGAGTTCCCTCCAGGGCCTCAACAAACCCATCCTCACCCGATCGCGCCACCACGCGCAATCCCTCGCCCGCCCTGTCCGCCGCCTGGTGGTGAGAAGAATTCACCGCCACCGTTTTTCGATCGCCCAAAATCTCCGCCAACCGCGAATCCGGCTCGATCGTGACCGAGTGCGCTTTCCCGACTGCGCGTCCGGCCGTGTGGTTGATCGAAGATTCGATGTGCTGCACGAGCGATCCCGCCCGTTGCACGTTTAACGATTGCAATCCATAGCAGACGCCGAGCACCGGCTTATGCGCCTTGTAAGCATCCTGCAGCAGCAACTCATCCAGCATTTCTCTTTGCGCGTCAGCCGGAGCCGTCTTCGCGTGTCGATCGGCGGCGTATTTCTGCGGATCGACGTCCGCGCCGCTCCCGGGCAGCAAAACCGCATCGCAACTCTCGATCTGCTGCATCAATGCCGCCCGCGGAAGATCCGGTTCGATGCGTACCGGCTCCCCGCCCGCCCCGCGCACCGCGTCTTCATATTGCGGCAGCGAGCGCTCGGAATACTTGCGGTCACTCGAATGAGGCAGCGGAATGGCAATTCGCGGCCCTGTCGACTTTGATTCGCTCATGTTTGAGACTCACAACTTTGCTGAAAATGGAGCGCCGGGCGTCCCCGACCACCAGCGACGCCCGTCCAAAAGGCGAGCTCTCAACTCAGACGCTCGATTCCAACCAGTGCCTTGCGCTGCCGGTAGCTCCGAATCTCCATCGCCAGCACCAGCACCAACACGATCGCCCCAACCGTTATTGCAAACGGAAAGGCTATATACCGGTACGCAAACGTAAGGTTGGGCGCAACATGCTTCACCTGTGAGTAGACGACTGTCCCCAAAATGCTCAAGAGCAGCGCAACCGCGAACGACAGCAAGGTCAGCAAGAACGTCAAGGCGATTACGCGCGCCGGAATCCCGATCCACCGCGGCCCGTCCGAAACTGTTTCTGCCATGTCAACAGGCTACATCATCGGCGGGCGCCATCGCGAGCGGGCATGAATCCGCCATCCACCCACGAACCGGAAGGGCACTCCTGTGAACTCCTGCCGTTAAGTCCCTGGAGAATGGATCCGCGGTTTGGCGGCCGGGATGAGCTCTTGCTCCCTTGATTGCTGTTCAGGAAACGGTTTGGCCACGGCGGAAAATCCACCACCAGAAATCGGACTGGCAAAGACGCGGCGCGACTAGGCTACAATACAGCCATGTCGCAAACCGCCTCCGCGATCACCCGCAGCCCGGCGGAGATCGTGCAAAGCAGTCCTGTTTCGCAAGCAGCGAATGGCATCTGCTACGCCCGGTCTGGCGAGATAACCATACCCGATAACGATCTCGACCGCATGATTGCCGCCGTTCCCGTGCCCGTGGCATCGGCGCTGAGCCGCAAGGCGTATTATTTCGTGCCCCTCACCGTCACTCAAGGGGAAGAAACCGTCATCGCCGATCGTTATGACGTAGTGCTGAGCGACAACGCCGTTTGCCATCGCAACCTGAATCTGGGCGATGCGCAATGCGTTTTCATCTCCACCCGTCTGATGGAAGACAAATTTTCCGTGGCGTTCGAGTTCTACATCAACGTAGGTCACGCGTTGGTCGAACGCGCCGGAGTATCTCAGAATTTCGCCGACCTGGCCTGGCAGCAAGTCGAGCTGGGAGTGCGAGGCGAAACCTCGCTCGACGCATGGGAAGCCCGCAAGTTCGCCACCGCGCACGGCCCGGATGCCGAGAAATACAAGAATGAATACCTGGCCGCCAGCTTCGCCGACGCGGTTTCGATCTACCTGCTCTCGCTCTACCTTGACGTCGACTATTACGATCTGCGCGAGCGAGATTATCCGCTGCTGGCCCCGGCTCCAATGGCAGAGCGTCTGCGAAAAATTGCCGAGATCTTTCCGCCCAATCCAGGCTTCGAATTCAACATCTACTACCGCCGCCGGTCCTAGACTTGGAGCGAAGAGCGAATTTTCTTCCGGTTCCGAGCGTGATCGGGGCAGGTTACCAACAAATCGAGCGCAGCCGAAAGAACGCGTCCGCCCCACGTCGGAGAGTTCCGCCCCACCTCACCGGCTCGACAGCACAAACTGGTTCCCATCCGGATCCTTGAAAATTGACGATGTCCCCCATGACTCCTTCTTCGGCTCCGCCACAAACTCCACCCCCTTCGACTTCATCGTTTTCGCCGTAGCCAACACATCATCCGTCCAGAACGTGACCGGCTGAAATCCGCCGATACGGTCCTCATGCCCCTCGGGAGTGAACAGAACGAGCTGAGTTTCAGCACCCGGAATCCCCAGCTCAATCCAGCGTTGCGCTCCAAAAGGCTGATCCGTCATCACGCGGAAGCCCAGTTTTTCAGTGAAGAACGTCAACGCCCGATCCTGATCGCGAACCGGAACGCAAGCGAATTTGATCCCACGAATCATTTTATTCTCCTGTTCTTTCTCTCCCCGAGCTCCGACTCAAGCTGAAGTAGAAAAGTCGTCTGAGGATAAGAAAGCGCGCCAGCGGATGCAATCGCCTATTCAATGCTATAGTTGCGATCGGTATAGCAGACTGATATTGCATGATTTCCCTGGACGATTACGTCATCGACATTCTGATGCGCGACCTCGTCGGTCACGACCATCGTGTCGTAAGCTTTCTCGTTTATCTCTGGTTTACCGGCGAGCAGCGGAAGGGAACTACGATCGAGGCCAGCTACCGCCAGATCGCCGAGTCGATAGGCGTATCAAAAAGTTCGGCGCAGTCCGCCGTAGCCTGGCTCATCAGCAGAAAGTTGCTGGCCTCAACGAGGAAAACCGTCACCGCGACGCCGCGCTACAAAGTGCTTACGCCCTGGCGAGACCATGAAACCCGCGCGAGAGGCCGTGCCTGATCACACAAAGCCAGAAAACAAGCCGGGGCAGTTTCAAAAAGGTTGTCATTTTTTCTGTCAAGCCAAATTTTTGGGGAAGGATCTCGAAACCGCGTGGTCGTACGTTCGTGCACTTGGCGGCGGGGAGCTTACAGCTTATGCTGATGAAGTCTGGAAGAAGGCTTCGGTTTTAGTTGGCAATGATCTCGCTTCGTCTCTACACATTTGCTTTGTGCACCATCGGTCTGGCGCTCGCCGGCTATGCGCTCCTACGGCGCAAGCCGAAGAACGCCAAAGACGTTGAGCGCGAACGCCGCAATTGGCTTACTTCGGTCGGCCGCATCACCGACGGCACCGTCATCGATGTCCAGGAAGTGGCGCTCGACGCCGACCGCGCCGCGACCATGCTGATCTATCAGTACGACGTAGCCGGCGTTTCCTATGAAGCCTCCCAGGACGTCACCTACCTCCGCCACTGGATCAATCTGCATTCCTGTCGTCTGGGCCTGCCGACGTCAGTGAAATATGACGCTCGCAATCCCGGGAATTCCATGGTCATCGCTGAAGGCTGGATGGGCCTGCGCCAGTAAGAAGCGGGCTGACGAAGATTAAGACTGGAACAACGGAGCGCCGGGCGTTCTCGCCCGGCATCCTCAAAATCGCGAGGGTCTCAAACTTTCCCTAGAACGGCTAAAACCATATAAAGAACCTGCGCCGCCGCCAGCCCAACCCAGATTCGCTGACGAATGCGCGATCGCCGTAGGTCGCGCAGCAGATCCTTGGCAGTTGGCTCGGCCGTCGCAGCCTGCCGCATTTCCGCCGGCAACGCGGCCGGTTGCAAATTGACCGGCCGAATAGCATCCTTCGGCTTGTCCGGATAGAAGACCTTTGGCGTATCCACAACCTCTGACCATAGCGGCAACAGGATCCACGACTTCGGAATGATATCCGGAATCGGCTTGGCAGTCAGATTCAGCGCCGGCTGGGTCTCCGGTGAAACGCGGTCGGCCAGGTTCCGCAAGAGCGACGCCCACCAGAAATGACTCAGCTGATCGGTGATCAGCTCGCCGACATCGACCGGCCGCGATTCCAGCTCAAGCGGTGGCAAGGTTTCCGGCGAGAGTACGTCCCCGATGTTGGTGAACACGGTGCGAAACCACGGCATGCGCAGACGGTCCCCGAGCGGCAAGCCCACATCCACAGGCCGTGAAGTGAGTTGAAGCGGGGGCAACTTGATGGGAGCAAACGTATCGCGCAGATTGCCAACCAGCGATCTCCAAAGCGGCTGCGTGAGACCCGAAGGTGGAAGCAAATCGAGCGGTATATCGTGTAGCGCCGCCGAGGACGAATTTGGCTCGGGATGCCAGGTTTCGGCAGCATTTGAGCGATAGGACATAAGAATTAAGGCGACCTCAGGCGAACGTTTCAGCGTGCCTCGACACGCCCACAAGAACCCCTATCTGTCATGTTAGCTGCCGCACTTCAGTCTGTCACCTGTCTTTACGCACCTTACCCGCCTTGACTCACCTTGACTCCAATCACCGTTATCATGGCGAGAGGCTTCCAGGGGGAAAATCCCGCGCCCTTCGCCAGCTAACCCCCTTGGTACATGCAAATTGTTGCTTATTGAGAGCAGCGCCCGCGCTGGCGCACAATCACAGGAGAAGATGGAGCAGGCGAAATTCAACAAAGAGGCCCACGGAACCGCCAGGGCGTACGCGCGTCGGCGGCAGTTTTCTCGGCATCATCTCGACGCAAGTATCAAAGCATCGGTATTTCGCGAAGGCCAGACATCGACATGCTGGGGCCGAACCGCCGAGCTTGGCGAGGACGGCATAGGAGCCACCCTGAGCGGTGCGTTGGAAGTAGGCGAAGTTGTCTCCCTGGAATTTTCCCTTCCGCGCCCGCCTCGTCTCATGAAGATCCGAGCCGTGGTGCGATACCGGGAAGGCCTGCGCTGCGGATTCGAATTTCTGATCCTGACCGAAAAACAAAAGCTTATCCTGCGCGAGGTCTGTTCTGCGTTGCCACCCTGTCTCTGACTTTATGGGCGGGGTTCGTTCCCGGATAACTTCCGCATCCCCGTAAAGCCGTTCTGGCCCCCGGTTACCCCAGTAACTACCGGCGAATAGACCGTCCCACTTACCATCCCACTATCGCGGTACATCTGGGGAAAGGACCGTATGGGGGAGAAAATCGCCCCGGCAGCTTCCAGTGAGCAGTCGCGGGTCAATGGTCTGCAGATCAATGGCCAGCAAAATGCCTTGGAAGAGGGGACGCCCCCAGCCCTGACCCATGTCTCCGATACAACACCCCCCATAAGCGGCAACGGCGCCGAAGTCCGGCTTGCAGTCGAGAAAGCCTATTTCGAACAGATCACCGAGCACGCGCCCGAAGCCATCAGCATGGTAAATCATGAAAAACGCGTTCTTCGTATCAACGGGGAATTCACCCGCCTGTTCGGCTTCAGCGCGGATGAGGCTGTCGGCCAGCGTCTCGATGAACTCATCGTGCCGCCCGATCGCTATGCGGAAACTGCGTGGATCGGCCAGTGCATGAATACCCAAAACAGGGTTTCGCTCGAAACCCGGCGCCAGCGAAAGGATGGCTCCCTCGTCGAGGTGTTGCTCTCGACCGCGCCCGTCACCGTGAACGGTCAGCAAGTTGGGGTCTACGCCTCCTACCGCGACATCACCGAGCAAAAGCGAGTCGAGGAGCTGAACGGCGCGCTCTACGCGATTGCGGCGCGCAGCCAGTCCGCCGAAGATTTGCGGCAATTTATTGCCGCCATTCACAACATCCTCGGCCAGCTGATGAATGCGCGCAACTTTTATATCTCGCTCTACGACCCGCAATCCCAGTTGCTGAGCTTTCCTTACTTCGTCGATGAACACGACGAAACACCCACATCAAAGCCCCTCGGCCGCGGTCTTACGGAATACGTCCTGCGAACCGGCGAGCCCCTGCTCGCGACCCCCGCTGTTTTTGACGATCTGGTGCGTCGCGGTGAAGTGGAGCTGATCGGCGCTCCTTCCGTCGACTGGCTCGGCGTTCCGCTGAAGAGTGGCGCCACTTGCATCGGTGTCCTCGTGGTCCAGAGTTACAGTCAAAATACCCGTTTCTGCGAGCGCGACCGGGATATCCTGAAATTTGTTTCGCAGCAGTTGGCTGCAGCCATCGAGCACAAACGCTATGAAGAAGCGCTGCGCCGTTCCGAAGCTCGCTCCCGCTCGTTGATCCTGAGCGCGGCCTTTGGAATTTGCCGATGCACGATTGGTGGAAGATTCCTCGATGTCAATCCGGCTCTTGTCACCATGCTCGGGCATGAATCGATCGAAGATCTTCTTAAACTGAATGCGCGGCATGAGGTCTTCGTCGATCCCCAGGAATTGGACAAATTGAGCGAGGACTATCGCCGCAGCGGAACTTTGAATGTCGTCGAAGTGAAATGGAAACGCAAAGACCAGCGCGTCATCATCGTCCGGCTCAGCGGCTGCGCCGCCCTCGGCGCCGACGAGCCTGAAGAAGTATTGGAGCTCATCGCCGAGGACATCACCGATCGCCGTCAACTCGAAGAGCAGCTTCGCCAGTCGCAAAAAATGGACGCCGTCGGCCGACTCGCCGGCGGCGTAGCCCATGACTTCAACAACCTGCTGATGGTGATCAACGGATACACCGAGGTCCTGCTGGAGCAACTGGAAAAGGACAGCGAAATGTACCCCAAGGTCGAGTCCATCCAGCAAGCTGCCGAGCGCGCTGCGACCCTCACCCGTCAGCTCTTGGCCTTCAGCCGAAAACAGCTGCTGGAGCTCAAGGTGATCGACGTCAACAACGTCATTGCCGATATGGAGCGGCTGTTGCGTCCCCTGATCGGCGAAAATATCGAGTTGATCACGAGGCTTTCGAGCGAAGCCGGACACACCAAAGCCGACTCGGGCCAACTGGAACAAGTCATCATGAACCTCGTGGTGAATGCCAAGGACGCCATGCCGGAAGGCGGCCGGCTGATCCTGAAAAGCTCAGCCGTTACCGTGCGCCACGGCTTCGGAAAACATGGTTTTATCCAGCCCGGTCGCTACACCGTGGTCTCGGTGGAGGACACCGGTCATGGTATGGACAAGGAAACGCAGTCCCGGATCTTCGAACCATTCTTCACCACCAAGGAAAAAGGAAAAGGCACGGGTCTCGGCCTTTCGACCGTCTACGGCATCGTCAAGCAAAGCAACGGATACGTCTTCGCCCAAAGCGAACCCGGAGCCGGCACCACCTTCTACGTCTATCTGCCCCGAGTCGAAGAGTCCGCCGAAGAATCCAGCCCCGCCAGGACCCAGCCGAACGAAGCCGGCGGATGCGAAACCGTCCTTCTCGTGGAAGACGAGGAATCCGTGCGCGAGTTGGTTCGCCTGACCCTCACCTCCCGCGGCTACAAAGTCATTGAAGCCGAAAACGGCGATTGCGGCTTGCGCCTCGCCGAGTCCTTCAAAGATCACATCGACATTCTCATCACCGACGTGGTCATGCCCGGAATCGGCGGCCGCGAACTCGCCAAGAGACTGATCGAGCTGCGTCCCGATATCAGCGTGCTCTATCTTTCAGGCTACACTGAAGATACCGTCGTCACGCAGGGGACGCTCGGTCCCAACATCGCTTTTCTGCAAAAGCCCTTCACTCTTCATAATCTCGCCAAGAAAGTCCGGGAAGTCATCCGCTCGAGATCCGCTTCCGCTCCCAAAGCGGTCGCAAAATCCGCTGCAAACTGATCTGAGACCCCCCCCCGTAAAAACTGGCTGTTGCACTTGATTTTTGGGTGGCGAGGCGCGGTCCCCGGCATGCCGGGTTTCGGATGGGATTGGAAGGGTTCAGCGCTACGACGATCAGCCGTTCTCACCTTCGGCCTGTAGTGGCTGGTTGCAACTTTCTCCCGATCCGCGCGTCCTATACTCCAGGCGCCGGGAATGCTCGGAATGCATCCAATTCCACCCGGCAAACGTACTTTTATTGGGTACTCGATAATCTGGGTGGGGCAATGTTAATCGGAAAACCGGCTGATACCGCGTCGTCTGAAATTACTCCCAAAACGACTTACATGAACCGTCGCAACTTTCTAGCCGGCGCAGTCATCGCCGGAGCGGCCGCGGCGACTGGAATCGCCTACCGCGATCTCACAGGGGCCGCGCTCACTGCGCGGGCCAACGCCAAAATCGACGGCCTCCAGAAAAGCGCTTTCAGCACAACAGAAAAGGAAACGCCGTACAAAGACGTCACCAACTACAACAACTTCTACGAATTCTCGACCGACAAATACGAACCCGCCGATCGAGCCAAGAATTTCCAGACCCGCCCCTGGACCGTCACCATCGACGGCGACGTCAACAAGAAGCAGGTCCTCGACGTGGACACAATCATCAAAATGGCTGCGCCCGAAGAGCGCATCTACCGCCATCGTTGTGTCGAAGGCTGGTCGATCGTGGTTCCCTGGATCGGTTTTTCACTGAGCGAACTGATCAAGCGTGCCGACCCTCTGCCCAAGGCGAAATTCATCGAGTTCACCACCTTGTACGATCCGAAACAAATGCCCGGCCAGCGCACGCGCGTATTGAACTGGCCCTACGTCGAAGGTCTTCGCATGGATGAAGCGATGCACCCGCTCGCTTTGCTCTGTTTCGGAATGTACGGCGAGGTTCTTCCCCATCAGGATGGCGCGCCGCTCCGCGTCGTGCTCCCCTGGAAGTACGGTTTCAAAAGCGCGAAGTCGATCGTGCGCATCCGCTTCACCGGCAGCCAGCCTTCGAACACCTGGCAGCAAGCCGCTCCGAGCGAATACGGCTTCTATGCAAACGTGAATCCAAATGTCGATCATCCGCGCTGGAGCCAGGCCAAGGAACGCCGCCTGGGCGAATTTCTGAAGCGTCCAACCCTGATGTTCAACGGCTACGATCAGGTGGCAAGCCTCTATTCCGGCATGGACCTGAAAAAGAACTTTTAGATGGCGATCGGAAATTATCCGAAATTTGTGATCTGTCAATAAAAGCTGTGCCGTGTGTTTTGTGTTCAAATCAACCAGATCACACATTACAAATGAAGGTCCGCCCCACAAAGATCGTCGCAACAAAGACCGCCCTCTTCGCAGGCGCCCTCATCCCGCTGGCCCGCCTGCTTTCGAAGGCCCTCCACGACGGCCTCGGTGCCAATCCCATCGAGGTCATCACCCACTCCACCGGCGACTGGACTCTAATCCTGATCCTCGCCACCCTTGCCATCACCCCACTCCGTCGCATTACGCGCCAGTACTGGCTGATCAGCCTCCGCCGCATGATCGGGCTCTTTGCGTTTTTTTACGGAACTTTACATTTCCTGACCTACATCTGGCTCGACAAGTTCTTCGATCTCCATGAAATGTTCAAAGACATAGCCAAGCGCCCCTTCATCACCCTGGGATTTTCCGCCTACCTCCTGCTCATTCCCTTGGCCCTGACCTCCACGGCATGGTCCATCCGCCGTCTGGGGGGCAAAAACTGGCAGCGCCTCCACCGTCTGATTTATCTCACCGGAATTCTCGGTGTTATTCACTATGCGTGGCTGGTAAAAGCCGATCACCGCAAGCCCATCGAGTACGGAATCATCCTGAGCATCCTGCTTCTCTACCGCATCGGGATCTGGGCGTGGGAAAAGCGCAAACCGCAAGGCATTTCAGTGGCACTCGGAAGCCAAGCCTGAACTACAAAAATTTACATTCCCTCATCATTGTGTTACCGCCTTGCTGCGTATAACCGCGACAAGCTGCGGGTTGCCATCGAATTTCGCAAACGAAACTCTTTCGTAATTTTTTCCGGCAAAACTTTCTCTTACAATCGGGGTTTAGCGCATCTTAAGACAATAAAGACAGGAGTGTCTTATGAATTCCCTCATTTCCCCGAAGTACGCCGGACGTGTGCTGACTGCTCTGGCGGCAATCACCGGCCTCTTTTTAACCGCCGGTTGCGGTTCCGGCAGTGGAATCACTCCCCCTAATACCGAGGGCTTCAGCAACAGCAGCCTGAATGGCACCTACGTGTTTTCAGCGCAGGGCGCGGATGTCGACGGAGCTCCCGTGGCCATCGCAGGCACTCTCGTAGCCGGCGGAAGCGGCAAGATTACCGGGGGCACGATCGACATCGTCGATCCCGAATTCGATGTTTCGCCAAATGTTCCGCCATCTCCGGCCGCGCAAACGATCACAGGCGGTTCGTATACCGTCGGAACTGATGGGCGTGGAAAGGCCACGATTACGAGTCCGTATACCGCTCTGTATGGAGCTGTGACCCTGGATTTCGTTTTGACCTCGACTTCCCACGGCCTGGTCACAGAATTCGATGAGAGTGGCACGGGCAGCGGCACCATCGACCTGCAGACCGCGGTCACGAGTCTCAGTCAACTCGCAGGTCCATACGCCTTCAGTATCACCGGCACCGACTCAGGCGGCGGTGCCCTCGCATCAGCGGGGGCGTTCACGCTCAGCGGCAGCACCGTCGCAGGCGTCGCAGACTACAACGATGCTTTTAATGTTGTCACCCAAACCCTCACCGGCACAGCAACCTTGGGAACAGGGACTGGTCCCAACTCGATCACCCTTACCACTGCCAGCTTTCCGCTCACATTTGACTTTTACCCGATTGACTCTACCCACTGGAAGCTCATCGAGACAGATTACAGTGAGTTCCTTGCCGGCGATGTCTTTACCCAGACCGGAGCAACCTCGATCCCCACCGGCACCATGGCGTTCACCATGTCGGGTTCGAGCACCGCCGGCGGTCCCGTCGTCGCCGGGGGCTTTCTGACCAACAACGGAACCAGCTTTAGTGGCACTGAGGACCTCAACAACAGCGGTACAGTCATCGCAAACGCGGGATTCACCGGCGTCCCCGGCACAGTCGCGTCAATCGGTGGCCGGGTTGTGGTAAGCCTAAGTGGCTTTGACCCCGGAGTTACTCAGTGGGTCGTCTATCCCTCCAGCGGCGGTCTTCTAATGCTCGAAACGGACACGGCAAACGTGATGCTCGGCGCGGCCTACGCACAAACGGCGACGTCGTTCGGGGCCGGGGCCTATGGATTGAATCTCTCCGGCGTCAACGGCGCTACCAATGTCGGCGAGGTGGACGACGTTGCTCAGTTCAACGCCACGACGACCAACCTTACCGGCGTATTGGACGAAGATGACAGCGGCACTTTAGTCCAGGATACACCGTTGACGGCGACTTACACACCCGACTCGCCCGCCGACGGTCGGGGCGTGATCAACGCAACCGATGCCGATACATACCTCGGCGGTGCAACTCTGCAGTACTACGTCGTCAACAACTCGACCGTCATCTTTATCGAGGTTGATAGTGGGCAGGTCTCAGCGGGAACCTTCGAACTCCAAAGCACTCCCTCGTCGTCCGCGGCTGTCGCGCAGTCCCGCATGTCGTTCGTGCGCGCAGTAGCCCGATCCCACAAAGCCATCAAGACACGCGCAAAATAAGTCAGGCAGAGACGATCAAATTTAAAAGGGCGCGGCCGCAAGCCGCGCTCTCTTTTTTTGCTAATCAAATGGAGCGCGGGCCCAAATCCCAGGATCATCGAGCAGATTCTGAAGGTGCGACCCGGACGACATCATCCAGCATCACTACCAGCCCGAAGAATCCGAACTTCACGCCGTCCCGACAATGGTTCAGGCGGTCGCAGACAGAATCCATCGACGATATACACCAAAAGTAATGAAGACTATCTTGAAGTCCGGCTGAAAATGAGGAGGTCGCCGTCGGTACGCATATCCCGAGGCCCAATAGCCCTCGTCGGAGGTGGCGAGGACCCGGATCACACCCATCCTGTGATCAATAAAAACAAGCGATACGGTGGAGCGCCGGACGTCCCCGCCCGGCCACCGCAAGCGATCTATTTAATCGCTTCCGCCGCGATCCGTTCGGTTACAAACGCCTCGATGACATCGCCAGCCTTGACGTCGCCATAATTAGAGATGGAGATACCGCATTCCATCCCGCTGGTAACCTGAGAAGCATCGTCCTTGAACCGCCGCAGGGATCCGACCTTGCCTTTGAACACGACGACGTTATCCCGCAGCAGCCGCACTTCCGAATCGCGCTTGATAAATCCGTCGCTAACCCGGCAACCGGCGATGGTTCCGACCTTGGGAATGCGGAAGGTCTCAAGCACCTCGGCGCGTCCCTGATACGTTTCCTTGATCGTCGGTTCAAGCAACCCGGTCATGGCACGCTTGATCTCGTCCTGCAGTTCGTAAATGATCGAGTGCAGCCGTATATCAACTTTTTCCTGGTCAGCCAACTCCTGCGCCTTGCGCTCCGGACGAACGTTAAATCCAATAATGATCGCATTCGAGGCCGAAGCCAGCAGCACATCCGTCTCGGTGATCGCGCCAATGCCCGACCGCAGCAGCTTCAGCCGCACCTTGTCGTTAGACAAGCGACCGAGCAAATCCCCCAGCACTTCGACCGATCCCTGCACATCCGCCT
>Ga0181522_10001771_pt1 | contig 12776 bp, 10 predicted proteins | sample PEATcosm2014_Bin_27_FD_121103 | JGI IMG/M metagenome (GOLD analysis project Ga0181522, IMG submission 121103) | Peatland microbial communities from MTU Mesocosm Facility, Houghton, MI, USA - PEATcosm2014_Bin05_10_metaG | ecosystem: Environmental > Terrestrial > Soil > Wetlands > Peat | place... | reverse complement strand
AGTGTCGCGACACCGGTCGCCGACTCCGGTAACACCTTCAGCGGCGACAAGGTGACCGCCGGCACCGGCGGAGCGAAAGGCGGCGGCGGGTCCGGCGGCCCGGGCGGCCAGCCTGGCGCGGGACCGGGCGCGGCCGGCTCGCCGGGGAACGCGGGCGCTGCGGGCGCTAGCGGCACGGCGGGCGCGGCCGGGGTCGCGAGCGATCCGAACCAGAACTGAGCACGCGCGGCCTGGTCAGTGCACGGGTGAGTACGGTCAGGGCACGGGGGAGTAGCCGCGCTCGAATTGCCCCGCGGGCACCGGCCAGGCCGCGCCGCTCTCGCCCTGCACGATCCAGTCACCGGGCCGGGCCGCGGACGGGCCCTCCAGCGTGCGGATCATTGTCGGCGCGGCCACCCGCCAGGCGCGCACCCTGCCGCTGCGCTGCCACCGGTCCGCGTGCAGGTGCCGGTGCGTGGCCCGGAACTCCGCGTCGCGCACCGAGCGCTGCCGCTGCTCGGCGTCCGTGACAAGCCAGTCGCCGCCGCGGGCTGCCATGATCGAGCCGTTCGAGGTCCGCCACGCGCGCGGCCCGGTCAGGCGAACCGCCGAAACCTCGCCGCGTCGCTCGTACGTCGATGCGCGGCCCGGCTCCGCCTCTCCCGGGGAGCGCCAGCGTCGTGTCATCGCGCGGCCAGGACCTCAGCGACCTTCGCGGCCGCGGCGCACGGATCATCGGTGTCGTGCAGCAGCTCTCCCCAGGACCAGCGGTAGTACCAGCGCAGCCGGCCACTGCGGTCCGTGCCCGCGGTGCAGTGGATGCTCTCCGCGAGCATCGCCGCCCCGGGCGTGAACACGTGCAGCGCCGCCGGATACGTCGTCTTCACGGTCGCGTGGAACCCGCGAGTGTCTAACGCTGTCGCGAGCCGGTGCAGATGGTAGGTACGCGCATGGTCACGGGTGCCGTCCTGCATCTTGCCTGCCTTGCCTCGGTCGGCACATTGTCAGCCGCCGCGATGCCCTCTTGTCAAGCGGGCGCGCGGCTGTCCGGCTGGTTTCTGCCCCATACGTCCTGTCACCAAGCCTACCGCCGGTGCTCAGCGGCGCTGCTGGCCGCCGTAGTCGTCCCGGCCATGAAATTCGCCAGCAGGGTATCCGGGCAGATCGTAGTGGCCGTCCGGATACGATCCTGGCGCGCTCGGGGCCGGCGCGCTCGGGGCCGGCGCGTCGGGATACCAGCTGCTCTTCCAGCTGTCCCCCGGGGGGGTGGAATTCACCACCGGCGAGCCATGGAGGTAGGGCGAGGCGGCCCGGCCATTCCCGGCGTCAGCCGGGTAGCTCGCGTATCCGGGCTCCGGGCTGGCCCGGTGGTACGCGAGCGCTGGGTTATCCAGGTACCCGGGCAGATCAGAACTCACGTAACTGCCATACGGATTACCGGTCGGCGGCGAGGCGGCAGGCTCGGTACCGCCCGGCGCTGGACGCCCCGGCTGGTGCGGGCCGGCCGGAATGCCGGATCCGCTCGCCGCGACATGCCCGGTCGGCTGGTAACTGGCCGCCGCGTAATTGCCCGGCGCGGGCTGCGGGGCCTGCCGGTAGGAATAGGTCGCGGTGGTCGCTTCAGCCGATCTCCCATTGCGGTACGAGCGGCTGTCTGAGGTCACCACCGTCGGGAACGACGGGCTGGTCAGCGGATCGTTGTCGTCGGTTACCGGGACCGGCCGCGGCCTGAGCAGCCTGCCCGGCTGGCCCGGGTCCGCCATGGCGCCGGGATGCCCGCGCAGAGCCAGATCTGGCCGGCCGGGTTCCGGCCTGCCGGATCCGGGAGCCAGGCCGGACGTCGGAGCCGCCAGCAGATCGCGGCCATATGCGGCGGCGGGCGGCGGCACGGCGGCGAATGGCGGCGGCACGGCGACGGGCGGCGGCACGGCGGCCGGCGGCAGCTGCGCGGCGGCGGGCGGCGGTACGGCGGCCGGCGGCAGCCCGGCGCCCCGCCCGTGGCCGCTCTGCGGCTGCGCCGTCCGGGCCGTGGTCGTCAGCGGCCTGTCGGAGGCCACTTCCTTCCAGTAGTCGGCGTCCGACAGCTTGTCCCACTCGGTGCTCGGCCAGTCGGCAGCATCGTCCCGCCTCCCGCGGACCTGCCGGGCGCGCAGCTGCGGCAGGTCATCCTGGCGGGCGCGCAGCTGCGGCAGATCATCCTGCCGGGCAGGAATCCGGTCCGGCAGTGCCCGCGGCCCGTTGCTGCGCCAGTCCGGATCCTTACGGCTCCGCGCCCCGCCTCGATCCGCTGGCCGTTCCGCGAGGTCAGCGCGCTCGTCGTTCCGCACGAATCTCAAGCCAACCGCGACGGCGACGAGAATGACCACGATAACGGCTGCCAGTCCGATCACGAGCGGAGTCATCGCACCATCCAAAGAGCCACGACCTCAAGAGCGGCGCAAAGCCCGGCACGCGCGGTCATCGACGCGGGCCAACCCCAGTTGTGCTTACGCCCTGAATGAATCGGTGTTGATCACTTGAACCGCAATTCTGTCGGACAGCCGGAGGAACTGTCATGCGATTCGAGAAGTTTCGCCCCATCTGTGCACTCACAGCAACAGGCTGATTACTCTACGGCCTTTCCGGCGGCCCGGTCACGGCCTCGCCGTGGCCGTCAGCCTGCCCCGCGCGATCGCGCTCCTGGCGATCGCCGTCCACGCCACCTTCGCGCTGACGCCGTTGGCCAGCCGCAGCACCGAGCTCAGCGCGTAAATGGTGAACCGGTACTGGTGACTGCCATGAGTCGGGCAGGGCGCGTCATAGCCGTCGAATCCCCGGCTATTGGTCGCTTGCTCGGCGCCGGACAGGCGACCCGCCTGGATATCCGTCGTCTCCGGGCTTATGTCGAACACGATCCAGTAAATGTACGGGGTGATGGGAGCGTCCGCGTCATCAACGACGAGCGCCAGCGACTTCGTCCCGGCTGGCGCGCCGGACCAGTAGAGCGGAGGACTGACGCCGCCGTCGTGGCCGTGACAGGTGTACTCCGCGGGAATGACGTCCTGGCCGAAGACCGGGCTGGTGACCGTCATGTTCTGCTGGGCGTCCTGGTTGAGCGTCTTGGGCCCGCTGAACAGGCCGCAGCCGGCCAGGCACGCCGTGGCGGCGAGCACGGCGGCGAGCAGGGCGCCGCGGCGCGCCGCCCGGCCGATCACCCGATCACACCAGCCCAAGGCCGCTCCCGCTGTTGGCTGTCGACTGCCTCGATCCGGCCCGACGCGTGATCCTACGCGTCCTGCGCCACCAGGCTGGCGGGATGTCGCCGTGTTCCGCCCGGAGCCGGCCGCGACCGGACCGGCCGGCTGTCGTCGCGCGACCCCGGTGCCGGATCTGGCTAGAGCGATAAACCGCTTTATCGACATATCGTCTTTTCGGCCAGCCTGCTGGCGGCAGGCCGCGGACATCGCACGGCGGTGCGGAAGACCGGGGCTCGGCGCCGCGCGCTGGCCAGCCGATCCCGCCGTCGCGCGCGAGGTAACCAGCAGTAACGCAGCCCGGCCGGGCGGGCCGGGCCAGCAGAGCCCGATCAGTCCGGCTGCCGGGAGTTGCCGAACATGATCTCGTCCCAGGACGGAACTGACGCGCGCCGCGACCGCCCGCCGGCCGCCTTGCGCACCGGCCGCTGGCGTGCTGGCTCCGCCGGGCTTTCTGGCTGCTCGGCGATGGCCGCAGCACCATCGCTGCTGCCGCCGGGAAGTGCCGTTCCGGGTCCTGCCGGGCCTCCAACTGCCGCGCCTGCAACTGCCGGGGCCGGAACTGCCGGGGCCGGGCCGGGGAACCCGGATCCCGCCGGGTGCGGCGGCGCAGCGCGGCCCGGCAGCCGCTCCGGATGCGCCCGCGGCTCAGCGGAATGCGATCCGGGCGGGCCGAGCCGGCTGGCGAGCAGCGTCACGGTGGCGGTTCCCGGGCCCTCGCCGGCCTGCGGGCCCGAGTGCAGCTCCGCAGCGGGCAGGCAGAGCCCGGCGGCGATCTCGTCAGCCGGGGCGGCGTGCCTGCGCCGGGGGTCGTATACCCACTCGGCCATCTGGGGCCGGTTGCCCGCAGTGAACATCAGCTGGATCTGCCAGTTCCCGTCCGCCCGCTTCCGGGAATCCCACTGCGCGTCGTCCGGGGCCGCCCCCCGCTCGGCCAGCCGCTCGGCCACGACGTCGCCGAGCCTCGGGCCAGGGCCCGAGTCGCCCGGCCCGCGTATCGTCGCGCGCTGCGCCTCCTGGGCGCGGTACTCCCGCTCGGCGAGCACCGGGCCCTCGAAGCGGCGAACCCGCTCAATCGGAACTCCCGCCACGTCGGCGATCTCGTCCGCGGTCTCTCCGGCACGGATCCGGTCCTGGATCTCCTTGGGTCGCAACGGATTCTCCACTTCGATCTCATACTGAGCGAGCCGCGAGAACTGGCCCCGCGCCACCGTCCTGAGACGGTCATCGATCGGCAGCGAAAACCGTCCGCCCCGTCCCGGCACGCCGAGCACGGCGTAGCTCCCGTCCTCGCTGACTGCGACGAGGCGCAGTTCCTGCATCGGCGTCCCTTCCGCGCTGCCCGGGCGGCGCAGGGGCATGAGTCGTACTTCCCCCGCACGAGTGTGTCGGTTCAGCCGCGTCCTGGCCAGCACCGCGCCCGGCATGTCCCGCAATCCTGATCGGATATTCGGCCCGGCGGCCATGATCAGATATCCGGTCGGGGCGGCCCTGATCGGGCATCCGGTCCGGCCGCCCTGATCAGATATCCGGTCCGGCGGGCCTGCTCGGACGCCCGGTCCGGCCGCCCTGATCGGCCTGGCGGCTCCCCGGGGACCGGGGCAATTCACCGGGGACCGGGACAATCGCGGGCGGCAAGTGCCGGCCGGGGCGGCTCACGTAGGCTTTCCGGCTATGCATATCGACGCGATATTCAGCGCGATCGGCCGCTTCGCCGTCCGGCTCAGGTGGCTCGTGCTGCTGGTATGGGTCATCGGGGCCGTCGCCGCGGTGACCCAGCTGCCGGCCCTGTCCAGCGTCACGCAGAACAACAACTCCAAGTTCCTGCCGGCCAGCGCGCCGAGCGAGCACGCGGCGGAGCTCGCCGCCCCGTTCGGCACCACCAACCTGGTGCCCGTCCCGGTGGTGATCGCCCGCGAGGGGTCGCAGCTCTCGGCCACCGACCTGGTCGCGATCGACGAATTGCAGCGCCAGTTCGCCGCGCTTCCCGCTATCAGCAGGGTGCTTGACGTCGGCCGATCACCTGACGGCCACGCCGTGCAGCTCGTCGCGCTCGCGTCAGTCAGCGGCGGCGGCAACCAGGACCAGCAGACCGACCTGGTGGGCGCGCTGCGCGCGAAGATCGCGCATGCCGGGCTGCCAGCCGGGCTGCAAGCGCACCTGGCGGGCGATATCGCGATCCAGGTGGACCAGCGGAAGGCGTCGGGCAACCAGGGAAACAAGATCCAGGATCTCTCGATCGTGTTCATCATCGTGCTGCTGACAGTGATCTTCAGGTCGTTCTGGCTGGGCATCACGACCATCGTTCCCGCCGTATTCTCGGTCCTCATTTCCGGTCCGCTCGTCGCCGAGGCCGCACGGCACGGGCTTCAGGTCTCCCCGCTCGCCCAGTTCCTGCTCATCGTCCTCGTGCTCGGGGCCGGCACCGATTACGGCCTCTTCCTGGTATTCCGGGTGCGTGAGGAACTGCGCGCTGGCGCCCATGGCAAGGAAGGAGTCAGGTATCCCGGTTCATCGAGCCTGCTCGGCGGGCTCCTCGGTGACCTGATGCACCCCCGGCCAGCCGCCAGGCAGGCGATCGTCACCTCGGTTACCAGGGTCGGTGAGTCGATCACCTTCTCCGCTGCGACCGTGATCGCGGCGGTGCTCACCCTGCTGCTGGCCAGCTTCTCCTTCTACTCCGACCTCGGCATCCCGTTCGCCATCGCCATCTGCGTCATCCTGGTCGCCGGGCTCACCCTGCTGCCCGCGATACTCTCCATCCGGCTGTCCCTGCTGGCCATCAAGCGCGCTTTGTTCCAGGCCGTTTTCGGCCGGCCGAAGCTGATCCCGTGGAACATCCAGGGATCGGGCACGACGGGGCTGTGGGGGCGGATCGCCGGCCGGATCGTGCACCGGCCCGCGGTCACCCTGGCCATCGGCGTCGTGATCTTCGGCGGCCTTGCGATCGGCGCCACCGGCTACGTGGCCGGCGGTTTCGGCGGAAACACCAGCCCGCCGGCCGGCAGTGACTCGGCCGCTGGCACGGCGCTGCTCGCCAGGTACTTCCCGCAGTCCTCGGCGAACCCGACTAGCCTGATCTTCCGGTTCGCCAGGCCCGTCTGGGACAACCCGGCGCCGCTGGCGGCTGCTACCAGCCAGCTTCGGGCAATCGGCCTGTTCACCAAGGTAGTCGGCCCGCTGAACCCGGCGGGCGCGACGCTGACGCCGGCCCGGTATGCCGCGCTGCACGCCAGCCTCGGCCCGGCCGGCGCGCTGCAGGCCGTGCCGCCGGCCGGCACCACGGTGCCGGCCGGGCTCTACCTGACCTATCGCGCCAGCTCGAACTATGTCAGCGCGGACGGCCGCACCGTGCAGTACTCGACCGGCCTGAAGGCCGGGGATCCCGGCAGTACCGCCGCGCTGAAGGCCGTCCCGGCGATCCGCGCCGAGACCAGCAAGGTGGGCAGGTCGATCGGCGCGACCAATTCCGCCGTCGGCGGCGAGGCGCCTGCTCTCTACGACATCAGCGCCATCTCCGACAGTGACCTGAAACGAGTGGTGCCGATCGCGATCCTGGTCATCGGCCTGCTGCTGGCCCTGGTGCTGCGCAGCCTGGTAGCCCCGCTCTACCTGATCGCCTCGGTCGGGATTTCCTTCCTCGCCGCCCTCGGCCTCTCCGTGCTGGTCTTCATCAAGATCGGGGGGAGCGGCGGGCTGGTCTTCTTCATGCCGTTCCTGATGTTCATCTTCCTGCTGGCGCTCGGCGAGGACTACAACATCCTGGTGATGACGCGGATCCGGGAGGAGTCTCGCAAACTTCCGCTACGCGAGGCAGTCGCGCGCGCACTCAGCGCGACTGGTACGACGGTGACCTCGGCCGGGATGGTGCTGGCCGGGACATTCGTCGTCTTCGGCATCGTCGCCGGCAGCGGCGCTGGCGGCAGCCAGTTCCGCGACATCGCGCTGGGCCTGGCGTTCGGAATCCTGATGGACACCTTCCTCGTCCGCACGCTGCTGGTTCCGTCGACCGTGGTCCTGCTGGGCAGATGGAACTGGTGGCCGTCACGGATGGGCAGGCGCGGGGCGGCGGCAGCCGGGCCGCCGGCCGGACTCGATGCGGGCCCGGCGGTCGCTGACAGCGGCCTGCAGCAGCCCGGTCCGCTGCGCTGATCTGCGGCGCCGAGTGCTGCCGGGCCCTGGAATCAGCGTCGTGCTGCCGGTCTATGGCGTGCCGGAGTACCTTGGCGACTGCCTCGACTCGGTGCTCGGGCAGGCGCCCGAGGACACCGAGGTGATCGCGGTCGACGACGCGTCGCCGGACGCATGCGGGCAGATTCTCGACGCCAGGGCCCGGCTGGATGCACGACTGAAGGTGATCCACCTCACCGAGACCGGCGGGCCGGGAAACGCGCGGAACGTAGGGCTGAAGAGCGCTGGCGGCGACTACGTGTGGTTCGCCGACGCCGACGACCTGATAGCCGACGGTGCCTTCGCCGCGATCAGCGCGAAGCTCCGGCGCGACCAGCCGGACGTGCTGCTGATCGGCTACGAGGACTACTACGCCGGGGGAGCGACCAGGCCGGGCCCGGGCGCCGCCCTGCTCCAGGCCGCCCCTGCGGGCACGTTCACGCTCGCCTCGCGGCCCGAGATGATCAATGCGACGATGACCGTCTGGAGCAAGGTGATCCGCCGCGCGTTCCTGGCCGAGATCGGCGTCACCTTCCCGCCCGGCATCGACGAGGATGTGCCGGTATCGTGCGCCGTGCTGCTGTCCGCCCGGCGGATCAGCGCGCTCGGCCGGGTGTGCTACCGGTACCGCAGATCCAGGCGCGGGTCGTTCATGGCCACCACGAGCGACCGGCACTTTGACATCTTCGACTCCTATCAGGCCGTCTTCGACCTGCTGCCCGCCGTCGCCCGGCGCACCGGGGAGCCGGTCAGCGACGCGGTCATGACGGCGCTCTTCGAGCGCGCCATCTGGCACTACACGACCATTCTCGCCGCCGGCGGGGCCGGCCTCGGCGCGGCCCGGGCCGGCGGCCTGGTGCCCCGCCGCGCCCGCAGGATGTTCTTCACCCGCATGCACGAGGACTTCCGCCGCTGGCGCCCGGCGGGCTACCGGTACCCGCCCGGCGCCCGCGGGATGAAGTTCCGCCTGGTCGACCGGAACGCCTACCGGACCTACTCGCTCCTCGAACCGGTCAATCAGCTGCGCGTGCTAGTAAGCCACGCCGTCTCGCGCCCGCGCCGGTAGCCTCGTTTTCATGACTACGGAAAGAAAAGGTAGGCGGAGCAGCCCTTAGTTTCCGCGATCAAGGGAGCCACCGCGCGGGCGGGGGTCAGCGGGCCGGGGCGAACTGCTCGCTCTCGGTCGAGCCGGCCAGCGCCACGGTCGAGGCATCCGGGGTGATCGCCGAGGTGACCAGGTCGAAGTATCCCGTACCGACCTCCCGCTGGTGCCTGGTCGCGGTGTAGCCGTCGGCCTCGGAGGCGAACTCGGCATCCTGCAGCCGGACGTAGGCCGGCATGCCCTCGGCGGCGTACCCGCGGGCCAGGTCGAACATCGAGTGATTAAGCGAGTGGAAGCCCGCCAGCGTGATGAACTGGAACTTGTAGCCCATCTCGCCGAGCTCGCGCTGGAACTTCTCGATCGTTTCCGAGTCCAGGTGCGCCCGCCAGTTGAACGACGGCGAGCAGTTGTAAGCGAGCATCTGGTCCGGGTAGACCGCCCTGATTCCCTCGGCGAACTCCCGCGCCACCGCCAGATCGGGCTTGCCGGTCTCCATCCAGAGCAGGTCAGCGTACGGCGCGTAGGCCAGGCCGCGCGCGATGCAGGACGCCACGCCGCCGCGGACCCGGAAGAACCCCTCGGCGGTCCGCTCGCCGGTCACGAACTGCCGGTCACGCTCATCCACGTCGCTGGTGATCAGGCTTGCCGACTGCGCGTCGGTGCGGGCCACGATGAGGCTGCGGACTCCGCAGATGTCGGCGGCGAGCCGGGCAGCGTTCAGTGTCCTGATGTGCTGGCCGGTCGGGATCAGCACCTTCCCGCCGAGGTGGCCGCACTTCTTCTCGGACGCGAGCTGGTCCTCCCAGTGCACGCCCGAGGCGCCGGCTGCGATCATGGCCTTCATCAGCTCGAAGGCGTTCAGCACGCCGCCGAAGCCGGCCTCGGCATCGGCAACGATCGGCGCCAGCCAGTGCGGCTGCTCGCCGCTGGTCCCGCCATCGGTCCCGCCGTCGGCCTCGGCCCAGGTGATCTGGTCGGCGCGCAGCAGCGCGTTGTTGATCCGCCGGACGACCTGCGGCACCGAGTTGACCGGGTAGAGGCTCTGGTCAGGGTAGGTCTGGCCGGCCAGGTTGGCGTCCGCCGCGACCTGCCAGCCGGACAGGTAGATCGCCTTCAGCCCGGCCCGGACCTGCTGCACCGCCTGGTTGCCGGTCAGCGCGCCGAGCGTGCTGATGTACGGCTCCTGCCGCAGCAGGGACCACAGCCGCTCCGCGCCGATCCTGGCCAGCGTGTGCTCCTCCTGCACCGAGCCGCGCAGCCTGATCACGTCCGCGGCCGAGTAGCTGCGATCGACCCCGGCCCAGCGCGAATCTGTCGCCCACTCCCTGCGCAGCGCGGCTGCCTGCTCGTCGATCGGCCGGACGGCCCGCTGCCCGTCACCCTGCTTCCCGTCACCGTTCAGCCCGTGAGCGTTCTGCCCGTGAGCGGTGCGCCCGTCGGCGTGCTGTCCGCCGGCGCGCTGTCCGCTGCTGCCGGCCTTGCCGTTCTGCGTGCCGTTGAGGCGATCGTCACTCATGGGGGGCTCCTGCCATCCTGTCGTTCCTCATAACAGCGTGCGCGCCCGGCTGGCGAGCCACCAGAATGATAGGGATGAAGTTTGCTTATATTTCATCTAACATCAATTTATGCCAGATTTGATGCGAGAAGAACGTCCGTCCTTGGCGTCAGATGGCCTGGACCTAGCGTTGTTCGGGCAGCGCCTCCGGCACGTCCGGCGCTCTCGCGGGCTCACGCTGGCCGAGCTCGGCGCCCGGGTCGGGCGCGCGCCGTCCGTGCTGTCCCTGCTCGAGAACGGCCGCCGCGAGCCCAAGCTCTCGATGATCGAGGCGCTCGCCGCGGCGCTGTCCGTGCCGGCCGAGGAGCTGCTGCGCAGGCAGCCGCCGAGCCGCCGGGCCCAGCTGGAGATGGCGCTGGCGGCAGCGCAGCGCGACCCGGCCTTCGCCGAGCTCGGCCTGTCCAGCCTCCGGGTGGGCGCGCGGGTGCCGAATGACGTGCTCGAGCACCTTGTCGCCCTGCACGCAGTGCTCCGCGAGCAGCGGGCCAAGCCGACCGCCACGCCGGAGGAGGCCCGGGAGGCGAACGCGGATCTCCGGGCGATGATGCGCGAGCGCGGCAACTACTTCGCGCCGATCGAGCAGGCCGCGGCCGAGGCGCTGGCCGCGGCCGGCTACGCCGGGGGAGCCCTGTCCCAGGGGATGCTGCTGTCGGTGGTGAGCCACCATGGATTCTCCGTTAACTACGTTCATGATCTTCCTCGGTCAGCGCGGTCGGTGACCGATCTGCGGAACCGGCGGATCTACCTAAAGCAGGAGGCCATGGGCACGCACACGCCGCGGACCGTGCTGCTGCAGACACTCGGCCACTTCGTGCTCGGGCACTCCGCGCCGCGCGACTTCGCCGATTTCCTCCGGCAGCGGGTAGAGGCCAACTACTTCGCCGCGGCGGTGCTGATGCCCGAGGAGCCGGCCGCGCGGTTCCTGTGCGAGGCCAGGGACGCCAGGAACCTGTCGGTCGAGGACCTGCGGGACGTCTTCGCGGTGTCCTACGAGATGGCGGCGCACCGGTTCACCAACCTGGCGACGCACCACCTGGGCCTGCCATGCCACTTCGTCAAGAACGACGCGGGCGGCATCATCTACAAGGCCTACGAGAACGACGGAGTGGTGTTCCCCGCGGACGAGGCCGGGGCGATCGAGGGACAGCGGATGTGCCGCGAGTGGTCGGGACGCCAGGTGTTCGCGGTGGCGGACCGGTTCAGCCCGCTGTACCAGTACTCCGACACCCCGTCCGGCACCTACTGGTGCGTCGCGTTCGTTGACCCGGGGCCCGAGCGCGACTTCGCGATCACGCTGGGCGTGCCGTTCGAGCACTCGCGCTGGTTCCGCGGCAGGGAGACGGTCCGGCGGGTCGCCTCGGCCTGCCCGGACGGCGAGTGCTGCCAGCGGCCCCCGGCCCGGCTGGCGGCCCGCTGGGACGGGTTCGCGTGGCCGTCAGCGCGCGTCCACTCGCACATCCTGGCCGCGCTGCCCCGCGGCAGCTTCCCTGGCGTTGACGATGCCGACGTCTACGCGTTCCTGGAGAAGCACGAGGCAGACTAGGCAGGCGGCAGCATGCCAGGGCCCCGGCCGGACAGAGCCAGGCGGCGGAGCCGGGGACTAGCCAGCCGGCGGGGCCGGCGGGGGTGCGGAGGGGAACCGGGGCTGGCGTTTCTCCAGCAGCGCCGCGGCGCCCTCCCTGACGTCCTCGCCCATGAACGTGAGCATCTCGTAGGCGGCCGACTGGTCGAAGATCGGGCCGGCCGCGCGCAGCCAGCCGTTCATCGCGCGCTTCGTCAGCCGGATCGCGAGCTGCGATCCGGTCGCCAGGCCGCCGGCCACCCGGAGCGCCTCGCCGAGGACCTCGGCGCGCGGCAGGCACTTGCTCACCAGGCCGATCCGCTCCGCCTCGGCGCCGCTGATCATCTCCCCGGTCAGCAGGTAGTACCTGGCCTTGGCCAGGCCGCAGAGCAGCGGCCAGATGAGCGCGGCATGGTCGCCCGCCGCCACGCCCAGCTTCACGTGCCCGTCGCCGATCCGCGCGTCCTCGGCGGCGATGGCGATGTCGGCGAGCAGCGCCGCGACCGCGCCGGCGCCCACGGCGACCCCGTTGATCGCCGACACGATCGGCTTGTCGCAGTTGATCATGTTGTAGACGAGGTCGCTCATCTCGGTGAGCATGTGCGAGACGCGGTCGTAGTCGCCGGCCATCCGCACGACCATGGCGAGGTCGCCGCCCGCGGAGAATGCCTTGCCCGCCCCGGTGATGACCGCGACGCGGGTGGCCGGGTCGGCGGCCACGTCCTTCCAGACCCGGGCGAGTTCGCCGTGCATCTCCTCGTCGGCCGCGTTGTACTTCTCCGGCCGGTCGAGCGTGATCAGCAGGACGCCGTTATCCCGGCGGGAGAACTTGAGCTGGTGGTAGTCGTCGAGGCTCACCGTGGTTCCTCCGGTCAGTGGTGGGGGCGCGGGTGCCAGCCCCCAGGCCCTCTCCGCTCGACCGTAACCGCTGCCAGGCATTTCCGGTGCGCTCTTCCTCGCGCCCGGCGTACCGCGCCGTGACGTCCATAGGCGGTCGTCGCCGAGCACGAACCCGGCGAGGGCCCGCGATACCCCCGCCGCGGTCGTCTTCGACCCGGCCACTTACGTGGACGGCGTGCCCTTCGACGCGCTCGCCCGGCTCCGCCGCGACCACCCGGTCGCCTGGGTGCCGGAGATCCCCGTGCTCGGCTGGCCGCAGGGCCCCGGGTTCTGGCT
>Ga0181522_10001770_pt1 | contig 12777 bp, 11 predicted proteins | sample PEATcosm2014_Bin_27_FD_121103 | JGI IMG/M metagenome (GOLD analysis project Ga0181522, IMG submission 121103) | Peatland microbial communities from MTU Mesocosm Facility, Houghton, MI, USA - PEATcosm2014_Bin05_10_metaG | ecosystem: Environmental > Terrestrial > Soil > Wetlands > Peat | place... | reverse complement strand
CGACGAAGACGGCGCTCTGCTGGATCATCTCGCGCGAGACGTTGAGCGGCAGATCGGCGCTGTCGACGACCAGCCGGACGAAGCGCAGCCAGCCGGGCAACAGGTCTGCGTCCTGGGTGATCAACACGCGCCGGACATAGAGCTTGTTGCGGCTCTTGCGCGCCGGATCGAACAGGTCGAACGGGCGCGAGCCGGGAACGAAGGCGAGCGCCGAATATTCGTGCCGGCCCTCGGCGCGCCAGTGGACGGTCAGCGCCGGCTCGTCGAATTGGCCTGACAGGCTGCGATAGAACTCCGCGTATTGCTCGGCGGTGACATCGCTCTTCGCCTTGGCCCAGATGGCGGCGCCGTCGGCGACGCGGCGCGGCTCTGCGCCGGGCTTGTCGACCATGTCGATCGGCACGGCGACGGCGCCGGAGTGCTCGCGCACGATGCGCTCGAGCCGCAACGGTTCGAGATAATCGCGCGATTCCTCATTGAGATGGAGGATCACCCGTGCGCCGCGCGCCGGCGCATCGGCGAGCGCCAACGGCGCGACGGAAAAGACGCCTTGGCCGTCCGAGGACCAGCGCCACGCTTCGTCGGCTCCGGCGCGGCGGGTTTCGACGACAACCTCGCTGGCGACCATGAACGACGAATAGAAGCCGATGCCGAATTGGCCGATGAGGTTGGACGCTTCCTTGCTGGCGTCCTCCGCTGCGAGCCGGTCGAGGAACGCGCGGGTGCCGGAGCGGGCGATGGTGCCGAGCGCGTCGACGAGTTCGGCGCGCGTCATGCCGACGCCGTTGTCGATGAACGCGATCGTGTGACGTTCGGGATCGAGCGCGATCTCGATGCGGAATGGCCCGCCCGACTCGATCAGCTCCGGCTTGGCGATCGCCTCGTAACGCAGCTTCTCGCAGGCGTCGGCGGCGTTGGAGACGAGTTCGCGCACGAAGATGTCGCGGTCCGAATAGACCGAATGGACCATCAGCTGCAGCAGGCGCGCGACGTCCGCCTCGAAACTCTGGGTTTTGGTCTCCCCGCCCGTCGAATCTTGCGCGTCGTTCGTCAATTTTGCCTCGCAAATCGTGAAACGCGCCGGAGCGACCCCGGTCGCCCGCCAGCGGCGCTCATATCGCTAAGATTTTCTGCGATTTCAAGACGCCTGAGCGTCATTGCGCGAGGCAAAAAAAGAGGCGGATCGGCGAGGAGGGGGCCTGCCGATCCGCCAGCCTGCGTGGCAATTTCAGTGCCCGGACGCCGCTCGGGGGCTGGGGGGCAAAATACACCGAGCGCAACGCCGAACCGAACCATCGCGGCTCGACTCTGTTTTGACGGACCGATGCGGCGTCTGATTGACCACAAGCGGGCAAAACCAAGGCATTTGTCACGCCGTCGTGAGGACGCGATTTCGCTCAATGCGAGGGCGGAGGCGGCGCGCCGTCGGCCGGGGCCTTCGCTTTGGCGGCGACTGTCAACTTCCGCGGCCTGGCGGCGATCCATCTATGTGCATGTTGAGCCAGCGGAGCGAGCTTGACCGGCTTGAGCGCGCCCTTCAGCGCTGCTGGCGCGGGCTGCGTTTCTGCGCCCTCCGCAAGCGGCGGCTTGTCGTTGACGTAGGCGCGCGCCGCGTCGGGGCTTGCTGCGCCCGGCTCGGCGTCGCTCGGCTTGGCGGCGAGCACCGGCCCGGTCCAGCCCGGCTTCGGCCCGATGAAAATCGGCTCGGGATCGAAATGGACTGGCTTTATCGCATCCTGGAGCGTCATCGCCGGCGCCTGCATGAAGGCGGAGTATGGCGCGCCCCGCCCGGCGGCGTTCGTCATCGCGCCGGCGTTTTCTTCCTCGGCGGCGAGCACGGCGGCGCGGTTGCGGCGCGCGCAGATATCGCCGCGCATGTCGGGCGGGCTGCGGACGACTGAGTCTGCCAGACTCTCCGGCGGCCCTTCGCCGCCGACCCATTTGGCGAACCCGGCGTCGAACAGACGAGCCGCCTCCATCGTGCGCTCGAGCGGCGAAGGCGCGCCGAGCACGACGACGATGAGCCGGCGCCCGCCACGGGTCGCGGTCGCCACGACATTGAAGCCCGCCGGACAGGTGAAGCCGGTCTTCATCCCGTCGGCGCCGGGGTAGCGCCCAAGCAGGCCGTTGTGATTGACGATGATCTCGGCGCCGAGTTGCAGCGCGCCGATGTCGTAGAGCTCGCGCTGATCGGGAAAGTCGCGCAACAGCGCACGCGCCACGATCGCCATGTCGCGCGCGGAGGAGACGTGGGCGGGATCGTGGAGGCCGTTGGGATTGACGAAATGCGATTCGCGCATGCCGAGTTTGAGCGCGGTCGCGTTCATTTCGGCCGCGAAGTCTTCGACGGAACCGTCGATGCTCTCGGCGATCATGACCGCGACATCGTTGGGCGACTTCACCATCAGCATTTTGAGAGCGTTGTCGAGCGTCACCTCGACGCCGGGAGCGAAACCCATTTTCGACGCCGGCGTCGCCGCCGCGCGCGCCGACATCGTCAGCGGCGTGTCGAGCGTCAGGCGCCCGTCGCGCACCGCCTGAAGCGCGACATAGGTCGTCACCAGCTTGGTCAGCGAAGCGGGATACCAGGGCTCGGTCGCGTTGTTCTCGCTCAGCGTCTGGCCGCTGTCGACGTCGACGACCAGCGACGGCCCCGCAGCGGCGGCCTCTGAAAGGCCCAGCGACAAGGCGCAAACCACAAGCGCCGCGAGCAGCCGATTCGAGCAATTTGCTTTTGACGCCATCGTTCCGAGCATCTCCGAAGGCACAACCGCCGCTTCGCGCGAAACGCGTCGCGCCGTCACGTGGTAAAGACTAACCGGCGCAACCTCAAGCCGCGTCGCCCCGGATTCAGATCACATGAAGATGTTGGCGATGCTGAGGCGGCGCGCCGGTCGGCGGAAACGCCGGCGCTAGTATATCGGCGCAGCGCGGCGCGGCGTTCGCCAACGCCTCCGCCGGACCGCAATTGCGCATGTCGGCGACGAGCGTGTCGACGAAGGCCTGCCATTGATCTTGCGCGATCGCATGAACGGCCGCTTCCGCAGCGACGACGCGCGCGTAACGCTCGGCGAGCGACACGTAGACGAGTACGCCGCAGCGCTCGGCGATTCGATCGAGTTCGCGAAGCTGGAACTGCGCCAGCGCCGCGCGATGCGCGTTGGCGCGCCGCACGCCGCGCGGCGTCAGCTGGAGGCGAAGCGGACTCAACATCAGAGCCGCGCTTGCTGCAAAGCAAACCACGAGCTGCGCGAGGAAGATGCGCTGCGCAGAAAGCTGCGTGAGCACCAGCAGCGGCCACGGCGTGAGCAACCCGAGGAAGCCGGTGACCAGCAGCGGCGCGAATTCGTAATTGGCGGAGGCGTGCGCCAGCACGCAGACGATCGGCGCGCGCGTGCGTTGTTGCGCAGCGCTGAAGGCCGCCTCGATCGCCGCTCTCTGCGGTGCGTCGATCGGCATCACCAACTCCCCGAGGCGCCGCCGCCGCCCGACGATCCGCCGCCGCCGGAAAACCCGCCGCCGCCGCTGAACCCGCCGCCGCCGAAGGAGCCGCCGCCGCGTCCAACGCCGGAGGACAGGATAATGGCGTTGCCGAGCAGGCCGCCGCCGCGCGCGCGCGTCATGAAGACGATGAACAGAATGAAGAGAAAGAACACCAACGGCGTGATCGCGTCGAGCGACGCCGCGTTGTTCTCGGCGCGCAACTCCGGCTTCTTCTGCCAATCCGCCGAGTCCGTGGTCAGCACCGTTATGATGTCCTCGACGGCCCGCGCCACGCCGCCGTCGAAATCGCCAGTCTTGAAGCGCGGCGCGGCGGCGTTGGCGATGATGATCGACGAGGTCGCGTCGGTCAGCGTTCCCTCGAGGCCATAGCCGACTTCGATCCGCACCCGGTGGTCGTTGGGCGCGACGAGGAAAAGGACGCCGTTGTTCTTCTTGGCTTCGCCGAGTTTCCAGGCGCGGAAGAGCGTGTTGGCGTAGGGCTCGATCGCCTGCCCGTCGAGTGAGGGAACGGTCGCGACGACCAGTTGAATCCCCGACTTGTTCTCGAGATCGGCGAGCTTGCCCTCGAGATCGGCGCGCGCAGCCGCAGACAGCACATGCGCGGCGTCCACCACCCGGCCCGTCAGGGCCGGGAGATCGGCCGCACAGGACGCGGACGCGGCGACCGCAGCGAGCAGCGCGAGCGCCAGCGCAAACGCAAAACTCCGCCGATGTTGCGCGCCGGCCGCCATGATCGCGCCGCCGGTCAGAATTTCACCTTTGGCGCCGTTTCGGAGCCTGGCGTTGCGGCAAATTCCGCCATCGGCTTGTTGGCGCGGAAGAACGTCGAGGCCCAGAAGACGCCGGGGAAAGTGCGAAGTTCCGTATTATAGGCCTGGACCGCGGCGATGTAGTCCTTGCGCGCGACGGAGATGCGATTCTCGGTGCCCTCGAGTTGCGCCTGCAAGGCGAGAAAATTCTGGTTCGACTTGAGGTCGGGATAGTTCTCGCTGACCGCAAGCAGCCGTCCGAGCGCGCCCGACAAGGCGTTCTGCGCGTCCTGCATCTGCTTGACCTTCTCGGGGTCGGTGAGATCCGCAGCGTCGACGTGGATCGAGGTCGCTTTGGCGCGCGCTTCCGTCACTGCCGTGAGGACATCTTTCTCCTGCTTGGCGTAGCCCTGGACGGTGGCGACGAGATTGGGAATGAGGTCGGAGCGCCGCTGATACTGGTTCTCCACCTCCGCCCATTGCGCCTTGGCGGACTCTTCGAGGGTGGGGATGTTGTTGTAGCCGCAGGACGCGACCGTAAGGCCCGCGAGCACGGCGAAGGCGATGGCGCGCAGGCGCGAGAAAACGGCGAGCACAGGCAATTCTCCTCAACCGCCGCGTCGGGCGGCCGTTGCTATATAGTGCTTCGGGCGCCGGTAATTGCAACGGCGCGCGGCGCAATTGTCGCGCCAGCCGCGCTCAAAAGCGCGGCGGTCGCGAGATCCGGCGGAGGAAGACGGAGATCCGCGCGGCGAGCCGCCACGCGCAGGATTTGGCCCTCACAGCGACCGCGCGAAAGGCCGGAAACGGGCGGCGAAGACGGACTTGCCGGGACTAGAAGACGACAAGGCGCAGGCGGCGGCCGGCCGGCGGTCGCGCCGGCTGGTTCGCAACCGCGAGGCCCCAACCCCAGCGCAGCGCGACGGCGTCCGGCGCCGCAGGCGCTTCGACAAAGAGAGCGATGGAGCGGGCGGCGGGCACGCCGTAAAGGGCGCCGAGCAGCGCGGCGATCGGAATCCACAGCCCAGCCTCAGCCGCGAGCTGCGGCGTCGCCAGCACGGCTATCACCAACGCGCCGGCCAACGCCGGCGCGGTGAAGACCCAGCAGAGTGCGGCGATTCGCCACATGACGTTTCCTCCGAGGCGAGATAGGGGTTTATTGGGGTTTTTTGCCCTCGTTTCCCTATTGACGAAAACGTAACTTGGTTTCGCCCGCGGGTCAAAAGGCCCGGGCGGGCCTTCGCGCGCCGGACGCTTGATCGGCGCCCAGGCATTCACTAGAAAGCCGCCACCGGCCCGGCGGTCGGCTCCCCGCCCGCTCCCCATGCGAAGCCGCGGAAACGCCAGCGAAGGACATTCCATGCGCGTGTATTACGATCGCGACGCCGATCTCAACCTGATCAAGGGCAAGAAGGTCGCGGTGATCGGCTATGGCAGCCAAGGCCACGCCCACCTGCTCAACATGCGCGACAGCGGCGTCAAGGAGATTGCGGTCGCGCTGCGCGCCGAATCCGCCAGCGCCAAGAAGGCCGAAGCGGAAGGCATCAAGGTCATGAGCGTGCCGGAGGCCGCCAAGTGGGCCGACGTGGTCATGATGCTGACGCCGGACGAATTGCAGGCCGACATCTACCGCGACCAGCTCGCGCCGAACATGAAGCGTGGCGCGGCGCTGATGTTCGCCCACGGCCTCAACGTGCATTTCAACCTGATCGAGCCGCGCCCCGATCTCGACGTGCTGATGGTCGCGCCGAAGGGCCCCGGCCATACTGTGCGCTCCGAATACAAGCGCGGCGGCGGCGTGCCCTGCCTGATCGCCATCCATCAGGACGCGAGCGGCAACGCCCACGACCTCGGCCTCTCCTACGCCAGCGCGATCGGCGGCGGGCGCGCCGGCATCATCGAGACCACCTTCCGCGAAGAATGCGAGACCGATCTGTTCGGCGAGCAGGTCGTGCTGTGCGGCGGACTGGTCGAGCTGATCCGCAACGGCTTCGAGACTCTGGTCGAGGCGGGCTATGCACCGGAAATGGCCTATTTCGAGTGCCTGCACGAAGTGAAGCTGATCGTCGACCTCATCTACGAGGGCGGCATCGCCAACATGAACTACTCGATCTCCAACACCGCCGAATATGGCGAATACGTCTCCGGTCCACGCATCATCACGGCCGAGACCAAGGCGGAAATGAAGCGCGTGCTCGCCGACATCCAGTCGGGCAAGTTCACCCGCGATTGGATGCTCGAGAACAAGGTCAATCAGACCTCGTTCAAGGCGACGCGCGCGCGCAACAACGCCCACCAGATTGAAGCGGTCGGCGAAAAACTGCGCGCGATGATGCCGTGGATCGGCAAGAACAAGCTGGTCGACAAGTCGCGGAACTGAGCGAAGCGCGGCGATGACGGCGCTGGACAGGCCGTCACGCCTTTGCTACATGCCGGGCCGCGCACGGGGCCCGGCTTCGGCGATTTCGATGGGCGCATAGCTCAGTTGGTAGAGCAGCTGACTCTTAATCAGCGGGTCCAAGGTTCGAGCCCTTGTGCGCCCACCATCGAAACCTTTCGCGCCGCGTTCCATTGACGGCGGCGCTACGCTTCGCCCTGAAGCTGATCTCACCGCACGCGACGGCGCAAAAGAAACGCGCCGGCGGGAGGACTGCGCCGGCGCGTTCGAAAGGGCGGGCAAGGCTCAGTAGCAGACGTTGACCGGACGGCTGCCGATGTAGTTGCCCCAGCGGTCGTAGATCGGCTGATAGCGGGTGCAATCGTAATCGTTGGAGGCGATCGCGGCGCCCGCGGCGAGGCCGATCACGCCAGCGGCGGCCCAGGGACCCCAACCGTAGCCGTGGTGACCCCACCACATCGGGTGCGCGGAAGCCGGCGCGGCGGCGAAAACGGCGAAAGCGAGGGTCAGAGCCGCCATCGTTCCGGCGACCGACTTCTTCAGCGAAGCGTTCATTGTCTTAGCTCCAAGTTCGATGCGATCCGTCGAAGCGGCGGTGGTCGCGTTGCGCTTGGAGCTTACGGGACGACAAAACGCGGCCCTCGCCGCGCGCCGCCGCTCCCGAGCGACGGCCACGAAAACGTGATCCGCGGGGCGAGGCCCCCCGCCTCACCAGTAGTGGCAGACCGTGCGGCCGGCCGCTCGGCTCCACCAGCAGTGCCGGTGGGCGTAATGGGGCCGGGTCAGATCGGCGATCGCCACGCCGGCCAAGGCGCCGACCGCGCCGCCGAACAACGCCCCGCCGACCGAATGGGAGGCGACCCCGCCGACCACGGCCCCAGCGCCGCCGCCGAGCAACGCGCCGTTGGTTTCACGGTCGGACAGGCCGCAACCGGCGACGAACAGGGCGAGAACGCTCACGAGAATCAGCTTGTTCATCGGGGATCCTCACGGGTCAGAAGGGTCGGCGTCACGGCAAAAGATAGCCGGGAGACCGCGGCGCGTATAGCGGTCGGAAGATACAGAAACGCCGGGCGCGTCACTTGCGGACACGCCCGGCGTTCAAACGCGAACTTCTGCAGCCTCAGGCCGCTTCTTCGACCGCCGCCTCGTCGCCGTCTGCGGCGTCCGTCTTGGCGGCGCGGCGCTGCGAGCGTTTGAGATGGCTCTCGATCAGCTTCAGCGCGTCGATCTCGGACAGCTTCTGCACCGCCGCGATCTCGCGCATAATGCGGTCGAGAGCCGCTTCATAGAGCTGACGTTCCGAATAGGACTGCTCGGGCTGCGCCTCGGAGCGATAGAGATCGCGCACCACCTCGGCGATGGCATTGATGTCGCCGGAGTTGATCTTCGCCTCGTATTCCTGGGCGCGACGCGACCACATCGTCCGCTTGATGCGCGCACGGCCGGTCAGGATCTCCAGCGACTTCCTGGCGACGTCGGGGTCCGACAGCTTGCGCATGCCGACGCCGACGACCTTCGAGGTCGGGACCCGCAACGTCATCTTATCCTTGGCGAAGTTGATGACGAACAGTTCCAGGCGGAACCCCGCCACTTCCTGATCCTCGACGGCGACGATCTGGCCGACGCCATGGGCCGGGTAAACCACGAATTCGCTGACCTTGAAGCCCTGACGCGGTCCGGAGGCCGGCCTGGCCGCCCTGACGGCGGCCGACTCCGTCTCGATCGAGGCGGCCACGTCGACCGGCCGCCCCTTGACCGCAAACGGCGCGCGCTTGGCGAGTGGTGCGGCGGGCTTGGCCGCCACGTCGGCGGCCGGACGCGGCGCCTGAGCGGCGACGCGAGGCGCCTTCGCTTCAACCGCGGGCTTGGCGACACTGGGCTTGGCGACGGCGGGTTTGACCATGGCGGGCTTGGCGGCCTCATTGACAACGGGTTTCGTTACTGGGGCCTTCCCGGCCTTCGCGGCGACTGGTTTGGCGGCCTGGACCGCCGGTGCCGAACGCGCACGACGCTTTGCGGCCGCACTGGCGGCGGCGCGCGCGGCCCGGCGCTTGGCCTCGGACTTGTCAGCCTTGGCCTTGGCGCTGCGCGAAGTCTTCGCTTTGACCGGCGTTCGGCGCGACGCCGATGCGGCGGCGGAAGCCTTGCGCTTGCGTGATGTCGTTGATCCGACCGGCGCTTTCGTCTTCTTGCTGACCGTGCCGGACCCCTTCTTGCTCGCCTTCTTGCGCGCCGCCATGACGGAAAAACTCCAAACGCGATGACCGACCGGGCGGACGGACTTCCGAAACGCCGGTTCAGGCAATCAAGAGATTAACGCTGTGTGCCCCGCCTCTGAGCATATGGGGCGAGAATCGTGCCTTGCCAGGCCGCAATGGGCCTTACAATGTTTTCTTTAGCACAATTTCGGCGAAGAATCAAAAATGACCGGGGTCAACGTTAAGGCGCGACGCCGTTCAGTCCCCCTGGCCGGGCTTGTCGGAGAAGAACGCCGCGAATTTCCCGGCGCGGCCGTCGTAGTCTTTGGCGTCTGGCGGCGGTTCGCGTTTGGCCGTGATGTTCGGCCAGGTCTTTGAATAGTCAGCGTTAAGTCGCAGCCAGGCGTCGAGGTTGGGCTCCGTGTCGGGTTTGATCGCCTCGGCCGGGCACTCGGGTTCGCAGACGCCGCAGTCGATGCACTCGTCAGGGTGGATGACGAGCATGTTGTCGCCTTCGTAGAAGCAATCGACCGGGCAGACCTCGACGCAGTCCATGTACTTGCACTTTATGCAGTTTTCGACCACCACATAGGTCATCTTGCCGATCCTCGTCCTTTCCGTCGACGCCGCGCGTCGCGGGACGCCGTCCCCGCGTCTCCGCCCGGCGCTCTATACATCAATTTCATAATAAGACTAGCCGCCGCGAAGCGAGACGCTCGAACGTCGCGCTCGCTGCGGACCGCCTCACTGGTTCTTGTCGCGCCCCTGCAGCAGCGGCTTGAGGGCGAGCAGCTTGGCGAACGGCGAATCGAGGTTGACGCGCGGTTCGACCGGCGCTGGCCGCGGCCTGTCCTTGTCCGGCCGTTTCGTCTCGTCGTCGCGCGCGCGCCGATCGTCGCGACGATCGGCCTTGGCGCCGGCGTCGCGCCGCCATTGCGGCGGGCCGCGCCGGCCCTCGCCGGGGCGAGCGTCGCCGTGAGCCTCGTTGGCCGCGCCCGAGGGGCGAGCGCCGTCGCCCGACGCGTTTGCCGACGCTTGGCGTTCGCGCCATGGCTTCCGCCCGCGCCCGTCCTGAGCACGCGGGTTGTCGTGGGCGCCTGCCTCGGCTTGGGCGCCTGGGCCGCCGCCCTCAACTGCTCCGGCTGCACGCTGCGGGTGATGATCGCGATGGCGATGGTGATGGGGAACGTGACGCGGTCGGCGCGGCGCTGGCCGCCAGACTTCGATTGTCTCTTCTTCCGCCGGAGCGGTTTGGGCCTCCGCCGCCGCGACTTCGGCCGGAACGGATTCAGACGTGACCGCTGTGGCCAGAGCTTCCGCCAGAGTCTCGGCAGCCTCGGGCGGCGGCGCGAGCGCCTCTGCAACCGGCTCGGGCGCGGCCTCGGCCGGCTCCGGCGCGACGGCGACTTCGGCGCCGGCGTCCTCGACCGCCGGCTGATCGGCCGGCGCCGAGGCCTCCTCAGCTGCGACAGGCTGCGACGCGTCGACGGCTTGCGACGGCGGCTCGACGGACGCGGCGGCCTGGACGACCGCTTGGTCTTCGACCGGGGCGGCGCCCTCGCTTGGCGCGGATTCCGCCGCAGCGAGCGCCGTTTCGCCTTCGACCACGGGCGGCGTGACGACGGGCGCCGCAGCGGCGGCGGCCGCTGCGCGGCGGGCGATCGCCGCCTCATGGGCCGACTTCTTGACCGGATGCGCGACGAAGCCGAGCGACCGCAGGATCGACGCGAACGGCTCGCCCGAGCAGCCCGTCAGCGAGGTCATCTGCCCGGTCACGACGAAGCCGTCGGCGTCGTCGGCCGGTCCTGGCGTGGGCGAACGCGGCAGCGCGGCGCGGATCAGATCGGACAGTCGTTCGACGATGTCGACTCGCACCGCTCGCTCGCCACAGAGGCGGAAACCGGCGATGCGGCAGAGTTCGGCGGATGCGGGCGGCTCGACGGCGAACGACGTCCGCCCCGACGCCGCGAAGTGCAGCAGCCGCTCGGAGCCGTCCTGGTCGACGCCGGGCTGGGCCAACGCCCACAATTGCGCGCAAAGCGTCCGCGCCGCCGGCTTCAGCAGCGCCGGAACATAAATGTAATGGGCGCCGAAACGGACGCCGAGCTTGCGCAAGGCGCCGCGCGCTTCCTGGTCGAGCGCCTTGACCTCCGCCTTGACGCGCTCGCGCTCCAGCACGCCGAGCGCCTGCGACACCTTGAGGGCGACCGAGCGCGCCGCTTCCGGCGCACCGTGGGCGTCGGCGAGCGCGATCAGCGGCGCGAGAACTTTGTTAAGATGGGCGCCGAGCCACAGCGACAGGCGGCGTTCGGCCGCCTCGCGGCCTTCCTGCGGCAGCGCTTCGTCGGCAAGCAGCGTCGCGCCCGGTTCGAGCGACCCCACCCCTACGATGAGTTTGCCGATCGGATCGCCGAGCCAGCGGATGGTCCCGTCGCTGGCCAGCGCCAGCGCGTCGTCGACCGCTTCAGCGAGGCGCGCCGCGCGCGCGGCGAGCGTCTGAACGATCGCTTCCTTGCGCGCGGCTTCGTCGAGTCCGTCGGCGGCGGCGTCTGCCGCGGGGGCGAAGACCTGCAGGCCGCGGATGACGCTCGGATCGAAGGCCGGCGCGGCCGGCGCGTCGGACGGCGTTTCGCCGGCCGGCGTCGCTTCTGGCTCTGACATCGCGATACTCTGCAACCTCGATACGACGGATCGGCGCCCGGCTCGTCGCCGCCCGCAGCCGAGCGGCGACGTTCTTTACCTGAGGCTGGCCGCGGCGCCAATGGCGGGCGAGCGAGGCTCAGGGCCGCAGGCGCCGTGAGAAACCCATTATTTGCCCTCATGGCCTCAGGGCGCCATGCAGGCGCTACGGCCCTCTTGGGTGATTCGCGGCCAGCATGTACCGCAACTTCCTCTCGGTCGGCGGGTTCACCGCCCTGTCGCGGCTGACGGGCTTCGCCCGCGATCTGATGATCGGCGCGGTGATGGGCGTCGGCCCGCTGGCCGACGCCTTCGTTGTCGCGTTGCGGCTGCCCAATCAGTTTCGCGCCATCTTCGGCGAAGGCGCTTTCAACTCAGCCTACGTGCCGACCTACTCGCGCGTGCTCGTCGCACAGGGCGACGAGGCCGCCAATCGTCTCGCCAGCCGCATCTTCACGCTCTTGCTCATCTCTCAGATCGCGCTGCTCGCGCTGGGGTGGACGTACACCGACGAACTCGTCGGGCTGATCGCGCCTGGATTCTCCGAGCACCCGGAAAAGTTCGCGCTCGCGGTCGGCATGACGAAAATCACTTTCCCCTATCTTGCCTTCATTACTTTGGCGACGCTGCATAGCGGCACGCTCAACGCGCACGGCTATTTCAGCGCCGCCGCCTTCGCGCCGGTGCTGCTCAATCTGTTCGTGGCGGGATTTCTTGCCCTCGCCTTCCTCTTTCCCAACGCCGGCGTCGCGGCGTGCTGGGGCGTGTTCGTCTCCGGCATCGCCCAGCTCGCGCTGCTGATGGCGGAAGCGCGCCGGCGCGGCGTGCTCGAACGGCTCGCGATTCCACGTCTCGATCCCGACGTGAAGCAGTTCTTCGCCGCGCTCGGGCCGGCGGTGATCGGCTCGGCCGGCCAGCAGATCGCCATCCTGGCCGACACGATCCTCGCCTCGCTGCTGCCCAACAATGCGAACTCGTCGATGTATTACGCCGAGCGCCTCTACCAACTGCCGCTCGGCGTGATTGGCGTTGCGGCGGGGACGGTGCTTCTGCCGGAAATGAGCCGGCGCCTCGCCGCCGGCGACGAACGCGGCGCGGCGGCGGCGCAGAACCGCTCGATCGCGCTGACGTTCGCTCTTGCCGCGCCGTTCTTCGTCGCCTTTCTCGTGCTGCCCGTAGAGACGATGCGCGGCGCCTTCCTGCGCGGCGCCTTCACCGCCGAGGCGGCGCGCGGCTCGGCGGCCGT
>Ga0181522_10001769_pt1 | contig 12778 bp, 8 predicted proteins | sample PEATcosm2014_Bin_27_FD_121103 | JGI IMG/M metagenome (GOLD analysis project Ga0181522, IMG submission 121103) | Peatland microbial communities from MTU Mesocosm Facility, Houghton, MI, USA - PEATcosm2014_Bin05_10_metaG | ecosystem: Environmental > Terrestrial > Soil > Wetlands > Peat | place... | reverse complement strand
TTATCAAGCCGATAGTATTCGGCAAACGGCTTGACGCCGACGAACGCCTTTTCCCCGGGTCGGTCAGCCGGCAAGATGTTGACGAAGACAACGTTGTCGTTGATAGACAACGCCGAGACCGGCGCGCCATCGGCCCATACCAGGTCGTCCTGGCTCCAACCTTCGCCATAGCGTTCGAAAGCGAAGTAAGAATCGTCGGCCACGATATCGCCATCGATAAACTTCACCCCTTTTTGCACGAGCGCGTCAGCCAGCGCTTCCAGAGCTTGAATGGGATCGTCGTTCCTCTGCGTCCGAATGTCATACGGTAGCTCACGTCCCGACAAGTTCGGATCACCATGGCCAACGAGGACCAGATCCCCGTTAAGCCGGCCATAGCGGTCCAGCGTCCCGGTGGTTTCGACCGTGGTTCGGAACTTGTAATCCGGACCAATCAGAGCGAGTGCGGCGGCAGTCGTGAACAGCTTGGTGTTCGAAGCGGGGGTAAAGAGCTTGTCAGCGTTCTCGGAATACAACATTTCGCCGGTGGCCGAAGCAACGACCTCAATGCCCCAAAAACCGCGAGAAAGATCCGGAGCGCCGAGCACGGTAGCGATGCGATCCGGTAACGCCCGATCCCGATTCTGTGCTGGTTTGGCGGGCGCGGCGAGGAGCGCCGTCAGCGACAGAAAGATGATGAGAAGCAAAAAGGCAGCGGAGCGCCGACGACGCATGCCATGGATTGTACCATCCAGGAAAATCGCCTCGTTCTAGAATGGCCATACCATGAGAGCGGTGTTTCAGTGGAATCTGGGAGCTCGAACGCTCGAGTTAGGGCGCCGCACTCTCATCATGGGCATCGTGAATGTAACTCCCGACTCGTTCTCCGATGGCGGGCTCTACCTCAACGCCGAAAACGCCGTAGCGCACGCCGAACACTTATTGGACGAAGGCGCCGACATCGTGGATATCGGTGGAGAGTCAACGCGCCCGGGAGTATCGGTAGCGGGTAGCAAAAGTGATACTTCACCGGCCGTCCCGGCGCTGTCCGAAGAGGAAGAGCGCAATCGTATCTTGCCCGTCATCCGCGATTTGAAACGCCGACGTCCGAAGGCGGTGGTCAGCGTCGATACCTACAAAGCGAACGTGGCGCGCGCCGCGGTCGAACTCGGAGCCGAGATTGTCAACGATGTCAGTGGATTTCGCTGGGACCTGAAAATGGCGAGAACATTGGCCGAGCTCAAAGTGGGGGCGGTACTGATGCATTCTCGCGGCCGGCCTGAAGAATGGCGATCGCTCCCATCGTTAGGCGATCCGGCGCTTACCGTAAAACGGGATTTGCGACAGCAGGTCGAGGCCGCAACCCTGGCAGGAATCCGGCGCGATCACTTCGTACTGGATCCGGGTTTTGGATTCGGGAAGCGGCTCGAAGAAAACTATCCGCTGCTGGCCCACTTCGCCGACCTCCAGCAGATTGGCTTTCCGCTTCTGGCCGGAGTATCGCGCAAGGCATTTATCGGCCGAGCGCTGGCCCGCGACGGCAAAGATGCGGAGATACCCGGGCGTCTTTACGGAACGCTCGCGGCAGAGGCGATTTTGATCTTAAAAGGTGCGCACATCCTCCGCACGCACGATGTGCGCGCCGCGCTACAAGCGGCCCGAATCGTGGATGCGATTGTGGCGAACGGAGGATAGGCCGCTTTATCGGCACTGTCCTGACTAACTTCACTTGGAAGTGGTCAGTCACGCGCCCGAACGCGCAAACGACCAGCGACCAACGACTGGCGACTAACGACTTCTCAAGCCGGAACCGTTGTACCTCGGATTCGTGCAAAAAATTCGCCCGAGGGAGTGGTGGCTTTAAGCGCGGGCAGTCGAATCTCGAATGCAGCTCCGCCCTCGGCCCGGTTGCAACAAGTGATTTGTCCTTTGTGGTCCTGGATCACGCCATAGGTAGCGCTCAGTCCAAGGCCCGTACCTTTGCCGACGGGCTTCGTCGTGTAGAAGGGATCGAAAACTCGCTCCGGATCGCGCAGACCTGGCCCAGAGTCCGCGAAGCGCACGACCACTTCGTTATCTTCCCGCCACAAGGACACGACGAGACGCCCGCCGCCCGTCTCCTGCAGCGCTTCCACGGCGTTTTCAACGATCTGAAGAAACGCCTGCAACAGTTGGTTGGGATTTCCGAGCACTCTCGGTACTGGAGCTTTCGATTCCACGGCGAGGCTGATCTTCTTATTATCGACTTTGAATCCTTCCATCTGAACGGCGCGCTGCAGGAGCGGCTTCAGTTCGAGAGCACTCTTTTCCCCCGGAGTTTGCTGAGCAAAGCTAAGCAGGTCGCTGACCAGTTCGCGAGTGCGCCGCGCCTGCTGTCCGATTTTTTGCGCATTGGCCAGCTGCTCCCGGCTAAGGTTGCTGCTGGCCGCCATCACTTCGGAATTTTTCAAAATGGCGGAGAGGGGAAATTCCAGTTCGCCAGCCGCCAGAGCGACCAGTTCTCCGAGCGAGGCGAGTTTCGCTTGTTGCACCACTCTTCCCTGCAGGCGCTGCAAGTTTTCGAAGCTGCTCCGGGAATGATTGAGAAGCTGCATGAGCCTCTGGTCCAGCAGATGTTGTCTCAGGAAAACGATAAATGCCAGAAGCGCGACTCCGCCGAGAGCGACGGCAAAACGGAATTCGCGCAGATCCAGCTGGTCCCGGCTCTCGAACAGCGCCGTGTACGCGAGCACGGGCAGGGAGAGCATGGCGAGCTTGGCAAGTTGCGGGACAAGCGAACGGGTGGCACGCGTGCTCGAAGGCGCTTTTTGCAGATCCCGAACGAGTTGCCTCCCGGCGATCGTCGTCCACAGGAACCACAGCAACGCAGCAAGAAATGCGAGATCATAAATCCCGCCGGTTTCGAATGTGCCGCGCGCAATCGCGGCGTTCATGGACTCCGAAGCCAAGGTGTAGAGAATGCCGGCGATGAAAATGTTTCGATAAAGTTCGCGCCACGCTCCCGAACTGTTGAAAAATGCCGATCCCGATATCGCGATCAGCACAATTCCTTCGACCAGGTAGAGAAGATCCCAACGCAGATTGTAGACCCGAGCATCCGGCACAATAAACTCCTCGGGAAAGACAAAGTAGCCATAAATCACAATCCACCAGACCGCCAGAATGATCACGTTCAGCGCCGTGGGCCACATGCCGCCATGTTCATTATCCTGATGGGGGCGTATCGTCACCGCCGCCATGATGGGCACAATGTGCAAAAACAGGACAATATCTCCGGGGAAAGGATCCGGTACTGGCTGGCGAATGATCACTTCATACCAGACCCAGCATGCCTGGTTGAACCACCACATCCCCATCCCCACCGTCATCAGGCTCCAGAAAAGTCGCGTATGTCCGCGACTATCGAGAGCGTTTTGAGCGCACAAGGTGCAGGCCGCAGTAATCACCAGAATCGGGACCAGGTCTCCCATGGCCAGGCGAAAAAACGGATTTGGAAACACCGCGGGAGCAACCGCAAACGCGAGCAGAAGAAGAGCTCCGCCGAGGAGCGACGAAATTTGCAGCCGAGACACCTTCGCATGATATGACGTTCAGAAATAGATGTTTAGATCACTGACCGGTTACGGGAGGTTACGGCGGTAACCGGGTTACCGGCAGCCAAGCCTCTCTAACACCAGGGGAAAGTATTGCTGGGCTGTGTGATAAACCTCACAAGGATCCGCGATCCGGTTCCTAAGCGGGGGTAAGCCGGTAACTGCTAGAATTCGGTGTTATGGCATTCCCTGCGAGTCGCCTGCGCCGTTTGCGAAGTACAGAAACACTCCGTTCCCTGGTCCGAGAGACCCGACTTACACCTGAATCTTTCGTCTATCCCCTGTTCGTCTGCCCCGGCAACAATATCCGAAAGGAAGTGCGCTCGATGCCCGGCGTATTCAACCTCTCGATTGACGAAGCCGTCGAGGAGGTCCGCGAGGCCCGTGCCCTCGGAGTAACGTCGATTATCTTGTTCGGACTGCCGGAAAAAAAAGACGAACGGGCAACCGGTGCGTGGTCAGACGACGGCATTGTGCAAACGGCAGCGCGCGCCATCAAGGGGGAGGTGCCAGACGCGATTGTGATCGGGGATGTTTGCCTATGCGAATACATGTCGCACGGCCATTGCGGCGTAGTTAAGAGTACTCCGAGGAAAGCCGAGGCCGGGCCCCAATCGCTCGGTGCGGCCGCGGCAGCCCCGCCCATCGCGCCGCCACTAACCCCGGTCGCGGAAGATTACGAAATCGTGAATGACGCCAGTCTTGAGTTACTCGCGCGCACCTCAGTTTCGCTGGCGCGGGCTGGCGTCGACATCATCGCGCCCTCCGACATGATGGATGGCCGAGTCGGCGCAATTCGCAAAGCCCTCGACCAATCTGGTTTCGAAAATACTCCGATCCTTTCTTATGCGGCAAAGTTTTCGTCCGGCTTCTACGGCCCATTCCGCGAAGCGGCGGATTCAGCCCCGCAGTTTGGCGATCGCCGCTCCTATCAGATGGACCCGGCCAACCTTCGCGAGGCGATGCGCGAGATCGAACTGGACATAGAAGAGGGCGCAGACATGATCATGGTCAAGCCGGCAATGCCTTACCTTGACGTAATCGCCGAAGCGCGCCACCGTTTCGACCTGCCCCTGGCCGCCTACCAGGTATCGGGCGAGTACGCGATGATAGAAGCCGCTGCGCGGAACCAGTGGATCGATCGCGATCGGGTAATGATGGAATCATTGCTTTGTATCCGCCGGGCCGGGGCCAGCATGATTCTCACTTACTACGCCAAGGAAGCCGCGAAATTGCTGGCTTAGATCGCACATACAGGTTATTCTTGGCAGCGTCGTCTGGCACTTAAGCGGAGCCCCCCAGGCTGTTCATAATCTGGTCTTTTTAACGATACCGGCATTGAATAAGACGATGTACAATCCCTCATCCTGGAGGTCGGACCTTGGCTCGCCATGCCGAGTTCTCGTCGATCGAGTTAATAAGAGCCTGCATTGGCTCGAAAGACGAGCGGGCGTGGACCGAGTTTATTCGGCGATTTCAGGTCGTGATTGCGGCCGCCGTCCTCCGGACTGCGCGCCAATGGGGCGAACCCTCCCGCTCGCAGCTGGACGACCTGGTGCAGGATACCTACTTGAAACTTTGCGAAAACGATAGCCGTTTGCTGCGCTCATTCCGGCCCGAGCACGATGACTCGATTTATGGTTTCTTGCGAGTGGTGACCGCCAATGTCGTCCACGATCATTTCAAGTCCGCGCTCGCGGCCAAGCGTGGCGCGAGCCGCACGGAAGCGTTGGAGCCCTCACAGATCGAGCCGAAAGCCGCTGGCCCGGACGGGTTCGATCTCGTAAGCCACCGGCTGCAACTCGCGCAGGTCGACAAAATCTTGACCCAGGTTGCGGCGGGAGACGACCAGGAAAGAAAGCGCGTGATTTTTTGGCTCCGCCACCAGCAAGGCCTCACCGCCAGCGAGATCGCGGCCATCCCCTCGATCGGCCTGACCACCGAAGGAGTAGAAAGTGTTCTTCTGCGCCTGATCACCATGATTCGTGGTCATCTCCTAAGTTCAAGTCTCCATCGCGAAGTGAAGGTTTTGAACCGCCAAAATCGTTCTAAGAGGTTAGGGAGTTAGTTTTGGAAGACGTTTCAGGCGAGCATATCGGGACGGCTGATCTCGCGAAACTGCTCGAGGAATCTCGTGCCCGAACAGAATCCTCCGTGGACGCCCGGGCCGTACATCCCCATTTTGCCGCCTGTCCGAGCTGTCGGAATCAATTTGAAGGGCTGTCCTCGCTGGAACGCCAACTGAGGAGTATGACACCGGCTGAATCTGCAACTCGCCAAGATGCCTGTCCTCGTCCAGAGGTATGGCGTGAAATTGCCGGCGGGTTGACGCCTCCCCGAGAAACTCTCAACCTCCTCGAACACGCCAGCCGCTGCAACCATTGCGGTTCGCTGCTGCGAACGGCGGTTGCCGAATTGACCGCGCTGAATGGGATGGTGACCGAGGTGGAGCAAAAGCATCTGGCCCTCCTCGAGAGCGTTCGCGCGGAATGGCAGCGCAGCCTCGCCCACCGCATCACCGCGACAAGGGATCAGGGCTCCATGCTCTGGTGGCAGCGTTGGCTGTCCTTTCCCCGCCTGTCGATCGCCGTAGCATCTTTTCTGATTCTGTTCGGCGTGGGCTCCTGGATCGCCGTCCAGCGTAATCAACCGGCGGCTGCCGAACACCTCCTCGCCAGCGCTTATACCGAGAAGCGCACTCTCGAACTCAGGGTCGGCGGCGCGAACTACGCGCCGATACGCATCTCCCGCGGAGCGGCAACCTCCTTCACCAGCCGTCCCGAACCGCTCCTGAAAGCCGAGTCCCTGATTGCCACCCAGTTGCAATCCCACCCGTCGGATCCCGCCTGGCTTCAGGCCAAGGCTGAGGCCGATGTCCTCGAAGGCAAGTACAAGGCGGCCGTCGAAACTCTGCAACACGCCTTGCAATTGGACCCAGGATCCCCAAGGCTCCTCACCGATCTCGCCACTGCCCACTTCGAGCGCGCTCTCGAAGAAGATCGCCCGGAAGAATTCGGCGCTGCCTTTGAATATCTGAGCCAAACCCTGAGGCAGCATCCCGACGATCCGGTCGCGCTCTTCAATCGCGCCGTTGTCTCCGAACACCAATTCCTTTATCAGCAATCGCTCGAGGATTGGGACCATTACCTCCGCATAGACTCGACCTCGCAGTGGGCGGACGAAGCTCGCAGCCGGGCCAGTGCTGTGCGCGAAAAATTGAAACACCATCAGAGCTACGCGACCCCGCTGCTTTCGCCCGCCCAAGTTGCGGAGAAACTGGCGGCCACGACCACCGACGCCAACCTCGTATCCGAAGTCGATCCGCGTATAGAGGAATATCTCGACGAGGCGGTCCGCTCCTGGCTACCGCAGGCGTTTCCCGAAGCCGCGCCCAACAAAGCCAAGGTCGCTACCGACCCAGGCGCCGTGCAGGCGCTTTTTTTTTTGGCGGATCTGGCGGCCGAGCACCACGACGACCGTTGGCTGACTGATTTTCTGCGCGGCTCCTCAGCACCACATTTTCGGCAAGCGGCCAACGCTCTGGCCCGCGCCGTCCAGGCCAACGCGCTCAGCAACTACAATGTCGCCGGCCTGGAGGCCAGTCTCGCCGGACGCCTGTTCCGCGCCTCTGGCAATGCTGCCGGCGCCCTGCGCGCCGAATTCGAGCTTGCTTATGGGGGCCAGATTACCCGCCACGGCGAAGACTGCCGCCGCCGGTCGACGGCTGCCGAACTGGAGGCACAGCGCTACTTCTATCCATGGATACAGATTCAACTCGGTTTGGAGAAAGCCGTTTGTTCGTCGTTAATGGGCGATCTCGGCGCCCACGAAGAGGCCGCGCGTAGCGCTCAAGATCGCGCCCAGCAGGCTGATTACGGAACCTTGTATCTGCGCGCCCTCGGCTTTATCGCCGACGGAAAACTCGACACCGGCGACCGGCAAGCCGTGTGGAAGCTGGTGAGCGCGGGCCTCGATCGCTACTGGTCAGGCCAGTTTCCCGCCATGCGAGGCTTCAGTCTTTACAGCTTCGTCGACATCGCCGCCCAGGAAGCCGGTCAGCTAAACCTGCAAGTGGCAATCGCACGTGAAGCCGCAGCCGTGATCGATCCCGATGGGAATCAGTTGGTGCGTGCCAAGGCTCACAGCTACCTAGCTGACGCGGCCGCCGTGGCTCAGTTACCAGAGCTAGCAAAATCCGAGTACACCGAAGCTGCCCGGCTCTATGCCCTCGCACCGCAAACCGACGCGATACGGGCCGACCGCCTCTACAGCGAGATCGTGACCGCTCAGCTGGAGGCCCGTCAACCTCCCCTCGACTCCGCTTTGGCCCGTTTAACCCGACTGCAGGACGAAGTCCACCATCTCTCCAACCACCTCGTCGCACAGATTTTTTATTCCACCCTGGGCGGGGTACAGCTTCGCAGTCACCATGCGCCGGAGGCCGAGCAAGCCTTCCGCGCTGCGCTCCGCCTGGCCGAGGAAAATCTCGCGTCCCTCACGTCAGAGTCCACCCGAATCACCTGGAGCCAGCGTGCCGCCCCCGTATTCCTCGGGCTCGCCGAGGCCGAGCTCCTGCAAGATCGCGAACAGGAATCGCTCGACGTGTTTGAGTCGTACCTGGGCGCCCCGCAACGTGCAGGTAGGCGCCCAGCCGCTCAGCTTCCTTCTGATTCGCCTCCCCACCCGGTGCCCGCTCGTCTTTCACTTCTTTCTCACGAGACAGTACTTGCATACGGAGTCCTGCCCGACGGATTGGCCATCTGGGCCTATGACAATCGCGGTCTGCGTGCCAGGTGGATTCCGCAGTCTCCGCAGCAACTGCAAAATCTGTCATCGAATTTCTACAGCGAATGCTCCGATCCCGCCTCGGAACCAGGCGCCCTGCACCGCGACAGCCACACTTTATATTCCTTGCTCATCGCTCCCGTCGAAGAATTGCTGGAGCAGCCGGGCCCAAAGCGCACGCTCGTAATCGAAACCGAAGGGTTTCTCGCCCGTCTGCCCTTCGAAGCGCTCATGGATGCACGCGGTCACTACCTGATCGAGCGTGTTGACGTCGTCCACTCGCCCGGCCCCTATGCGGAGGCGCACATGCACCCCGACGCCCCAATCTCGCCCAACCTCCGCGCGCTCGTCGTAGGCAGCGCGGCCGCTTCGCCAGATATCGGTCTCTTTTCGATCCCGCATGTTCTGGCTGGAGTGGACGCGGTCGCCGGCGATTTTCGTTCTCCGCATATTCTCGAGGGCCGGGACGAAACACTCGCGGCAGTTCGCAGCGCCCTGCCCGAAGCGGCGGTCTTTCATTTTGCCGGTCACGCCATCACCACCGCGAATCGCACCGGACTCATGCTCGAGGGGGGATCCCAGCAAAATGGCGCCCCGGTTCTTCTTGACGCCAATCTCGTGCGTAATCTCAAACTCTCGAACATGCAACTGGCCGTTCTCGCCGCCTGCAGCACGGACTCCGGCGAAGGCGTGTCGCGCGGCTTCGATAGCGTCGCCAGTGCTTTTCAGACCTCCGGCGTGCCTCATGTAATCGCCAGCCGTTGGGCCGTCGACTCCGTCGAGGCCAACGTATTTATGGATGATTTTTATCGCTCCGTACTTTCCGGCCAGACGGTTTCGGGCGCAACCCGCCTGACCGCAGAAAAGATGTTGTCCGACCCTCGCACCTCTCACCCCTTTTACTGGTCAGCTTTTGCAGCTTACGGACGGCCCTAATCCCATACCCAGGAGAAAAAGAGGCCCATGACAACCGACCGCCGCTCACGCACAACTCCCACCCTCATACTCGCCAATGCTGTCTTGACCATGCTCTTCCAGATCGCCTGCAACCAATCCCCACCGCCCGCTCCCAACCCAGCGCCCGAGTCGAAGGCCCCCGCCACCGCAAATAAAGACGTATACGTCATCTTCGAAGGTCCCTGGGCATTCGCTCCCGACCCCAAAAACCCCAATGCCGTCGTCGCTCTAGCGCCGAAAACCAAGAGTCATCGCGATCTGATCGTGCAGACTCGGGACCAGAAGCTGCCGGCGGGAGTTTACGATCTCTCGTTTCCGCCTCGTGGCGGAACTGGCGCGGGCGAGGTCGATCCCAATATCCTCCGCACAAAAATTGATCCCCAGAACGTTCAGCATGTTCTCGACACCAAATCAGACCGCTACGCCATACGCATCCCCAAACCGGAGGCATACGTGGAACTCACCCACTATCACAGTCGTGCCGGTTCCACCTATCCTCCCGACGCCACGACCGAGAAGGACTACGTCACTTCCGTCTCCCTGCGCTACAGCGTTCCGAGCCTCACCGGATTTTCTCTTGCCGGCACTCCTGATACCGGCGTCTTCAACCCGCTCTTGCTTCGCGTGCAAACCCCAACCATAAACTTCAGCATCGACCCGGCTCAGGAGCCCAGCCCCTCCGACAAATGCCACACTCATGAGCGGGAAGCATTTCGCGATCTGACGAGGCTCGTGAACGTGAACCTCTTTCTGGATTTTCCCGGCGACGCGAGCGATTGCCACGCCAAAGATCCGCAGAATCCTCATCCCGTCAAAGCGGAGTTTGACCCAACCTTTCGGGATCTCCTTACCCGAGGCTCTGCAGGCTTCCGCAGACGAGATCTGCTGGCGACGTTCTGTTTCTTCGGGAACAAGGTCGATTGCATGGCGCCCGTTATGGTCGCCAGCGACTAGCGACTAGCGACTAAGAGGAGTTTGCCCAACAACCATCGAACGACGAGTAAACGACGAACGACGGAAAACGCTACAATGTCGCCGTGAACTTCTCTGCTCCGCGGAAGCGGCATCCGATCACAGCCGTCAGTACCGCCATGCCGTCGAGGCCGCAGAAGCTACGGGATCGGCGTCTGGCTGGTATCGTTCCGCGGGTTATCGGCGTCATCCGCTACTCGAATGCCATCGCTTGGAGCGCGCGCTGAAGGTGGCGATGTCGCCGGACTTGCCAAAGCCAGATTCGCCAGGCGAAGTAGGAATTCAACCGCTGGTCGTGGTGGTCCTCGGTCCAACCGCAAGCGGAAAAACCTCATTGTCGCTGGCCCTGGCGCGCCAGTTCGACGGAGAAATCCTCAACTGCGATTCGGTCGCCATGTACCGCGAATTTGAAATCGGCACGGCCAAGCCCACCCCGGCCGAGCGCGAGGAAATTCCGCATCACCTGATCGATTGCGTGGATCCCCGCGAACATGTCAGCGCCGGAGAATATGCCCGCCAGGCGCGCTCAATTCTCCGCGAGATTGTTCTCCGCGAGAAAGCTCCGGGCAAGACAGTCCCCGGCCACAAGGAGCCAGACAAAAACGATCAGCGGCCGCACTTGCCGATCGTCACCGGAGGAACCGGATTCTATCTTCGTGCCCTAGTCGATGGACTGTTTCCCGGCCCCGGGCGCTCCGACGAATTGCGCGACAAACTCCGCGACCGCGCCGCCAGGAGAGGAACCGGCCACCTGCATCGCATCCTTCGCCGTTTAGACGCTTCAGCCGCCAACCGCATTCACGCCAATGACCTGCCCAAAATGATCCGGGCAATCGAGGTCTGCCTTGCCTCGCGCCGTCCGATGACGGAACTTTGGCAGCGCGGACGCGAGACGCTAGAAGGTTTCCGCATTCTGCGTCTCGGCCTGAATCCCGATCGCGATGCCCTTTATGCCCGAATCAACCGCCGAGCCGAGGAGATGTTCGACCGAGGTCTGATCGCCGAAACCGAAAAGCTTCTCGGAAAGTTTGGCGATCAGGCTCGAGCATTTCAATCGTTGGGATACAAGCAGGCGTGTCAGTTTTTGCGCGGTCAACTCGATCGGGAGTCGGCACTAAGGAGCGCGCAGCAGGCGCATCGCAACTATGCCAAGCGCCAAATGACCTGGTTTCGAAGGGAAAAGGACGTGTATTGGCTGGACGGGTTTGGGGACGATCCAACCATCCAGGCGGCAGCCGTCGCAGCCGTCAGCCGGGCAAAGCTGTAAAAATCTTACATCACGTCCCCGCCAAAAAAGCAAAACCCCCTTCTCGGGAGGAGGTTTTCGAGAATTCAACAATAGCTTCTAGCTATCCCCCGCCACCGTCCGTACCTTCCCGGGCAGGAAATGATAGGGCGGCCACGGTCCGGTCACCACCATCTGGCAATTTTTCAATTGCTTAGCGGCCGCGCTGTAGCGATTCTGATATTTTTCGATGGATTTTGTATCAATCAGGTGAGCAATGTCGAGCAACATGCCATCGGCGTCCACCCGCTTGCAGCTGACCTCTTCCTCGAGCGGATTGAAGAGCTTGTGCACCTGAACCGACAGGGCCCGCGCTTTCGTCTGCCGTTCGCGTTCGCGCGACGCCTTCTCCCGCAGCTTGGTCAGGTATTCTCGCCCGACCGTATCGGGGAGGACGACCTCTTCCATCGAACCCCTCAAAGTCCCGTCGCGCACCGTCAGCTTGATGCGCATCTCGGACTTGCCGCGCAGCCGGGCCACGCTTTCACAGAAAGTGCGGCGGTTCGATCGAACGGCCTGGCGAATCGCGTCTTCAGTATCAAAGATCGTTCCAAACCGAAATGGCAGGACAGTTGCAGTCCGAAAGCTTTGGCTGACTACTCGGGCATGCTCAAGCACAGACTTTTCATCGAGTTTAGAGGTCGCGCGGTCATATTCACTCACAATCACCGCGAATTCTCCGCTCGGGTAGCTCATGACGGGAGCAGAATTTACACCTTGAATTCCATCTAGGACGAAGGGGCGGCGGGCGCGAACACCATTGGCGAGGGTCTGGTGCTCCGTAAGGCAGTACGCGTACCACGACATGCATTCTCTCCGAATTGCACCGGGGCTTTACGGCACCCCTTTAGATTTTCATGTAAAGCTAGGGCTGCGCTGCTACCTGGAAGATTGGGTTTTTTGTTTTGGACAAGGTGAATTGTTATGTCCAAAATCATATTACTTCGAGTGCCCCTATTTTGCAACCATTCTTCTCATCATTGCATCGTCAGGTCTCATTTTGCTACTCCGGCGGGCCGTCCAGACACTCCATTCCCGGCATCGGTAGCGAAGCAGCTTGTGGAAAAATCGTCTTCCGGCACGGTCGTTATTTCGAATTTCTGATTTCTGTCTCGCCACAAGAGAAAAGCGCCCCTCATCGTCATCCTTGCAGCCCGAATCATTGCAGCCGAGCATACTCGGCCTGGGCTTCTTTCAGGATGGGGAT
>Ga0181522_10001768_pt1 | contig 12797 bp, 10 predicted proteins | sample PEATcosm2014_Bin_27_FD_121103 | JGI IMG/M metagenome (GOLD analysis project Ga0181522, IMG submission 121103) | Peatland microbial communities from MTU Mesocosm Facility, Houghton, MI, USA - PEATcosm2014_Bin05_10_metaG | ecosystem: Environmental > Terrestrial > Soil > Wetlands > Peat | place... | reverse complement strand
GGCTTCGCGTGCGGCCTGGGGATGGCCGTAGATGGCGACGACGCCACATTCTTCGCGAAGCTTATCAGCTTCGCGAAGAGCGGTCAGTGACCAGTGGTCAGTGGTGAGCGAGTTGACGAGAAGCAATTCAGATAAATCGGCGACGCCGGACACGCCTTGATAGAGGCGCTGAATCATGCGGAAACCTCGCCATGGAGATTGGCTTCAAGGGCGGAGGCCCAGATGCGGCGCAGATCTTCAAGGGGGGCAGAGATGAAGGGTTCGCGATCGACGTTGATTTGCAGGCTCTTTCCGCCGGTGGTGCCAATGCGCGCCGCGAGGAAACTGAATTCGCCGGCAAGCTTCTCTATGGCGGAGATATTTTCTGACGCCGTGGAGATGAGTACTGTGGACGCAGGTTCGGCGAAGAGGCCGAAGAGCGGGTGGGCGAGGAGCGACGGATCCTGCTCGACCGAAGCGCCGATGTGTTTGGGGAATCCGGCTTGCGCGAGGGCGATGGCGATGCCGCCATCGGAGAGGTCGCATGCGGACCGAATCAGCTTGCGGTCAGCGAGCGCCTGCAATAGCGAGTGGAGATCGGCTTCAGCATCGAGATCGAGCGAGGGCGGAGTGCCCCAAAGGCGGCCGAGAAGGACTTTTGTGAATTCAGAAGAACCGAACGCCTGAAGCAATGCGTCGACTGTCACCGTGGTATCTTGCGGCGCGTCGGGAACCGGTTCAGTGGCCGGCGCCGAGATCGGAAACGGCGGGTCGGGAACAAGCCCGGCCATGGCATATGGGCTCATGGGAGCAGGCTCAAACGGAACCTTGAGATCGGGATCGGGTTCATCGCCGCGAGGAATTGGCCAAAGCAGCACGATGGCATCGCCTGCACGCTGAAAATGTGCGGGCACTGCTCTGGTGACGTCGTCGAGAATGCCGACGATGCCGAGAACAGGCGTGGGATAGATGCCTTCGCCTTTGGTCTCGTTATATAAGGAGACATTTCCGCCGGTGATAGGCGTGCCAAGCGCGGTGCAGGCTTCGGCGATGCCGTCGATGGCCGCGGAGAGCTGGGCCATGATCTCCGGCTTTTCAGGATTGCCGAAGTTGAGGCAGTTGGTGGCTGCCACGGGCAGTGCGCCGGTGCAAGCAACTTTTCGGGCGGCCTCAGCGACGGCGTGCATGGCGCCTAATTTTGGATCGAGATAGGCCCAGCGGCCGTTGCCGTCGAGCGCCATGGCGAGGCCGCGTTCGTGACCCGGAGTTCCGGTTCCCTTGATGCGCATGACGCCGGCTTCGCCACCGGGGCCGATGACCGTATTGGTTTGCACCATGGAGTCATATTGTTCGTAGACCCAGCGCTTGGAGGAAATGTTGGGACTGGCCAGAAGTTTCTTGAGGTCGGCAGTGTAATCGCGATCTCGGGACAGATCAGCGAGAACTTCTTCTGGCGGGTCGAGTGGAACGGGCGCCTTCCATGTGCCAACGGGGCGGCGGTAGAGCGGCGCATCGTCGGTAAGGGATTGATTGGGGATGTCGGCGACGAGCTCGCCGTGATGGCGAATGCGAAGGCGCGGCTCGGGCTGAACAGTGCCGACGATGACCGCGTCGAGACCCCACTTTGAAAAGACACGGAGCACTTCGCCTTCGCGGCCTCTTTCTGCAACGAGCAGCATGCGCTCCTGGCTCTCGGAGAGCATGATCTCGTAAGCGCTCATGCCGGTTTCGCGCTGCGGCACGAGGTCGAGCTCAACGTCGAGGCCGACGCCACCGCGCGCGCCCATCTCGCATGTGGAGCAAGTGAGACCGGCAGCGCCCATGTCCTGAATGCCGACGATCGCGCCGGTTTGCATGGCCTCAAGGCAGGCTTCGAGGAGAAGCTTCTCCATGAACGGATCGCCGACCTGGACGTTGGGGCGCTTCTGCTCAGAACCTTCAGTGAATTGTTCAGAGGCCATGGTGGCGCCGTGGATGCCGTCACGGCCGGTTTTTGCGCCTACATAGATGACCGGGTTCCCGGTGCCGCTGGCCTTGCCGTAGAAGATTTCGTCTTTGCGGACCAGGCCGAGGGCGAAAGCGTTCACCAGAGGGTTGCCACTGTAGCAGGGTTCGAACTTGGTTTCGCCGCCGAGGTTGGGCACGCCAAAACAGTTGCCATACCCGGCGACGCCACTGACCACTCCCTCGACGATGGAGTGGTTTTTGTGGAGCTCACGCTCTTTTACTTTTTGGTCGGGATTAGCGGAATCAGAAGGACTGATGGGGCCGAAGCGGAGCGAATCCATGACAGCGAGGGGCCGCGCGCCCATGGTGAAGATGTCGCGCAGGATACCGCCGACGCCGGTGGCCGCGCCCTGGAATGGCTCGATGTAACTGGGGTGGTTGTGCGATTCGATTTTGAAGGCGCAGGCCCAACCGTCGCCTACGTCGATGATGCCGGCATTTTCGCCGGGCCCCTGGACGACACGATCGCTCTTGGTGGGCAGGCGCTTGAGGTGCACGCGGCTGGACTTGTAGGAACAGTGCTCACTCCACATGACGCTGTAAATGCCAAGTTCAGTGAGAGAGGGCGTGCGGCCAAGAGCGGCAAAAATGCGCTCGTACTCGTCCGCGGTGATGCTGTGCTGGGCCAGCAACTGCGGGGTGATGGTGATTGGCTCAGGAACGACTGCGGAGGATGCAGTTGTCATCACGGTTGCCTCCATTGTCGCATGATGGCTGTGCGGCGAAGATATGTTCAGCGAAGGCGGATGGAGGAAAACCTGCGAAGTACATGCGTGCGTGGCAGATGCGACTCGTCAATTTCCTGCAAGTTCTTGCAAAGCCGCGGACGTCATCAGCGGTACGGCGGCGGTGGCGAACGGAACAAAGGCTGTGCGATACTTTTGAGAGCAGACCGCACCCAAGCCGGGATGGCGGAACTGGCAGACGCAGCAGACTCAAAATCTGCCGGCCCTTGTGGTCATGGGGGTTCGACCCCCCCTCCCGGCACCAAGTTTAAGGTTATTTCGAATCTTAGATTTAGCAAAATGCAAGATCGTTGGCGCCTGAGTTGCACCAAAGTTGTGTCCAGACTCGAACCGTTGGCACTGCCGCGATTCCTGTTACCGGTCTGGCCCGTTTTTTCTGTGGGAGATCTCCACGTCTCGTGCCCGGCAGGGTTTCTCGCCCTCGGCGGGCCCTGTCATGACTTCACAGAGAAGTGACCCCAGGAGATCGGAACGCAATCAACGATGGGCCGGCAGGGGAAGAATGTCAATGAAAATGGGCCAAGCATCGTTCAAGACGCTTGAGCCGCTCGCATTTGGGATTCGAGTCGTCCAACGGATCAAGTTCAGGGAATTTCCGGTTCAACGGAACCAGAAATCTCCTGAAGTTGAGGTGGGACAGACTTCTCGCCGCTCTCAGTAAGGGTGCGCAGTTTAGCGAGGAGATCTGAAGGATGGACCGGTTTGGCCAGAACTTCGAATTCATTTCCACAAAGTCTGGCAGTCGCAAGCATTTCTGCGGCCGCCGATTGTCCCGAAAAGAGCAAGATCTTGCATTGGGGATATTCGCCGCGGAATTGGACGGCAAGCTCAATTCCGGACATCCCCGGCATGATTACATCTGTTATCAAAAGGTCGGGTACCGGACCGCTAGCGGCTGCTTCAAGAGCCTGACAAGCGCCCACAAACGCGGTCGCAGAGAAGCCCGATTGAGCGAGGATCATTGCCAAAGTAGTCGCGATCAACTCTTCATCGTCGACGACGAAAACGACTCCTCTGCCGCGCTGCATTTTGCCGCACGCTCCTTTGGCTGCCTTTAACGAATATATGTGTGGCCCGATCGTGGAAACGCGCGAGATTCGTAAGCAGTCGCTGCCGATTCAACCGGCCAAAGTTGGACGCTAACCGCGATCCATGGGCCGAAGAACTATTGACAGCTTGAGTCCTTTGCAGACATGTGCGTTCTCTGCCACTTGCAATTCCCGTTCGGAATCGGCTGATGCGAGGGTTGAAAAGCATTCACTGCAGAACGAGTCGATTGTCCCATCAACGTTCCGCTTGTGGGGAAATATTGGCTGGCGAATTCCAGCAGTCTTTCTCATCTTATCAATTCTCCGTTTCTGACTTTCGCGATTTGGCGTGTCTAATCTCTATTTGTTTTGTTCGGCAGCAGAACACAAAGCCACGTGCCGGCTGCGCACGAGTCACATGAACTTGCATTCGCGCTCGGGGCGTTTTTCGCGGTCATCGCTTTTCGCCGGTCATCCGCGCGAGTCGATCGAATCAGCGGCACCTACCGGCCATTCGCATTACCAAGCCGGTCACGTGAGCAACATTTCGCTCCCCGAGCTGTCCTTACTGTATGATGCGCAATTTTGCATTCTCGCAGACCTGATCTCAAGCCTTCATACCGCTCGGACAGCTTATTTGCTCTTTTCTCAGTGGGACTCAAATTCGAGCGTTTGGTAAAGGCCCTTGTCGCTCTGACAGGGTAGCGGCGAACTCGACCCGGTGAGGGATGCGAGCGGAGAGATGCGCTGAAAACACGAAGGGCGACGCACGAGGGACCAAGGCAGGTAGGATCGAGGCGCGAAGAGGCAAGACACGAAGGATCACGGCACGAACTTGAGCGAATAGGCCGCTCCGGGATCGAACGAGCTTTGGACGAGGCCGAGGGATTTGAGCTGCTCGCTGGTGGCTTGCCAACGGGCGGCGTCCATCCGTCCAATCCCGTCAATGCTGCCCGCGGCGCCGGCGATAAATCCGCCATCGCGAAGCGCCTGGGCTGTGTAGGCTTCCTGCGCCGGGTTCAGAGCCGGATTGAGTTGTAGGAGCATTGCATTCGTGGCGCTGGGATCGCGCAGGTATTCCTGCCAGCCGCGAATGCTGGCGCGAACAAATTTCGCAACCACGTCAGGATGTTGGGCGGCGAAGTCGCGCGTGGTGAATTGCACGCGGTAAGGGTCGTATCCCGAGGAACTGATGAGCAACGTGCGCACCTGGGCGCCGGCCTGTTTGGCAAAAAACGGCTCGCTGGTGACGAAGATCTGCTGGACGTAGTTGGGATCGGCGAGAAAGTTGGCGACGGAGAGCGTGGAGGGGATCTGGCGGACGTTTTGCAGGTTGTATCGCTTGATCACGTACTTCAACCAGACAGCTCCGGTTTGCGCTGCGATGGTGTGGCCCTCGAGGTCCTTGAAGTCGTGGATCGGTGAGTCCTGATGCACCATCACGGCCTGCGGGTCATGCTGCATCGTGGCTGCGACGGCCATGAGGGGCAGCCCGTTGGAGCCCCATTCGAGCATCTGGTCGCTCGAGCCGAGTCCAAAGTCTGCCTGACCCGATGCAACGATGGGGGCTGTGCTGCCGTACTGCGGCAAAGGCAAAATTGTGACGTCGAGACCTTCGGCTTTGTAGAACCCCATACGCTGCGCGGTAAAGAAGCCGCCGTGTTCAGGCTGCGGATACCAATCGAGCTGAAGGCGCACCGGGGTCAAACCGTTGCTGGACGCAGACGAATTGCGATGGCATCCCGCAAGTGCGAGTGAGAATACGACCACCAGCGGAATCGCGGCGAACGCTTGAGATCTGACGGGTCGCAAGTTTGACCTCGACGGGCGGGAAGTGAGCCCTTGGTATGAAAGTTATCATGCGGTGGGAGCCAGCTCCGGAACTTGGCTTCGCAATGCGATAGCAGTGCAGCGGCAACTGATTTTCTTGAGGCGCCGGGGCTGGCCGCCATGCTAATTTCAAGCATGGGAGTCGCCTCTTCTTCCTCGCACCACCTAAGTGCACATAAGAAACTAAGCTCCGGCTCGGCTGCCGACCGGGAGCACATGGCCGCACTTGCGGCATTCACCGCGCGAAGCCTGAAGACGGCTCGTCCTCGGCCATTCGGCGCTTCCATCGTTGAAACGAGAACTGGAGAATTGCTGCTCCGCGCGCTGAATGCAGTGAGGCAGGAGATCGACCCCAGCGCGCATGCCGAGGTTCGCGCCATCCGCCTGGCCACAAAGCGACTGAAGAAGATTTCTCTCGGTGGCTACACGCTTTACACCACCTGCGAGCCTTGCCCCATGTGCATGAGCGCGGCACTGTGGGCGGGATTGGATCGAGTGGTGTTTGGCGCCACCATTGAAGACGCAAACCGGCACTGCAACCAGATTCTGATTCCAGCCACCGAGGTGACCGCGCGCGCCGATATGAAATGCGTTGTCGACGGGCCACTGCTGCGCGAGGAATGCTACGGCCTGTTTACGCACCCGCGCATGTTGCGGGCATTCAAACTTTGGTCGACACGCAAGAAGCCGCCTGCACGTTAACGTAACCTGATTGGAGATTTCTTGGCTCATCGGGACAATCTCGCCGCGGAATTGTCAGAGGTGATTGGCGATGGGACGCGCGTGTTGACCGAGCCGGCGGTGCTCGATCGGCTGTCGCACGATTTCTATTGGTACTCGCCCGTGCTGCGGCCGCTGCTCGCGGACAAGAACGGCGACGTGGCGGTGCAGACAACGAGCGTGGAGGAAGTGCTTGCCGTCATGCGATTCGCCGGCGAACGCGGTGTTCCGGTAACGGTGCGCGGCGCGGGCACAGGCAACTACGGACAGTGCGTGCCACTCGAGGGCGGAATCGTGCTCGACCTTTCTTTAGTGGACAAGCTGGAGGCGATTACGGAAGATGGCGTCGCGGTATGCCAGCCGGGTTTGCGCCTCGGCACGCTGGAAACGGAGGCGCGCCGGAAGGGCTGGGAATTGCGCATGTACCCTTCAACGCTCGTAAAGGCTTCGGTGGGGGGCTTTCTTGGCGGCGGCTCTGGAGGAATTGGTTCGGTGGCGCATGGCGGCCTGCGCGACTTCGATAATGTGCGAGGCTTTGAAGTGGTGACGATGGAGGATCCGCCGCGCGTGGTAAAACACGAAGGCGCCGCAGTCCATGAAATTTTACATGCGTGGGGCACCAACGGAGTACTGACGCGGATTTGGTTTGCACTTGCGCCCGCTGTGGAATGGACGCAAGTGACTGCGGCCTTCGATACCTATGCCGAAGCTTTTCGCTTTACGCAGGCAATTGCGGTTGATGCGGCGTGGACCAAGCGGCTGGCAACCGTCTTCGAGTGGCCCATCCCGTCGTTTTTCGCGCCGATCAAGAATGTGACCCGCGAGGGCAAAGCGCTTGTGCTGGTTATGATTTCTACCGCGCAGGCAGAGGCTTTCTGTGCCGCTGTCGGCTCCGCCGCCGGTGAGGTCACGTTAAAAGGAGCATTCGAGGGCCCGCGCACACGGCCGCTACTGAGCGACTACACGTGGAACCACACAACGCTGTGGGCGATGAAGGCCGACCCAGCCTACACCTATCTGCAATGCGGCTTCTCGCCCACGGAATGCGTGGAGCAATTCCGGAAGTTGCGCGAGCGCTACGGGCAGGAGATTCTCTTCCATATTGAATTCATGAAAAACGGAGACGGTGTGGTCATTCCCGGCGCCATCCCTGTGGTGCGCTTCACGACGGAGGAGCGACTGAACGACATGATTGCTTACTGCCGATCGATTGGAGTGTTTGTCGCCAATCCACACGTCAACTATCTTGAAGACGGCGGCCGGTTCCGTCCCGATAACATTCAACTCATCGCGAAGCAGAAGTACGATCCTCGCGGCCTGCTGAATCCGGGCAAGATGATCAGCTTTCGCAGGCAAGGGGTTGCACCATGAAGACATGGATTCCCGACGCGCGCAATTTTGCGTATTTGACGTGGAAGCAGGTTGACGCGCTTCCGCGCGAGCGGACACTGCTGGTGCTGCCCACGGCGGCGATCGAACAGCACGGCCGTCATCTCCCGCTCGCCACAGACACGCTGATCAACAATCTTCTGCTAGGCAAGGCGCTCGCGCTGTTGCCCGCTGAGTTGCCTGTCTACGCGCTGCCGCCCGTCTGCTACGGCAAGAGCAACGAACATATCGGATTTCCCGGAACACTCTCGGTGCGCGCAGAAACTTTCATGGCCGTCGTGCGCGATCTGGGCGCGAGCATCGCTTCGGCGGGCTTCAAGAAGCTGGTCCTCTACAACACGCATGGCGGTAACACTTCGCTTGTGGATGTGATGGCGCGCGATTTGCGCGCGGAGTTCGGGCTGCGCACTTTTTCTCTGTTCGGTTCGCCGGGCGCGACCTTCGAGGGGATCAGCGAGCAGGAGCGAACTTACGGCTTCCATGCAGGCGAAGTGGAAACTGCATATTTGCTGTATGCGGCGAAGGACCTGGTGCATCCCAACGAATATTCGGCCAACTACATTGCCCGCGTGGAGCAGCCGGAGCCGATCAAGCCGGAGGGCTCGTCGGCAAATTTCGCGTGGCTCACGCGCGACATCGCACCCAGCGGCGTGCTCGGCGACCCGTCTGCGGCAACGGCGGAAAACGGCGAGCGCTGGTCGAATGAAGCGGCGGCGCACATCGCTGAGCTTCTGATTGCGATGTACAAATTCGAGCCGAGGCACGGTGCGTGAAGATGATCGACTGCGGAAGCGGAGTGCGGCTCGAGCGCGGAGTCGAATGCCGGCTCAGTGACGGAACTACGCTGGTCTCCGATCACTATTACCCAGAGAGTGACGGACCCTGGCCGACGCTGTTCATGCGCCAGCCCTACGGGCGCCAAATTGCTTCGACAGTCGTCTATCGCCACCCGGTGTGGTTTGCGCGGCACGGCTATCATGTCGCGATCCAGGATGTGCGCGGGCGCGGCGACTCGAGCGGCGAGTTCTATCCATTTCGAAATGAAGCTCGCGACGGTGCGGAGGCGATCGGGTGGTTGCGCGGGCATTTGGCGTGCAACGGCCGCATCGGCATGTATGGATTTTCCTACCAGGGCGCGACGCAGTTGCTCGCTGCCGCCGAACAGCCCGAGGGCCTCAAGTGCATTGCGCCGCACATGACCGCGACGGACCTGTATGACGGCTGGTTCTATCATCACGGAGCGCTGCGGTTAAACGCGACCTTGAGCTGGGGCATCCAGTTGCTTCGCGAAGACGCGCGGCGAATGGGCTTGCGTGAGGCGAGCGATCGACTGGAGCGGGCATGGGCCGATGTGCGCTCGGAGTCGGCAACGGTTCCGTATGCCAAACACCCGGCAACCGCGGATCCAGCGTTGCCGAGTTATGTTCGCGACTGGTTTCGGCATCGCGAGTCAGGATCCTATTGGAGTGAACAGGACGTAAGCACTCGGATCGATCGCATCCAGATTCCGGCGCTGCACATTGCCAGCTGGTACGACACTTATCTTGAAGCGTCGATTCAAGGCTATGTCGCGTTGCGGGATGGCGCAGGCAGCGAATTTGCGCGCAAGAATCAGTACCTGATTGCAGGACCGTGGGTTCACCTTCCGTGGGGCGACCGCGTGGGCGATTCGAACTTCGGCGAAGCGGCGAATCTGGACACCGACGAAATCCTGCTGCGCTGGTTCAATCACTGGCTCAAAGATTCCGAAGAATTCCAAAGTGAGCCCAAGGTCCAGTACTTTTCATTGGGCGCCAATCGCTGGCGAACGGCGGATGCGTGGCCTACTGAGGCAACCTGTCCGATCTTTCTGCACAGCGCCGGAAACGCAAATTCGCGCAAAGGCGGCGGGCGGCTGGCGGCTACGGCGCCGGTTGGTGATGAACCGCGCGATGTGTTTGTTTACGATCCCGAGGTGCCTGTTTTGGCGCCCGGCGGCGCGCAAGCAATGAGCGGCCCCTACGATCAGTCGGCGCTCGAGATGGGCAATAATCTCCTTGTCTACACGTCCGACCCCGTCAAGGCCGATATGGAAATCTTCGGCCAGCCGCGTATCCGGCTGTATGCCGCCACGTCGGCGGCGCAGGCGGATTTTACGGCAAAGATCGTACGCGTCACCACCAGTGGGCGAGCCGAGCTTCTGTGCATCGGAATCGCGCGCAGCTCGTGGATGTTTCGCGGAGCAGGCTATGCGGCCGATGAGGTTCATCAGTGGGAATTCACGCTCGAACCCACTGCATTCACGCTCGCTGCAGGCGAGCGGCTGCGCCTGGAGATCGCAAGCTCTGCTTTTCCGCTCTATGATCGCAACCCATCGACCGGCACTGCGCCCGAGCTTGCCGACAACTGGAACTGGGCGCGCTCAACGCAGCAGATTCTCCATTCCGCCGAATGTCCATCGGCGCTCTATTTGCCCATAACAGGAGAGCCGGGATGGTGAGCGAACCTCGACTTCCCGAAATTTCTCTCGGCAGTGTCGGCAAGAGGTTCCGCAATGGCGCGGTGGCCTTGCACGATATCTCGCTCGATGTCGATCGAGGCGAGTTCGTCACATTTCTTGGACCCTCCGGTTGCGGAAAATCCACGCTCCTCAAGCTCATTGCCGGCCTTAGCACCGCGAACAATGGCCAGATCAAAGTGAACGGTATGACGCCGGAAAGCGCGCGGGAGATGATCAGCTTCATCTTTCAGGATGCGACGCTTCTTCCCTGGCGAACGGTGGAGCAGAACGTGGGGCTGGGCCTCGAGCTTGAACACACGGCGCGCGCAGTCCGCAATGAACGCGTGGCGCGCATGCTCGAAGTTGTCGGGTTGAGCAAGGTCGCCAAGAGTTATCCGCGACAACTTTCCGGTGGCATGAAGATGCGCGTCTCAATCGCCCGCGCGCTGGTGAGCAAGCCGCGCATCCTCCTGATGGACGAGCCTTTTGCCGCGCTCGACGAAATGACTCGTGATCGCCTCAACGAAGAGCTCTTGCGACTGCACGCGGAACAGAAATGGACGGTTCTTTTTGTTACGCACTCGGTGGCCGAGGCAGTTTTTCTTTCCACGCGCATCGTCATTCTGGCCCCGCACCCGGGGCGGGTGGCACATGAGCTGGACGTTCACTTGGCGTGGCCGCGCACCGCCGACACGCGCGAGTCACTGGCGTATGAGGAGATTGTTACGCACGCCACGCGCCTACTGCGGGGAGTGGTTGAGCCATGAGCCGGCGCGCGGTGATGGCCATGAGCAGCGCGCTTGTGCTCGCCTGCCTGCTGGGCGTGTGGCAGACCATTATTTGGATCAATCATCTGCCGGTCTATATTCTGCCCGGCCCTCTCGCCGTTTTAGAGGCAATCGGCTTACGCTATCCGTCGCTGCTCAACTCGCTGTGGATCACGACCGAGGAGGCAGCCGGCGGACTGATCGCGAGCATTGCCGTTGGGCTCTGCGTCGCCATGATCTTTTCGCAATGGCGCGGGCTGCGGCAAACGCTTTACCCGTACACGATCCTGTTACAGACTGTTCCGATCGTCGCGATTGCGCCGTTGATTATTCTCTGGGTCGGCGCCGGGATTTTCGCCGTTACGGTTGTGACGTTCATCATCTGCCTGGCGCCGATTATCGCCAACACAACGCAAGGGTTGATCAGCGTCGACGAGAACCTGGTTCACCTGTTCGTGATTTACAACGCTTCGCCGGCGCAGATTCTTGCAAAGCTGCGCCTGCCCAACGCACTGCCCAACTTCTTCACCGGCCTTCGGATCTCTGCCGGGATCAGCGTGATCGGCGCCATCACGGGCGAGCTTTTTGCCGGATCAGCGCGCGTGGGCGAGGGGGGACTTGGCTATACGATGATTTACGCCAACAATCAAATGGAAACCAGCTATCTGTTTGCGCTGGTGCTGGCTGCAACAGTGCTGGGGTTCAGCTTTTTCTTTATTGTGATGTTTCTGGAGTGGCTGGCACTGCACAACTGGCACGAATCGAGCCGCCCGCAGTTGGAGGAATGAGGAACGCGATCGATGTTACGCATGGAAACTGAAACCGGCTGGTGGCTCATTACGCATCCTGACCACGCACGCCTGGCGGGAGAATTTGCCGCGGCGTGGGGAAATGAAACATTCCGAAAGCCGGAGCCGCGGATTCGCGTGCTGAAGGGCATCGCGCGCCACGACGATGGCTGGGCCGCTCGCGACGCGCGTCCCGTGATCACGCGCGAGGGCAAGCCTTCGGCATTTTCTGTTGAGCTCGTGGGGAAGTACTCCGCTTTCGAGGAGATCGATCTCGACGAGTATCTTGGAGTGCGCGAGCGCGCCGTTCGCATTATTGCCGAAGAAGATGCTTATGCGGCGCTGCTTATTTCGATGCACACGTACAGCTTGCTGACAGAGCACGCCGACCGCTCCACGATTGCGGCTGAGAGTCTTCCGCTCCTCGATCACTTCCTCGACCGCCTGCGCGGCGTTCAGGAAAATCTGCGCGAAGCGATTGCTGCCGACAGCACACTCGCGCCGGAGCAGAAGACCGAGACGGCGATCCTGGAACACTTCCGGCTTTTGCAAGCATGCGACAATCTCTCGCTTTTGAGCTGCGTGGCATTTTCGCGACCAGCCGATCTGTTGCATCCATTGCCCCTCAACGACGGTGGGACAAGTCGCGTGAACGTGATTCCCCTGGCGCGGCGGCATTTTCGTTTGACGCCGTGGCCGTTTGCGGAGCCGGAGCTTACCTTTCACTTTTCCGCGCGACCCATCGAGGGAAAGACATTCGCCTCGTCGCAAGCGCTGAGCGCGGCATTTTCGGCCGCCGACCCTGCAAAGATCTCTGTCACGCTAACGCAATAACGATTTAAGCGGGGAAAAGCTCGCGACGGGGAAGAATCTGCTTGGCCAACGCAGCGCTCACCGTGTGCACAGGCTCATTCACGACTTGGCTCAACCGCAGGCGCATCGCAACGCTGCACAGGATGTAGGCATGCACCTCGCTGAATCCCCACCGGCTTACGAGCAGTTCGATCATGCGAAGTGTCGCACTGCGCGCCACTGCTGCGAGGTCAGTACCGGTTTCGACCACG
>Ga0181522_10001767_pt1 | contig 12800 bp, 17 predicted proteins | sample PEATcosm2014_Bin_27_FD_121103 | JGI IMG/M metagenome (GOLD analysis project Ga0181522, IMG submission 121103) | Peatland microbial communities from MTU Mesocosm Facility, Houghton, MI, USA - PEATcosm2014_Bin05_10_metaG | ecosystem: Environmental > Terrestrial > Soil > Wetlands > Peat | place... | reverse complement strand
CAGCGCCAGGGATGCCCCATAAACGAAAGATTGCCGGTGGATGGTCATTGGGGCCTGCCCGTCTGAGAAAACCCAGCTTGAGCCGCCTGGACGCTTGCCATGATGGCCTCGCGCTGCGCTTCCGGGGTGCCCTTCAAAACGCGGACGAGGGAAAGCACCTCGCCCGGGAATTGGAGCACACCTTGTATCATTTCCAAGATGGCCGCTAGGGTCATTTAGCCGCCGGAGGCTGATTGGCCTTGAGCCAATTGTAGATCAACTGAAACACAGAATTCGCATCAACGCCAGGAATCAGCGCCAGAGCCTCAGACAGCGCAAACAAAAGGCCCAGGATCACTGCCGCATTGGATTGAATCCAAGAAATGATGCTTGCCATAGAATCTCCTTATTCTTTACAATCGGTTCAACCGAAGTTATCTGATTGAAAACAGCCCATCCATTGACACTCGAAAAGGATAGAATATGGCCAAACAAAGAAGCAAGCAAGAGATTGAAAACGAATACTCCAACGAATGCGCCCAGTGCGGTCATAAATACGCCACTATTGCCGCACTTGAGCGTCAGGAAAAAGAAAGCGACAACAAGATCGCGCTGCTGAGGTCTGAGATTCAAGGCCATATGAGCAAAATGATGAAGCTCCGTGATGAGAAATGGACTCCCGTGGCAGGCACTGAAGCGCCTACCGAACTAGCCACGCCCGAGGTTCAAAATGAAGCAAGCTAAAATTCTTTGCCCTAGACCGACGCCGAGTTTGAATCACTCATCAAAAAGCTTGTGAAGCAATTCAAGCTCCCCAACGCTGAGCACGCGACCGCCGTCGTTGCAAATCGCATCATGCACCTTCCGCCCGATCAAGATACCACAACGATGGAATATCTTGGAGCTTGTGTGCGTAAGAACGTGGCGTATCAGGTCGCCGAGAGCCAGGGTAGGCGTATCGCCCATAAGATCCAAGTTGACATGATCGTGACTGAGTTGAAAGCAAATCCCCTCAACCAACAGGCCATGGATGCGCTTGAGAAGGCCGTCAATGAAGGCTCTGAATATGCAAAACAGGCCCGCGCCGGGCTTTCTTTAGAGCCATCTCATGCCAAAGTGTTGAACTTGGTGGAGAAGCCTCCTGAGTCGGCGTGACTCGAAGTTTAAAAAACTTGAAAAGTTCTGGTATGGGAAGCTTCTAGAAAGTGGGTTTCATGATATCGAAACTACTTCAGGCAAAACACGGCTTCTTAAAGAATGGGATTCTAATTTTTTCAGGAATCGGTTTGATCCAACTCGGTATGATTGTGCTTGCCAATATTATGAAGAAGCAAGGATCATTCTAGGCGCATATGCCTTTGAAACCGAGGTTCATCAGCGCATCTGGGAGCTTCATTGTGAGGGCAAAACAGAAAGGGCGATCGCTCAGGAAATCTTCGGGGCCTATGGAAAAAGTGCGGTTCATTATATCATCGCGAGAACTGCAAAGTTGATCAAAAAGAAGAAGAAATGAAACCTGTAGAAATCATCACACGTGAATATGATGCACAAACCGATGACCCCTACATTTATTCAACATGGATTAAATACTCCTGGTATAGCCCTAAAGAGCCCATCACCATGCATAAAAAGGATTGGTGGGTGCATAAGTCAGCCGAGATTAAGGCCCTCCTAAAACCCCAGAACGTGCGCGTGGCTTGTTTCAAAGACAATACCTATACGATCGCTGGCTACATGGTGGCAACGCCAGATAATATCCACCATCTGTGTGTTAAAAAAGATTACCGAAACCAGGGAGTTGAAGAGCTGTTATTGAAAGCCATGAAAGGAAGAATCGATGGAAGCGATGAAGATGGAACCGACAGACGCGATCCTGCCACCAAAGGACAAGAACCTAGCCAAAGCATTTGAGCGGGGCATCCCCGTCAAGCGCGCGGACTTTCATTCAGCCGTCAACAATACAGACAACGTGCCCGAGAACTATTTCAGCGCATCTTCAGCGGCGGTCTCTCGCATCGTGAGGATGTGGTGGGTGCAAGGCGATGGCCTGCTCTGTTGGCATAAAGGCGAATGGTTCATGGTGCCCAGCGCGACCGTGCGCTTCTGTAAATTTGAATAAGGCATCTGTCATTTTTAATGGACCAAAAAGGGCGGTTTAAAAAGGGGTGGAAGGGTGGTCCCGGTAGGCCGCCCGCGCTTTTACCAGAAGTCCAGACGCTCATTGATCGGGCCAAGAATGAACTCAAGACCACGATCGTTGAGCGCATCAGTCCCAAGGTCAAGCAGTGGATTGATCGAATCATTGAGCAGGGCGTGGGTGAGGGCGATGTCGTCCGCTTCAAGATGCTCATGGAGATTGCTCTCGGAAAGCTCGTGGATGAGCCACCTGAGTTCCCGGTGAGTGAAGAGGAAAAGATCCTAGTTAAGGAATACCGGCGCAGAAAGAAGGAGCAGCTTGAACGAGACCTGGGAGCTGGATCAGCAAGCGGTCCAAACACTGGAGGCGGAGCTAGCCAGGACAGCGAAACCCAAGTTTGAGCTTGAGGGGTTCCTGTTCAAAGAACAGCTTGCGTTTGCGCTTGATCCAGCTAAATTTGCCACTGCCGTTTGCAGCGTCCGCGCGGGCAAGACAACCGCTTGCGCAGCTGATCTAATCCATACGGCGCTCACCCGTCCCGGCTCTGTCGGGCTCTATATCACTCTGGCCAGAGCAAGTGCAAAGCGCATCGTCTGGCCAGAGCTGCACAACATCAATCGCAGATTCAAGCTTGAAGGAGAAGCCAATGAAACTGATCTTAGCTTTAGGTTCCCTTGCGGCTCTATTATCTATTGTTCAGGGGCAAGTGATGCGACGGAGATTGAAAAATTCCGTGGCCTTTCGAACGTGGCCCTTGCGTATCTCGATGAATCCCAAGCCTTTAGATCCCATATTCGAGAACTGGTCGAAGAAGTGCTCATCAAAAGGCTTTACGATACTAACGGAAGGCTCCGTCTTATTGGAACGCCAGGACCCATACCAACTGGTTATTTCCATGATGCCGCTCACAGCCCCAAATGGTCCCACCACGCCTGGACCCTCCACAACAACCCCTGGATCGAGCGAAAATCAGGATGCTCCGTCGCCCAGCTCATCCAACAAGACTGTGACCGAAAAGGAGTAGACCTCAATGACCCATCCATTCAGCGTGAGTGCTTTGGCCGATGGGTTCTTGATACCAATAGCCTTCTGCTCGAATATCAGGCCGAGCGAAATCACTTTGAGCAGCTCCCGGCGGGCAATTATCTCTACATTCTTGGGATGGATTTCGGTTTCGAGGACGCAGACGCCTTCTCAGTTCTGGGATATCTTGAGGGCAGTCCCAACACTTATCTCGTCGAAGAACTGATCGCGGAGAAGCAAACCTATGAACAAATGGTGGCTAATTTCGATAAGCTTTACAGGCAGTATCCTTTTGCTAAAATTGTGGCAGACCCTGGCGGAGGTGGTAAGAAGCTCATCGAATCCCTCAAGCAGCGCTACCCCATCCCGTTCAACATTGCTGATAAGCAAGGAAAGATCGCCAACTATGGCCTCCTCAACAATGCTCTCAGAACAGGCCGCTTCTTTGCTCGAAGAGACTCACGTTTTGCTCAAGACTGTAACCTGCTTGAACGCGATCGAGATAAGTCCACTCCAGAGAAAACGGTTGTTAAAGGACATTCAGACGCAGTTGACTCTGCTCTATACGCTTTCCGAGAGTCACCTGCATACGGCTATTGCCCGCCAACGCCAAAGCCTCGTGTTGGAAGCCCAGAGCACGCAGCACAGTTTGCTCAAGAACTGATGGAGCACAACATCGCCCAGATCAAGCGCGAGCGCGAGATGAAGGATCGGCAGGGGATGAACTGGGAGCCCAATCAAGATGGCTCGATGCCATGGAATCAGTGGGATTAATTAAAGGGCCGCTGATACGCATCCACGCAGCCGTGGTTCCAAGCCCACAGAGCGCCCTGACCCCGACACTCATGATGTTGGGAATTGCAATCATCATCACACTCAAGACCTGGATTGAGCTGCCGAGTATTTACAGCAACCACGGCTGGATCGATTGGCTCCCCAGGCGTGAATGTCACGATCCTGTGGCAGGTAAAAGAGCCATTTTTAAGCGCGCAAGTGGTGCGCCCTGGGCTCACCGTGAGCTTCCGGTCCTTGCAGTCCTCTGAATCCTGACAGACCCGGTTGAACTCCGCCTTAGCGTGGTTGAAAGCCAGCCCTCTAGCCTCATCCTCATCCTCAGAGACGCCAATGCCACAAGCATGGATGCCTGCATCGTCCCGGATGCTGGATTCCTCCGTGCAGAGCCAGTCAGCGGCGTGAGCAGCGTGGGGCAAAGCAAGGGTCACTGCAAATAAAAGACAAAGGCTCAAGTGGCCCCCCTTCGGGAGCTTGAGGATCTTGCACATCCGATTCGCCTGCCCCCGGGTAAGCGGGTGCCTCTTACGATAAGCCGCATCACTCTCCACGTAGGCTTGCATCACGGTCAACTCAAGGCTGAGCCAGTACTGAAGCAGGACCGCAAGGATGGGCGTTATGATCAAAATGATGAGGACCGTGAGTAAAGTGGTCATACACTCAGCATAGCGCGTCGGGCCATGGCCCGGAATGTGTCAAATTTGACCTAGGTCATTAGCTGACAGAGTTCTCCTGCAGACTTGGGTTCTAACTCTGGCGGCGCGGGCACACACTCGCCGCACCCGATTGGGCAAGATTTCATGTTTCGATGCCATTGGATAACCTCCGTTATGATGGCGTTTGTTGTTAAACGCATCGCGGGGCTCAAACAAAAGGGCGCAAAAACCCCTTTGACCGATAAGGGAGGAAGTGTAAGATAAGAGCTGCCAAGTTCTTAAAGACTTACAATCCAGTCTTATGGTTGAGCCCGAAATGCTGAAAAGTGTTTTGGGCTTAATTGTTTTTGGGCAAGCCGACACGTTTAGGATGCAGCTTCCTTTCCTTAAAGAATCCAAGTGGCCGCGTATCGCCAAGCCCATGGATGAAAAGCTCATGAACGCCAGTTTCGAGGACAAGCTCGAAGAGCATTGCATTGGGGAACTGATGGAAGCTGTGGAGGCCAAAGATCACGCCCGGTTTAGGAGCGCGATTGAGGCCCTAGTTCTCAATCTATTTGAGGAGGCCACAGATGCCGCTCCTGCCGGGCAAGAGTAAAAAGGCATTTGAGCACAATATCAAGGCCGAGGTCGGCGCGGGTAAGCCCGTGAAGCAAGCCGTGGCTATTGCTTACAGCAAGAAGGGCGAGGGCATGGCCGAAGGCGGCGAGGTTGAGCCCGATGAGGGTGACATGCTTATGGATCATGTGGCCATGGAAGCCATTCATGCGGTCCACAATCGCGATCATGGCGGCTTTCGAGACGCCTTCCATAGCCTGGTCGCTCATACGCTCCATCAGCTCTCAGACTCCATGGAACCCAGCGAGGAATAACCGATGTTGACACTCAGTAATGAAGCCATCTCCAAAGCCATCCGCATGAAGAAAAAGAAAATGGCCGAAAGTGAACCCGAGATAGTCGGGACCTCACCCACTCCAGACATGAATGCTCAGGATATCCATGATGTCGAGCAACATGCTCGCGTGGAGATGACCTTGGGTTCGCCCAAAAAGATCAACGCGGATGAGACCATGATGAATGAGTCCTATGACGGCGTGGGCCTCTCACCCGAAGAGAAGGGCCGCATGGAGCGGCTGCGCAAGTATATGGACACCATGGAACTGGATGGATGACTCCGGGCGAATTCAGGGAGTTCGCACGCACGATGCGGGAGTTTGGGCTCACGCGCGCCAAGATTGGCGACGTGGTCATGGTGATGGCCGGTGCGCAGGCATCTGACACAAAACCTGCTCAAGTGACACAACAAGTGACACAAGCCTTTGTGGCACCTGAACAAGAGCCCATTAAGCACAAGGTGGAGCAACTTGCTTCACTGATGAAACTCAGCGACACGGAATTGGTCGATGAGCTGTTCCCCGATCACACTCAGGATGAGGTGCCTGCGTGAGCTACACAGTCGAGCCCGTGAATGTGACTGGCACACCTAAAGAACGCGTTGTTGACCCGCGCTCCAAGAAAACCGGTCCGGCGCCCATGGCTTTCAAATGGTGGCTCGCCCAAAATGATAAAGACCTGGCTTCTCAGCTGCTCTCAACAACTGAATACCTTAAACGGACAAATCAACTTAGGATTCGACAGGCGAGTGTTTTCACGCGGCTCTTCAGTGGTAAACCGCTATATAATTTTCTGGCTTCTACTGCCACTCTGGATAATTCCAATCAGCTTCCTATTGGGCGTCCTACAGCAAATGTGTGCTACTCTTGCACGGATACTCTGACTTCCAGGATTTCACAGGATAAACCCAAGCCCACGTTCTTGACTGATGGCGGCAATTATAGGCATCGGAAGCTCGCCAAGGAAGCCAATCAATTCATCTGGGGTGAGTTCTACCGCACCAAGACGTATGACATGGCTCCGCTTATTTTCCGGGATGGCTGCATCCTGGGAGATGGGCTCATCAAGGTCTTTCCCCGAAACAAGAAGATCAACATTGAGCGCACGCTCGAGACTGAGCTACTCACTGATTACAACGACGCCTACTATGGGCATCCCCAGCAACTCATCCAGCTGAAGTTGGTGGACCGCTCCGTATTCCTAGAGCTGTTTCCTAACCATGAGCAGCTCATCTCAGAGGCTACCCACGGCAACGTGGACAATACGCCACGATCAACTGAAACGGTTGCTGATCAGTTCATTATCTCTGAGGGCTGGCACCTGCGCTCCGGTGATGAAGCTGAGGACGGCCGCCATGTGATCGCTTGCTCGGGTGGCGTGATCTTGGATGAGCGCTACGATAAGGACGTATTTCCTTTTGTGAAGTTTGGCTACAACCCAGGGCCTGTGGGTTGGTTCTCACAAGGGCTGATTGAGATCCTGATGCCCACCCAGATGGAGCTTTATCGCCAGCTCATCATCGGGAGCCAGAACTTTGAGCTGATGGGCGTGCCGCGCGTGCTGGTTGAAGAGATGTCCAAAATCTTAGAGACCTCTTTCAATAATCGCATCGGCTCCATCATCAAATACCGAAACACTCCACCTGAATTCGTGAATGCCCAGGCCAATAATCCTGAGTGGTATCAGTTCATTCAGTTTCTGATCCAGAACGCCTACCAAATATCGGGCATCTCAGCCCTCTCTGCCAGCGGTTCTAAGCCCCAAGGCTTGAATAGCGGTGAGGCTATACGGGAGTTCGACTCAGTCCAAGATAGCCGCTTCTCAGCCCTGGCCAAGCGCTACCAGAACGTATTCCCAGAGCTTGCCTATCTGATGATTGATTGCACCCAGGACATCATTGAAGAGCACGGCGGCACCTACAAGACGGTCTACCCCGGCAAGGATGGCCTGCACGAAATCGACTTCAAGAGCATCGGCGTTCTGAAGGACACCTATGTCATTCAGTGCTTTGAAGAATCATCGCTCCCGAAGGAGCCTGCCGGACGCCAAGCCAAGCTTTCTGAGATGCTCGCAGCGGGCGAGATCACCAATCAGGAATTCAGGCGTCTTTCCAACTTTCCTGATCTTGAGCAATCCGATCAACTGGCCATCGCCTTGGAAGAGCGCATTCTGCATGACTTGGATTCCATTATCGACGATGGCGTGTTCATCCCGCCGGATAGTTTTATCCGTGATCCGAGCGATCTAGCCACGACTCTTACAGTCAACTACATCAACAAATACATAGTGACTGACATTGAGTCTGAGAAGCTGGACATGCTGCGCCAATATTTTACTCAAATTGGTGATTTGAAAACCGAGGAAGCGCAACAAGCCGCTCAGCAAATGGCTCAACAGCAAGCCGCCATGGCGCCCTCTCAGGGGCAGGCCGCGCCCACGCAAGGGCAATTGCCCATCCAACCTCCATCCCCTTCCATGTCCCCGACCTCTAACGTCCAAGTCTAAGGAGAGACCCATCCATGGCCTATGAAAGAGAAGCGATTGCCGATACTGCGTCCGCTATTCCAACTGCTGCGCCGCCCATTATGCGCGAAGAGGTGGTTTATGACCCCTATCGCCATACTAAAACTCAACCCAAAGCGTTAAGCGCGATTGGGCAAGCCGACAAGACTGAGGGAAGTGCTGCTGTAGATGCAAAGCCGACTGAAGAACCGGTCAAGCTCTCCCCTCAAGTGGCGGCTCTTGCTCGCAAGGAACAGCGATTCCGACAACAGCAGCAAGAGCTTGAAAAGGCACGAGCCGCTTTAGACGCCGAAAAAGCTGAAGTCGCTGAACTGAAAGCGATGAAAGCGAAGTTGGCGGCTAAAGACTACTCGGGCCTAGAGGGTTTGGTTGATTATAACGAATATAGTCAACATCAAATCAGCAAGTTGAATGGCGCTGATCCTGTCAAAGAAGAGATCTCCAAGCTCAATAATAAGATCACTGAGCTTGAAAAGACGACACAGAACAATATCTCCAAGCAATTTGAAGCTGCTGTCAGTGAACGTAGGATCGCAACCAAAGAACTTGTGGATAAGACACCCGAGTTCGCCAGGATCAAAAAAGCCAATGCTTACGAGGCAGTGGTACAACACATCCTGGATACTTGGGAACATGACTCCAAAGAGCTTTCGGTTGAAGATGCCTGCAAAGAAGTGGCAGAAATTTTACAGGAAAAAGCTCAGCAATGGGCCGCGCTGCTAGAAGATGAGAAGCCAGCTGCGCCCGAGGAAGAGAAGAAAACGCTTCCGCCGCTGAAGCAAGGGCTCAAAACATTAACCAATCAAGTGACTGCGGGCGACATCAAGCGCCCGCCTAAGTCTCTTCAGCATATGAACGATGCCGAACGCTGGGCGGAGGCACGCCGTAGAGCTGAAGAGAAGTTACAAAAACAGAGCTGATCTTCAGCTCACAAGGATGTGAATCATGGGTGTTCCAGCCAATCCGGCAACTGCGTATAGTAATGCGCAGACCAACGTTGCCACGCTCAAAGAACTCTATTCTGATGACGCATGGGTCATGAAGGACCTTGTGTTCAATCGCAACCCTCAGCTCGCCTTGGTGGACAAGGATGAGTCTGAAATGGGCCTGGGCGGTAAGTACTTCCCGATCCCTGTGCTGAGCGATACTGGAGCTGGCCGTTCGGCTACCTTCGGAAATGCTCAGACCTACCAGACTGCGCCTGTCACGGTTGAATTCAACGTGACTCGCGTGCAGAACTACTCGCTGGCCACTCTGACCGGTGACTTCCTGCGCGCTTCAGCTCAGAACATCGGGGCATTCATGCCCGGTGCTGAACTGAATGTGAAGGCGGCCTTCCAGGCCATCGGCAATGACATGGCCCATGACATCGCATCGGATGGTTCCGGTGTGCGTGGGACTTATGGCTTGGGCACTGGATCCATTGTTGCTGGAGTGATCACTCTGGACAGCTTGGGTCAGGTCTACCAATTCGCGGTCAACATGGCTTTGGTGAGCTTCTCGATTGCTGGGCAGACGCCCACGCAGTCCACTGGCGCGAACCTGGGCTATGTGATTGCCGTGGATACGGGCTTGGGTCAAGTGACCGTTTCGGCCACCCAGGGCGGGGCTGCTGGCACTCCCACGGGCTGGTCCAGCGCGTTCCCATATCTCGCCCAGGTGGGAGATGTGAACTTCATCTCCAACGGGCTGAACACGGCCAACATGCTCAAGATCGCGGGCTTCTTGGCATGGATTCCGCTTGTCGCTCCGGGTGGTTCGGATAACTTCTTTGGTGTCAATCGCAGCGTCTCGCCAACCAAATTGGCCGGACTGCGGTTCGGAGGCGCCAATGAATCCATTCAGGACAGCTTGATTGACGCGGTCAATCAGCTTGCTGCAAACGGAAGTGAAGCCGGTGATCCCGACTTCATTTTCATCAATCCAGTAAGCTACCAGACCCTGGTTAAACAGCTGACTGCTCAGGGCGTCTATCAGATGATCAAAGCCAAGATCAACGAGGACGTTTCGATCAGCTTCAAGGCTCTGGTTCTGCCGACTGCCAATGGCGAAATTGCAATCCTCCAGGATCGCAACGTGCCTAGTCAGTTGGCCCAGATCTGGACCATGAAAACCTGGAAGCTCAGGACCCTTGGGAAAGCTCCCATGTTCCTGACCTATCCGGGCTTCTATGACCAATTAGGTATCCCCGTTCCTGGTTCGGATGCGATTCAGTTGCAGATTGGCTATTACGGCAACCTGACCTGCAATGCACCTGGCGCCAACGCCGTGGTGACGCTGTCTCAGTAAGTTTTCTCATGGATGGGAAACGAAAGCGCCCGGTGGGATTATGACCTGCCGGGCGCTTTTGTTTCTAATTGGGCAAGCCGACACACTTGAATGGTTCTCATTCACGCCGCGCGACTAGACCCATGGCGCTCGACCGGCGATCACTCCATGGGGCAAGGGAGCCATCATGTCGATTGGCACAAATAAGTTAGGCAACAATGGCGGTCGGGTATATTCATTCTTGAATCGTCCGGTCTGGATCGATTGTAACTTCATCGTGGATTCTGCGAATGGCAATGGGCTAGGCATTCGAAACCTCAAAGGCTCAGGCGTGCGTAACGTGTTTATGCACACTTCTGCAACGCCGGGTAAGGGCGTGGGAGGATACCTCAATCCTAATCCGGCGTCTGGCTATGCTGTAGTGCAGCTCCACAACAACTATGCGCGTTATTCTGGCGGTTTTTCGGGTATTGCGGCTCCTGCAAGCGGTTCTTTGGCTATTAACGGTTCGGCGCTGACTATCGGCAATCCTTATGTCATTGCGACGGTGGGGCATGCGACTGCGGGCACAGTGACCATTGCGCCTGTTGCCGATGTTTCAGGCAGCCTGGCTTCTACTTGGTTTCGGATGTATGATGCGTATGGCAATACATTCATTATCTGGTTCCAAGTTTCTGGCGTAGGCGCTGCTCCCGTTGGCGTTTCTGGCACGCTGGTTCAAGTCCAGCTTGTGACTAGTGATAGCGCAGCCACCGTAGGCACTAAGCTTGCGGTGATCTTGAATGGACTGCTTGCAGCTCAGCCCGGCAACATTACCGCGCCAAGTGGGGTGCTTAGCTTCACTGCGAGCGGCACCACGACTGTCACGGTAGTTTCCACGGCGACCAATCCTTATGGCCCTCTGCCTGGCGGTCCAATGGATGGGGCAATCGCCACTGGATTTACGTTTGCAGTCGTGGATTATTCCACCAACCTGCAAGATTGGCAGGGCGTAGGCCTTCCTCAAGGCATTGTTCCAGCCGTGGGTGCAGGTTTCATTGCAACTGCTACTGGATATTCCACGGGTGGGGGATCCACTGGCACGGTGGTTTCGCCAAATGCTTCGGGCATCGTCTCTCTCAGCGTAGTTGGAGATCCCAATCAAACGTTGAGCCCGATCCCCATGGGTGGAAGCGCCAATGTGGGTGGATTGATCTTGGTTCAGTTCAATGCGGCCACTAGCTCGAGCGTTACGACTCCGATCGCCACTGCGCCATCAGACAATAGTGTAGTGGGCCTAGGCTTCTATGTTGAAGCTAGTTCGATTGTGATTGCTGGCGAGTAATCTGAAGGGGGCTCCATGAGCATTGGCATTCCACAAAACGTGGTTCTTCAAACCGGTAACGGCCAGAATCTCGTTTCGTGGTCCAATGTGACTGGGGCCACCTCCTATTCCATTCAGAGAAGCACCGACGGCGTGAACTTCACGACCGTCGGGACTTCAGTCATCAGTGGGTACATCGATTCTGCGGTCACGGTTGGCTCCGCCTACTTCTATCAGGTGGCTGCGGTCAACATTTCTGGTGCGAGTTCTTACTACCCGAGCTATCCCGCATCGATCACGCCGTGTTTGCCGGGTCAAATCAACTTGGGCTATCTGCGCTACATGGCGCAGCTGCGGTCCGACCGTTTAAACGACGATTATTTAACATTGGATGAATGGAACTGGAACATTAACCAGAGCGCCAATGAGTTGTATGACATCCTGGTGGACAAATATGGGGATGACTACTTCTTTGCGCCTCCGCTTCTCATTCCTTTGACGGGCGCGCAGTCCTATCCACTTCCTAATGGGTCAAATTACCCAGTGAATGGAGTGCCTTCGCCAGCGCTCTATAAGCTCAATGGGATCGACGCCAACGTGAGTGGCGCAGCTTTGGGTCCAAATGCAGGCTGGATACCTTTAGCGCGCTCCAATTGGTCTGATCGGGACCGATATACGACCTGGCCAGGTCAAGCTGGCGCACTCAACAACATTTACCAGATGAGCTATCGCACGATGGGAAACAATCTTTACTTGTTTCCCCAGAACATGAACATGCTCATTCAGCTCTGGTATGTCCCGATCTTGATTCAAATGCTTCAAGACACCGACATGCTGCCTTTTTCCATCAGTGGATGGAGTGAGTTTGTGATTGTGGATGCAGCCATGAAGGCGATGGTCAAAGAAGAATCACTTGAGAAATGGAATGCGCTGGGTGCCTCAAAGGCTGCACTCATTGAACGTATTGAAGTCACGGCCGCCAATCGTGATGTGGGACAGCCCAATACAATCTCCAATGTGCGTGCGACCATGGGCGATCCTGGTTTCTCTAGCTGGGGCAATGGTTTTGGTGGGGGCGGATTTGGCGGTTCAGGCGGAGGATACTGATGGCGCAGCTCTCTTCAACTCTGGATTGGGACCACGCCAATAAAACCTGGGCTCAGACGCTCAATCCTTTTATCGCCAACCCCATGAACTCCATGCAGCTGCTCAAGGGCATAGTGCT
>Ga0181522_10001766_pt1 | contig 12800 bp, 11 predicted proteins | sample PEATcosm2014_Bin_27_FD_121103 | JGI IMG/M metagenome (GOLD analysis project Ga0181522, IMG submission 121103) | Peatland microbial communities from MTU Mesocosm Facility, Houghton, MI, USA - PEATcosm2014_Bin05_10_metaG | ecosystem: Environmental > Terrestrial > Soil > Wetlands > Peat | place... | reverse complement strand
TAGTGATGGATCTTCCTGCCCTCGATCGAGAAGCGAGAAGTGCCGTCAGGCATCACGCCCTGGCCTTGGGTGGCGCGGATCGCGGTGCACAGATTGGTCTTGCGCGACAGACAGGACGGGCAGGCGCGGCATTCCGGCGTGTAGAGCGGAATGACGTGATCGCCTTTCTTCACCGAGGTTACGCTTGGCCCGACATCGACGACGACGCCGGCGCCCTCATGGCCGAGGATCGCGGGAAACAATCCCTCGGGATCGGCGCCGGACAGTGTGAACTCGTCGGTGTGGCAGATGCCGGTGGCCTTGATCTCGACCAGCACTTCGCCGGCGCGCGGACCGTCAAGTTGGACCGTCGTCACTTCAAGCGGTTTGCCAGGCGCAAAAGCCACGGCGGCGCGAACGTCCATGCTATCCTCGTTCGAGTTTTGCAAACGATGGCATTGTGAGATTCGAATGGCAAATACCGGCGATGGACCGCGGTTGGAATTCATTTTCGATGCGCATGTCACGGTGGGCGAGCCGCTCGATCTCGGCGACGTGGGCAAGGGCAGGCGTCGGATCGTGCCGATTACCGGCGGAGATTTTTCCGGGCCGCAGTTACGGGGCGTGGTGCCGCCCGGCGGCGCCGACTGGCAGGTGCTGCGCGATGACGGCGTCGCCGAATTGGAAGCGCGCTACACACTTCGCGCCGACGACGGCGCGTTGATCTATGTCCACAACCATGCGCTCCGCCACGGTCCGCCCGAGGTCATGGCGGCGCTGGCGGCGGGCCGACCGGCTGCGCCCGGAAGCTATTATTTTCGTGGCGCTGCTTTTTTCGAAACCAGTAGCGCGCACCACGCGTGGATTACGAAGCACATTATCGTCTGTACCGGCCAACGCGAACCGGCGCGGGTGATGCTACAATTCTATAAAGTGACCTGAAGAGGCCCACGATGTATCAGCCCGATCATTTCCGCGTCGACGACATTGCGCAGATGCATGCGCTGATGCGGGCACGGCCTTTTGCCACGCTCGTCTCGGCCGGCGACCTCGGACTCTATGCCAGCCATCTGCCCACTGTGCTCAAAGACGAAGGCAACTACGGCGTCATCGAATGCCATCTCGCGCGGGCAAATCCGCATTGCAAGGAGCTCGCCGAAGTTGGCGAGGCGCTGATGATTTTCCAGGGTGCCGAAGCCTACATCACACCGAATTGGTATCCGTCCAAGGGGGCGACCGGAAAGGTCGTGCCGACCTGGAACTACGCCGTCGTACACGCTTATGGCCGTCCGGAAGTTGTCAACGATGCCGACTGGTTGCGCCGCCACGTTACCGAACTGACCGCGCAACAAGAGAAAACCGAAAGCAAGCCATGGGCGGTATCCGATGCGCCCGAGTCGTTCGTCAATGCCATGCTGCGCGGCATCGTCGGTTTCCGTTTTCCCATTGCCCGCCTCGAAGGCAAGTGGAAGATGAGTCAGAACCGCGAAATGTGGGACCGCGAAGGCGTCGTGCAGGGGCTTCGTGCGCGCCGCCACGGCGATGATCTTGAAGTCGCCGACTATGTCGCGGGCCAGATCAAGCCGCGCGCTTAGGCGGGCCGCTGGAGATTTATGCTTTCTCCGGCAGGATGACGATTTGCGTCTGGATTACCAGCGCGCAAAGCCGGCCGTCGTTACGGGTGATTTTCGTCTGCCATACCATCGTGCTGCGACCGCGATGCAGCGGGGTGCATTCGGCGTAAGCCGTGTCGCCCGCCGGAATGCCGGCAAAGAAATTGGTCTTGCTCTCGATCGTAGCGGTACGCCCGCCTTTCGGCAGGTTCGCCATGGTTGCGGTGCCGCCGAGATTATCGGCGAGCGCCATCACCGCGCCGCCATGCAGCGTGCCGTTACGGTTGTTGAGTTCTTCGCGGACGATCATTTCCGCCGTCACCTTGTCCATGGAAACGTGCGTGATCTTCATGCCCATGAAGGCGGCGAACGGCGGTTGCAACTGCGCTTCGGGATTCATGCTGGCTCCAAAAAGAAAGGCGCGGCAATGGCCGCGCCCTTACAACTGAACAATAATAACCGGATGCCGTCACTACCGCGGTTGCGGCACCACCCGGATATACGGCTTCGGCGTCTTCCAGCCGCCCGGATAGAGCTTCTTCGCTTCGTCGTCGCTGACCGCGCCGGTAAGGATCACGTCCTCGCCCTGTTTCCAGTTCGCCGGCGTCGCGACCTTATGCTTGGCGCTGAGTTGCAGCGAATCGATGACGCGCAGCACCTCGTCGAAATTGCGGCCGGTGGTCATCGGATAGACCAGCACAAGCTTGATCTTCTTGTCCGGGCCGATGACGAAGACGTTGCGCACCGTCTGATTGTCAGCGGGTGTGCGGCCTTCAGAGGTGCCCGAGGTCGAAGCCGGCAGCATGCCGTAGAGCTTGGAGACCTTCAGATCGGTGTCGCCGATCATCGGATAATTGGGGGCGAAGCCCACCACGTCCTTGATGTCGCTCGCCCACTCCTGGTGGTTGTCGACCGGATCGACCGACAGCCCGATGATCTTGACCCCGCGCTTGTCGAATTCCGGCTTGAGCCGCGCCATGGTGCCGAGTTCGGTGGTGCAGACCGGGGTGAAGTCCTTGGGGTGGGAGAATAGCACCGCCCAGTTATTGCCGATCCAGTCGTGGAAGCGGATTTTGCCTTCGGTCGTTTCGGCTTCGAAATCCGGGGCGATATCGCCAATCGCAAGAGCCATGAAAACCTCCGTCGCGTGCTTTTGATGGATGTTCGGATGATCGTTTCGGGCTTTATGTACGGCGCGAGCGGCCGCTGCGCCAGTCTCCCCTTGGGTAATATTACCTTGAGTTAAAAGGATTTTTTGTTCGCAGCCGCGGCCGCTGAGCGAACAATCGTCTCACCGGCGGACAAATCCCGCAAGTTATTTTCAACCACGATTTCGCTACATTTTCCCCGCGGCGTTCAGCCTATCGCAATTCAAACCGGCGACACTGGGTCCGGCGGGTGCCAAAACATTGAGCGGGATTGCCGCGACTTCGCCGCACTGCCGCCCTTGCCGGGCCACCCTGGCGAGGAAGTTTCGAACGACGGGCGTGCGTCGCGCGACGAATAGGAACGAGTACGGCTTGGCCGCGTTTTCAATGAGCGAAATGCGCGTGGAGGCGACAGTGCAGTGTCCAATGGACGGCGAAAACACCGATCTTGAGACGATTGTCGCGGTCATCGCGCGATCGCTGATCGTCGTCGCCGAGCCGGCGCTGCGCCAACGCTTGCCCGCCGGCTTTGACGAGGCGGATGTCGCCATCCTCAACTGGATCGCGGCGGCAGGCCGCCGCGCCGGTCAAAACTTCGCCCGGATGTAATCGCGGCCTAAGCCGCAATCACTGCGTTGCCCCGGGCAGAACGGCGGTTGACAAGCCGACCGTGCGGCCGGGGAATCCGGCGGCGTCGAAATATCGCGTATTGCCGACCATCTGCATGTCGAGCACGGTCACAAGACCGTTGGCTGTGGGCTCCGAAGTAACGACACGGCTGGTCACTTCCGGCAAAGCGCCGTTCGGCAGCGCCTCGGTGATGACGCGGCCGAGAAGCTTGCCTTTGTCGCCGCTGACGTCGAGTTGCATCAGTTGCGCGATGGTGCGGCCGATATCGGCGTTGCTGGTCGGCGCGGTATCGACAAACCCCGACTTGAAGTCAGGTCCTTGCATCGCCTGGAAATTCCAGGTGTCGGCGCGGCTGAACGAGCCGTGCATGCCCTGGCCCTGTTGCAGGATGGTGTCGGCAACTTCGACCGTGCAGCGCACCGGCTCGCCGCACACCGTGTCGAACGAGCGGAAGTTCACCGCGATAGCCGGATGCGGCGTGATCGCGGTTCCCTGCAACGCGATGTCGTCGAGCGTGAGCGTGCCCGGGAATTTCCCGAACTTGGAATCGACGAACAGCCCGCTCACATAGTCTTGCGCGAGCAGCGCATCGACGACTTTCTTGGCCAGCGCCTTGTCGCCGTCGGGTATGTAGACCAGGTCCGATCCGCCATTGGCGGCGACGACGACCTTCGGTTTGCCGCGGTCGCCACCGATCAGTCCGTTGCCGTTCTTGGTGTGCTGGCCTTCGCCGATCGTGACGTAATTGTTGTCCGGATCGATCAGCGGCATGTTCAGCGCATGGGCGAGATCAAGCGCGACGAAGCCGAGCGGCAGATGGCCGGGCAGAGCGTCAGCGAATTTGGCTTTGACCGTCGAGCTGGTCTGGCTTTCCTTGCTGATCGTCGAGAAGCCGTGATCGGCCACGGCGATGATGTCGGTTGAATCAAGCAGGCCGAGATCTTTCAACGTAGAACGGATGCGGCCAAGATCGTCGTCGGCGTTGTGGATCGCGGCAAGCGATGTGGGTCCGTTGATGCCGGGGACGATGGTGTTGAGGCTGTCGCCCTGATAATGCTGGCTGCCGTCTGGATCGCGCGACCAGAACACCAGCACAAACGGCTTGTTGCGATCCTTGAATATTGGCAGCACGACTTTCGTGGTCACGGCCGCGAAATAGTCCTGTTGCGCGACATTGGCGGAGAGCGTTCCAGGCGTTGTCACGTTGCCAGGTTTGCCGTTGTCGCCGCGTCCCGGCGTCGTCAGCGGCAGGTTCGCCGCCTGAAGTCGCTGCGTCACGTCAGCTGATAGCGGAATGCCCTTCGGCGTACCGGTCGCATCATCGACGAGAATGGTCTGCTGGCCGGTGCGTTCGGTCGGATCAAAGATCAATGCCGGCCCGATCTTGCCGATCGACGCCGTGCTGTAACCCTTGTCGCGGGCAAGCTTCAGGATAGTCGCCTCGTCGAGGTAATTGCCGGAGAAATGCTCATCGACGTCGCCGAGCACGACGTCGCTTTCGAGGAACGGCGTGAGGCTGTTACCGGCGCCCGGGACTTCAAAGCCGGAATAGATCGTGTTCGAGAAATCGCCGGTATCGCCCAGCATGTGTCCGGTCGCCATTCCGGACGCATTGGCGGTGGTGAAAGTCGGGAACAATGCGTGGCTGTCGCGGAGACTGACGCCATCGCGCAGCATGGCCGCCATGGTTGGGGCCGTGGTGTCGTCCACCATCCGGAAGCGCAAGCCGTCGGCAACGAACAATACGACGTTATGGGGCGGCGTGGCGGGCGCCTGCGCAAAGGCGGCCGATGCCAAAGCAGACTGCAACAACGCCGTGCCGATGAGAAGGAGCGCGCGCATCCGGGGACTCCATGGAATGGGGCAGGATGCTGTTTTGACGGGGCCGTATGACGGTCGTGTGACCGCCGGCTGGGTCGCGCTGCGTGTTGCGGGGATGATAGCTGCTTTGGGGCCATCGCGCCGCTACAGGCAAAAAAAGGGCGGCCCCGGTTGGGGCCGCCATGGGTCCGCGCAACAACAAGAGAAGTGCGGACCCTGACCTCGCGAGCGGCCATCATGCTCGCGAGTGTAGACGTTGCAGGAGGATTATTCGCCCTCCGTGCCGATCGCGTAGGCGGTTTCGCCGTGGACTGCGTCGTCACCCACCTTCAGCGAAGCCTCATCCATACGCAGGCTCACGAAGATGGAGATCACCTTGAGGATGATGAAGGTCATGATCGCGTTGAACACGATAATGAAGCCAGCACCTTCCGCTTGGAGCAGCAGCTGTCCGGGGTTGCCGTAGAGCCAGCCGGTGACATTCACGCCAGGCGCATCCTTGTCGGTACCGACATATTGCAGCATGCCCGGGTTGGCGAGAATGCCAACCATCAGACCGCCGCACAGACCGGCCACGCCATGCGTGGAGAACACGCTGAGCGTATCGTCGATTTTCATCATGAAGCTCGTCTTCTGCAACTTGTTCATGCTGAGCCACGGGATGATGCCCGCAACCACGCCGACGATGATCGCACCGATGCCGTCGATATAACCGGCGGACGGAGTGATCGCGACAAGACCGGCGATCATGCCGTTCACCGCGCCGAGGACGGACGGCTTGCCGTAGGCCATCTTGTCCATCAGCGTCCACACCAGGAGCGCCACGGCGGTGGCGGTATTGGTGTTAAGGACAGCCGCGCCGGCGTCAGCGTTGGCGAAGTACGGGTCGCCGCCGTTGAAGCCATCCCAACCGATCCACAGGATGCCGGCACCGACGAGCGTTACCAGCAAACTGTTCGGCGGGAAGTTGTCGCGATCGGCCTGAAGACGCGGGCCGATCACCCAAGCAGCAGTGAAGCCTGACACACCGGCGGCAAGATGGATGACGTAGCCGCCCGAGAAGTCCGCTACACCCATGCTGGCGAGCCAGCCGCCACCCCAGAGGCTAAACGCCCCCACGGTGTAAACCAGCGTCATCCAGATTGGGCAAAATATCATCCAGGCCGTGAAGTTCATGCGGCCGAGCACCGAGCCACCAAGGATGATGACGGTGATTGCCGCGAACACGAACTGGAAGAAGATCAGCGTGGCCATCGGGAATGCCATTGGCGGCATACCGGCTGCTGCGGCGGGAATTGTAGCTTGTCCGGTAGTGAAAGCCGCCGAAGTGGCTAACAAAGGTTGCCCCAGGAATGGGAACCATTGTGGCCCGAACGCCATGTTGTAATCGAACAAGACCCAAACAACCAGGACCGAAGCAAAAGCGTACATCGCCATAAAGGCGGAGTTGATCGCCCACTTCTTTTTAACGACGCCGCCGTAGAGGACGACGAGTCCCGGGATGCTTTGTAGGCCGACGAATGTTGCAGCCGCCAACTGCCAGGCATTGTCGCCTGTATCTAGCCATGTTGGTGATGGTACGAGTGCCATGTCCTTTCCCCCAATAAATGCCGCCCTGCTCGCCACTCTGTTGATGAGGCAAGCCAGCCGAATGTCGCAAAACTCATGCCAGTTAAACCAATATTGACTGCTCTGCTTTTCCCATGAAGGTTATGGCTGCGCCCAAATACGGTGCTCAAAAATTAGCATTTTGATGACAAAATAGGCAGGCAACCTATGCGACTTTTACTGCTGACTAGGCCATTGGCCGTAGCTTTTGGGGTGCTGTCGGTCAGTGCCTCTGCTCCCTCGCTTGGGGCTGACAGCCCCCATGGCGCTTCTGCAGTCATCTGCACCAATCCGTACAGCGGCACGACCTGGCAGATCAAAATCGATTACGATCGCGCCACCGTCGATTCCAACCCGGCGCAGATCAGCGACGCTACGATTTCGTGGCGCGGCGCGTCCGACGGCTGGAATTACACGCTTGATCGCAAATCCGGGGACCTTACCATCGTGCTCGCATCGGCGACCGGCGGCAACTTCCTCTATGATCACTGCAAGCTTGAGAACTGAAGTTGCGGTCGCGGCACTGACATCTGCTTCGTCACCCGGCCCTGTGCTCCTCTTTCTCGGCTTGGAGAAGAGGAATGACTGACCGGATTTCCGGTGTCAGGGCGACGGTGGGCTTCGCCTCGGAGACCGGACCGCGCAAGCGCAATGAAGACTTCGGCGGTGCCGTGTTTGGCTGGGAACTGCCGCAGCCGCGCCGCGACGTCGTCACGGCAATCGCGGACGGCATTGGCGGCGCCAAGGGCGGACGCGTTGCCGCCGAAACCGCGGTGCGTGGATTCCTCGACGGATTTTGCGACCTGCCGGAAACGATGGAAGTGCGGCGCGCCTCGGCGCGTGTTCTTAATTCGCTCAATCGCTGGATCTATTCCGAGGGTCATCGCAACGCCGAAACCGCGGGCATGGGCTGCACGTTTACCGCGCTGGTGCTGCGCGGGCGGATTGCGCATGTGCTGCATGTCGGCGACACGCGCGCCTATCGGCTACGCGAGGGCAGGCTCACCTGCCTGACCACCGATCACGTGCGCGAGGGCACCGCTAACGGCCGCTCCAATATTCTCAGTCGCGCGCTTGGCGTCGAGACCGAAGTGCGGCTCGATTACGCGACGCATCCCTTGGCGCTACATGACCGCTTCCTTCTGTGCAGCGATGGCGTGCATGGCTTTCTCTCGTCCGAAGCGATCACCGATATTTTGCGTGAAGGTTCGGCTTCGGAAGATTCCGCGCGTGCTTTAGTGACGGCGGCGTTGTCAGCCGGCAGCACCGACAATTGCACGGCACTGGTCGCGGACGTCGTCGAATTGCCCACCGCGGAATCGGCGGATATCGGCAGCGCCATTGCGCAACTGCCACTGATCCCGGTGCCGGTTGACGGCGAAACCGTCGACGGCTTCGTGCTCAAGGTGCTGGTGTCCGACGGCCGCTATACAAGGCTGTTCGGCGCGATCGATGAGGTCGAAGGCGGCGAGGTGGTGCTGAAATTTCCGAAGCCCCAGGTCGCCGCGGTTGCAACCTACCGCACCGCCTTCGTGCGCGAGGCCTGGGTTGGCGCGCGCGTGCACAGTCCCTGGGTTGGCCGCACCATCGAATTGCCGCCAGGCCGGCAGACCGCGCTCTACACTGTCATGCCGCTATATCCGGGCGAATTGCTCTCGACGCGGCTAGCGCGGCGGCCGATGGTCGGACTGGAGGAGGGCCGCAATATCGCGATCAAGCTCGCGCGCGGCGTTGCGGCGCTGCACCGCGCCGGCATCATCCATCGCGACATCAAGCCGGACAATGTGATCCTCGAGACCGAAGGCTCGCTCAAGCTGATCGATCTCGGCGTGGTGCGCGTGCCGGGGATGGAAGATTTTCCGCCGCAGGATATTCCCGGCACTGTCGCTTACATGGCGCCGGAAATGTTCGCCGGCGAACCGGGCAACGAATGGACCGACATTTACGCGCTCGGCGTCACCATGTTTCGCGCTTACGCCGGTGGGGAATATCCTTACGGCAATCTCGATGCGACCAGCCCGCCGCGGCTGAAACGGCCAAAGGCGCTGTCGGAATTGCGCCCGGACCTGCCGGCTTGGGTTCAGGCTGCGCTTAACCGCGCCATCGCTCTCGATCCCGGCCAGCGCTACCGCGACGTGATGGAATTCGCCGTCGAGATGGAAGCGGGACCGGCGCGCAACAAGATCGCGCTGCGGGGTCCGCGCACGCTTTATGAGCGCTCGCCGGTTGTGGTGTGGCAAGGCGTCGCTGCGGTGCTGGCGCTGATCGTCGTGTTATTGCTGACGTTGCGTCATTAAGGGTGGGTTTGCTCATGAGAAAGTTCGCCGTTGCGATCGCCGCCGTTCTTATTGCTCTTCTTGCTGGCGCGCCGGCGCGCGCACAGGATTATCCGACGCGGCCGATCCGCATCCTAGTGCCCTATGCGCCCGGCGGCATTGCCGACATCGCCGCGCGCATCGTCGGCGCTAAACTCACCGATGCCTGGGGCCAGCAGGTGATCGTCGAGAACCGGACTGGTGCCAACGGGTTCATCGCCATCAACGAAACCGCGAAATCGGCGGCGGACGGCTATACGCTCGTTATGGTCACGACCGGCGATGTCGCCATTAATCCCGCGCTGTTCAAGGATATGCCCTTTGACTTGGATCGCGATCTCGCGCCGGTCGCCGCGGTGAGCGATGCGCCGATGGTGCTGGTGACGAACAGCGCCACGCCTTACCACTCGGTCGCCGACGTCATCGCCGCCGCCAAGGCGGCACCCGGCACATTGGATGTCGGTACTCCGGCCTACGGCAGCATCAATCAGCTGGTGCTGGAATCGATGGCGCTCAACACCGGGACAAAATTCGTCCACGTGCCGTATAAGGGTGGGGCGCCTGCGGCGCAGGCGGTCGTCGCGGGCGACATTCCGCTCGGTATTTTGGCAAGCTCCTCCGTCGCGCCGTTCGTAGCAGGCGGGCAGATACGCGTGCTGGCCGTGACCACTGCGAAGCGCTCGCCGCTTAATCCCGAGTGGCCCACTTTGCAGGAGCAAGGCGCGGGCGACATCGCCGAGTCGAACTGGACCGCATTGCTTGCTCCCAAGGCGACGCCGCAGCCGGTCATCGACAAGCTCGCGGCCAAGGTCGTCGAAATCCTCAATATGCCGGAGGTGAAAGCTCGCTTCGCCGCCGGCGGAGTTTCCACCATTCCGGCGGGTCCGGCGGACCTTGCCGCGAAAATTAAGCGCGAACTCTCGGTCAATCGCGTTATCATCGAAAAGGCCAACGTTCACGTCGACTGATCCGAGCCTGGCCGCGCATTGACATTTCGCAGGCGGACCGCAAAGTTTGAAGGCCGGCTCGCGGGCTTCGGACGGTATGTTCAAACGAATTTTGATTGCCAATCGCGGCGAGATCGCGTGCCGGATCATCAAGACCGCGCGCCGCATGGGTATTGAGACCGTCGCGGTCTATTCCGAAGCCGATCGCGACGCGCTGCATGTCGAGATGGCCGACGACGCCGTTGCCATCGGCCCGTCGCCCGCCGCGCAAAGCTACCTCGTCATCGACAAGATCGTGGCCGCCTGCAAGTCGAGCGGCGCCGAGGCGGTGCATCCGGGCTACGGCTTTCTCTCCGAGCGCGAAGCCTTCGCCAGCGCGCTCGCCGCGGCCGGCATCATCTTCATCGGTCCCAATCCCAAAGCGATTGCCGCGATGGGCGACAAGATCGAGAGCAAGAAGGCCGCGGCCGCCGCGAAGGTCTCGACCGTGCCCGGCCATCTCGGTGTGATCGAGGACGAAAAACAGGCCGCCAAGATCGCCGACGAGATCGGCTATCCAGTGATGATCAAGGCGTCGGCCGGCGGCGGCGGCAAAGGCATGCGCATCGCGCACAGCCGCGAGGAGGTGGCGGACGGTTTCGCGCGCGCCCGCTCGGAAGCGAAATCAAGCTTCGGCGACGATCGCGTCTTCATCGAGAAATTCATTACCGATCCGCGTCACATCGAAATACAGGTGCTCGGCGACAAGCACGGCCATGTCATTTATCTCGGCGAGCGCGAATGCTCGATCCAGCGCCGCAATCAGAAAGTTCTCGAAGAATCGCCAAGCCCGCTGCTCGACGAGGCGACGCGCAAGAAGATGGGCGAGCAGGCCGTCGCGCTCGCCAAGGCGGTCGGCTACGACAGCGCCGGAACCGTGGAATTCGTCGCCGGTCAGGATCGCAGCTTCTTTTTCCTGGAAATGAACACGCGGCTCCAGGTCGAGCACCCGGTGACCGAGCTTGTCACCGGCATCGATCTCGTCGAACAGATGATCCGCGTTGCCGCGGGCGAGCCGCTCAAGCTCAAGCAAAGCGACATCAAGCTCAACGGCTGGGCGGTGGAAAGCCGCATCTACGCCGAAGACCCGTACCGCAATTTCGCGCCGTCGATCGGCCGGCTGGTCCGTTATCGGCCGCCGGCGGAAGGCGTGCACGACGGCGTCACCGTGCGCAACGATACCGGTGTCACCGAGGGCGGCGAGATTTCGCTTTATTACGATCCGATGATCGCCAAGCTCGTCACTCACGCCAAAACGCGGCTTGCAGCCATCGACGCGCAGGGCAACGCGCTTGACGCCTTCACCATCGAAGGCATCCGCCACAATATTCCGTTCCTTGCCGCGATCATGCACCACCCGCGCTGGCGTTCCGGCAAGCTGTCGACTGCGTTTATCGCCGAGGAGTTTCCCAAAGGCTTTGAGCGCGTCGCGCCGGCCGGCGCAGTTGCCCACACCATCGCCGGCGTCGCCGCGGCGATCGATCACGTGCTCGGCGAACGCAAGCGCAAAATCTCCGGCCAGCTCAATACCACGCTCGCGCGCGAGCGGCGGCGCGCGATCTGGCTCGGACTGGATGAAATCCAGGCCAATGTCGATCACGACGGCAAGGACATTACGGTGACCTTCGAGGACGGCGCGCGTCACGTGCTGTTCTCGGACTGGGCTCCCGGTCAGCCGCTCTGGGAAGGATCGTTCGACGGCACGCCGGTCGCGGTTCATGTGCGACCGGTCCCGAACGGTTTTGAGCTCGCCTATCACGGCATCGAAGTGAAAGCCTTCGTCTATACCGAGCGTGAGGCGCGTTATGCGCGGCTGATGCCGGTGAAAAAGCTCTCCGACACTGGCAAGGCGGTGCGCTGCCCGATGCCGGGTCTTGTCGTGTCGATCGCGGTGGGCGAAGGCCAGGAGGTCAAGGCCGGCGAGACGCTCGCGGTGGTCGAGGCCATGAAAATGGAAAATATTCTGCGCGCTGAACGCGACGGCACAATCAAGAAAATCCGCGTCAAGAAAGGCGACAGTGTCGCCGTCGACGCCGTGATCATGGAATTCGCCTGAACGTCATTCCGGGGCGCCACGAAGTGGCGAGCCCGGAGTCCATAATCACCGAGTCTTTCGGGCAGTACTCCTGCGACAGTTCTGTAATACTGGGGCTATGGATTCCGGGTTCGGCGCTGCGCGCCCCCGGAATGACGTGCCGCCGGGGCCGACCACGATGCAGGCCACAAGCTTTCTGTTTTCGCCGAACGGGCGGTTACGCCCGGCGCCGTTCATCTATGGCGCCGCCGCTGTCTATCTCGCCGGCCTCGCGTCGCATCTACTGACCACGCCGCATGTCATTACGCGGGCCGGGCTCTGGCCGTTCGTCGCCGGGCAGATCCTGCTGATCTGGATCTGGTTCGCATTGCATTCAAAACGACTGCACGACGCCGGGCGCGGCAATGGCCTTGCTGTCGGGGTGGCCGTGCTCTACGCGCTCTCGGTTCTGCTGTTGCTGATCGTCGCCGACAGTTTCTTCAACACATCCGACGGGCCAATGATGGACGCAAACGCGACCGGCGCGCTTGGATTGATTTTGGTGCTCTATATCATCTCGGCGCGCGCCGGCTCGACCCAATACGATCTCGCCTGGGTCGTGGTGGCGATCCTCACGTTGATGGCTTTGGTGCCGGTCATTGCCGCGCTTGGTCTTACCCTCTGGT
>Ga0181522_10001764_pt1 | contig 12808 bp, 7 predicted proteins | sample PEATcosm2014_Bin_27_FD_121103 | JGI IMG/M metagenome (GOLD analysis project Ga0181522, IMG submission 121103) | Peatland microbial communities from MTU Mesocosm Facility, Houghton, MI, USA - PEATcosm2014_Bin05_10_metaG | ecosystem: Environmental > Terrestrial > Soil > Wetlands > Peat | place... | reverse complement strand
GGCTGCTGCGTTCGCTCCACTCTTGGCCGCTTCGGCCTGGCGTTCATTCTGCTTGCTCCTCTTCAGGCTCAGCAGCCCGCCGAGATCACAGTGAACGCCGGCGAAAAACTTGGCCCGGTCAATCGGCTGGTTTTTGGACAAAACTCCGAGGCCGCCGATAACGCCCGCATCTTCTCCAGCGATGTGACCGACCTGAACCTGATCCAGAAGGGCGAGGGATTCTGGAATCCTTCGGCGGGAGCGCCGGTTCCGGCGGTTGTGAATGAGAGCAGGAGCGTGGGCATGAGCATGCTTCGTTATCCCGGCGGCTGCCTCGCGCACAACTTCGATTGGCGCAAATCCGTTGGACCCGATGCAAAGAAGAACGGCTGGCTGTTCGGGCTGGACGAGTACCTGGCGCTTTGCGATGCCATCGGCGCCGCGCCGCTGATCACCGTAAGCGACTACGCCCTGCCTGCCGATCAGATGCCTGAAAACGCGGCCGCGCTGGTCGAGTACCTTGACGCGCCTGCCAACCCGGCGCACCCGTGGGCGATGAAGCGCAAGGAATGGGGCCATGCCGCGCCCTACAACGCACTGTGGTTCGAGCTGGGCAACGAGAGCATCCACGGCAACCATCGCGTGCTCCCTCACCGCCAATATTCGGCCGAGCAGTATGCCTCTTACGCGAATGCCACCGCTGCGGCCATGCGCAAGGCGAATCCGCGCATCAAGATCGGGATCGTCATGGTGCCCGGCCCCGGCACCGATGTGGACAGCGACTGGAACCGCACCGTGGTGCGCCTGGCCGGAGCGTCCGCGGACTTTATCGTCATTCACATGTACGCGCCGCGGCTGCCCAAAACCGGCGCGCCCCCGAGTGTACACATGCAGGCCATGATGGCAGCGCCGCAGCATGTGGAAGATCGGCTGGCCGAATACCACAGCATGATCCGGCAGCAGCTCGGCCATGACTTGCCGCTGGCCATCACCGAGTTCAACGGCGCGCTCGACGACGCAGCCGACCGGCTCACCTACGGCGACGCGCTCGAGTGCGCCGACCTGCTGCGCGTCTTTCTCAAGCCGGAGATGAATGTCGCCCTGGCTGACTACTGGAACTTTCTGAACGGAGCCTTCGGCATGTTGCGCACCACCGTTGGCTCCGCGACTGGCGAGCCCCAAACCGAAGAGCCCGCGCTTCTGGTCTACAAACTGTGGACGCAGCACTTCGGCGCGCAGCTCGTCGGCGTCAATGTCGAATCGCCGCACGTGGAGTTTGCGGGCGCCGGCAGTGAAGAAGCTGCCAGGGGCACAAGCGCTGAACCCCGCCGGCAGATCCAGACCTTTGACCTCGAACAATACAGCTCCCTTGTGGGCGCGCTCTGGCCGCGGCTGCTTAACGTCAAGATCCAGCTTGAGCACTCCAACCTGACCATCCACCTTGACCACCTGAACCACAGCATCTATCCCGTGCTCGCGCGTTTTCCACGGCCTTCCATCGATCCAGGCGTTCCGGTGGAGTTCACGGTCAGCTTCGATGCCAGACTCACTCCCAATGCCGGCAGCGACAGCGCACCCATGGGCATTGGGCTGATGGACTCGCGCGGCTGGAGCCAGACTCACTCCGGCATCGGACTTGACGGCATCGCCACCGAGTGGAAACACTTCGACGGCGCCTACCGGCTCGATCCTCAGACGCCCAATGTCGATCTCACCGCCCGACTCATGGCCGAGGGGAAAAATGTCACAGGAACCCTTGATATACGCAACCTCGCCGTGTCTGACTTTGTTGCGGCCCACAGCGCCGCGTATCCCGTGCTCACCGGCTCCGCCAGCCTGTCTGTTGATGGCGCCCGGCTCTACCTGATCGTCATCAACAAAAGCGCCATTGATTCGGTGGCAGCCACGCTTCATCTCCAGAGCTTTTCCGCGGCGCACGCGCAGTATTGGGAGGTGAACGGCCCCAGCCTTGAATCGACCACCGGCGTTAATGAAACCGCCCACGGCGCGCCTCTGTCTCTCACGGGCGCCGGCACGCTCGGTCACGTCTTTCCGGCCCACTCCATCACAGCGATTGAGTTCAGCGGCGAATCCCGCGGCTTGAATGCGAACTGAGTTTGACTCGATCGTTACCCGCTGCTGGACTTCGGCCCGGTGACAGGTTCAATTTCAACTTTCAGCTTCGGAAACGGCGCCAAGTTCGATGGCGCGGTTAACCGGCGAAGCAGCGATCGTTTTCCTCGGCGCCACTCTGAAAAGTTCCTCAAGCCGCATACGAGTCCAAGTCGAGAACGGCTTTTCGATCAGCGTGTAGAAGATCACGCTGGACACAATCGCGACGGCGCCGGCGAACACCAGGAACAGTGGGCGCACAACCGGGTTGCTGAACGGCCGCCACATGTAACGGTAAGCGAAATGAATGACAAGGACATGGACAAGATAGATCGAATAAGAGATGTCTCCGCATCGAATCGCCCATCGAGGAGCCCGCAGCGAACCCGAAGTCTCCCATGTGAGAAGGCCGTAGACAAGCAGCGCCGCAGGCGGGGCGAAGAGCAACACACGAAGCCCCGATCTGTACTCTCCATCGAAATTGATCGCCTGGAATGCCACAGCTTCAAGAGCGAAGAGCGCAATCGCAACGGCCACGCTGGTTCTTCCCGCAATAAGGCTGGTCTTCAGATAGCCGAGACCGATAAAACAGCCGGCAACAAACTCGAGCACATACACGCTGAGAAAGAAGTTCGCCCTCGGGAACGCGCTGATGAGCGCGCCTGAGGAATCGAGGGCAAGGGCGACCGTTCCGGCCAGAACCGCAACGCTCCAAAGTATCAAGGCATGAGGCAGCCACGCCTTCTTTGCGAAAACGATGATGAGGAAGAAGGCGAGATAGAACATCATCTCGAACGATAGGGTCCAGCCAACCTGAACCAGCGGCAGCTTGTTCGATGGCCACAGCGTGTACGAGCTGAAAAGGTCCACACCGGTCTTGGAGTCGACAGCGCTCGGTCGGAAAATCCAAAAAGCCGTGAGAATCACCGTCAGGAAAAGATAAGGCGGGTAAATCCGGCTCACGCGATGGATAAGAAATCGCTTGCCGGTTCCAGCTTCGCCAATCTTGCGGTAAGTCGTCACCACCATTACGACGCCGCTGATGACGAAGAACACGTCGACGCCGGCCCGAAGGACTTGAGTCCAGGCGCCATAGAAGCAGCCGTGCTGGTATCCGACGCTGAGCCCCGTGAGGTGGAAGATCAATACACCCAGAACGGCGGCGGCTCGGCCCAACTGCAGGCTCTCCAGCTTTCTCATGGGCGGCTCCCACCCCCTCGGGTTCTTCGATCGATGCGCATCGATGCTATTGCGCCACGCATTCCATCGCAAGCTCTGGCGCCTCTGTTTTTTTCGATGGGGTTGCCAGCCTGGCTCGCCACGGCTCGATAAAACGGGTTTCCAAAGCCAACGCAACTGCCGATAGCGGCAGAGTCAGCGATAACCCTATCCAGGCTACCAAAGCTTCCGATGAATGAAACCAGCGCCCTGCTATGAACCTGGCACAACCAATCAGAAAATAATGGAAGATATAAAACGGATAGGAAAGCTCTCCAATCATTCGATCGGTTTTCAGGCCCGACGTCGTTCGAAACAGAAGCGGCAAAATGCACGCCAGCGCGATTGGATAGACCAGCGTGGGAAGCGGGATGGGGGCCTGGACCGCGGCAACAACGATCACAAACGGGTATACGCAATACTTTGCAATATGCTGGGGCAATATGCCATCCAGCGAGTGCCGGTATCTGAACGCCAGCGCGCCCAATAAAAAGTATCCGAGCTCAAACGGGAAGAAGCGGTATGTCCATGGGTCGCCGAGGTGCATCGCCTTCACCGCAATAACCTTCGCTGCTAAACCCAAGCATGATCCCATCACCAGCCAGCGGGAACGTAGTCTGAGTAAGTAGGGAGCAATGAGATAGAAACTAAGCTCTATTCCGAGAGACCAGGCCGGAGGAACGGTTAATCCCCGGTACAAAAGTGCATCTGAGTTCCGGAAGTTACTCGACCAGTGAATCTGCCCATTGTGAACGGCAAAAAACATCGTAACATCCTGGAAAAACATCGTCGCATTGGTGAAGCAGAAAAATATTTTGAAGAGGAGATTGCCGGCTGTATGAGGCAGTGCCCAGACATAACGCCAGATTGAATATGGCGTAGAAGTGGGAAGAACCAACCCTGCAGCCGCAACGATCAGACTCCACGTCAGGTATGTAGGCAGCAACCGCAAGTACCGGGCCTTGTAGAACTGGGATACCCATGCCTTGCCCAGTTTCGCCTTTGTATACCTGGTGCTGAGGACCAGCTGCATGTAAAAACCGGAGATGACGAAGAAAATCTCGACCGCCAAGGTCGCGTCCAGCCAGCGCAAATTCGCCAGCGGGCGTTGAGAATGGCCCGAGAGGACGCAGATCGCCAGCAGGATACGCAGAAGTCCCAATGTTCAATCCTCGCGTTTCAAAGAATTCCACCTGGCATCGAACGAAACCTTTCCTACCCTAACTCCTCGGCATACACCTTGCCGTGAATAGAAGTCATAGGGTTATCGGACGGAGCGTTCTCATGAAGCAGGCTATTAAGCCCCGCGCATGCGACAACAAACATGAAGCAGCCGGGGGCAGCAGGATAAGGGAAGGTATTGCCGACAAAGCTTTCCACGTACATCCCGAGAATCAAGCCCGCATACCAGAAGGTGAAGAGGGGCACGGAAGGCGGGCGAAGGACTTTCAAGAAGTCCCGTACGCACACAACTAGAAGAACCATCAAAAGTATGATGCCCACGAGTCCAAGGTTCAGCAACATGTCCACGTAGCCGCTATCTGAACCTTTCATCGCACCTCCAACGGCACGAACGACGTTCAGCGAGTCGCCCGTCCCCGTCCAGAAGGCGTGATAGCCAAAGCCCAGCCATAAGTGGTTGGCAATATACTGAGCCTCGATGGCCCAGTGCTCCGTGCGTCCAGTCAAAGTGCCTTCCTTGCCCAGCAGCCCAAGGAAGAAATCCTTGCCCGCGACCATCACCAGCGCCAGGGCCGGCAATCCGACCACCGTGGAGTAAAGCACGAACGGGAGCTGATCTCTTCGCCGGTTAACAATGAACGGTCCAAGGATTCTAACTGCTACGAAGAGGATCGCTACGATGATTGCTTCTTTTGACTGCGATAACACGATCAGGGCAATTGGCAGCGTGGCCTGCATGACTACCGTCAGCAGCCGTCGCCGGCTGGCGATCCGGCAAAACGGAAGAGGCGAAAACAGCAAAAACATCGCGATCCCAAGTTCGTTCTTTTGTCCGAAGATACCCTTCCACTCGCCGTCCTTGGATACCCCGTATTCCGGAAGCAGGATGGCCATGGCGATGCTTGCAATCGCCACAACGACGCCGGTGGCCAGCACGATGCGCATCTGGTCCTGGGGCGAGTAGCTGGTAGCAAAGAACCACGCGAAGATGAAGGTGAGAAAGAGCAACGTCGCCTTGCGGAGAGTCAACAGGGGATCTTCTGACCACACGGCGGAGAGAAACGCTAGAACTGCGAATGCCAGCACGGCCTTCTGCCTCAGCATCGTCCTCAGCGTTGGCGCAATGTGACCGATCATGAGCCCGAAGAAAATTACGCACATCACACCGGTCAGCCACAACAGGTTGGGCTTTGAGTCGTACTTCTGGCTCAAATGAGCCAGGCTCCAGTAGGTTTCATCCTGCCGGGTGAAGATGCCGTTTCCCTGAACCAAAAGGGTGAGACCTAGCAGCAGCCACCAGGTCCGGGCGCGGCGGAACAGAAGCGGATCGCCGTTGGCTGGTAGAGCCCTTGCGGGCGCGGGAAACGCGGCCGGCGAAAAGGCATGTGCCATGGTTGCGCTCATGGGCAGCCTCCGCCGATGTCTGATGCGTGATTCATTTCTTATGGCTCCTGTCGCCCGCGTAGGGCGGGCAATTCGAACCTGCTCATCGATTGTGGATCGGTCTGCTGCGTGATGGTTTCAAAGCCCATGCGCCGGCGAAGGACTCACGCCTGCGCTCACGCGTGAACGAGCGTCTCCTGCGCCAAGTGCTCGTGATCGAAGGCTCCGTGCACGCCGAATGCGCTCTGCTCGGTGTGTTCCACCACGCGTGCGACGCGTCCAAAGCATTCGATCTTCGTCCTCTCGCCGGCTCCCGAGACGGGGGCGAACACCTCGATGCGGATGGGGCTGTCGATCGGGGGCAGGCGATGGCAGAGGATCAGCACCCCGTTCGCCGCCAGGTCGCTCGTGAATCCGTCGGCCGAGTGTTCCACGCCGTCATTCCAGTGAAAGGTGACTGGAACGCGGAGCTTGTAGCGCACAGCCGCCCTGCGTTGAGGGCTTCCGCGGCCCTGTTCCGCGCCCTCCGCGGCGCCCTGCGCTCCCAGCGCCAGGCTGTGGGCCCACTGATGCGCGCTGAGAATGCCCGTGCCGTCGATGCCGCCCACGCCGAATGTGGCCGGCGCGACCTCGGCCGACGCGCGCTCCGCAACCCTGGCCAGCAGCGCCTCATAAGCTGCCAGCACACGCTCCTGCTCGAAGCTCTGCTCGTGCCGCATGCGGCTCTCATGCTCCATCCTTGCGAGCTGGCTTGGATCGGACTCGAGTGCATCCAGGACCTCCGCCAGCTGATCGGCGTCTGCGAAGTAGCGGGCGTGCTCGCCGGCTACCCAGCGCGTGAAGCGGTTGTCGTGGGCGATCACCGCATTGCCCGCCCCGAGCGCTTCAACCAGCGAGGGATTGGTTCCACCGACGCGATGCCCGTGAATATACGCCGTGGCGTGGTACCTGAGGCTCTTCACCACTTCGCGGTCATAGACGGCGCCGGCAAACTTCACATCGGGTCCGGCTGCATCCACCACGCTCTGGTGATAGGGCGTGATTCCCGGCTGGTAATTGCCCAGCACCACGAGCTTCGCCGGCCTTGGCCGCCGCGAAAAGCCGCGAACGATCTCGAGAATGGAGTTGTCCGGCTCCGGGCGGGCAATCACCAGGTAGTAACTCTTCGATTGCAATCCAAACTGCTCGAGAGGCTCAGCCGATGCGGACGGAAGCGCCTCTGCCCCGTACGGAATCACCGTGATCTTCGACGGCGATGTATGGCGCTGCAGATGCCGGCCGATCTCGGGATGGTCCGCGACCAAATGGCTGGCCGCCGCCGCGCCGCCGACTTCATTCAGCCACAGCCACGCGCGCGGCATCCCCGACCACTTGACCCTCTTCCACTCCAGGCCATCCATGTTCATTACGGACGGTATGCCCCGCATGCGCAGCAGGTAATTGAACACCCCTGTGTTATATCCGAGCGTAAGCGCCACGCCATTCTCCCTGCTCGCGTGGCGCACGCTTGCCCAGTCGAACTGGATGGTTCCCCACGCCCCGTCCCCCGCTGGAACGAACACCCGTCGCACGCCGTGCCACATATCTTCCGAGAGCCGGCTGCCCGCTCCTGCCTGGCAGTACACCGTCACCTCGTGATTGCGGGCGGCCAGAAAGAGCGAGAGGTCATGGGCGAACGTTTCAAATCCGCCGTGACGGCTCGGCACTCCGCGGCAACCGAGAATCATCACATGCATTGGATCGATCTCCTCGGCGCTCGGTGATGCGCCGGACCGTGTACGATTCGCGCGCCTCGATGAAGGTGAAATTGCGATCGCGGCCCGCGCATGCGGCTGGATGCGGAAGTTGACGGGAACTTGGGCATTGGAAGAGTTGAAGGAAGCTACTCGAAGGAGAGCAAGAGGCAAGCCATCGCGGGCATGCGCCGCAGGCGCGCTCAGGCTGCGCCCGCGCCTCGAAAAACGGCGGGGACGGTCTTGACCAGAATCTTGAAGTCCAGCCAAAGCGACCACTCATCCATGTACTGCAGGTCGAGCAGCATCCACTGGTCAAACGAGATTGCGCTGCGGCCGTTTACCTGCCACAGGCACGTGATCCCCGGCCGCACGCTGAAGCGCCGGCGCTGCCAGTCTTCGTTGAAGCCCTTGTAGTCGCGCACCGGCAACGGTCGAGGGCCCACCAGGCTCATGTCGCCTTTGAGCACATTGAGAAGTTGCGGCAGCTCGTCGATGCTGCTTCTGCGCAGGAACTTGCCAATAGGTGTGATGCGTGGATCGTCCTTGATCTTGAAGACCGGCCCTGAAGCTTCGTTGTACTTTTCAAGAGCCGCGATCAGCCTCTCGGCGTTATGCACCATGGTGCGCAGCTTGAAGATCTTGAACTTCCGCTTGTTCAGACCCACGCGCTCCTGAAGGAAGAAGATCGGGCCAGGCGACGTGAGCTTGATGGCGATGGCCGCCGCAATCAGGATGGGCGAAAGAAGGATCAGAAGAAGCGCGGAGACAGTCACATCGAAGGCCCGCTTGAAGATTGCCGGCCAGCCTTCCCCGACAGGCGTGAACGTGGCGATGAACTGGTCGCCGCCGAACTCCTCGGCGCGGCTTTGCAGCGCCTTGATCCCGAAGACGTCGGAGTTGAAGCGCATGATGATCCCGTGTTGCCGGCACAGATCGGCGACGCTGAGACAATGTGCATAAAACGACCCGAGGGGCAGGAAGATCGTGACTTCGTCGACCACGTTGGAGCGCAGAAAATCGTTGAGACCGGCGTAACTGCTGGCCAGCTGGAACTCTGTCTTGCGGAACTCCTCCATGCCCGGCCAGTCGTCGTCCACAAACCCCAGCAGCCGGTACCCTCGTTCCTTGTCCGTCGTGATTCGCCGCGCGAATTCGACTGCCCGCGGATTGGTGCCCAGGATCAGCATGTAGCGGAGATTCCGGCCGTGCATGCGAACTCGCGCCAGCGCGGCGCGAAGCACCAGCCTTGATCCGCAGAGAACCGCTAGGCTGACAACCCAGAAGCAGGCCAGGAACGTTTTGGTGATCATTTGAATGGAAAAGATCCATCCAAAGAGGAGAAAGCAAATGATCGCCACGGTCATTGCTTTGAAGATGTCTGCCATCTCCGCTTTCTGGTTTGACATTCTTCTCGACATGTAGAGCCCGAAGACGGAAAAAATAAAATGGCAGATGAGAAGAGCCAGGAGAAAGAGCAGCAGGTTGGATACTTTCAGTCGCAACGACAAAAACTCTGAGAGCGCAGTTTTGTTTTGCGCTCGCACAATGAGAATCGTTGCGAGCCCATACGATATCACCACGAGCATGATATCGATCAGTTTGAAAAGGCCGAGAGGAAGGCGATGCCTGTCAGTCATGGTGTCTCTCCACAAATTTGGGGGAATTGTGCAGGTCTTGACTTGACAATCCGCAGAGGTACGGAAAAGTCTTGGTGCGCCCAGGAGTGGGCGGCGATGCCGGGGACCGGCATCGTTCGACTGGCGCTCTTAAATTCAGGCTCGGTGTTGGGATCGAGCGGCGTCTACAGCATTTTCGGAGTTGCTGTGTCCGGAAACCGCAGCGCTCAAGTGGCGTTTTCCTTAAGGAAACGCCACCCCTGCACAGTTCTCAACACGGCTCCATGTACTCCGGAAATGCTCTACTAGAGTCTCTTGTAGATCTTATCGGGGATAGGGAAGGTTCTCTTGTTGAGGACTGCGGCAAGAATTTTGATATTGGAAGAACGCAGGCTGGAAGCGGCCATCTGCGCTGCTTCGCGGCGTGTCGATTCGGCCTCGAGCACCAGCACCATCCCGTCGGACAACTGCGCCAGCGCAATGGCGTCGGCGTAGCGCGTCAGCGGCGGGGCGTCGATGATGACAAAGTCGAACTCCGCGCGCATCTCGGCGACTCTCGTCTTCAACCGTTCTGAGGTGAGCAGATTCGGCGAGTCGGACGCCAGCGAACCGGACGAGATGAGCCAGAGATTCTGGCAGCCGACCGACTTCGCGTAGGTGCGGATCGGCGACTCTTGCAGAAGAGCATTCGTCAGGCCGAAGTGATTCGTGGTCCCGAACATCGACGGAAGCGCGGGAGAACGGAAGTTGGCTTCGAGAAGACACACGGGTCCGCCAGAGTTCCGCGCCAGGGCCTCGGCCACGGCGCTGCTTATGCCGCTGCATCCGCTGCCATGGTCGATTCCTGCGAAGACAACCACCTGCGGCGGCCGCTCCGATTGCAGGAGGAAGATTCGCTGCACCAGCCTGAGCGCTTCGTCTTCCGCCCACTCGAAGCTGCCATGGGTTGAACCGGTTTCAGTCAGCTCGGAGAGAGCGGATCCGTTGCTCTGCTCCGTTCGAACGCTATGTTCCCGCTCCAACTGCTGCATCAACTCAAAATTTCTGCTCATGGCGTGATTCTCCTTTGGGTTGAAATGCTACCCACGTGCTAGACAGCTTCAGGGGAGATACTTTTTCAGGGGAGATACTTTTTGTCGGGAATCCGGATAAGTTCGCCCGGCCACAGGACGTTGCTATGGGCTAATTGTGGATTGAGCCTGCGAATCTCCCGGAGAATCTGTGGCGTGCACCGGGGATATTTCTCCGCGCAAATGCTGCGCAGCGATTGCCCGTCCCGGGCCGAGAAGAAGGTCACCTGAGACGGTGAACCGGCGGCACGGACGGGCGATGGATCCGGCGAACTGCGTGGCTCCGCAGGTGCGGATGGCCCCGTTGGAGCCGCCGAGCTCGCGGACGGCGCCGGCAAGCTCACCGCATTGGCGTCCGCAGCCACAACGTGAATCGAATTCGACCATCCGGGAATAAGCGCCCAGGTCACGACCAGCGCAATGACAGCGGCCACAACCGCCAACTGTGAGAACCATCCGCCGCTGAACCAATAACGAAAGGGCGATTTGTCATCGCGGTGCGACGCGAAGATGGGCGGAACCCATCCGTCAGGTTCGATCGGCTGCAGTGTCGCTGCCGGAACCATGGCCGGAGATTGGGCAGAAACATCTCCGCCCTGCTCGCGGACGGACGGCTCGGGAATCGTCAGCGTCTCCCTGCGATGAGGCCCGGCGGCAACAATGACTTCCCGAATCTTCGGATTCAAACTCGCTGAAGCTTTTTCGGGTGCCCCGAGGCTCAGGTCCGCAATCACTTCGCGCACGATCTCGCCATCGATCGTCTTTTGTTTCAGCGCGAAGGCAATCGACATTGCATTGAAGCACAGGTTGTTGATGTTCCGTGGAATACCCTCGCTGTGCTCGGCAATCAGGGTTAGCGCCGTTTCGTTGAAGAGCGAAGTTTGCGAGAGATAGCCGGCTGTCTTCAACCGGTGATCGATGTAGATCCGCGTATCTTTCTGGGATAGCGGTTCCAGGTGCGCAACGATTGAGATTCGCTGCCGAAGCTGAACCATGCTCGGCAGCGCCAGCTTCTCGGCGAGCTGCGGCTGGCCGGAGAGAACGATATGAATGAGCTTCTCGCGCGATGTTTCGAAGTTCGAGAGCCTGCGCACGAACTCAAGCATTGACTCATCCAGGTTTTGCGCCTCGTCGATGACGACGACCATGCGCTTTCCGGCGCGGACATACTGTGCGCAGACCTCGTTCAGCCGGGCCTGCAGTTCGATGATGTTCCCGTGCGAATCCGATACGCCCAGGTCGATCAGAAGAGCCTGGAGAAGGTTCTCCCGGGTCGCCATGGTCTCGAACAGAAAGACAGTTTTGGCGCTCTCCCGCAACTGCTCCAGTCCGTTGAAAAGCAGGGTCGTCTTGCCCATCCCCGGTTTTGCAATCAGGGCAACAAAGCCGCGCCCCGCATCCAGCCCATAGAGCAGTGAGGCCAGCGCCTCCCTGTGCGTCTGGCTGGCAAACCAGAAGCGAGGATCCGGCGTCACGCCGAAAGGCTGTTCGCGAAGTTTGAAGTAGTTCAGCAGCATCGGTTCCTAGGCGCTCTTCCTCTTCGGCATCGAGACAACCACCGGAATCTCGAGTATATCGATCACCTGCGCCGGCGTGTGGAACGTCGGGTCGAGGTAATCCACGGAATACGCGGCGCCGATGGCCAGAACCGCTGCCGAGCCAAACGCGATCAGCATGATCATGGGCCAGCTCAAAACGGGCAGAACCGGAATTGCCGGTGGAACCGCGATGGCCACATTCGCAATGCGCGTCACATCGAGCGCGTTCGAGGTTCGCTCCTGTTCCCTCTTTGCCAGGTAGAGCAGATAGTTATTCTCCGCGGCCTTGGCCTCGCGCTGGAGATCCTGCTGCGAGACGGAAAGTTGATCGAGATTGACCATCTGCTCCTGAATACTCTGGATGCTGCGCTTGGTTGCCGCAACCGTGGCGCGCTGCGCCGAAAGGTCGGCTTCGGTCTTGGCGATGTCTTCCCGCAGCAGCTCGAAGGTTGGATCGCGATCCGTGGTCTCCGTCACGTACTTCTTTTGCTCGGCCTGATCCACGGCCGCCTTGTCCTGCGCGATCTCCTCGTCCGCCTCTCGAACCAGCGGATAGCTCGCGTCGTACTTGAGCGCCAGTTGCGCGCGTTTGTTTTCCGCGGCCAGCAGCGCCGTGTTGGCATCGCTGATCTGCTTGTCGTTCGAGGTCGAGGCCTGCAGCGTCGTCGAGCGCTGCGGGGTTGCGCCCATCTGTTTCCGATCGTCCTTGATGCGGTCTTCGTCGCCTGCGACTGACTGCTCTGCCTGGTGCAGCAGGCCGACTGAAGTCGCCACTTGCGCGGCCAGTTGCGTGCGCTGCTCGTCCGGCGCAGCAATTTCGTATTGCCGCCCGAAGTTCCGCAGGTTCTGTTCCGCTTTCTCGAGCTCGGCGTGATATTTGTCGGTCTCCGTGGCAAAGAACTCATACGATCCGGCTGGACGATGAACCGACACGTGCTTCGCCATATAGAGTTCGCTCAAGGATTTGAGCACCG
>Ga0181522_10001763_pt1 | contig 12809 bp, 19 predicted proteins | sample PEATcosm2014_Bin_27_FD_121103 | JGI IMG/M metagenome (GOLD analysis project Ga0181522, IMG submission 121103) | Peatland microbial communities from MTU Mesocosm Facility, Houghton, MI, USA - PEATcosm2014_Bin05_10_metaG | ecosystem: Environmental > Terrestrial > Soil > Wetlands > Peat | place... | reverse complement strand
GACAAATTGCGCAAGGGCCAGACGTAGACCCGAGCGCCGCGATCGTGCCCTCGCGCCCGATGGCCGCCTACGTGGCCGGCATCATCCCCGCGATGCGCCGCGCGCTCGACGCCGCCGAAGCCGTGCCGCGCCCACGTCGAGGCTCACGGCCCGCTCACGCTCGCCGACGGCAAGGTCTACGGCCCCGCGCTCGAGCCGCGCCCGTCGCCACGTTCGCGCACATGGAGACAACCAATGCTTGACGCGCTTGACGTCTGCGCTGGCGCCGGCGGGCTCTCGCTCGGGTTGCATCGCGCGGGCTTCGACGTGCTGGGCGTCGAGGTGGACGCGGACGCCTGCGAGACCCACCGGGCGAACGTAGGGCCCTGCGAAGAGGCTTCGATCGTCGACTGGCACCCGCCGCGATCGTTCGCGCTCGTAGCAGGCGGCGTCCCCTGCCAAGGGTTCTCCGTCGCGTGATGGAGGTTCGATCAGACCATGCTTATCCGGTTAGCTCCCAATGACACACGTTGGTACCATGCGTGGAGCAAGTACGGAGACGAGCGCGAGGCCATGTGGAGCGCACGAGCTCAAGATCGCCTTCCCGCGCGCCTTCGCGCCGAAGGGGCGGAGCATCGCCGAGCACTTCCGCCTGGTTGAGCCGGAGGCAGCGGTCTACCTGTAGGCTCCTCCTCGTCATCGGTCCGGCGGTCGAGCCGCCAGACGCGCTGGCGCCACGCGCGCTCGCGCTCCCGTTCCTCCTCGCTGAGAAGCGGCGCAGGCTCCTCGGTCAGAAGAGGCACTACAAGTCGCCCGCGATCAGGTACGTTCGGCATGTCGGGATCCCTCCGGTCTCGGCCTGGCCCCGTGCGTCGAAAGCGCAGCGGGGCTCTTCGTTTTCGCCGTGCACGTTCGACGCCACCGCGCGGATCGCGTCGAGGTCGATGGCGAGTCCGGCGTGTGTCGCTCGCGCGCGCCTCACGTGTTGCGCGCATGTTCGCCTTGATCGGTTCCTGCTCGCGCGTTACGGTGGGCGGCATGAAGACCACTGACATCGCCTCCGGGCGGTGCGCATGTGGCCGCCCGTCGAGCTCCGGTTCCGGCTGGTGCGGCACCTGCCCACCCCCCATCAACCTCCCGCACGCGCACGTCGTCGACCACGCCGGGCGCACCATCTGCACGTGGCACGGCCTCGAGCTCCCGTGCATGTGCTGCCCGCCCGAGTACCGCGACGGCGTCTTCGAGGGCGTCCAGCCGCGGGGAGCCATCGCAGCGTGACCTGGACACGCCACCCTCGCGGGTGGTAGGCTCCGAGCCTGCTGAGGGGAACGCCCCGCTTCTTCGTGAGTCATCGATCTCCGCACGGGCCCGGCGCCGGAAGCCAGCCGGGAGGAACGCCGCAGAGGTAGAACGCCCCCTGCGGCGCTCGCCTTTTGTGGGGGCACGATGACGCGCTAGCCTTGCGAGCAACGGGGTGTTACGGTCTGTGACGTGGACGCCTCCACCGTCTCGACGATCCATCAGATCGCGAACACCGTCGGGCTCATCGTCGGCGTCGCCTATGTCGTCTACAAGGACGCCAAGAAAGAGCGCGCGCCTGGGTCCGGCACGAGCGTCACCATGAACGTCCCGCTGCCCTCTGGCTTCGGGCAGCAGCAACAGCAGCAGGGCTACGACCCGCCAAACGAGACCGGCGGCTACCGGCGCGTGTCCCAGGAGGAGGCCGGCGGCTACCGGCGCTTGCCGGCGCCCGAACCGCACGATGCGGCCGACCTCGGCGACCTTCGTCGGAAGGTCACCTCGCTTGAGCGGCGCGTGGACGCGAACGAGAACGCCATATCGGCCACGAAGCGCGAGATGGAAGCCGAGCTTGCCGATGTCCGACGGGAGATCGACGGCGGCTTCGGGGAGCTCCGAGACGGGATCGGCGAGATCAAGAAGCGGATCCGCCAGGCGAGCCAGTCGAGAGGATCACAGACATGACGGCAACACGCGAAGAAGTCATCCGGGAGATGCGCGAGCTCGCCGACCTCGTCGACGAGGAAGCCGAACTGACGGGTCCAGTCGAGCCACTACGGCCCGGGGATCTCGAGGACCGAGCTGCGCGCCTCGCGCACCGCTCGGGGCAGCACGCGCTCGACCTGCCGCCACGAAGCAGCGGGCTCGACCGAGTCGCCTCGTCGTCCGTCCCCGTCCGCCGGTAGGCGCTGGCAGGGCGCCCGGGGCCCGTGGTAGCCTCCGGCGCATGAACACCACACTCTACCCGTCTCCGCGTCCTCGCCTCCGCCTGCTCGGCGCTCTCGTTGCCTTTGCCTGCATGGTCCTCCCGAGCCTCGCGCTCGCCGACATGGTCCCGCCCGACCGTGCGAACGCCGTGCCAGCGTGGGCCGTCGGGGTCTTCGCCGTCGCCGCGACCATCGGCGCCTTCCTGCTCGGGCTCCGCGGCATGGGCTCGTCGAAGTCGCGTCCGGCGTCCCGCTCGAGGTACGCGCTACACGGCATGGTGATCGGCCTCCTCTGCTCGGTGCTCGGCAGCGCCGCCCTGCTCTCCTCGGCGGGGTGCAAGCTCACGCCCGCGCAGGCCACCGCAGCGAACGCCATCCTCAAGCCCATCTGCGACGGGACCGGGCCAGCCCTCGCGCCGGTCCCCTACATCGGGCCCTTCGGAGGTCTCATCGCGCTCGTGTGCGACGAGGTCGAGGCCCAGATCGTCGCGGACGAGACGGTGGTGCCGGTCGATGCTGGCGTGACCGACGGCGGCGTCAAGGCGGCGCTCGTGCACGCGCAGCTCGTCGCTGCGCCGGGTTGCGCCGCGGTGCCGATCCCCGGCGACCCGCGGCACCAGGTCGCCTGCCCCGAGCTGCACGAGCAGATCCTCGCCGCCGGCCGCAAGGTCGACGCGCGAAAGGCGGTGCGACGATGAACGCGCGCAAGCAGCTTCTCGGCGCCCTCTCGCTGGCGGTCGTCGCGTTCGCGGTGGTTGCCTTCCCGTTCGTCGTGCTCGCGCAGGTCGCGGCAGTCGTTCCGGTCGTCGCACCCGTCGTCGACCAGAACATCCCGCCGCTGACGCTCGCCGTCGCGTCGGTGCTGTCGCTGGTCACGCTGGTGCTAGGGCCGAAGGTGCCGTCGCTGCCGACCGTCCCTGTGAAGTACCGGCGCCTGCTCGTGACCGTGCTCGGACTCGTCGTGACGATGCTCGGCGCGCAATACGCGAACGCGCCGTGGATTCACGGCCTCTGCGGCTCCATCGTGGCGGTGAGCGCGGCGCTCGGCGTCGACATCGTCGCCGGACCGCACCCCGTCCCCGGCGCGCCGACGTGAGCGAGACGGTCGAGCGTATGATCGAGGCGTACAACGGGCCACCGGCAGGGTACGCGTTCGTGGCTTCGCCGTGGCAGTCGAGCCCGGCCCCGTGGTCCTCTCGGCCGGAGCCGGCGGATTACGCGGAGGCCTGCGCCCAGCTCGCCGCGCAGGGTCTCCTCCTCGAGACCCGGACGAGGATCGTGAACGACGCGCGGGTCAACGCCATCCTCCGCGCGCCGCCCGAGATGCTCGACGCGCTCGCGCGCGCCCTCCAGATCGGCGCCTACGGTCCGCTCGAGCCGAAGCCGGTCGTCGCCGACGAGCTCTTCGTGGTCGACGTCGGCACGCACGAGGAGGACGGCCGCCACCTCGGCGGCCCGTTCAAGTCGGTCGAGGTCGCGACGCTGGCGCTCGACGAGGTGGCGCAGAACTCAGACGAGGACCGCGTGCTCGCCATCTGGCGCAAGGGCGAGGTCGCGTACGTCAAGATGGGGCGCGCGGTCGACCTGCGCGCCGTGATGGCGCGATGAGCGACACGCTCCCGGTGTGCACGGCCGACCCGTGGATCGACATCGGTCACGGCGTGTCGGTCCAGAAGCGCTACCTGGACGGCGTCCTCCACGGCATCGCCTACCGGCACACGTGCAACGGACGGCCGGACTCGCCGGACTTCCTCTCGGTGAAGCCCGAGTGGGCGGACGGCTGGAACGTCGTGAGCTTGGATCCGTTGACGCTGTCGCCGTCGGTCCTTTGCCGCACGTGCCAGCTCCACGGCTTCATCCGCGACGGGAGATGGGTGCCAGCATGAACCTCGCCTACCGCGCCGACCTGGCGCACACCGACATCGACGGGCTCGGACTCAACGAGTGCACGATCCACCGCTGTCAGAACGGCGACGGCGCCTCGTGGTGGATCCTGTGGTTCAACGTCGCGCGCGAGACGGACGGCGTCGCGGATCTCTTCGAGGTCCCGATCAACCCCGGCGGCGGCTTCAGCGAAGGTGGCCCCGCCCGCGGGGAAGACCTGGGGCTTCACCAGGACCGCACCCGGCACGTGGCAGGTCTCGCCGAGCATCAACGTGCTCGACACGGGCGAGCGTCATCCGGGAGCGCATCCGACGTCGGGATCGGTGTGGCACCAGACGCCCGCGATCGTGGGCGTGCCGGACGGCGAGCGGTGGATGCCTTGATACGCAGCCCCGCATGTCGAGGCTGCTGACCTGAGCCGGGCGGTCGTGCTACCGTCGGCGACGTGACCACGGTCGCCGAATGGCTGGAGCGGTTCGCTCGTCGCGTCGAGTGGCGCGACCCGTCGCTTGCGGGTGCTTGTCGTCGGAGGGCTGCGGAGCTCCTGACAGCGCCCGCACCTGTGGAGGAGCCCCGACTTGTAACCAGGGGCGCGGCGGTTCGACTCCGCCTGCGGGCTCCACATGACGTTCGTGGAAGAACACCCGCTCGCGGTGACCGTGACGTTCATCGTCAACGGTCCGCGAGCCGGCGCGCGTGGGAACGCTCCAGCCACCTGGTGCTCCGGTGATGCTCCTCGCCGCCCTGGGCGTCCTCGCGGACGGGCTCATCCTCGCGTGGCTCGTCGGGACGTGGTTCTACGAAGGGCACCACCGTCGGTGCACGGTCATCGTCCGGTGCCCGAAGTGCGGCGAGCAGACCTCGACCCCTTGCAGCTCGGGAGGGCACCCGTCGTGACGGTGGGCGAGACGTGGAAGGAGTGGGAGCGCCGCCAGAAGCGCGACGAGGCCCTCCGGCTCGGCGGCGTGATGCTCCTCGGCCTCGCGATCCTCCTGGGCTGCTTCCTCTGGTGGCGCCATGCGTCCGCGGAGTGCAGCGCGCGCCGGTGCCCGGACGGCTCAGCCCCGAAGCTCACCCAGCGGGACGGCTGCCTCTGCGTCGTGGAGCCGATGCCGTGACCGCGTATCGCGCTCCTGGCACGCTCGCGAACGTTGCGGTCGGTTGGGGGGTCCCCCCGTGGGAACGGGCGAGGGGGCAGTGGTGAGCGACCGACGCGCTCCCGTGCAGGGCGACCATAGGCTCGCGCGAGGCACGCCTGGTCGTGAACCAGGACTCGTCTCTTGGGCGGAGCACGTCGAGGCGTGGAACGACTACGCCAAGCGCTATCCAGGCCAGTCCGCCGAGCGCATCGCCGAGAGGGGCGGCTTCGGATACAGCGAGATCTCGCAGCACCTAGGCCACGCCCCCGCGACATGGGAGCCGCTGCCATCGCCGAGGAAGTTCGCATGAGCGGGATGTACTGCCCGACCCACAAGCTGGCGCGCCCGTGCCCGCGGTGCAGCACCGACCCGACCCCGAACGCCTCGCGCCCGGCGCTCGCCATACCGAAGGAGGTCCTGACCGATCAGGGCTTCCGGCTCTGCGAGCGTCTGCTGATCGTGAGCTCGAAGCTGCGCCAGATCGGCCCGAACCACGACAGCGTGTGGGCGCTCGCGCTGAGCACCTTCCGCGAGCACCTCACGACCATCGTCCGGCGCATCGACGCGGACACCGGCGACGAGCAGGAGAAGATGCGCTGGCGGTCGGAATACTTCTCGGCGCGCGACCACGGCGAGCTTCTCCTCCTGACGCTGAAGCAGCACGACCCTGGCCCGGAGAAGACGGTGTGAAGGACGAGGAGGTCTTCGCCAAACTTGCGACCGGGGAGCTCTCGCAGGTGGAGGCGCGCGCGCGGCTTCGCGACAACCAGCTCCGCGGTGCTCTTCGTGGTGCTCCTCGGCGTCGTCGCGCTCGTGAGCCTGGGCCGATGATCGCGACCGCAACCCCGACCAATGCGGGCGTGACCGTCGTCTGTGGCTACTGCGGCGCCATCGGCGGCACCTGCGGATGCTTCAGCTGGGGGGTGACCGGCGTGACGTGGGCGTACCCCACGCCGACCTCTATCCCATGGGGCAACGTCGGAAGCCTTGAGCCGTGGGAGGATCCGGAGGCGCGCGAGGTCCGCCTCGCCCTCGAGCTCCGCGCGCTCGTCCACCGCTTCCGATTGCGTGACCGCGTCGACGAAGTCCGGTATCGTCGTCCTCGCGCGCCACCTCGGCGGCTGCCTCCTCCGCGCATCGCCTGGTCGGCCGCCTTGCAGCACTTCCACCGCCATCCGAAAGGGTTGTCCCGTTCATGGACCTGAAAGACGCCGACCTCACGTGGATCCGATCGATCGAGCTCCAGCACGACGGCACCTTCCTCAAGGTCGAGCTCGCGGTCCCGATGGGGGCGAACGCCGGGGCAGCGAAGTACGAGGAGTTCATCCCCCTCGGCGCCTCCACGCCGAAGTACCTCGACAAGGCCGCGCACGCCTTCGCCGAGGCGGTCGTGAAGGCGATCCGCGAGCGCGTGGTCACCAAGGTCCCCGAGGTGAAGTGCGTGACCTGCACCGCGGCGTGTTGCGCCCGCGTCTACAACGAGGTCGCGGTCACCGGCGAGGACGCGCGCGTCATGGGGGCCGAGCTCGTCGCCAAGGGGGTCGAGCTCTACCCGAACGGGGAGCGGTCGAACGGGTACGTCGGCCTGCTCAAGCGGATCCCGTGGAAGGGCAAGGGCACGGCGACGATCCCCATCGACTCCGAGCCGATGGCGTGCATCTTCCTCGACCCGAAGTCGTCGGTGTGCACGGTCTACGAGCGCCGGCCGAATGTCTGCCGCACCTTCCACCCGCACGAGTGCGACGTGCACGAACCGGCGCCCGAGCCGCTGGTGCAACTCCGGCGCGCGCGGTTCGCCGCCGGCGCCGTGCAGAAGGGGTAGGCCCATGGCGGATCGGATCGCGCAGATGATCGTGGAGCTCCGCGACGAGCTGCACGAGGTCACCCGGCGCCAGGAGCGAATCCAGGCCGCGCTCGCCGCGCTCGAGCCGCTTTCGGATGCGGCACCGCCGCGGAGGCCGCGCGCTCTCATGCCACAGCGGACGCCGAAGGCCGCTCGTGCACCGAACCGGGTGAAGGAGGCCGCGAAGCGCATCGGCTTCATCGCGCCATCGCGCGAAGGCACGCTCGCCGTCCTGACCGACAAGTGGCAGTCACCGGCCGATCTGGTCAAGGCCTCTGGCATCACGCCGAACGCGCTCCGGGCGCAGCTCTACAGCCTGCGCAGGGAAGGCCTCGCGGAGTCGAACGGCGAGCGCACCATCTCGATCCGGTGGCGCCTGAACTCGACCGGCACCGCGCTGCGGAAGCTCACGACCCGAGAGCCGCGCAAGCGCGGGCGGCCGGCGAAGGGGCAGACGGTCGCCGACGAGGCGCCACAGCACGCGCTACCGGAGACGCTCGACGCCCTGTCCGCGCGCGAGCGCACGGTCCTCGAGAAGCGCGATCTTGGCGGCAAGATCCGCAAGGACATCGCCGCCGACATCGGCGTCAGCACGGAACGGGCGCGCCAGATCGAGGTGCGCGCTCGCAGGAAGCTCCGCCGCGCCGCGGGCGTCACTGTAGAGCAGGTCGGGAACGATGCCCCGCGCCTGACCGCGCCGTCGCCCAAGCGGGTCTCGCTTCCGGTCGTACCAGCCTCCTATGTGCCGCTCGAGGTGGTTTCTGTCGCCGACCTCGTGCGACCCGACCAGCGCTTCAAGTGCGTGCCGTTCTCGGCGGTCATCCGGGCGTCGCAGTGCCTCGAGCGCCAGGGGGTCGCCGGCTCCCGCGTGAAGATCGGATCGACGAAGGGGACGGGCGCGCGCGTGCACGAGATCGACCACAACGCGCGGTCGCGTCAATTCGAGCGGTGCAAGGACTGCGAACTCGGCCGGCAGGTCGCAGCACGCGTCACCGTCGGGCCGGTCAAGGACATCGCCAAGCTCGAGATGAGCCCGACCGGATGAGCGCGTACCGCACGAAGCTCGAGCTCCCGCCGGAGCCGCGGTCGCCTCCGAGCGCGCGGTGCCCGGTGAACGGCAACCACATGTGGCTTTGGATGGACGCGCTCCGGCAGTCGTACCCGCCAGCCGGCACGGACATCTGGTGCGGGTACTGCCGCGAGGAGAGCAACGTCGACCTGCTCGTCGGCGGCCACCCGTTCACGCCTCGAGACCCTCGCGCATGCTGGCCAGGCGATGGGCCTGGATGGGCTCGCCGGCTTGCCCTTCGCGCGCACGCCGCGCTGATCGGGTTCGTGCGCGCAATGTTCGACGTTGAAGCGTGATCCTACCCTTCGGCGCGCGCGTCTGGTAGGTTCCGGTCAACGTGGGGACGTCGCCGGGCCACCGAACACAGATCGCGACCGAGCTCAGCTCGTATTTCGCAGGCGCGTTCGACGAGGACCTTGAGCTCGGGAGCTCGTGGGGCCCGCTGGTGGACGCGGCCACAGGCGGCTTCGTCGGCGGGCACGACTACGACCGCGGCATGGTCGGCCGGGTCGCGCGCCGGCGCGGGAAGCGAGACGACATCGCCGCGGCGCGCCGGGTGCGTGATGCTCTCCGCGCGATCCCCGTCACCAACGATGGCCCCTCCGCCGCGCTGGTGCTCGTCGCCCGGTACGGCCCGATCGCCTGGTCCCGCCGGCTCGACGATGCGCAGGGCAAGCACATGAGCGGCCAGACGTGGAGCAAGGGCGCGAAGAAGCTCGGCGACCTGTTCGGCGTGGCGGTCGTCGCCGCCGACCTCGCAGGCATCGACGTCGAGGCGTGGATCTCGCCGCCGGCGCCGGTCGCGCGCGTCACCCGGATGCCTCGCCCCCAGGACGAGAAGCGTCGCGGGGTCGAGTATGCAGAGCTCCGCGCAGAGCGCGAGGCGAAGAAGCCGCCGACCGCGAAGGAGAAGGACCACGCGAAGGCGGCGCGCCCGTGCCTCACCCTCACCCCGCGCGAGTACGCGCTGATCTCGATCTGCCTCGCGAAGGACGGGCTCGCCGCGGTCGCCCGGATCAAGGTCGACGCGCACCAAGCCCTCCGCGCCGCCGAGGACGCGTACCAGGACGCGCGTGCCGCGACCGACCCGGCGTACACGTACCTGCGCCAGCGCGCCGAGCTCCGCGAGGCGACCCCGTCGCGGCGGGCGAACTCGCCGCCGCTCTTCCCTGGGGCTCGAGGATGATCCTCCCGTGTTCGAGCGCCCCGGTCCTCCGGCACCTCGCCGAGCTCGCCGGCCTCGAAGGCTGGACGGTCGCCACGACCTCGAGCGACGTCGGCGTCACGATCGCGGTCGGCTCGCCCGACGGGCACCGGGTCGACTTCCTGACGATGACCTGGCTCGAGCTGCGCCAGAGCGACGAGATCGCCTTGCGCCTGCTCACCTGGCTCTGGACTGTCGCCGTCGAGAAGGGCGAGCACGACGACGTCCCACCGCTGGCGTGGGAGCGGGAGGTCGTTCTTTCGTGATCACCCCGCCGACCGCCGGCTTCGTCACCATCGCCCTCATGCACGGCGCGCCGGCGCAGCCGTACGACCTCGCGATCCTCCCCTACGTGACCGCGCTCGCTCCGATCGTCCTCGTGCAGAGGCAAGAGCGGAAGCCGCACCAGCTCGTCGGGTGGAAGGAGATCACGAAGCACTCGGCGAAGCATGGCGGGCCTTCCGACCGCTCCCACCTGCTGAGCATCGGCGAGAAGGACCCGTTCTGCCCGATCTTCCGGCCGACCGATGGCGGCGCCGTCACCGCCGTCGATGTCGAGCTCGAGTGGTGGCTCGCGCTCCGACGGAAGCCGATCGGGATGCGACGGATCGGGGCGGAGCCGAAGCGGGCCGCCAAGCCGAAGCGTCGCCGGCGAGCAGCCGGGTAGCGCGCCACGCCCAGCCTGCGACCTCGGCCGCCTTCGCTCGGATGCGCTTGCTCCGCGTGTGACACGGCTGGCCGCTCACGTAGGTGATGAAAGATCCACCGCACGTGCGCGCTGCGGCGAGCCCAAGGTCGGCGGCGAGGAACGGGTCGTCGAGGACCTCCTGCCGCGCCTCGCGCCCGCGCCGCTCGAGTTGGTAGGGCGTGACCGCCGGCCCTCGGTATTGGTACTCCGTGCGCCAGCACGTCTCGTGACCCGCGGCGCCGAGGAGCAGCGCGGCCGCGCGCTCCGGTTCGGGCGAGTCGAGCGACACCTCCACGAGCCCGGGCAGGTACTTCTCGAGGATGACCGGGTCCGCGGACGGGCAGAGCCGGAGCGCGACAGCGAAGACGCGCGCGGCGAACAGCGCGCGGTCGAGCAGGAAGGGGAACATCAGCGCCCAGCGTTCTGGAGCGCGGTCATGTCGTGGACGGCTTGGGCGTGACGACTCGCCGAATCCAGGTCGTGGGCGCGTTGCAGGAAACGAGGACGGCGGCGAGGATCAGGCTCAGGATGGGTCGCATCGGGCGACCTTACCGGAGGCCGAAGACGCGCGCCAGAAGTCCGCGCCGCGACGGCACACCCGGCGGTGGCGCCTCGACGCGCGCCCGCGGGATGAGCCCGTACACGTCCAGGCTGCGCTTCGTCACGTCGAGCACGTTCGTGTGCAGCGACTTCGCGCCCGGCTCGCCATCGCGCTCCGGACGGAGTGGACCTGTGCCACCTTCGGTGGGCAGAGTGTGCCGGTGCCGTTGGGCCTGTGCCGCGCGCGACGCGAGCACGCGTGCCCGGATCTCGACATCGGCCAGCCGGCTTTGCGCGACATCGACCGCGTGGGTCGCATGCTCTCGCTCCTGGCGAAGCAGCGCGATCCCATCGGCTGTCTCGCGCAACCCGTGCCCGGTCATGTCAGCGCCGTCTCGCATGGCGATGACACTACCATAGGTGACCTCAAACGGCGTCGACATCCGACAAGTGGCTCACGGTGTGCCTACGAATGGCACAGATCCACGTGTGCCATTCCGACGCGAAACGACAGCGCTAGGCCTCGCGCAAGGGGCTATCTCTCGCGTGCGGCGCGACGTGTCCCTGACGTCCCCCCCCCAGTCGGTGACGAAGCCGCCCGCGCTAACCACCCGATGAAGTACGGGCAGCTCTCCGCCAAGAAGCCTCGTACGACCTGCGACCGCGGGTACGACGAGAGGGTCTGGCGCGAGCTCGACGACCTGTACTGCGGCGGCTACCAGATCCTCGAGAACGCCGGCAAGTACATCGAGAAGGCGGTCGGCGAGTCCACCGAGCGCTTCAACGAGCGGAAGAAGCTCGCGTCGTACATCGGCTACCTCGCCCCCATCGTCAACGTGTACGCCTCGGCGCTCTTCGGGCAGCCGATCGCCGTGCAGCCGGCCGCGGACGCCGAGAACCCGGACACGCCCGGCAGCATGCCGGAGCCCGAGGTCTACGAAGCGTTCGCGCGCGACGCGGACCTCGGCGGCACACCCTTCGTGGGCGTCCTCCAGGACGCGCTCACCCGCGCGCTCGTCAAGAAGAAGGCCCTGATCTGCTGCGACTTCCCGGCCAGCGGTGGCGAGGAGTACAAGACCCGCGCGGACAGCAAAGGCGCCGGGGTCGAGCAGCCGTACATCTACGAGATGGAGCCCGAGGCGCTCATCTGGTGGGAGTACCATGACCAGGCGCCGAAGATCGTCGACATCGGCGGCGGGTCCGCCGTGCGCTGGATGGTCGGCCGCTTCAGCTGGTGCATCACCCGCAAGCAGGTCACCGAGCGCAAGGCCCCAGAGGACGACGTCGGCGGGGTCGTCGAGGAGTTCAAGGTCTGGCGCATCGAGGAGGACGGCACCGTCTCCTGGGAGCTCTACCGGGTCCCCTGGGCGAACGGCAAGCCGCCGAAGGCGACGGCCGACTTCAGCCCCGAGGTCGCCAAGACGACGACGCAGTTCCGCGAGATCCCGATCGTCGAGATCAGCCTCCCCGAGGCCATGTGGATCGGCAACGTGGTCGGGCCGCTGAACCTCGAGCACTGGCGCCGCCGGTCCGGACTGCTCGCCGCGCAGAACCGCGCGCTCATCACGATCCCGACCATCTACCTCGGCCCTCAGATCGGCGGCCCTGGCGCACCGATCCCCGCCGACATCGCGGGCGACCAGAGCCGCGGCGAGGACCCCAAGAAGAAGTTCGACGCGCAGGGCTACCTCGTCCTCGCGCAGGGCGACGAGCTCCGCTTCGAAGGCCCCCCGACCGAGTCCTTCTCCATTGTCAACGACGAGCTCGACAACCTGGTCGACGAGATGCACCGGGTCTCCGGCCGGATGGCCGCTAGCATCTCGAACACGTCCACCGCGCTCGGCCGCTCCGGCGAGAGCAAGCAGGCGGACAACGCGGACTTCTGCACGATCCTGAAGGCACTCGGCGCCATCGTTCGCGATGCCGCACGGCGCGTCTTCGAGGTCGTCTCGGAAGCCCGCGGCGACGATGTCCGCTGGACCGTCCACGGGCTCGACAACTTCGACCCCGACGAGAACTCCACCACCCTCATCGCGGAGTGGGTTGCGCTCGCGCAGGGGGTCGACTTCTACTCGGAGTCGGCGAAGTGCGAGTGGGTCACCCGCCAAATCTTCAAGATCCTCCCCGGGCTCAACCCGGACACGCGCACCGCGATCCGCCAAGAGGTCAAGATCGCGGTGGCGAAGGCCGGCACCGGCCCGCTCATCATCCCGAAGGGCGGCGGCATGCCGATGCCCG
>Ga0181522_10001762_pt1 | contig 12813 bp, 11 predicted proteins | sample PEATcosm2014_Bin_27_FD_121103 | JGI IMG/M metagenome (GOLD analysis project Ga0181522, IMG submission 121103) | Peatland microbial communities from MTU Mesocosm Facility, Houghton, MI, USA - PEATcosm2014_Bin05_10_metaG | ecosystem: Environmental > Terrestrial > Soil > Wetlands > Peat | place... | reverse complement strand
CTGCCGTTCCGCAATCCCGAGACGCGCGTTTTCGACGTCGCGTCTTACGAGCACGCCGTGCGGCTGTGGACGCTGACGCTCGAGATCTCGGTGGCGATGGCGCAATTTCCCTCCAAGGAGATCGCGCGCCTGTCGTACGACTACCGCACGCTCGGCCTCGGCTACGCCAACATCGGCGGCCTGCTGATGAGCTGCGGCATCGCCTACGACAGCGACGAGGGCCGCGCGATCTGCGGCGCGCTCTCCGCCATCATGACCGGCCGCGCCTACGCGACTTCGGCCGAGATTGCCGCCAAGCTCGGCGCTTTCCCGGGCCACGCGCCCAACGCCAAGGCGATGCTGCGCGTCATCCGCAACCACAAGCGCGCCGCCGACGGCCTCGCCGACGGCTACGAGCAGCTTTCGGTCGCCCCGACGCCGCTCGACCATCCCTCGCTCGCCAAGGCTGGCGTCGCCTGGGCCGATCTCTCGGCGGCGGCGCGCGCCGCCTGGGCCGATGCGCTGACGTTCGGCGAACAGCACGGCTACCGCAACGCGCAGGTCTCTGTCGTCGCGCCGACCGGCACCATCGGCCTGGTGATGGATTGCGACACCACGGGCATCGAGCCCGATTTCGCCCTGGTCAAGTTCAAGAAGCTCGCCGGCGGCGGCTATTTCAAGATCATCAATCGCGCCGTGCCCGAGGCCTTGCGCGCGCTCGGCTACCCCGAGTCGAAGATCGGCGAAATCGTCGCCTACGCGGTTGGCCACGCTTCGCTCGGTCAGTCGCCCGGCGTCAACGTCGCGACGCTACGCGCCAAGGGCTTCACCGACGCGGTGCTGACCAAGATCGAGGCGGCGCTGGCCGGCGCCTTCGACATTCGCTTCGTCTTCAACAAGTGGACGCTCGGCGCCGACTTCCTCACCGGAACGCTGAAGATCCCGGCCGAGAAGCTCGAAGAGCCGGGCTTCGACCTGCTTAGTCACCTCGGCTTCGCCAAGTCCGAGATCGAGGCCGCCAACGTCCACATCTGCGGCGCAATGACGCTCGAAGGCGCGCCGCACCTGAAGGCCATGCACCTCCCGGTGTTCGACTGCGCCAATCCGTGCGGCCGCACCGGCAAGCGCTATCTCTCGGTCGACAGCCACATTCGCATGATGGCGGCGGCGCAGCCATTTATCTCGGGCGCGATCTCGAAGACGATCAACATGCCCAACGACGCCACCGTCGACGACTGCAAGGACGCCTATCTCCTGTCCTGGCGGCTCGGCCTCAAGGCCAACGCGCTCTATCGCGACGGCTCGAAACTGTCGCAGCCGCTGAATGCGCAGTTGATCGAGAACGACGACGAGGACGACGACGCGGTCGAGACGCTGATGGCGCAGAACGCGCCGGCGCGCGCCGCGGCGGTCGCCGAGCGCATCGTCGAGCGCGTGGTTGAGCGGGTCGAGCGCCTGCGCGAGCGCGAGAAGCTGCCCAACCGCCGCAAGAGCTACATCCAGAAGGCAGTGGTCGGCGGCCACAAGGTCTACCTCCACACCGGCGAATACGAGGACGGACGCCTCGGCGAGATCTTCATCGATATGCACAAGGAAGGCGCCGCCTTCCGCTCGCTGATGAACAACTTCGCCATCGCGATCTCGCTCGGCTTGCAATACGGCGTGCCGCTCGAGGAATACGTCGAGGCCTTCACCTTCACCCGCTTCGAACCGGCCGGGCTGGTGCAGGGCAACGACGCGATCAAGAACGCGACCTCGATCCTCGACTACGTGTTCCGCGAACTGGCGATCTCGTATCTCGGCCGCACCGATCTCGCTCATGTCGCGCCGGAGGACATCGGCGCCACAGTGCTCGGCGGCGGCGTCGCGCAAGGCAAGACGCCGGGCGGCGGCGGCAGTCAGGCGGCGTCTTCGGTCGTCTCCAAGGGTCTGCTGCGGTCGAAAATGGACAAGCTGATGCTGGTGCGCAGCGGCGCCGCTGGCGAAGCGCCGGCATTGCAGGCGGTCGGCGGATCGACCGCCCAGGGCGGCTATGTCCAAGGCGCGACGGCGCTGAAGGGCGGCTTCGAGGAGGCGCCCGATTCGATCGGCGGCGTCTCCTTCGTGGCCCCGACCGCCGCCGTTTCGCCCGAGGCGAAGACGATCGACCGCCGCGCCGAAGCGCGGATGAAAGGCTACGTCGGCGAAGCCTGCCCCGAATGCGGCAACTTCACCATGGTGCGGAATGGAACGTGCCTGAAGTGCGACACGTGCGGCGGGACGACGGGGTGCAGCTGAGGGGGAGGGGCGTTACCCTTTAGCCCTTCCCGGCTGCGCCGGGGAAGGAGGCCGAAGGCCGGATGGGGTGTGGGCTGATATGCGGCGCTGGGCGCGTCGCACCACCACCGCCCTCTTCCCTCCCGCGATAGCGCTCTGCTTTCCTCACCCCATCCGGTCGGCTCTGCCGACCACCTTCCCCGCTGGCGCGGAGAAAGGGGAGAGACCCTTCCCCGGCTGCGCCGGGGAAGGTGTCACGCGCAGCGTGACGGATGGGGTGTGGGCCGGCGCCGTGGCGCCGGGCGCGTTGCGCCGGCGCTGCCGAAGCCTCCCGTGACTACGCGCTGCTTTCCCCACCCTATCCGGTCGGCTCCGCCGACCACCTTCCCCGGCTCAGCTGGAGAAGGGGGAGCTAGCTCTTCCCCGGCTGCGCCGGGGAAGGTGTCACGCGCAGCGTGACGGATGGGGTGCGGGCCGGCGCCGTGGCGCCGGGCGCGTTGCGCTGGCGCTGCCGAAGCCTCCCGTGACTACGCGCTGCTTTCCCCACCCCATCCGGTCGGCTCCGCCGACCACCTTCCCCGCTGGCGCGGAGAAGGGGGCGGATTATGCTAGCGCGCATGGACGAGCCGTCGCCACTTCATCAGTCGTCGCGCAAATTCGCGCGGGCGCGACGCCGCGCCATGACCAAGGCCGAGACGCTGCTATGGAGCGCTTTGCGCGACCATCGCCTCGCCGGTTACAAGTTTCGGCGCCAGACGCCGATCGGGCCGTATTTCGCCGACTTCGTTTGCCTCGCCCGCAAGCTCGTCGTCGAGGCGGACGGCCGCTCGCATCAGGACGAAGAAGCAGCGCTCAGGGATGCGACGAGAGACGTGTGGTTCGCGCGCGCCGGCTATCGCGTGCTGCGCTTCTCCGACGACGTGATCATCGGCGGGTTGCCGATCGTTATCGAGCGCATCCGCGCCGCGCTTGCCGAATGACGTCCTGGCGAGGGCGACCCTTCCCCAGCTCCGCTGGAGAAGGGGGCGCGTGACTCGCTTCACGGTTTCCTCTTGCCCGCCTTTTCGCGGATCGCCGCGCAATATTTGTCTTTCAGTGGCTTTATGTAGGGATCGACGAACTTGTTGCCGCGGAACGGCGCAGCTTTGCGCTCGATCGCCGCTTCCATTTGCCGGATCGCCGCCTCGAGGCCGGCCGAGTCGCCGGGCGTCAGGCTGATTTTCGCCAACTCGCTATCGAGCGATCGGAACGCGCGGCACGCGTCCTCCACGCGTTGTCGCATCTGATAGAGCTCCATGATATTGGCCATGGGAGCGCCCCTCCGCTTGCTGTGGCGCGAAGGGATATTATCCCGCTTGACCGACCGTTGCGATCGCGGCGCGCGGGCGTCGCGGTCGCTCCGCCGCGCTGATGCGTCAATCTCTTTCTGTTAATCAGAGTCTGTGCTATCGTCCTATATCGGCCTTGCTGGCCGTCGTCGCGCCGCGCCGCGCGACGGAGCGTTTTCCTTGACGCCTCTCAACGCATTGATAAATCAAGCCGATCTCATTCGCCGTCAAGCCCGGCGCTTGACGAAACTTGACAGAACTTGACGAAACTTGACGCGGGCTTGACGCCGCTCGGAGCGCGAGCGGGGTCACACGGGCACCCTCGCCGGGTCAAAGCGCCGTCGACCGTCCTTGGCCCGATCGCCCGTCACGGGCAGGGGTGTCGCAGCCCGTCATAGCCCAGATACGTCCCGCTGGCGGGATCGTATGACCGGTATGTCTGCTGGCAGTAGGCCACGGAATTGGCGTCGCCGACGGCCACCTGCGGACCCGCGTCCTCATCCGACGGCGCTTGATCCGAATAGACCGGGTAAGATTCGGGGGGATAGGACTCGAGGGGGTAGTAACCCTGATCCTGCTGCACGGCGCCGCCGATGATCGCCCCGGCGACCAGGCCCGCCGCCACGCCGGCGCCAACCTCATAGCCGCCGCCGCGCCCGTAACCGTGGGCATAGTTATGATGCGGATAGCGATATTGGGCCTGACCCGCGCCTGCGACGCTGCGGGCGCTACAGGGATGGCTGCTTCCGCAACCGCTTTGCGCCAACGCCGGCGCGGCTGGAATGAAAAAGATCAGGGCGCCTGCGAGGGCGACGCCGCCCCATAGATAGTTTCTCATGGCGAACCTCCATACGTGATCAACCAACGTAGTGGAGGCGGCAAAGTTCCGCTCGACTCGGAATATACGCACGCGTTGCGGTCACAGGACGTTGATCTGGCGCGCTCAGGCGCGCCTCAGACCGCCGGCGCCTCGCGCGCGCCGATTTCGCCGCCGCCGAGTTGCAAGCCGCGCGCCCGAACCCGCAGCCGCCAAACATCGTCCGGCCGGTCGAGCGTAATGAGATGGTAGGCGGCGCGTTGGCGCGGATCGGCGGACGCCGACGAGGCTGACGGCGCGCCGAGGATCGGAATGCGTCCGCCTTCGATGCGTGAAGCGGGCGAAGCGAGAAAATGGGCCATGCGCTTGTGGTTGTGTCCGTGCAGCACCGCCTCGGCGCCGAAGCGTATGACCGCCGCCTCGAACGCGCGCGCGTCGGTCAGGCCACGCAGCGGCCCCCCGCCGCGCGACAACGGCGGGTGATGGATGAGGATCACGCGCGCGAGATTCTTGGCGCCGGTCTCCTGCAGGATCGCCGCCAGCGCCTCGACCTGTCGCGCGCCAAGACGGCCGGTCGCCATCAATGGCCCGGTCGGGGTCGCCGTGCTGAGGCCGATCAGCGCAACGTCGCCTCGCACGCGCACGAACGGAAAGGCCTCGCCGCCCACGTATTCAGCGTCTCCCTCGGTCCAGGGCGTGAACACTGTGGCGAGATAAGGCATTGCGTCGCGCACGTAGGCGTCGTGGTTGCCGGGCGTGAAGGAAACGTCCGCGGGCTCGCCGAGCGTCCGCATCCACTCCGCCGCGCGCCGAAACTCCGACGGCAGCCCAATGTTGACGAGGTCGCCGGTGACGGCGACGTGGTTGGGCTTCTGAGCGCGCATGTCGGCGACCAGACGGGCGAGCGCGGGCATGTCGCTGAGGCGTTCGCGCCCGCGCTTCCAGTTGACGTAGCCCATGAAGCGCTTGAGCCGCATCTCGTCGAGGCGCGGCCGCGCCAGGGGCCCGAGATGGACGTCGGTAAGATGGGCGATCGTGAAGCTCATCGGCGGACGGTTTCGCGCATTGGCGGCTCGGCGTCGGATTGGTTAGGGTCGCGCCCGCGAGCCGCGGAGGCGGACGGGAACGAGACCCTTAGGGAGCGGCGTTCAGCGATGCAAGAGCACGGCCGGCTGGCGGCCCGGCGCCTCGGGACACGGCTCATGATGCGGCTCGCGCATTTGTGGTTTCTGCTGGCGCGACCGTTAACCCTCGGAGTGCGCGGCCTCGTGCTCGACGAAGGAGGGCGGACGCTGCTGGTCAAGCACAGCTATGTCTCCGGCTGGCATCTGCCGGGAGGCGGCGTCGAAGTCGGCGAATCCTTCGAGGAGGCGCTGGCGCGCGAACTGGCGGAGGAGGCCAACGTCGTTCTCGAAGGGCCGCCAAGTCTGCACGGCCTGTTTTACAACCGCCGGGTGTCGCGGCGCGACCACGTCGCAGTCTATGTCGTGAGGCGTTTTCGCTTGACCGGCGAGCGCGCGCCTGACCGCGAAATCGTCGCCGCACGGTTCTTTCCCCTCGACGCGCTGCCGCCCGATACGACACGCGGCACACGGTCGCGGCTGACGGAAGTTCTTGAGGGCGCGCCCGTTTCGCCGTTGTGGTGAGCGTCGGAGCGCCCTTCCGCCCGCCGCCGCCAGCGTGCTAAACCCCGGCCGGCAACCTCAATTTGCATAGGCGCAAATGGCCGAAGTGTCGTTAGTCCTCGAACCGGAGACCGCCGCCGACGCCGAGGCGATTCTCCGGCTGAACGAGCGCGTGTTCGGACCAGGGCGATTCGCCCGCACCGCCTATCGCATACGCGAGACCACTGACGCCGACTTAAGCCTGAGTTTTGTCGCCCGGGTCGGGACGCTGTTGGTCGGCGCCAACGCGATGACGCCGATCGTCATCGGAGATACGCCGGCGCTCCTGCTCGGACCGCTGATCGTTGAGCCGGTTTTTCGCAGCCAGGGCATCGGCGAGGCGCTGGTCGCCGCTTCGCTTGAAGCGGCGCGCGCGGCCGGCGCCAAACTGGTCGTCCTTGTCGGCGACGAACCCTATTACGCGCGCGTCGGCTTCAAGCGCGCGCCGCCAGGCCGGGTGGTGATGCCGGGCCCGGTCGATCCCCAGCGTCTGCTCTATTGTGAGTTGCAGCCCGGCGCCTTCGACGGCGTCGCCGGCAAAGTGCGTGGGGCCTAGGACAAAGCGAAATGACGATTGTCGTGACAGGAAGCGCCGGCCACCTCGGCGAAGCGTTGATGCGGACGTTGCGCGCGGCGGGGCGGCCGGCGCTCGGAATCGATCTCAGGCCTTCGCCGTTCACCGATCGCGTCGGCTCGATCAACGACCGCGGTTTTGTCGGCGAAAGTCTCAGGGGCGCCCGCGTCGTCGTCCATTGCGCGAACCTGCACAAGCCCCACGTTTCGACCCGCGCCGACGACGACTTTCTCATCACCAACGCCGCCGGGACTCTCCTGCTGCTCGAGACGGCGGTCGATGCGGGGGTGGAGGCCTTCGTCTACACCAGCACCACCAGTGTATTCGGCTCGGCTCTGACGCCGCGCGCTGGCGAACCGGCGGCGTGGATTACAGAAGGCGTGGCGCCGATCCCGAAGAACATCTACGGCGCGACCAAACAGGCGGCGGAGACCCTTTGCGAGCTCTACGGGCGCCAGCGCCGGGTGCCGACAATCGTGCTGCGCACATCGCGCTTTTTTCCCGAGGCCGACGACGATCCGCGTGTCGCGGCCGCCTACGACGTCGCCAACGCGCAGGTCAATGAACTGCTCTATCGCCGCGTCGACATCGAAGACGTCGTCTCGGCCCATCTGCTGGCGCTCGAGAAGGCGCCGGCGATCGGCTTCGCGCGCTATATTGTTTCGGCGACGACGCCATTCATGCCCGATGACGCGACGGCGCTGAGAGAGGACGCGGCGGCAGTTACGCGCCGCCTTTTCCCGGACTACGAGGCGCTTTTCGCCAAGCGCGGCTGGCGCATGTTTCCGTCGATCGACCGTGTCTACGACAACCGCGCCGCCGTCGCCGAACTCGGCTGGCGCCCGCAATATGACTTCCGCCGCGCCATCGACAGTCTTGCCGCCGGGCAGGACTTCCGCAGCCCGCTCGCCCAGGCGGTCGGTGTGAAGGGCTATCACGGCGGCTGACGTCGGCCGGCGCCCTCGGCGCCCATGCCCGACGATTTCCCTCCCGAACGCGCCAGGAAATCTAAGGACCCGGCCCCTCGCACGGGGCGCGCGGCGTCCGAGACAAAGGCGGAAACGGGCGCTGTCGCGCGCCGCTCGACGGGCGCACGAACGAAAGCGCTCGGGCAAGCCCAAAATTTGCCGCGGCTTGGCGAAGTGGTTAGCTTGTCCGGCTATGCGGACGCTGCATCAGCGGCTTTAAAGGGTTTTCCGGGAGGATCAGCGTGGGCGAGGGTCGCCGTCTTTACATCGGCGCATATTGCGGCGCGTCGCGCTGCCACGCCCGCCTGCGCGACGGCGAGGGGCGGGCGATCGCCGAAGCGCAAGGGTCGGGCGGCAATCTCTACGTCAATTTCGAGGCGGCGCTCGCCACCCTCGACAAGCGCATCGACGCCGTTTGCGCCACGGCGGGTCTCGCCGTCGCCGATCGCGCCAAAGTGACGCTTGGCCTGGGACTCGCCGGCCTTTCCAGCGCCGCCGACGGAGAGCGCGTCGAGGCGCGCTACGCCGCTTTCGCTAGCGTGCGCGCCGCCAATGACGCCCTTGCCGGCTGTCTGGGCGCTCACGGCGGGGGCGACGGCGCGTTGGTCATCGCTGGCACCGGCTCGGCGGCGGTCGCGCGGGTCGGCGGTCGCGAGACCGTGATCGGCGGGCGTGGCTTCCTGCTCGGCGACGACGGCTCGACCGCGCGCGTCGGCGCCGAAGCGATCCGCGCCGCCCTGCGCGCCCATGACGGTCTCGGGCCGGCGTCCCCGTTGACGGCAGAGGTGATGCGCCGCTTCGGCGATCCGCTGACGGCGACGCAGTGGGCGCTGACCGCCAAACCGGCCGGCTACGGCGCGTTTATGCCGCTAGTGTTCGAACAAGCCGCCGCCGGCGACCCAGTTGCGGTGACGATCGTCGAGGTTGCGGCGCGGGCGATCGACGCGCTGATCGCCGCCACGCGCGCGCTCGGCGCGACTCGGGTCGCGCTGGTCGGCGGGATGAACCCGGCGATCAAACCCTACCTCGTCGAAGCGTCGCGCGCCGTCCTGCGCGAACCGCTCTACGACGACGCCGACGGCGCGATTCTCATCGCTGGCGGCGCGTTGCCGGAGTTGCAAGGCGCCGCGCGATGAGCGACGGGCCGCTAAGGGTCTTCTTTGGCGCCCGCTTGTTCGACGGGCTGGTGATGCGCGACGATTGGGCCGTCGTCGTGGAGGACGGCGCGGTCGCCGCCGTGGCACCCACCGCCGACCGGCCACGCGACGGCGAGCAGATCGACCTCTCCGGCGGGGTGCTGTCGCCGGGGCTCATCGACTGGCAGGTCAACGGCGGCGGCGGCGTGCTGTTCAACGCAACGCCGACTCCCGAGGCCTTGGCCGCGATCGCCGCCGCCTTTCGCCGCTGCGGCGTCACGTCGATCCTGCCGACGGTGATCACCGATTCGCCGGCAGTGCTCGTCGCGGCGTTGGCGGCGGCGGGCGAGGCGACCCGCGCGACGCCAGGCGTCCTCGGCGTCCATGTCGAGGGGCCGTTCATCGATCCGCGCCGCAAGGGCGTGCATCTGGCGGAATTCATTCGCCCGATGCGCGAACGCGACCGAGACCAACTCGTCGCCGCCAAAGCCGGCGCGATGGTCGTCACGCTGGCGCCGTCGGCTGCCAGTCCGGCGCTGATCGCCAGCCTCGCCATGGCGGGGATCGTCGTCAGCCTCGGCCACGCCGAGGCGACCGCGGAGGAGGCGCGCGCCGCTTTCGCCGCTGGCGCGCGCGCAGTCACGCATCTCTTCAACGCGATGAGCCAGCTCGGTTCGCGAGCGCCCGGTCTGGTCGGCGCGGCGCTCGCCGATCCTGAAATCGTTTGCGGCCTGATCGCCGACGGCCATCACGTCCATCCCGCGGCGCTGCGCGCGGCGATCAACGCCAAGGGGGCAGGGGGGATCGCGCTCACCTCCGACGCCATGCCGCCGGCGGCGGGCGGGCCGTCTGTCTTCACGCTGCAGGGGCGGCGCATGCGGCGCGACGGATCGCGGCTGATCGACGACTTCGACACGCTCGCCGGCGGCGTGGTCACTTTGCTTGACGCCGTGCGCTACGTTGTCGAAACGCTCGGCTTGCCGCTCGCCGAAGCGCTGAGAATGTCGACTTCGACGCCGGCCCGGCTGCTTGGCCTCGAAGGCCGGATCGGCTCTCTGGCGCTGGGCGCCCGCGCCGATTTCATCCATCTTGCCGACGACCTGACTTTGCGCGGCGTGTGGCTCGCCGGCGCCCCGCAGGCGGCCTGATCCAATCGGGCGGACCGCGGCGCGCGTCTTCGCGCAGACGCAAAAATATGCAAGCGTCCCGGCGCGTCACGGGGGCGGCGCCGCGCGATTCGCGCGGTTCAGTCGCAAGCGACGCGTTCGAGGGGCGCCCATGCGAATCCTGGCTCTGGCGTTTTCGCCGCGTTTCGTCGTCCTGACCGCGTGTGCGCTTCTGACGTTCGTATTCGCTGCCGCGGCGATCGGCGCGTCCCCGCATTGGCGGACGGCGTTCGTCGTCGCCGTCCTCCTGTTCGGCGCGCTCTCGCTGCTCGGTCTTCGGGACCTCGTTCAGACCTCGCATGCGGTCCTGCGCAACTATCCGATCTCTGCCCACCTGCGTTTCCTGCTCGAGGAGATGCGGCCGGAGATGCGGCAATATTTCTTCGAGAGCGAGACCGACGGCCTGCCGTTTTCGCGCAACCAGCGCGCAGTCGTCTATCAGCGCGCCAAGATGCAACTCGACAAGCGGCCGTTCGGCACTCAACTCGATGTCTACGCTCAAGGCTACGAGTGGCTGCGCCATTCGATCGCGCCGGCCGAGGTCGCCGAGACGCCGTTCCGGCTCCTGGTCGGCGGCCCCGGCTGCGCCCAACCCTATGCGGCGTCGGTCTTCAACATCTCGGCGATGAGCTTCGGCGCGTTGAGCGCCAACGCCATTCGCGCTCTCAATCGCGGGGCGGCGCTCGGCGGCTTCGCTCACGATACCGGTGAAGGCGGCTTCAGCCCCTACCACCGCGAGGGCGGCGGCGACGTGATCTGGGAAATCGGCTCAGGCTATTTCGGTTGCCGTACCCCTGGTGGCGCGTTTGATCCCGCCGCCTTCGCCGCCGTGGCCGCCAGCAACCAGATCAAGATGATCGAGATCAAGCTCAGCCAGGGCGCGAAGCCCGGCCACGGCGGCGTGCTTCCGGCGGCGAAGGTGACCGAAGAAATAGCGGCGATCCGCGGCGTGCCGGCCGGCCGCGACTGCCTGTCGCCGGCGCGCCACGGCGCCTTTTCGACTCCGCTGGAGATGATGGGCTTCATCGCCGAGCTGAGGCGACTGAGCGGCGGCAAGCCGGTCGGGTTCAAGCTCTGCGTCGGCCACCCCTGGGAGTTTCTCGCCATTTGCAAGGCGATGCTGGAGACGGGCATCCGCCCCGACTTCATCGTCGTCGACGGCAAGGAGGGCGGCACTGGCGCGGCGCCGCTTGAATTCGCCGACCACCTCGGCATGCCGATGCGCGATGGGCTCGTCTTCGTTCGCAACGCGCTGATCGGCGCCGGACTGCGCGGCGACATCCGGATCGGGGTCTCGGGCAAGGTCGTCAACGCGTTCGACATGGCCTGCGCCATGGCGCTCGGCGCCGATTGGTGCAACGCGGCGCGCGGATTCATGTTCGCGCTCGGCTGCATCCAGTCGCTCTCGTGCCACACCGACCGCTGCCCGACCGGCGTGACGAGCCAAGACAAAACGCGCTCACGCGCGCTGGTGGTCGAGGACAAGACCGAGCGCGTGCGCAATTACCATCGCTCGATGCTGAACGCGCTGGCGGAATTGACCGCGGCGGCGGGGCTCGAACATGCGCACGATTTCCGGCCGATCCATTTCTCGCGCCGGGTCAGCGCCAGCGAGACCAAGACCTTCGCCGAGCTCTATCCGCAAGTCCAGCCCGGCGAGTTGATCGCCGGCGCGCGCGAGGACTGGTGGCGCGAGCAGTGGGAGATGGCGCGCTCCGACCGTTTCGCCGTCGCCGTCTGAAGGCGAGCGCGCCCAGGCGTCAGTCGGCGTGCAGCGGGATCAGGTCGTCGCGGCCGAAATTGACCGTGATCGGCGCGCCGAGCGCCGGCAGGTCGTTGGCGCCGGTGTTGAACGTGTCGATGATGACGGCGGCCTCCGCCAAACGCACTCGCACCCGAACGACCGCGCCGAGAAAGGCGACGTCCTCGATGACGCCGGCGAGCGTGTTGCGCTCGTCACCGCCCTCGCCGATGCGGAGCGCCTCGGGCCTGAGCGCCATCGGCAGAATGTCGCCGGGCTTCGCGCCGTTGAGTTTGCGCGCCGTCGTCGCACGTTGGCCGTCGATATCGATCGAGCCCGACGAAGCGTCGACGATCCGGCCATTGAGCAGGTTGAGCGTGCCGACGAACGAAGCGACGAAGCGGGTGCGCGGCGCGTTGTAGATCTCGCTCGGCGTCCCGATCTGCTCGACTGCGCCCTCATTCATCACGACGATGCGGTCGGACATCGACAGCGCTTCCTCCTGGTCGTGAGTGACGAAGATTGTTGTGATCCCCAGCTTACGTTGAAGCGCCCGGATTTCCTCTCGCAGCGACACGCGTATGCGCGCGTCCAGCGCCGACAGCGGTTCGTCGAGCAGCAAGATTTGCGGGCTCGGCGCGAGCGCGCGGGCGAGCGAGACACGTTGCTGCTGGCCGCCCGACAGTTGATAGGGATAGCGCTGGGAGAGGTGCGGCAACTTGATCATCGCCAGCATCTCATCGACGCGCGCCTTAAGCTCGACTGCAGGTCGGCGCGCGACCTTGAGGCCGAAGCCGATGTTGGCGGCGACCGTCATGTTGGGGAACAAAGCGTAGGACTGGAACACCATGCCGATTGCGCGCTTGTTGGTGCGCAGATGGGTCACGTCCTGGCCGTTGATGCGGATTTCGCCCGCGCTCGGCGCCTCGAAGCCGGCCACCATGCGCAGGGTCGTCGTCTTTCCACAGCCGCTCGGGCCGAGGAAGGTGACGAACTCGCCGCGCTCGACGGAGAGATTGAAGTCTCTGACGACCGTGTGGGCGCCGAATGTCTTGCGAATGCCGGTGAGGGCGAGAAACGTCATGGACGACAATCCTAAGGCTTGTCGACGGAAAAGCGAACGCCGGAGCCGAAAAGTTGAATCAACCCCATGCAGGCCCAGGTCAGGGCAAAGGCGATGATCG
>Ga0181522_10001761_pt1 | contig 12819 bp, 11 predicted proteins | sample PEATcosm2014_Bin_27_FD_121103 | JGI IMG/M metagenome (GOLD analysis project Ga0181522, IMG submission 121103) | Peatland microbial communities from MTU Mesocosm Facility, Houghton, MI, USA - PEATcosm2014_Bin05_10_metaG | ecosystem: Environmental > Terrestrial > Soil > Wetlands > Peat | place... | reverse complement strand
GTTCGCTGTACTGGTCATCGACGCCGTGGTGTCGATGATCACGGCGATGTTATATGGAATGTCAGAACCACCCCGCATCGCTGCGGTAGCCGTCGCTGAAAGATTGAATGTCCGAATCCCAATCAGCCCACCAAACCAGAGATTCACCTTGGCAGTCTGAACTACCTTGACGGCATTGCAAGTCGAGCCGGTCGTGCAACTCCCCTCGCCGCTCGGAGGAGTCTGGCAACTGATGTTCAACTTGGTCGAGACGGTACTGGAGCAAAAATACGTGGGCGTAATCGAATCATTTTGCAGCAGATTCGAATAGTTATATTTCCCCGTCTCCGAGCTGTAATCGGTAACAAACGTCGTCGCCTCGGTGATGTCGGGCATGACTTGCGCGGCGGCTAGTGTAGCAGCGTCAGTTGAGGCCACAAGTTGCCGGTAGGCGTAATAGATATGGCCAACTTCGACCGAAGCTCCGGCAAGAGCAATCGTGGTTGCAAGGATCGCGGCAACAAGAACCGCAGATTGGCCGCGCTGATCGGCGAGGGGCTTGCGTAGAAATCGAAATTTGATATTTTTCATCATCAGGTTCTCCGCCTTCAATCCGCCAGCGCCGTTTCTGACGAGGTGAGGCTGCTCGACGGGCTGAATGCCAATACTGGAAGCCACGTATACGAGTAGCTCACCGTCACGGAGACTGGTTCGTTTGGCGCCTCAAGCGCCGCACCCGCAGTACATGAAAAGGAACTGCCTGTCGTGGGTCCGTAGGTGTGAGCGGTGCCACTGGAATCCGTAATCGTCTCGGTATAGGTAAGTTTCGACGCCGTCCACCCCGGCAACGATCCTGTGACCGATGTAACCGTCGTCGCGCATGGGTCAGTGAGCAATCCCTGCTCAGCCGCAACCAACTGCGCTGCGTTGGAGGTGGCATTCCCGAGTTGCTGCAAGCTATAGAACGCCAGCGAGAACGAGGCCGTACCGGTCAACACCGTCATAAACAGCGGCAGCGTGACGGCAAACTCCACGAGTGCCCCGCCGTCTTCGCCCCCGAAACGCAAAGCGCGCTTCGCAAAGCGGCCAATCGACATCGCCTGCTTGCGCAGGCTGCAAACCATGTTCATTGCTCTACCTCCGGGCACAGCCGGCCCTTTTTTCGGGTTGGACCGCGCTGTTCGCCAAGAATCCGTTCCTGCGCTCGATGGCGCTCTTCAATTGCCATTCTTCAAGTGTTCGAGGAATCGCTCGAATTCTCTCCTGCCGGCAGCGTCAAGCATCGGCGTCTTCCCTTTGCGATAATCCTCATCTCCAGCGAGAATGAATTGGAGTCCCACCCCGTCAGGCCCCCAGCGCACAGCGCGCGATTGCACGGCGATGGATCGCTCCGCAACTTCCTCTCCGCAATCGGTCCTTTGCAATGTCATCAAAACCAAAGTGCCCGGATACCAGCGCTCCTCAGTCACTACATAAAGGCCCGACGCGCTGATATCGCGAATTCCATGCGCCACAGGAGCCGCGCCGTTCCAGTAATACGCCGCAAGCCCGTGAGCTTCTGACCGCGGCGCCTTGCGCGGGTCCGGTGACCACCAGCGCTCCAGCCAGTTGCGAGGCGGCCTAACCGTTCTTGTGCCCGGCTGCGTCAGATCCATCTGGTGCGCCTGCTGCGCCACTTTTTCGTCCTGCACGTTGCGGCTTTCCAATTCCAATAGCCCTGGGCCGCCGCTCCACAGCGGCTTTTCGCGCAGCAGCGCGGCGCCGGTAATGTCAGCGGCTGCTGCAGCTCCTGCTTCGCTGCGCGTGCCCGATAACTGTTCCAACTGCTGCTCCATCTCCTCGGCCACGCAAAGTACAAGCTGATCGCCAGGCTGCGTCTGCGACGAATAGATAGAATGCGCGGGCAGGGCCAATACGCTTTCCGGCTTGGGGCTGGATGAGCTCACTTGAAATGTGGGAAACGACTCTACAAGGTCGATCACCCGGCGGTCCCGGTCAAGGTAGATGAGGTCAAGAGGGGCCGGCACCGCTGCCGGCGGAATACCCCGGAATGGTGTCATCCACAAGCCCTCACCGGATTTCAGCGACCGCGCTGTCATCAGTTCCCCAACGCTTGCGGACGAAAGATCGGCAGCCCTTACCTCCAGGCCGAGAAAACACTCACGTGTCTGGTTGTAGGCGCAATGTGTCCGTGACTCCATGATCCCTTTCGCCTGTGGCATACCCGCCGCAGATTCTTTTTCTCTTCGTCTTCGAGCCGCCAAGGCGGCACTTTCCACCAGTTCCATCTTGCTGCCCTCTCACCTCGCGGACAAAGGTGCGCGAAAGAGTACACTTCCCCTGCCCCGCTGCCCGTGCAGGCCGTTGCGGCGTTTGCCGCCGGGGCGGCACGACCCTCTGAACAACAGAACCCTTGATCCCCGCAGAGGCACCCCACCGTTTCGGGATGCCGCGGAGTTCACCGCACTTTTGCTTACTTGACCCTTGTGCGGCGGCGTTGAATCAAAATCACCAGAATAACGACTGCAAGAACTGCTGCAACTCCCCTGATAATCGTGGTACTGTCCATCACGAATCCCCTTCCTGCGTTAGTGTTTATTCAATGCGCTGAACGACTCAAACATCACAATTGCGGCTGGACCCAGTGTAACCAGAAATAGCGCAGGAAAGATGAACAACACAAGCGGGAAAACAAGCTTAACCGAAGTCTTAGCTGCCAGCTCCTCGATCATCTGCACGCGCTGCGTTCGCATCGTGTCAGCGTGAACGCGAAGCATTTTGGCGATGCTTGTTCCAAATTGTTCCGTCTGCACCAGCATCGACACCAGGTTGCGCAAACTATCAACGCCGGTGCGTTCTGCCATTTTTTTCCATGCCTCTGAGCGGGCGCGCCCCGCGCGCTGCTCCAGAACTACAAGCCCCAGCTCGTCGCAAAGATCCGGCTGCGAACTTTGCAACTCGGTCGCTGAACGAGCCGTCGCCTGATCGAGGCTCAGGCCGGCCTCCATGCAAATAACCAGCAGATCGAGCACATCCGGCAGGCCGCGTTCGAGCCGCTTTTGACGGGACGTAATCTTCTTTCCAAGCCAGAAGTCCGGCGCCAGAAATCCTCCGCCCAAGGTCATCAGGTACACAAAAAACGGGCCCAGGTTGGCTAATCCGGTCACCATTGCCAATGCCGACAACAGCAACGGAGTGAGTACCTTGCAGCCATAGAAGATCTTGACCGCATGTTCGCCGCGATAGCCGGCCAGCGTCAGCCTCTGCAAAACCACCGAGACTTCCTGGTCGCTCTTCGGCATCATCTGCTCAAAGCGCTCAACGATGTGGCCGATCGAGAATCCAGTCTTCTTGATTTGCGTGATCAACGTCTTCTGCTCGCGGCGAGGGCTGATCGCTTCGCTGATGCGTTTAAGCATCACTTCGCGATAAAACAGCAGCACCCCGCCGCTGGCGAACAGGAGGAAGACGGCGAAAAATGACAAAACTGCAAAACCCATACTTCTCCTTACACGTCGATGTCGACGATCTTCCAGATCACAAATCCGCCAAACAGAGTCAATCCCGCAGCGCCCCACAACATCTTGATGCCAATGTCGCGATGCCACAGAATGCTGATCATCCCCGGATCAACAAAGTAAATGCCGATGCCCAGCACGACCGGCAGCAAGCTGAGAATCAAACCCGTTAACCTTCCCTGTGCCGTGTGCACCATAATCTGGCGCTTCAGGCGAAAACGGTCCCGGATGATGTAGGACGCCTTGTCGAGCACCTCGGCCAGGTTGCCGCCGCTTTCTTTTTGAATCATGATCGCGGTCGACACGATCTTTAGGTCCTGCAACGGTACCCGGATCAACAGATTCTCCAGGGCCTCTTTCATCTCCAGGCCGTAGTTCTGCTCTTCAAAAAGGATTTTGAATTCGGTGCCGATAGGGTCGGCGCACTCGCGGGCCACGAGGGCCATTGCTGCAAGCAGGCTTTGCCCAGCCCGGAGCCCGCTGACCATCAGGTCCAATGCTTCAGGCAATCCTTTTTCGAAACTGCTGAAACGTCTGGCGCGCTTGAACAGCACAAACCCAAAGGGCGCGAAGCCTAAAAGCGCGCCAACACCGAGTGCCACCAGAGGGTTCGGATAGTACTGGTAAAGCGAGTACGACGGAAGAACGAAACAGGCTGCGCACACGATCATCAGGCGGCCCGGGCTCCATGTCAACTCGGCCTGGCTGAGCAGTCTGCGCAGATACGGCGTCAGCTCAAAGCTCGCAAGTTTCTTATTCAACCAGGGAATGCTGCTGACAAGTTCGTCCTTGCGGAAGTTCATCTTCAGCGGACGGATGACCTGGCCTTCCGTCCTGATTGCCGAATCGAGTGTTGCCAGCGCCTGTTTAGAGCGATTGGAGGGACTGAAGGCCACGAGCGGCAGCGCAATCATTGCAAAAATGCCCAGGAAAATCAGTACAAAAACCAACATTTCGGTTCCCTCCTCTCCTCTTAGTTGACCAGCGTTTCTTTTTCAAACAGGCTCGGCGGCAGGATCATGCCCGACACGCGAAGCCTTTCCAGGAACTTGGGCCGGATCCGGGTGGGCACGAACACGCCGATCACGCGGCCGTCCTGCCCGATGCCCTTCTTCTGGAAACTGAAAATCTCCTGCATGCTGATCACGTTCTCTTCCATGCCTGTGATCTCTGAAATGCTGGTGATCTTGCGCGTTCCATCGCTCATGCGGCTGGCCTGTACCACGATGGTGATCGCCGAAGCCATCTGCTGCCGCACTGATCTTTCCGGAAGGTTCATGTTCGTCATGGCCACCATTGACTCGAGTCTCGACAGCGCGTCACGCGGCGTGTTGGCGTGAATCGTGGTCATGGATCCTTCGTGGCCAGTGTTCATCGCCTGCAACATGTCAAAGGCTTCCTCGCCGCGGACCTCGCCGATGATGATGCGGTCGGGGCGCATACGCAAGCTGTTGATGAGCAGTTGGCGCTGGCGAATCGCGCCCTGCCCTTCGATGTTCGGCGGCCGCGTCTCCAGCCGCACAATGTTTTCCTGCGCCAGCCGCAACTCGGCTGCGTCCTCAATCGTCACCAGCCGCTCGTTGTTGGGGATGTACTGCGACAGAATATTCATGAATGTCGTTTTGCCGGCGCCCGTGCCGCCCGAGACCAGAATGCTGATGCGCGCCCGCACGGCCGAAGACAGGACTTCCATCATTTCGGCGGAGATGCTCTTCAGCTGCACCAGCTGGTTTGCAGCTAACGGCCCGGTGCCAAAGCGCCGGATTGAAATCGAAGGCCCATCCAGAGCCAACGGCGGAATGACAGCGTTGACGCGCGATCCATCGGGCAAGCGGGCATCAACCATCGGCGATGACTCGTCGACTCTGCGGCCTACGCGCGAAACGATGCGGTCAATGATCTGCATCAAATGACGGTCGTCGCGAAATGAAGTATCCACGCGTTGCAGGAGGCCGCCCTTTTCGACGAACACGTGGTCTTTGTCGTTGACCAGGATGTCGGAGATCTTCGGATCGCGCAACAATGGTTCCAGCGGACCCAGCCCAAAGACTTCATCCAACAAGTCGGCGTGGATCTTTTCCTGCTCGTCGTAATTCAGCGGCACGCGCTGGTCCGCCATGATCTCCTTGACGATTCCTGATACTGCCTGGCGCGCCTGGCTGGAATTGACGCGCGACAGCTTCTCCAGATCGAGCTTCGAGATCAGAGTCCGGTGAATTTCCGCCTTGTAAGTTTCCAGATTCAGCAGTTCCACGTTTTACCTTCCATCCGCGTTGGGGAATTTCTTTCTCGATCCTTCATCCAAAGAGCCTGAATCCCTTTTTCTTCGTCTGCGCAAGTTCTTGACCGGTGACTGTTCTTACCATTTGCCTGATCTGGCGCGTAATCGCCGAATCCGCAAGCACAAGCGGTGTCGCATGAATCTGCATATCCCGCACCGAAGCGTAGTCGTTGGGAATTTTCCACTGGACCGGTCTCGTCAGCGCCTTCGCAATATGTTCTTCCGATACCCCGAGCGCACGCGATTCAAACCGGTTCACCACAATCTCGAGCTTGGGAACGCTACCTGAGAAGAACTGCGTAATCAGCCGATTCGAGTTGCGCAATTCCGGGATGCTCGCCTGCGTTACAAGGTAAAATGCGGTCGCTTCCTTGTAGGCCGCCGTTCCCATCAGGTCGAGCTTCGAACCCAGATCCACTACAACGTTTTCGAACTCTTGCCTTGCTACTTCTAAAAGCCAGTTGATCGTTTCGGGGCTCGCCTGGTACTGCAAAAATCGCCCCGGAGCCGCAAGCACCGACAAGCCGGAGCTGTGCTTTACCAGAAGCTGGGCGAGAAAGCGCGCGTCCAATCGCTCTGCCGCCTGCAGCGCATCGATGGCTGAGAATTCCGCCGCGATGCCAAGGTTGAGGGCGGCATCGCCGAGCGGAAGATCGAGATCGATGAGCAGCGTGCTCTGCCCCGATTCCTTGGCGAGCGAGACGGCAAAATTGCATGCCAGTGTGGTCGCCCCGGCGCCTCCCTTAGCGCCCATGAATACCAGCAGTTTTCCCGCTGACTTCTTTGTGTGTTGCACCATCGGCCGTCGTGCCGAGGCCCGCACGAGAGCTTCAGCCATCACCCCGGGAACAAGCGGGAAATTGAGAAACTCACGGGCCCCGGCGCGCATGCAGCGCACCAGCAATTCCGGGTCAGCGTTATCGGAAAAAACCATCACCGTTGCCGCGCTGTTGGCGCCAATGCTCTCCACCATCTCCAGCGCGAATTCGGGATCGCCGTCCAGATCGATGATGATGACGTCGTACTTCTGCTCGAGCATGGTCGGAATATCGTCCAACCCGGCGGGATAATCGGTGAATTCGGAGATTTGACTATTGGGTGATCCGCGGAGGGCCACGACTGCCGCCGACCGCCGGCTTTGATCGGGGCAGATCAGTGCGATCGATACGGCCTCTGTCCCGATGGAATCGGGATAGGAGTTTGCCGAATAGGGGGAAGGATTGGTGGCCACGTTATGGACGCTCCTTGATGTGCGATTCCGTTGCGTTCCGAACTTCGAAGACGCCGAAGCGTCATACTTTGTCTGCCTGAACCTGGACATTTCGTTCTCTGTCCCTTACCGTGCGATAAACGAAATCAACGTCCCTATTGCTATTGCCGGCGCGTATGGCATCTTGCGCCGCAGAGGATTCGTGAGAACCGCTTCTCCGCGTTCCTTGGCCACAAAAGCCACGTCACTGGCGTGCTGGAACAACTCTTTTAAGAAACCGCCACGGGCCGCCCAGACAAGCGCCATCACTCCCCCAACCAATCCGGTGAGCACCAGTGCAATCAGCAGCTGGCCGGGGCCGATCCATGCGCCAATCGCTGCGCAAAGCTTCACGTCGCCTGCACCCATGCCGCCCATCCAGAAAAGAAACCCATAGACCAGAATCCCCAACCCCGCGCCTGCCAGACTCTGCACGACGCCGTGCCAGCCAAACATCCAGCCTGAAATCGCAATCCCCAAAGCCAGAAACGGGAGCACCAGCCAATTCGGAATTCGGCGGCTCCGAACATCTGTGAATGTCGCGATAACCAAGACAGCCACAATAGGCCAATAGAGTACCGGGTACATAGTTCCTGCTTCTGATCCTTACTTGCGATCGGGGATCACCCCGCTAACAGCAATTGCCGAACCAAACGTCCGTGCCCCCAAGGTTCCGTGGATTCATACAGATGGCACCCAACTCAAGGGAAATGTGTACCAGACTGTATACGGCCGTATTCAGTCGATGGATCGGACCGTTTACACCATCATTCTGGGCATAGCGGGAGGCGCGAGTGCTCTGCTCCTCGAGCTGAAACCCAATCAAATCAACAATTCACGACTCACTCGAGAGCCTGAAGCCGGACCGCGATCATGGCAAATCGCTTCCCGGGGTTACCCATGCCACTTATCCAATGAAGTCATTGTTGTTCCAATTCGAGGCGGCGCAAATACCCCAAAGGGGACAGCCTTCCCTAACACTTTCATTTGCCCGCCCGGTTACCGCTGCGTGATGGGGTGCTGCATGGGCGTCTCAGGATCAGATCGAATTTCCGAAATTGTCAGGTTTTTGTGGCCGAATGTCAGGGTATTTTAGGGTCAATCTGGGCCTCGAATCGATACTGAGTGCGATCGCGGCGGCTCAGAGTGACACACCTTCCCAATTTCTTCATTGCAAAGTAATTAGAACTTTCAATTCTCCCTAGCACGAAAGAGGAATATGCGTTGCTCAGCCGATTAGTGATCATATCGGTACGTCGCCATGCCCACTCGAACGGCGCTGTAAACACAGCGAGACGGAAACTCGCAGGCTCATGACACGAATTGGCCTCTATTCTGAAGATCGCACCCTGCACCAACTTCTCTCATCTGCCCTCGGTAAGGACTTCGAGGTTTTGCTCGAGCCGGACGGGGCGGGGATAGACAGCCTGGTGGCTGCAGGCGGCTGCGACGTCACGATCCTCGATCTCCATTCCCACCAGGACACTTTGCAAGCGCGCATCGAATGTTCCCAGAGGCTTATCGCCTCAGATGTGCCGGCGATCTTGATGGCTGACGACAGCTTGAGGTCGACCGCATTCGAACTGGTCCGCACGGGGGCCTTTGGATACTGTCGCCGTCCCCCATCGATTCGCGATCTCAAGACCATGCTCAGCCGGGCCTACGAAAACTCCTCGCTGAAGCAGCAACTTAACAGCGTCAAGCATCGCATCGAGGAGCCCGGCAGTTGTGACCGCATCATCGGAGCAAGCCCGATCATGCAGCGCGTCTATGAATTGGTGCGCAGCGTGACTAACCTCAATGCCGCCGTTCTCTTAACCGGTCAGAGCGGAACCGGCAAAGAGCTGATCGCCCGCGCGATCCACAATCTCGGCTCTCGCGCCAACAAGCCTTTCGTCGCTGTCTCCTGCGGCGCCATCCCTGAAACCCTGATCGAGGCTGAGCTTTTCGGGCACGAAAAGGGCGCCTTCACCGGAACGGTCGGGGCCCGCGAAGGCTACTTCGAGCAGGCTGCGGACGGCACCCTCTTCCTTGATGAAATCGGCGACTTGAGCCTCTTTACGCAGGTCAAACTCCTTCGCGTATTGCAGCAAATGGAGTTCAGCCGCCTGGGCAGCAACAAGCTCGTTCCCTTGCGCGCCCGCCTGATATTCGCCACACACCAGGACCTGGGCAAGCTCGTAACCGAAGGCAAGTTCCGTCTGGATCTCTTTTACCGCATCAACGTTATGCGTATCGAGTCGCCCCCCCTCCAGGAACGGCAGGAAGACATCGCGCTGATCGCCCAGCATTTCATGCGGCACTACGCAGGAATCTTCCAAAAGCCAATGGACCACATTGAGCCGGCCGCTCTCGAAATGCTCCAGAACTACCCATGGCCTGGAAATGTCCGTGAACTCGAGAATGTGATGCAGCGGGCTATCATCCTGGCTCCCGGCCGAGCGGTCCGCGCCGAAGACCTAAACCTGAAAACGACCGCGCAGGAAGAAGACGCAGCCCCGTTCGACGAAGTGGTCGACATCGCCGATTATCAGCCCGCGGGTTCGTTCGAACGCCAGCTCCGGGACTACAAGATCAAGCTCGCCGTGCAAGCCGTTCGCGAAAACAACGGTAACAAGACCATGGCTGCTCGAAGCCTGTGCATCTCACGTGCCTATCTTCATCGCCTCATTCGACTCGCTGAGCCGGAAGTTGACCCACTGTTTGCAGAACAGGGCGTCCGCGAGTCCGTCACCGCCTGAGAAAGCAATCCTTGAAGGTGCGATCTCGGTTGGCGAACCGCCCAACGCCCCTTAGCGCGCGCTAACACATCCTCTTCTCAACTTATGCGAAGTAGTCGATGCTTCTCGGGGAGACTTCTTCGAGAGCGTCAGAGTCCGGCTCCGCTGCGTTGTCCAGAGCGAGATCGTCTTCCTCGCCCTCGTCTACGCCCGCGGCTTTTCTGCTGTTTCTTGATCCGGCGCCGTCACCCGGCTTCGCCGAGCCGTCAATATCAAAGATCGCCGGAGGCCTCACGCCAGCAGACGGAGCCCTCACGGCCCGCAATGCGCGTATCCCTGGAATGGGGCTGATTTCCATATCGGATTCTCGATTCCTGCCTGCTTCCATCGGCAAAAGAATCCCAGTCTTTAATCTTTCAGCCCAATTTGTGTTCGAGTTCGGGACAGACGCACTCAAGAATCACTGTGGCCGAAAAGCAAAAGAAGTTGGAGCGATTTGGGGACCTCCACTGCTGGCCCGAAACTGACTCTCGACCTCGACACCGCTCTGATTCAGCAACGATAACCCCTGAACTAAACTCAGTCCGGCGGGGACCGGAATGAAGCCGCCGCGCACTTCACTCGTCTCGCGTGCGAAGGTCTTCACCAGCAATGCACGAATGTTCATGTGGACTTCAAGGCGCTGAGTCTTCCAGTCAGTAGCGCTTACCTGGACGCGATCCAGGCGGAACCATCCTCCCTTGTAGAGCCGACCGAGGATCCCGAATCCGAAGTCGATGTTCTCGTCCACCCGCCCCTCGAGCCGCGCCAATCGCTTGAAGCGCGCATCGACCCAAAGCGTCCCGGTCATCGCGTGGAATACCCGGGACTCGATCGACCGCGCGGGATAATCGGGGTTTGGGCGAAATTGCAGGCGATAGCATCCGTTCTCCTCCCCGTCGTACTCATACAAAAATGCATCCGGCAGAAGCGATAAAATCCGCCCGATTCGCTCCTCGTCCTCGTCGTATTGCTTCATGTGGCGAGCCTGCTCTTCGGGGGAATTGAGCAGCCTTTCAAGGCGGGCTTGCTCCTGATCTTGTGCTTCCGGTGTAAGTGGGAAGCCATCAGTGAGAGCGAGGCGGTTGATCGGACCGTCAGCGGTTTCCACCTGAGTTTCAAGCTGCGTGCCGACCCGCGAGTTCCTCTCGATCCAGTACCGCCAGAATCCATGACTCTGGTGATCGTGCAGTTCGTTATAGACAACTTCATTGACAAGTTTCCCTGCAGACATGGATGGACGGGATTGCGCGTGACAAGCCCAGTGAGTTGCCGCCAGAATTCCCAACATTATGCAGAACACGCGCATCTCGATGTCCCTCCCTGCCAACGGACTGGAGCTTGTATTGCGGTCTGAGTGCAGCATGGCGCCGCAGCGGTGACGGGCATGCTAGCACCGGGTGAAAACGCTGAGAAAAACGAAATGCGAACCTAATTAAGCAAGAGAGGCGTCGCAAACTCAGCCCCGGGGGAGAAGCGATTCGGCAACGCAGCAAATGATAGGATTTGATTCATCCCTTTGGGAGGGTCGCCATCATGATTGAGACTTCCTCGCCTGCGCCGCTAACCTCAGAGCAGGTTTCTGCCATCACGCGGCAGGCAAATTACGGTACCTGGCGCTTTCAGAAGAGCTGGAAGCCATTGCACATCGTCGATGCCGAAGGCTGCTGGTTCACGGATGGCGCTGGCCGCCGTTATCTCGACTTCAGCTCACAGCTGATGTGCGTCAATCTTGGCCACAAGAACTCACGAGTCATCGAGGCGATTGCCGAACAGGCTCGTGAGCTCTGCTACGCTGCTCCCGGCTTTGCAACGACGGCGCGCGCGCGTCTCAGTACCAAACTGCTTGAAGTGCTACCCGAAGGGCTCAATAAATTCTTCTTTACCACCAGCGGCACGGAAGCCAATGAAGCGGCCTTCAAGATTGCCCGCATGTTCACGGGCAAAAACAAGATCATCTCTCGCTACCGCTCGTATCACGGATCGACAATGGGCTCGATTGCTGCCACCGGCGATCCGCGACGTTGGGCCATGGAGCCGGCCGGCAAGGGACAAGGCGTCGTCTTTGCACCTGAGGTCAATTGCTACGACTGCCCCATCAAACACAGCTATCCCGGCTGCAATATTGCCTGCGTCGATTACATCGAGCACATGATTCGGAACGAAAGCGATGTGGCGGCGATTATCGTTGAGCCCGTCGTGGGTACCAACGGCGTGCTCATCCCGCCTCCGGAATATTTCCCGCGCCTGCGCGAGATCTGCGATCGCCACGGCGTCTTGATGATCGCCGACGAAGTGATGGCCGGATGGGGCCGCACTGGCAAATGGTTTGCCATGGACCACTGGAATGTGAAGCCCGACATTCTGGTCACGGCCAAAGGAATCACGTCGGCCTATGTGCCTCTCGGCCTCTGCGCTACTACCACTGCAATCGCGGACTACTTTGAAGATCACTTCTTTTCTCACGGCCACACCTATGAGGCGCACCCGCTCACCCTTGGCCCCGCCGTCGCCACCATCGAGGAGATGCAGCGGCTCAAGCTTGTTGAGCGGGCCGCGGAACTGGAGCCTTTCGTCCGCCAGAAGCTCGAGGCCTTGAAGGCAAAGCACCCATCAGTGGGCGAAGTGCGCGGCCTCGGCCTCTTCTTCGCGGTTGAAATCGTGAAGAATCGCCGAACGAAGCGGCTCTTCAACACCATGCGCGATAAGGTCGAAGGCAAATCGCTCATCGTCGATCAGATCGCCGCGAAAATGATGGCGCAGGGAGTCAACATCCAGACTTTCGTCAGCCACTTTGTAATCGCGCCGCCGCTCATCGTCACGAAAGAGGAGCTTGAGCTCGGGATTGCAGCACTCGATGAGCACCTCGCCATCGCCGATGCACTCGTCGAAGCATAAAATCGCTGAGGGCGAGTTCAGAAACCCTCACGGAAAATGATTTGTCACCCTGAGCGGAGCTGTGCGCGTTTTCGGGCTCTGCGAAGTCGAAGGACCGCGCGATTGTAGCTTGCCGCCGGGTGGAATCGCGCTTAC
>Ga0181522_10001760_pt1 | contig 12839 bp, 8 predicted proteins | sample PEATcosm2014_Bin_27_FD_121103 | JGI IMG/M metagenome (GOLD analysis project Ga0181522, IMG submission 121103) | Peatland microbial communities from MTU Mesocosm Facility, Houghton, MI, USA - PEATcosm2014_Bin05_10_metaG | ecosystem: Environmental > Terrestrial > Soil > Wetlands > Peat | place... | reverse complement strand
CGTAATAAATTGCCGCAGTGTCCGCCGCGTAGGCGCAAATGAATCAAATCCCTCCACCGTCAGCCCACCCTCCGTATAAGCACTGCCAAAATCCGCAAACCTTCGCGACAACTCCGCCACCATCTTCGGATCGACCGGATCATCAATCCGCGACCGCACCTCAACATCGCCAGCATTCAACCGCACTTGCCAAGCGTAAGGCGGAGAAATAACCACATCGCCACCAATCAATTCGCTCCAGTGCATGTGATTGCGAAACGCCGCCGCCAGCAGCCGTATGCGATACCCGCGCTCCCGAAAAATCCGATACGCCTTCTTAAAAACCGCCACCCCCGCCCACTCCATATACCCCGGATCAATCGTGATCCCTTCTTTTTCCGCGACCACCTTCAACCAATCATCCAGCCGTCCCACCATGATCGTGCACACCGGCCCCATGGTCGCAATGTCTTTGCCTTCCTTCTCGCGCCGCGACAGCCCGCGTTCCACCGCCTCCGCCACCGCAATGCACTGCGGCAGTGTGAAACTAACCGTAGCGTTGATACTGATCCCGCGATAAGTCGCCTCTTCAACCGCCGGAATCCCAGCCCGAGTCGCCGGAATCTTCACGATCATATTCGGCGCCAGACCATCGAAATCCTGCGCCTGCCGTACGATCGCCTCGGTATCGCGATAAAACCTCGGATCGGTCTGGATCGACAGCCTCCCATTCCGTCCTCTCTGTGCATAAAACACCGGTTTCAACAATCGCGCCGCATTCACCGAAACTTCCCTCACCAGCTGCCACCCAATCTCTTCCTCCGTAGCCGTCGGTCGTTCCGCAATCAGCGCCAGAATCCGATCTTTCCACGTCGCCATCTCCTGTTTCAGGACCCCCAGCACAATCACCGGATTGCAAGTCGCGCCCACCCCGCCGTGTTCCATCGAGTAACTAAGTTCCTTGATCGATGCCGAATCATTCCACAAGCAGGTCGGCGTCGATTGCGTCATCTCATGCAACGGACTCTTATAAGCAGTAGTTACTCGTGTCATAACTCCCTCGCGCGATGCCCGGAGCAGCCGCCAACCGTAAGCTCGCCTTGCCCACCAACCCTGCAAGGCCCCGACTGAAGATAAGATTTCTCCGCCGCCACCGCCATCTCCAGCGCCCGCAATCCATCCTCACCCGTAACTCGCGGAACCCGCTCCCGCAGCATGCTCTGCACAAAATCCTGCATCTCCGCCACATACGCATCGTCGAACCGCGTCAAGAAATGATCGGCCAGTTTTTGCGTCCCGCCCTCACCCGTCAAGAAAGTTACCGGCGTCTGTTGCAGACTTCCCACCAAAATCGACCCCCTCGATCCCGCAATCTCCGTCCGCACGTCGTAGCCGTATACGGCCTGTACATACGATTCGATGTTGCCAATCGCCCCGCGACCATACTTCAGATTCACCACTCCCGCCACAATGTCGCCAAACTCCGCCACCTCCGGCCGAATCGCAACCGTCGCGTAAGCCTGCACCTCGCTAACCTCATCCTTCACGAGCCAGCGCGCGAGGTCGAAATCGTGAATCGTATTGTTATAAAAAAGCATGCCATTCAACTTCGACGCATAAGAAGAAATCGGCGGAGCATCTTTATCCCGCCCAATCGACTTGAATACCACCGGCTCCCCGATCTCCCCCGCCTCAATCCTCTTCATCGCCGCCGCATATCCCGGGTCGTAACGCCGCATGAATCCCATCTGCAGATGCACGCCCGCTTTTGCGACCGCATCGAGCGCCGAGTGCGCATCCTCAAGATTCAAAGCCAATGGCTTTTCCGAAAAAATATGTTTCCCCGCCGCCGCCGCCGCCCGGATCGCTTGGGCGTGAAACTTATCCGGCGTCGCAATCACCACGCAGTCAATATCCTTGCGCTCCAGCATCTCGTCCAGCCCGGCAAATCCGTGCTCAATCTCCAGTTCCGCCGCAGCCCGCCGCGCCTGCTCAACCGCAACATCGGCCACCGCAATCAGCCGCGCCTCCGGCACCAGCCGCCGGACATTCTCCGCATGCCGCCTGCCCATCGCCCCCACGCCAAGCACGCCAATCCCTAACTTATGCATCCCAACCTTCTCCTCAAGACTTCTCAGCGCCGCGAATCGCGCTGCCACTCACCGCTCGCGTCCACTGCTCCCAGCCATCGTTTGTCATCCTGCGCAGCAGAACGATTCGCGAAGCGATCGTTCTACGGAGTCGAAGGACCCCTGCTCATCCTTCACCCCTCCGAAGGCCAGAAGTATCGCTCCTTCTTCTTACCCTCGACATACTTCTGCCGCGCCTGCCGTACGGCCTCCATTTCCGAAACCTCGGCAATCGGAACGTCCCACCAAGACTCATACCCGCCCACCCCGTCGCAATAATCCGTCTCGACCACCATCACCGAAGTCCGCGTCTGTGAAGCCAAGTCAGATAGCGCCGACGATAGCTCCTCATGACTCCTCACCCGCACCGCATGTGCCCCCAAACTCGCCGCATTAGCGACAAAATCCACCGGAATATTCGCACCCTCCGAATCGTGATACTGATACCTGGTCCCGAACCCTCCACTCCCGCAGGCGCGACTGAGGCCGCCAATACTGCCGAAGCCGTGATTATCAAAAATCACAATGTTGAGCTTCACATTCTCCTGCAGCGAAGTAACAATCTCCTGCGCCATCATGAGATACGATCCATCCCCCACCAACACGTAAACCTCGCGGCCAGGATCCGCCATCTTCACGCCCAGGCCGCCCGCGATCTCGTATCCCATGCAGGAATACCCATACTCCATGTGATAGTTCTTCGCGTCGCGCGTCCTCCACAGCTTATGCAAATCCCCCGGCAGACTCCCCGCCGCGCAAACAATCACATCGCGCGCGCCAACCTTCGAGTTCAGCAGCCCAATCACCTCGCCCTGGCTAAGCGGAGGCCCGTGCCGACGCCCATAGATCCGATCGACTTCACCACTCCATTCCGATCGCAGCCGCCCAATCTCCGCCGCGTAACTCTGATCCACGCGATACGACACAAGCGCCGCCGATAATTCCTCCAGCGTCGCGCGCGCATCGCCCACCACCGGCAGCGCCGCCTGCTTCGCCGCATCAAACTCCGCAACATTAATATTGATCATCTTTACGCCGGGATTCTGAAACGCCGTCTTCGACGCCGTAGTGAAATCGCTGTGCCGCGTGCCGATCGCCACGATCAAATCCGCGCCAGCTGCCAGCCGATTTGCCGCCAACGTTCCCGTCACGCCAATCGCCCCCGCCGATTGCCGATGGTCGAAATTCAGCGATCCCTTCCCCGCCTGCGTCTCGCCTACCGGAATCCCCGTCCGCGCCGCAAAGCCAGCGAGCGCTTCCGTAGCGCCCGAATAAATCACGCCTCCGCCCGCAATAATCAGCGGACGCCGCGCCCGTCGAATCCACTCCGCCGCCTGTCGCAACACCGCGGCATCCGCCCGCGCCCGCGGCACCACCCACGTCCGCACATGAAAAAATTCTTCCGGAAAGTCGTACGCCTCCGCCTGTACATCCTGCGGCAGCGCCAGCGTCACCGCTCCCGTTTCCGCCGGAGAAGTCAGCACCCTCATCGCTTCCGGCAACGCCGTAAGAATCTGCTCCGGCCGCTGAATCCGATCCCAATACCGCGACACCGGCTTAAAACAATCGTTGACCGATATATCCTGCGTCGAAGCCGACTCCAGTTGCTGCAACACCGGAGCTACATTCCGTCGCGCAAAAATATCCCCCGGCAACAGCAGCACCGGAATGCGATTGATCGTCGCGCCCGCCGCCCCGGTGACCATGTTCGTCGCGCCCGGCCCGACCGACGTCGTGCAGACCAGCGTCCGCAGCCGATTACTCATCTTGGCAAACGCGGCCGCCGTGTGCACCATCGCCTGCTCATTGCGGCACAAGTAATAAGGAAAATCGGGATTCTGTTGCAACGCCTGTCCGATGCCCGCGACATTTCCATGTCCAAAAATCCCGAAGCATCCCCCAAAAAAAGCATTACGGCCGCCATCGCGCTCCACGAACTGCGCCTTCAAAAATCGTATGATGGCCTGCGCAGTGGTCAGCCTTTGCGTCATCTTTCAACCTCAATAAATTTAGGGCGTTGGCTCACCATGCTGATCACCTTCAACGTGTCGTCCTGAGCGCAGCCGCGCGCTGAGCGAAGCGATTGGCTCGGCGAAGTCGAACGACCTTGGGTTCCGCTCGCAGCCGCAAAACTTCGCCCCGCCAATTGTCGACCGAGGCCCGCAAATAAGGGCTTAGCATCCTGGCCCGATTCTGTTCACGACGAATCCGAAATCCCGATGTAAACCCGCCCCCCCTCAACCTTCGTAGGATGAGTCTGCAGGTTGACGCACACCGGCGCTCCCTGCGCCTCTCCCGTCGGTATCTCGAATTGCCCCTGGTGTCGGGGACACTCGATAATCTCCCCTATGACGAGCCCACCCGCAAGCAACTCATCTTCGTGCGTGCACAATCCATCCGTCGCATAAAACCCGCTCGGCGTGTGGTAGACCGCATAGATTCTGTCGCCGTGCTCGAACTGCACCACGTCTTCCCCGCCGATCTCATCGACGCCGCAAACGGCGTGCCACATAATGGTCGTTCCAGGCACAGTGTCAGACATAGTGTTGTTCCCGGCTCACGGCAATCGCCGCCACCGACTCACCTACCGGCCGAACCGGTACTTCCCGCAGCACAAAATAATTCGCATCCTTCGACTGCCTCACCAGCGCCGGAACAATCTCCCGAAACGCATCGATCAACCCCGAATACGTACGTGGCAGAACATCCTCGACCCGCTCGTGCAGCCGAGGCAGCGCATGAAACGGCACCATCGGAAACATATGGTGCTCGATGTGGTAATTCATGTTGAAGTAAAGAAACCGAAACACCGCATTCATCTCCACCGTCCGCGTATTCAGCCGGTGATCGCGCACATTCTCCGCCAGCCCCGCATGTTGCGTCAGAGAAAAAATCTGATGCAGCCACCCTCCATACAATCGCGCCAACGGAAGAAAAAGCAGCGGCAGCCAACTCCTTACAGCGACCGACCACGCAATCATCCCCGCATAAATCAAAAGATAAACGCGCGACCACCAGAACATCCTCCGCCACTCGCTCGGCGGCACAAACTCCCGCGCTTCTTTCGTGGCCACGCCCGCCGCATGAAAAATCATCACTCGAAACATCTGTACCGCATCCGGAATCCACAAAAAATCCAGCAACACTCTGCCCAGGTCCGCCGGCCGCATCACCTGTATCTCCGGATCCAGCCCGACCATGATCGTTTCCGTGTGATGCCGCGTGTGGCTCCAGCGCATATAAGTGCCTTCCTTCATATTCATGATCGAGCAAAGCAAATAGAACGCTTCATTCAGCCATCGCGTTCGAAACGGCGTCCCGTGCGCGCACTCATGCCACCGCGCATCGCACGAACTGTAAATCGTTCCATACAGCAAAAACGCCGGCAGCACCCAATAACTTCCGACCGCCGCGTAAGCCAGATACCCGCTGCCTGCCAAACAGCCCAGCCACAGGCCGAAGTTGGCCAGTCCCTTCCCATCCCCCCGCGCCATCAACTGCTTCAATTCTTTGCGCGGAATCTCCGGGCGATACCAATCATCGAGCGCCTGTGCCATAACTCACACCATTCCCAAATCAACTGCCCGACTCACTGAAATCAATCACCACCGGTTGCCCGAACGCTTTCGTCTTCAAAACCACGTACACCGTGCCCATGATCGTCCAGATCGCGCCTGCCACCAACGTGGAGTTCTGCAGGCCCAGAAAAATTACCAGACAGAAAAGAAATCCCAGGCCAGGCACAATCACGTCCAGCACCAGATGCCGCTTCCCCGCCATTCCCGGAGAGAATCCAAAGTGCTTGACGGCAGCCAGATTCACCGCCATGAACGCCATGAGCGCGCCAAAATTCAGAATCTCAACCGACCGCTCCCACCCCATCGTCAACGTTCCGACATATGCGAGCACGCCAGCGATGATTACGTTATAAGAAGGATTGCCACGCACCGCGTTCAAATGTCCAAAAACTCTTCGCGGCAAAACATTGTCGCGCCCCATGCTATACAGCAACCGCACCGCCCCCAACAATCCTGCCAAACCGCACGCAAGGCTCGATATCAGCAGCACCGCGCCAAATCCCACAAACAGCTTGTAACCGCCCACCACGCTCGCCACATCCATAAACGCTGTTTCCGGATTCACCAGCGTCCGATAATCGGGCCACACTCGCACCGCCAAATACACCTGAAACGCCGCGAACAGCCCCGTGAGCACGCACACCAATACCGAAGCCAGCAACACATTGCGCTGTGGATTCTCCACCTCTTCCGCCAAAATGCTGACCCCGTCAAACCCTATGTACACGGTGGCCGCCAGCGCCGTGCCCGCCGCGATCGCGCGTACGCTAAAAGTTCGCGCATCATAAATCGGCTGGCTAGAAATGAGCCCCCTCACATGATGGTGTCCAATGATGTACCAGACCGCCTCGCCCACAAAAACCACCATCACGATCGACATCATGAACAGCAGAATTTCATTGGCACGCGCCGTCGTCCGAATCCCAAACCAGCACAACAACGTCATGAATCCCACAGCGGCGGCAGATAACAACGCAAAGGGAACATGCGGAAGGAGCCGCTGAATGGTAAGCGCGGCGTAAAGGCTGTTTTGCAGCGGCTGAAACAGATACTCCAGAAACATCGCCCAGCCCACCACAAATCCAAACATCGGATTAAACGCCCGGCTGGCGTAGGTATAAACCGAACCGGCCGACGGATAAACCGTAGCCATCCGCCCAAAGCTGACCGCCGTCGCGGTCATCGCCACCATCCCGGCGAGCAGCGTGATCACCGCGTGCCCGTGCGAAAGCACTTGGGCCTCGCCAAACATCGGAACCACGGCGATCGGCGAAGTCAAAATTATGCCGTAATAAACCAGGTCCCAGAGCCCGAGCACCCGCTTCAACTTCGGAGTCGCGACGGTCGCCCCAGCCGTTCTCGTTTCCACCTTGGTCCCCTGCCCATCAAAGATGATGGGTACTCTGAAGTCTCGGGAAGGGCACGAGTTTTTACTCGTGCCCTTAAGCTTTGAAACCGGTTCGCGCTTTAGCGCCCGCGCTCAGCCTTTTCTCCGCACTACCAACGCGCCTCAGGTCTTGATCATGGCCCCGGTTGTCATGGCGCGAGTTCCGCGACACGCCACTAGCTTTTCAGCACTCTCATCAGCCGCCGGGGGATTCGCAAGGCTCAGGTTCTCCTCCGTGTCCCTCTGTGCCCCTGTGGTTAACGCGCCTTCGGCCCGCGCCACCAAGATCGCCAAGCCCCCTAGACCAGCGGCAGCCGAGAATCCGTTTCCTTCCAGGTAGACTTCAACCACACATGCCGCGGATCCTCCGTAACCGCCATCACCCGCGAAGACCCCGCCAGAAAATTTAAGTAATAAATGTCATACCCCGGCCCCGCCACCACCGGATGATATCCGCTCCGCACCAGCACCGCATCTCCGTCCCGCGTCTTCACCGTCCGCTCCGCGGCATCCTGTCTCGAATACAAATGCTGAAACGCAAAGGCATTCTCTTTGTTCATCCGATAGTAATAAATTTCATCCAGATCGACCTCGGCAGGAGGATTATGCACATCATGCTTATGCGGAGGATAACTCGACCAATTCCCCCCGGGCGTATAAACCTCCACCACCATCAGCTTGTCTGCAGGAAACGCCGACGCCATCACGTCGACAATCTGCCGCGAAGCATTCCCTCCGCCCCGCAGACTGCTGACCACATCCTCAGGAGTAATCAGCCGCGGCTTCAATTGCGCCGTCGAAGGCACCCGGCATTCGGCAATTTCGCAAACCGTTTCGGCGGCAAAACTAACCGCATTGCCCGTGGGCAAATACACCGCATAAGGATACCCATCGAAAACATTTTTTCGCTTCCCAATGCGCTGTGCGCCCTGCCCCCAGTCGGCCGCGCAGATTCCGCCGAGTAACACGAATGCCGCTTCCTCGCCGTTCGTCTCGGCTCGATAAACGTCGCCCGCAGCCAGCCTTCGCACGAAGAAACTCATCCACTCCCACGCTGCCTTTTCGCGAGGCAAGTGCAGGAGTTCACCCGCCCGTCCCGCAGGCAGATTTTCGGAGTGAACGAGGGATTCGCTTTCGCTCATGTCTTCTCCACTCTTGTCTTCGACCGATCCCCGTTGACACCCGGGCCGGCCACATTTACAATGATCTCGCTAACCGCTTTGACAATATGTCAAATGCGCCTTCCCTTGTCAATCGCGACCTTCAAATAACACGGTTGCGCGCTCCTGCCGTTCGGTATTTGAGGAACGTTCCTCCAGCTAAATCTGCAAGAATCCCCAGTAAATTCCGCTTTCAATTGGCAACACCCCCACGCATAGCCTAGATGGGCACATTCTAGACGAATTGGCGATAGCACGAGATGAGTGGGAAGATCGGAGGAGGGCCGCAGATGGCCATCGACGATGCTGCCGGCTAGATCGGTGACGACGAGATGGTCCGGTCGCATGCCTTTGTATGGGACACCGTTTGGTTTAATGACGACTAATCCGTCGGCCCGCGAGATGCCGCAGGCATTGCCGAAGGTGTAGAGGACAAGACCCTGGCGCACGAGTTCAAGGTCGGCTTCGAGGACGGCCGAGTTCGTAGCGATCCTTGCATCCCGGATCACAAACTCGGGTCCAACGATGAAGTGGGTCGCGGAAGAAATCGCGAGGGGTTCGGGGGTATTGCCTGGTGAACAAATGTTATCGCGACTGGCTCGAGGTCGTGAGCGCAGCACGTAAGAGCTTATGTAGTTCTCCGAAACTGCGCCAGTACGCAAATGCCGCGTTCGACTTTCTCACGCTCGTGCGAATTCGCCGAGACGTAAGGCCAGCAAAGCCTGCTCTCGCAGATATTGAGCAGTGAAAGGCAGCACTTCAAGCCGCGCAGCAGTCCGGATTCGGGTTCCCCCACCGAATAGACTTCGCGAATGAACAGGTCAATTTGGGCTTGCAGAATTCGCACGTCATCCATTCGGCCGTCGACGAACGCATCATAGAGAGAGACATAGAGGCGAGGGAAGGCGTTAGCTCCTCCGCTGATGCCCCCGTGAATTCCAGCCACCAATCCCTTTGCCAGCAACCCTTCTGGCCCGACGAAGATTGCGAAATCTGACCGCTGCCGAAAATGCTCGAGCGCGGCTTCCAGAAATTCGAAATTTCCGGAGCTGTCTTTAAAGCCGATAACATTTGGAACATCGCCGCATATCTTGAGACTCGCCAACGTGTAGCGCAGATGATTCGGGTTTGGCACGTTGTAGAGATAAATGGGAAGCGGACTCTCGGCGGCGAAGCTCTTGACGCATCGGACAAGGTCACTCTGACTGAGTGGCAAATAATATGGCGGCGCGATGACGATAGATTCACCGCCCGCATCCGCCGCGACCTTCGCCATTGCGAGCATTTCGGTTCGCGAAGTATCGATGACACCGACAATGACAGGTATTCGCCCATTAACCAGCTTGCACGTTGTCTCAATCACCTCGCGGCGCAGTCTATAGCTGAGGGCCGGTGCCTCGCCGGTCGTGCCGAGCACGAACAAACCGTGAATTCCACCGGAGATCATGTGGTCGATAAGTCTCTCTAATCCGGCGACATCGAGCTTATCGTCTCCCGCCAGCGGCGTAATCATCGGCGGGATAATGCCCCGCAAAGGTCTTTGGGGAATATTATTCATGAAGCCCCTAAAAGTTCCTCGATTGACTTCGCATCACTCTTCAACTGTCACACCTAGAATCACAAGAGACGTATGCGCCTGGTTGATTTCGTAAGAAATGCTCTTTAGTTTCTTCTGCAACATTGTTGGGGAGCTATACAGAAGAAACTGATAATCCTCGCGCGCCAGATCTTTCTGGTAGCGAATTGCCGGTTGTGCTTCGAGAACAACGTGATGAACCCGCGTCGCGTCGTCGATCTGGTTCGCGAGAGCGATCTCATAGCCGCTTCGCAGGGGAATCTCCAGGGCTTCCGCGGAATCGAAGCGCAGCGTAAGTGTTCCGATGATCTGCCCCATATATTCCACCGCATGGAAATCGTCCGGAAACTCGGCATGGCCGAGTATGTGGATTCGAGAGCATGGACGATCAATGGGAATTGTAAGCACCGATATTGTTGAAACGGTCAACGGCCGCGCCAAGCCCTCCACCATGGGAATTGCAAAAGGCAGGCCCGAGATATTCAACTCTGGTTGCAGCTGCGACCATAATTCGAATTTCCCGCCCGTCCGGTTCCATTGGTCGACGGAGAAACGCAAAGACGCCCAATATTTCGCCAGATTCGCTTCAAAACTTTTCCATAAGCGCGAGCCATCAGAACTGGTAACGAGCGCGTCGAGAGAAATTGGCGTTTTTTTTGTTTCTGGCGACCAGTTCATATGGCGAAGCGGCAGAATCTGCGGTCGCAAGTCGGGAAGCTGCTCTTCATGACGACGTCCATCGAAGAGTCGCTGGAGTTCCATATAGATGGCGTCGCGTGGCTCCCGATCTTCTGTGACAACACCTGATTCGAGCACACCATTTCTCATTTCATGATCGATGCGCGTGTATTGCCGCAAATCCTGCCACGACCAGAAACAATGCCCTGCGAGCTTTCCAGATTGCGTCAGTCCGAGAAAGCGATCGACCGTCTCTGACATCACTGCCTCAGACTGAGCGATTTGCTTGCCTCCCCATTCGGTGAAAGTGAGCGGCTTCTGCTCGCCGAAATAATCCGCTTCCAGCTCAAACTGATCGGGGTCGAAGGTGTAGGGATGCTGGTCGAAAAAATCCATACCCGCTTTTTGATAGATCGGCTTGACCTCTTCTTTCGGATGGGAATTCGCTGCACTCACGAAACGCCGTAAAGGATCCAACTCGTTACAACGCCGCTTGCCCTCCGCCAGTGTCTCAACCGTCAGAGTGGATTCGTTCGAAAGGATCCAACCGAATACGCACGGAGCGTTCCAGTCACGTCGAATCGTGCTTTCGAGAATTTTGTAGCCGAGCTCGATCTCCCCTCGCGGCATGGTGGTGAAATCTACGATCCAGTGGCCGGGTTCTTCTGTCACGAAAAGCCCAAGCTCGTTCGCGAGATCGATGATGTAGCGGTCATGCGGATAATGGACGAGACGGACAAAGTTGCAACCGAGCGCCTTAATCATGTGCATGTCTCGTTGTTGCTGAGCGCGCGTCAGGGTAAAGCCCGCGTCTTTCCACATGTCATGGCGGCAGATACCCTTCAGGATCAGCCGTTCGCCATTCAGGCGAAATTCTCGTCCGACCGCCTTAAGCTCACGGAATCCGGTTTTGCAGGACCACTTGTCCGATGCGCTCCCACTCTCGAACCGCGCTTCAATTGTGTACAAACGAGGAATCGCGGGAGTCCAAAGTTCCGGATTAATCAATTCAAAGTTTGTCTCGACTACATTCTCTCCTGGCGAAAGTTTCACCGCCTTCGCGGCGCGTGCAACTTTCTTGTTATTGCGGAGAAGAATTAGCTCAATGTCGGCGGCATCAGGTGCCGCGGAAGCGATGAAAACCTGCGCGTTGCAGGAGACGCTGCTGAAATTCTGCGTCAGCGTGTAAGCGAAGCGAACATTCTCAATAAACGAAGCAGGCCGGAGTTCGATATAAATATCGCGAATGATTCCGCCGTAAGCCTCCCATCCCGGATTGACGCCTAAATCAATTTCGTCTCGCGCCGAGCCATCGGGAAAAGGGATGAGATCAGTAATTTCAACCGCAAGTTCGTTCGAGCCCTCTTCAATGTGGCCTGTCAATTCAAATTCGTAGGGCACATACGGTCCCATCGCGCCCAGCGCAAAGCCATTGACCGATGGGCGGGCCGCATAGGTAATTCCCTCGAAGTGAAGATAGGCGCGCTCGCCGTGAGCAAGCTTCGGAATCACGACTTCGCGCCGGAGTGTATAAATTCCGGTGGGTCTCAGAGAGGAAGGAACATCGACAGCATCGTAAAGATGACCATCGTAGAATCGTCGCCACAGCCCATTCAGTCCGATGCGCGATCGTGACGGCAGAGTGCTGCTATTCGCATCGTCTTTCGACTGAGAAGCCGTTGACAGGGTTGATGCAAGAGCAGAGGCACCGAGGCTGACAATAAAATTGCGCCGATCCATAGCGTTCATTTTTGCTCTCGGCTAGTGGGAGTGCCTCGGTACAACCTTGCGAAGATCGTGATACGCAGTGGCAAATTCCAGACACGCACCAGTCTCCAACTGACCGGTATGTTCGCGATACAGTTGCTCCCAGGGTGAGTTGCTTTTCAGCTGAACCGGTCTTCGCGCTGCGCGACGGCGCTCGATTTCTTGCGGTGCAAGCAAAACATCGACCTTTCGTTCATTGAGCGAAATACGAACCTTATCGCCCGTCTCGAGAATTCCGAGAAGTCCGCCCACGGCAGCTTCAGGAGAAATATTCAGGATCGACGGACTGTCGGATGTCCCGCTCTGCCGTCCGTCTCCCATGCAGGGCAACATGCGAACTCCCTTTTGCAGCAGATATCCCGGCGGGGTCATGTTTACAACCTCGGCGGATCCCGGATAACCGATGGGGCCGGAATTCCGGACCACTAGGATGCAGCGATCATCAATTTGTAAGGAGGGATCTTCAATCCGCGCCCGGTAATCTTCGGGCGAATCGAACACGATCGCTCGAGCGATGAAAGTGCCCTCGTTGCCCGGTTCAGACAAATACCGCTTACGAAACTCTTCGCTGATCACGGATGTTTT
>Ga0181522_10001758_pt1 | contig 12845 bp, 13 predicted proteins | sample PEATcosm2014_Bin_27_FD_121103 | JGI IMG/M metagenome (GOLD analysis project Ga0181522, IMG submission 121103) | Peatland microbial communities from MTU Mesocosm Facility, Houghton, MI, USA - PEATcosm2014_Bin05_10_metaG | ecosystem: Environmental > Terrestrial > Soil > Wetlands > Peat | place... | reverse complement strand
GATTAGATCGCTCTAAACTGGGGGTCGACGCTCACGCGCGAGCGTGGCGCCGAGCAGGTTTATTCGCGCCGGCGCTATTGCTGGAGCGTATTGGCGACTTTAAAGCTCGCTTCCGTCTTGGACTTGATGTCGTCCAGGCTCACATCGGGCGCCAGCTCGATGAGCGTCATGCCGCCGCCCTCGCGGTCGACGGTGAACACACCGAGATCGGTGATCACCATGTCGACCACGCCGGCGCCGGTCAACGGCAGGTTACAGCGATGCAGCAGCTTCGGCTTGCCGCCGGCGGTATGCTCCATCAGCACCACCACCCGCCGCACCCCGGCGACCAGGTCCATGGCGCCCCCCATGCCCTTCACCATCTTGCCCGGGATCATCCAGTTCGCGATGCTTCCCGTTTCATCCACTTCCATTGCGCCCAGCACGCTTAGATCGATATGCCCGCCGCGAATCATGGCAAACGAATCGGCGCTCGAAAAATAAGAAGTCCCCGGCATCTCGCTGACGGTTTCTTTCCCCGCATTGATAAGATCCGGATCTTCCTGTCCTTCGACTGGATATGGCCCGATCCCGAGCATCCCGTTCTCCGATTGCAGCGTGACCTCCATCCCTTCCGGCACATGATTCGCAATCAGCGTGGGCATGCCGATTCCAAGGTTCACATAAAACCCATCGCGCAACTCCCGCGCAATCCGCTTCACTATGCGTTCGCGCTTATCGGCATCTTTCGAAGGCTTGTTCATAGTCGTTAGTCGTTAGTCGTTGGCAGTGCGCCTGCACCTGTCATCTCGAGCGAAGCGAAGGCCCCCTGAACTCTTAGGCTCATGACGAACGTCGCAGGGAATTCGCCCCGGGTTCGCTATACCTTCCTCACCGTCCGTCTTTCGATCCTTCGTTCGTACAGTTGCCCCTGAAAAATCCGTTTCACAAAAATCGAAGGAGTATGAATCGCATCACCATCCAACTCTCCAGCCTCGACCAGATGCTCCACCTCTGCGATCGTGATCTTCGCCGCCGTCGCCATCATCGGATTAAAATTACGCGCAGTCTTCCGGTAAATCAGATTTCCCTCGCGATCGCCCTTCCAGGCCTTCACGAAAGCGAAGTCGGCTTTGAGCTCCCGCTCCATCACGTACATCCGCCCATCAAACTCGCGCGTCTCCTTGCCATCCGCGACGATTGTTCCCACGCCCGTAGGCGTATAAAACGCCGGAATCCCCGCGCCACCGGCGCGAATCCGCTCCGAAAACGTCCCTTGCGGAACCAGGTCCAGCTTGATCGTTCCCTTCAGCACCATGTCTTCCAGCAGCTTGTTCTCGCCGACATACGTTCCGATGTGATGGACTATTTGTCCAGCAGCCAGCAGCAACCCGTTGCCAACGCCATCGATACCGACGTTATTGCTGATCGTATGCAGATTCTTTGTCCCTTTGCGCACGAGGGCACGAATCAGGTTCTCCGGCATCCCGCATAAGCCGAAGCCCCCAATCATGATGGTCGCGCCGTCGAACACGTCGCGGATAGCCTCATCCGCATTAGCCACAACTTTGTTCATAGCGCAAAGGATTCTAAATGAATTTCACTACGGAGACACAGAGGAACTGCTGTTACTTATTTTTTCTTCTCCGGAACCTTCCTCAGCTGATGCGCCTGCTCAAATTCTTCCGCTAACTGTTTCGTCGCCAGGTTCTCCCGGATGTGGCCCAGCCGCTGCTCCACCTTCCATAGCGCATCTTCCAGATTCTTCTTGTTGCTGATCGCGACATCTCTCCACATCGAGTAAGGGCTCGCCGCAATCCGCGTCATCTCTTTCAGCGCCCGCCCTCCTGCCGGCAGCAATGGAGCATCTTCGCCAAATTCCTCGACCAGCGCCGCGGCGAGCGCGGTGGAAATCATCTGCGGCACGTGACTGATCCAGGCACACAGCCGGTCATGCTCGTCTGCGGGCAGCATGGCGATTTTCGCACCAATCTGATCGATCCATCCCGCATACTCGGCGAACAATCCTTCATTCAGACTCTGCCCCGGCATCGGAGTCAGAAACCAAACTGCATTTTGAAATAAATCTGGGTCCGCATGATCGACGCCGCTCAATTCCTTCCCCGCCATCGGATGTCCCGCGAGAAATCGCTTGTCCGCATTTTTCCCAAACACTTTCTGCGCGCATTGCACGACTGCGGCTTTGGTGCTCCCAACATCGGTGAGCAGAGCTTTCGCCGGAAACGCCGGCCCCAGACGTTCAATCAGATCGACAATCGCTAACACCGGAGTTGCCAACACGACCAGTTGACTCCCCCGAATCGCGTCCCCGGGATTGGACGTCCCCTCGTCGATTGCACCGCGATCACGGGCCTTGGCTAGAGCCGCATCGCGATCACATCCAACAATCCGCCCGGCAAATTTCTTCTTCCGCAGCGCCAAGGCCATCGACCCGCCAATCAGGCCAGTTCCAATGATCGTGATTTGCCGAATCGCCATAAAAACAAATATTGGTAATTGTGTAATTTGTAATCGGGCAATTTAAAACGCCAATTACCGAGAAATCTCGATTACAAAATTACCCGATTACCAAATTACACAATTACCCAATTGTCCTTCCCACCGCTGGTGCAATCATCCGGATCTCGTCCATCAACTTCGCAAACTGTTCCGGGAACAGCGACTGCGCCCCATCCGACATGGCCTTATCCGGATTGCAATGCACCTCGATCAACAATGCGTCCGTGCCGGCGGCGACCGACGCCCGTGCCATCGGAGCGACTTTATCTCGCCGCCCCGTCCCGTGTGACGGATCCGCCGTCATGGGCAGATGTGACAACTTGTGAATGATTGGGATCGCCGAAATGTCCATCGTGTTTCGCGTGTACGTCTCAAAGGTCCGTATTCCGCGCTCGCACAAAATCACATCGTAATTTCCGCCCGCCATAATGTATTCCGCCGAGAGCAACAATTCTTCGAATGTCGCCGCGATGCCGCGCTTGAGCAGCACTGGCTTGCGCACTTTTCCCAGTTCGCGCAGCAGATTGAAGTTCTGCATGTTGCGTGCGCCGATCTGCAGGATGTCGACGTACGGCAGCATCAGCGGAATCTGCGAAATTTCCATGACCTCGCTGATCACCAGCAGGCCGAATCTTTCTCCGGCCTCGCGCAGCAGCTTTAACGCTTCTTCTCCGTGACCCTGGAACGAATACGGAGAACTGCGCGGTTTGAACGCCCCGCCACGCAGCACTTTGGCGCCGGCCTTCGCCACCGATTCCGCGGTGCTGAATATCTGCTCGCGCGACTCGACGGAACACGGCCCAGCCATCACAACAATTTCTTTCCCGCCGACATTCACGCCATTCGCCAGTTTGACGATCGTCCCCTCGGGCCGAAAACTTCGACCCGCGAGTTTGTATGGAGAACTGATGCGATGAACTTCCTGGACTCCCGGCAGCAGCTCCAGGTTGCGGATATCGAAATCGATTCCCGCTCCAACCGCGCCCAGCACCGTCATTCGCGCACCCGTAGAGCGGTGCACTTCAAACCCCATCTTCACCAGGTGTTCAATCACCTGCTGAATCAGCCCCTCATCCGCGCCTTCCTGCATTGCAACAATCATAAGTAGTCTCGGTTTCAGCGTTGAGCGACGAGCTATGAGCATTCCACTTCGCTTGCTCAGCGCTCATCGCTCACTGCTCCTCAATCATTCACATCCGAATCAAATTCCGTTCCCGCCTCTGCGGGCTCAGCCTTCGGCACAATCTCTTCCTTCTGAATATTCCGCATCACATCGATGATACGTTCGTAAATCCGCACCAGATCGCGTCCCGGAAGCGGCCCTGGATTCGCCCCTTGCACGTTCGCGAACACGGTTCGCTCGCGGTCGGGCTCATAAATCGGCATCGAAGTATTACGCTTGAGCTTCCCGATCTCGACTGCAGCCTGCGCCCGCTCGCTGAGCAACGCCACCAGCCGGCGATCCAGTTCGTCGATTTTCTTACGCCAGTCTTCGATGTCCATAAAATCTTGTAACCTGGGTGCCATATTTCCGGCTGTTTTTGCCGGAAGTGGGGATTTCGGTCACTCCCGACATGGAACCGCAGTTCCAACTGTCAATAGCCCGCTCACAAATTCCCGAACGGCATCAGCCTCTCGCCCGCGATTCCGCTCGATCGTTTCCACGATCGCACTGCCAACAACAACCGCATCCGCAAATTCTCCAACCTCGGCAAACTGTGCGGCCGTCGAAATCCCAAAGCCCAGTGCAATCGGAAGCTTCGTCACTCGCTTCAATCGCTTCACCAGCTTGCGCGCATCTTCGGCCAACTGTTGACGCTGCCCGGTCACCCCCGTCCGAGATACCGCGTACACAAACCCACGCGAAGCATCCGCTATTCGCTTCAATCTTTCATCCGGACTAGTGGGCGCGGCCAAAAACACGGGAGCCAGATCATGATCCCGCATGGCCCGCAGATATTCCCCAGCTTCTTCGACGGGGAGATCGGTGACGAGCGCCCCATCCACGCCAGCCGCCCGGGCCACTTTGCAGAACTTTTCCAGCCCCATTCGCAGGATCGGATTCAGATACGAAAAAATAATTAAGCCGGTAGACTGTGCCTGCTGCCGAATCTCGGACGCGAGCGTCAACACCTGCGCTAGCGAGGTGCCATGCTTCAACGCCCGCTCGCTCGCCCGCTGGATCACCGGTCCGTCTGCCACTGGATCACTGAACGGCACGCCCAGTTCGATGACATCAGCTCCGGCTTCAATCGCGGCCAGTACAATTTCGCGCGTGGTCGCGATATCCGGATCCCCGCAAGTCACATACGCCGCCAGCGCCGGCTTCTTGTAGAAAGTTAAAGGCATAGTTAGTGCGACATTGAGTTATTAAGTGATCAGCCCATTGAGCGATTGAAAATGTCACAGCTCAATCACTCAATGGGTCAAATCACCGATGACTCAATCTTCGACTCAATCGATCTTCAAGTTTTCCCGCAGAATCCCAACGTCTTTGTCGCCGCGCCCAGAGACATTCACAATCACGACTTCGGATTTCTTCATTTTCGGCGCGCGCTTAATCGCTTCCGCGACGGCGTGCGCCGACTCCAGCGCTGGAATAATTCCCTCGGTCCGCGCCAACAAAGTCGTCGCTTCCAGAGCCTCCGCGTCCGAAGCCGGCACATATTCCGCCCGGCCCGAATCCCGCAATGCCGCGTGCTCCGGGCCAATGGACGGATAATCCAGACCCGCGGAAACTGAATGCGTCAAAGCGATCTGTCCGCCCGAATCCTGCAGCACGTACGAATACGTTCCCTGCAACACTCCTGGTGATCCTCCGCGAAACCGCGCCGCGTGATCGCCCAACTTTTCGCCGCGTCCGCCGGCTTCCACGCCAATCAGACGGACCTTCTTGTCGTTCAGGAAATCGTAGAAAATTCCAATTGAATTCGACCCTCCGCCAACGCACGCGATAATCGCCGCCGGCAATTTCCCCTCAGCCTTCAGAATCTGCGCCCGCGCCTCACGCCCTATCACGCGATGAAAATCCCGCACCATCGTCGGATACGGATGCGCCCCCAGCACACTCCCCAACAGATAGTGCGTCGTGCGGACATTTGTTACCCAGTCGCGCATCGCCTCGTTGATCGCATCCTTCAGAGTGCACGATCCCGACGACACACCTCGCACTTCGGCGCCCAGCAACCGCATGCGGAATACATTCAACTCCTGCCTCCGCATGTCCTCGGTCCCCATGTAAACGACGCACTCAAAGCCCAGCAGTGCGCACACAGTCGCAGTCGCCACGCCATGCTGTCCCGCGCCTGTTTCCGCGATCACCCGGTGCTTCCCCATGCGCTCCACAAGCAATCCCTGCCCCAGGCAGTTGTTGATCTTGTGCGCCCCCGTGTGTAACAGATCCTCGCGCTTCAGATAAATCTTCGCCCCACCCAATTTCCTGGTCAGCCGCTGCGCAAAGAACAACGGCGTTGGACGCCCCGCGTAAGTAGTCAGCAACTCTGTCAAGCGTGCCTGAAACTTCTTGTCCCGCTTCGCCTTCTCGTAAGCGCGCTCCAATTCCTCGAGCGCAGCCATGAGCGTCTCCGGCACATAGCGACCGCCGTAAACTCCAAACCTCCCCGGCTCGGCACCGCGAGGGGTACCCCGCCCTTGTCGCGTCTTTTGCGACGGAGCCTGCCCTGAGCCTGCCGAAGGCGTGGGGATTTTGACTTTCGAACTTCGGGGAACCGTAGCCATCCCTAACCAACCTTCCGATCCATCTCACGCACCGCTTTCACAAACGCCCGCACCTTTTTTGGATCCTTCTTCCCGGGCCGCTCCTCGACTCCTGAAACGACATCCACTCCCCAAGGCTGAAGGATCTCGATCGCTTCACCGACATTCTCCGGCGTCAGTCCACCCGCAATCACCAATTTCAAACCGTTCTTTCGCAGCCTTTCCCCAAGACCATGAGCTTTCTCCCAATCAAATTTCTCTCCGGTTCCGCCCGGCTGCCGCAAGTTTCCGGAATCTAACAAAGGCGTATCCAGGAAACCATCCGGGATCGCAGCACCCTCAGGAAGTTTTTTCCTTGAATCCGCAAAACCCGCTACCATCTCTTCAACTAGGCTCACATGCCCACCGAAAAGATTCATCGGGAACGCCATCAGGCTCCGGAAATGCGGAGGCAGGCAATCCCCACCAATCGCGTTGGCCCTTTTACCGGGACTACTCCCCGCAACCCCTTCCTCCGAAATGTACGACTGTGTTCCGGTCAGCCCCACTTGTAGGAAGACTTCGATTGGATCCGCTTCCGGCGTTACAAACACCCCAATCTTCTCCACCCCCTCCGGCAGCTTCTCCACAATCTTCCGTGCCGTCTCAACGCTCACGCACCGCGGGCTTTTCTCATAAAACACAAACCCCACCGCGTCCGCGCCCGCGTCGACCGCAACCAGCGCGTCCTCCAGATTCGTCATCCCGCAAATCTTTACCCAAGTCATTGGATGGTTTTCTGCACTTCGTGCTCAGTTACCGGTTCGACTCGGTACTGAGTACTGCGTACTCGGTACTAATAACTCGCGCAACGCCGCCCCCGGAGAAGGGGCCCGCATTAGCGACTCTCCCACGAGGAATGCGTGATACCCCGCCGCCTGCAGTCGCGCGATATCCAATGAAGAATGAATTCCGCTCTCCGCCACCCGCACCACGTTTGCAGGAAACTTCTCGGCCAGTGAAAACGCAGTTCCCAGATCGACCTGAAACGTACGCAGGTCCCGCGTATTCACGCCGATCAGATCGCACCCCGCATCCAGCGCGCGCATTAGCTCTTCACCGTCGTGCACTTCGCACAAAATATCGAGCCCCTGCGACCGGGCCCCACGCGACAGCGTAACCAATTCTTCCTGCGTCAGCGCCGCCACAATCAGCAACACCGCATCCGCCGAATTCGCCCGAGCCTCGATCAACTGAAATTCGTCGACAATGAAATCTTTCCGCAGGCAGGGAATCGAAACCGCCGCCGAAGCCTCACGCAAATTTCGCAGCGAGCCCTGAAAAAACTCTTCATCCGTGAGCACCGACAACGCCGCCGCTCCGCCCGCCTCCAACTCCCGAGCCAGTTCCTCTGGATGAAACTCTGAGCGAATCAATCCCTTCGACGGAGAAGCTTTCTTCAACTCGGCAATCACTGCCACGCCGTCGCGGCTCTTTTCGGCCAGAGTCTTCCGAAAACCGCGAGGCACATGCTGTTCCGCCCGCTGTTCCAGCGAACGCAAGTCCGCCTCGCGCTTGGACCCCGCCACCCGCGCCCGCGTAGCCGCAATAATCCGGTCAAGAACGGCTGCCATAGAGAATCTTTTGATTATAAGGGACCGCCGCGATTACATCGTCACGAGAGGGCGCCCCGCCCGCCCTTGTTGCGTCTTGAGCGACAGAGTGGGGACTCTGCTTGACTGATCTGCGGCGCTACTTGCAGACTTCCTGAATCTCCTTGTACGGCTTCGCCATCACCGCGGGAAACTTGATCTTCTTCACCTCTATCCACTCCTCCAGCAGCGTCCCGCCATACTTCGATCCCGCGTCCGGATCCCACTCATACACCGGATCGCTCTCGGCCTCCTCCAGCGTCACCAGCTTGAATCCCTTCTTCTTCAGCAGATCAAACGTATCCGGCAAAATCGTGCTGCTGAACGCGCCCAAATGCAGCAAGAGCACATGATTGATGTCATGTCCATACACCAACTTCGCCAATTCCCGCCCCAGATCGAGGTACGAAGACGCAATCTCCAGATAACTCGACCGCAACCACGCAATTGACTTCGCGTCGTTCTTGGCCACGCACCGTGCATACGCGCTGTTCCACAGGTAGTCTTCCCAATCGAGTGTCACCTGCGCCACGCGATAACCATGCGCCTGCAGATAAGCTCGCACCGCCCGCCGCTTCTCAACTGTGTCTCCTTCGCGCAAGTACGGATACCGCAACCAATGCCAGTTCGAATCCTTTGCTGCAAGCAATTCCAGCGCCGGTTCGTTCTCATCAATTTCCCGCTCAAACGCTTCCGCCGGATTTTCATTTAAGTCCATGTGCGAATACGTATGGCTCCCGAACGGTTCGGCTGCGGCCCAAGTTTTCAAAGCCTCCGCCGCATCCGGATTTCCCTCCAGCTTTTTAGCATTGACGAATCCATACGCCGGCGGAACGTGCCGCTTCTTCAAAACGGCAAGCGTGTCGCGGGTGATTTGTACCCTCGTGACGCCCGGAGGCAATTCCCCATTCAATGGCAAATCATCAAAGGTGATCGCAACTTTCTGCGCGAAACAACCGCACACCAGAACTTGTAGAAAGAAAAAGAAGAGGATGCTCCCTGCTCGAAACCAAGAAAGATTTCTCATATAGAAACTCGGAGGGTGCCCCACTTCCGGCTGGTTTTGCCGGAAGTGGGGATTTTGACCTCAGATTTTGAAACTCTCCTACTCCATCCCCAGGGACGCCTTCACCGACTTCCCATACTCCCGCGCTTTCTCCAGCACACGAGGCTCATCGACGGTCAGCAACTTCCGATCGCGCATCACCACACGCCCGCCAATCACTACCGTCTCCACGTCACTGCCTTTCAGCGAATACGCTATCTGCGCATAGATGTCATACATTGGCACCGCATTCGGCTCATCCAGGCTGATGATCGCCAGGTCGGCCTTCTTTCCCACTTCCAGCGATCCGATTTCTTTCTCCAGATGCACAGCCCGCGCTCCGTCAATGGTCGCCATCTCGACCACGGCCTTCGCATTCAGCGCCAGCGGATTCATCTTCGTAATTTTCGCCAGCTTCGCCGCCAGATCGATCTCTTCCATCAAGTCGAGGTCGTTATTGCTTCCCGCCGGACCATCCGTCCCCAGCCCTACCGCAACTCCCGCCGCTCGCATCTCCGGCACCGGGGACACTCCGCTCGCGATCATCATGTTGCTCGACGGATTATGCACGCAACCTACCCCGCGCTGCGCCAGCGTCTTTCGATCGGCTTCGTCCACAAAAATGCAGTGCGCCGCCACCACATCCGGCCCCAGCACGCCAATCTTCTCCAGATATTGCACCGGAGACATGCCGTTCGCCTTCTCGCTGTCCTCCCACTCCTTCTTCATCTCCGCCACGTGAATCAGGATCGGCGCATGATATTTTCTCGCCAGCCCCGCCGCATCCTGCAGCGTCTTCTGCGAACACGTATAAATCGAGTGCGGAGCCGGAGCCGCATGTATCAGCGGATCGCCCTGCCATTTCTTCAGGAACTTCTCGGTATACGCCAGCATCTCCGCTTCGCTCTTGTTGTCCGGCGCCGGAAAATCGATGAACGTTTCCCCCAGCACTCCGCGCATTCCTGCGGCCTTCGTCTCTTCCGCGACCGCATCCTCGAAGTAATACATGTCCGCAAACGTCGTCACGCCCGCGCGGATCTGCTCCGCCGCCGCCAGCCGCGTCCCCCAACGCACAAAGTCTTCATTGACGTTCTTTTTTTCGGCCGGAAAGATGTACTTGTACAGCCAGTCATTCAACGTCACATCGTCATGCAGCCCGCGAAACAGAGTCATCGGCACATGCGTGTGTCCATTGATGAACCCGGGCAGAACCAGACCGCCATGCGCATCAATCACCTGCTCCGCGCGATAGCGTCCTTCAACATCGCCCCTAGCTCCCACCGCCACAATCGAATCCCCGCGCACCGCAACGCTTCCATCCTGATAAATCGCTCGCGTCCCGTCCATGGTCACCACAATGCCGTGCGTAACGATCAAATCGACATCCTGCTTCGCCTGCCCGAAGCCCGCCAGTTGCAAAGCAAAAATAAGCGCAACCAGAGTCAGGGGGTGCCCCATCCTTGTCCTCCGGTTTTTGGAGGACAGGTTGGGGATTTTGATTCTCGATCTTCGACGATGTTTCACGGTTTCTCCCTCATATCTCATTTCGCCGCCACCCTCTTTAAATAGAACCGGAAGAAATCTTCCGAGTTCGACTCCAGACAAACCTGCGCATTCACGGGCCCCGGCTCCTCTCGCGTGAATCCCTTTTCATCCACCCGAATATGCATTCCCGTCACCGGACACAACTCCGGCTTCAACGCATACACCAGCGTCATCGGATCGAACAGCGTCGGCGTCTCCTGTCCCCAAAGGTGATACAAGATCGCCAACTGATCCGTCACCGCCGTCCCCTGGCTGAAAAGAAATGCCCGCTTCACTTCATCCAATTTCAATTGCGTCGAATCCAACGGCATCACGTAGAGCGGCACGCCCGACGCAAACAACTTCTGCGCTGACGCCACGTCATTCAAAATATTCCATTCCGGCATCGGAGGCACCGCCGGGGTGTATTCCAGATCACCATACCCGCGCCTCACCGACCCGCCCATCAGCACCACTCGCTTCAGTTTCCGGAACGTGCCCGCATCCCGATCGATGGCCGACCCCACATTCATCAGAGGCCCAATCGCAATCAGCGTGATCTCTCCAGGATATTTCCTGATCTGATCAAGAAGAAATGTCACCGCGTCCCCATGCGACGCCTTAACCAAATGTCCCTCTCCATATTTTCGTTGCGACATCGGATTCTTCGTGGCCGTCGCCTTCCCAGCCATCACCGGGATGTCCGCACGCCCCACTTCCCCCAGGAACCGGTCCGTGATCTTCGCCCGCGCTTCCGTATCCCCAAATGTTGTCGTCACTCCCAAAACCCGCAGCTCCGGACTTTTCACCGCCAGCGCGAGCGCAAACGCATCGTCCACGTCGTCCCCAATATCCGTATCAATGATCACTTTTTGCGGCTCAGCGGTCGCAGACTGTCCCCGGGCGATCGGCGCCCCAACGCACAATCCGAGACAAAGAAGCCATCTCGCCGCCAAATAACGAACTCGTTCACACGCCATCCGGTCCTCCAGCCTCGCGTTGTACCGAGCCGACCACGATAAACGAAATCAGGCTCTTCGTCGAAGTCGAACCAGGCATTTAGGAGGGTGCCTCCTCCGAACCGCCCGCCCAGAGCCACATACATGACCATCCCCCTTGACAGCCCTGTCATCCGGAGCGCAGACTCCCCCTACTGGGCAGATTGCCTTCACACGGCTGGCCTGCCCCACCCAGAGTTTCATCTCGAATTTCGGTTTGGTTCTGCGCCGCTTGCACCAGGGTTTGGGAAAACTCAGCGTACTCCGTTCCTCCCCCCGGCTGGAGTGCACCATCACGTACCGCCTTCGGACGGTCGCGCTAGTCTTTGGACTCGGCGCTGACTCGAAGACGGAACGCCGGTTTTTCGCAAGACCTAACCAGTATTTACGAGAGGACAACTTCCGATGCAAAAAGTTCTATACGCGGTCATCGTGACCCTGTTACTCGCCGGTGCCGTATATGCCCAAGATGAACACGAACTCGACGCCCAAGACGCTCCAGCCTCGCACCCTTCGCGCTCGCTCGGTACCGTTACTGCGTCGTCCATCACCTGTAAGAGTGGAGGGATGACCGGTGCCACTTGCCAGCAACTGCTTGTGACTTGTCCGAGCGTGCCTAACGTCTACGCCTATATCAAGACCAATACGCCTTCGAATCCAATCGGTACCGTTCTTTACGGGACTGGCACCGATGGCAACGGCAACTACGACGCGATTTTCACCTACGGCAAGACTGCCGTGCAGAACGTCTATAACGCCGGATTCCGCACCGTCCAGATTTCCTGGGGCACTCCCTACAATAGCAATCAGCCCGGTGGATGGGTGGAAGGCCCCGGAGGGGTGCTCGCCGCATCCTGCCGCTGGGCCACTGTCGCGAACTACGTCTACACCAAGATTCAGAACAACACGAGCAAGCCCATGTGCGCGACTGCAAATAGCGGTGGCGCCGGCGCCCTCGCCTACGTTCTCTCGCAGTACCCCAACAACATCTCCATGGCGGAAGTCACCAGCGGACCACCGACCGCCCGCCTCGATTGGGGCTGCATGTGCAAGGAAGGCAAGCTAACGACATACTGCGGAAAGGGCTCACTGGGCACGTGTTTTGGAGTCACGGACGCCGCCGTCTGGGATCCCGCCTACACTCCCAATGCCTATTGCTCGAACGCGGTGAAGGGAACTCCGCCTCCCGGAGGCTCGACCTATTTTCTCGACGACAGCGTCGAAGCTCCCGGAGCCACCTACAACTTCTCTAAGACCTACGTGAACATCGTTTTCGGTGGAGAAGATACCAGCTCGGCGATTCCGATCGGCTTGGACTGGTACAACAAAATCACCAGCAAAAAAGAGCAGACCTGCGTTGCCGACGCTCCCCACTCGATCCCGAACGTACTCGATGGCGCGACCCAAATCGCCAACGACCTGATCGGCCTC